>Ga0315282_10006797_pt1 | contig 19003 bp, 17 predicted proteins | sample YL17G07_20_MG_FD_203693 | JGI IMG/M metagenome (GOLD analysis project Ga0315282, IMG submission 203693) | Sediment microbial communities from Yellowstone Lake, YNP, Wyoming, USA - YL17G07_20 | ecosystem: Environmental > Aquatic > Freshwater > Lake > Sediment | place: USA: Wyoming | collected... | reverse complement strand
CTCGCAGCAGCGATCGCGGAGGTCCCGCAGGGAGTGCACACGGCGGCCTGCCAGCGGGCCTCGAGGATGGCCTCCTGGCTGGGGTGGACAAGGCTCGCCTTGCCGCCCGGGGAGGCCCATGGCAGGACCTTGGCAGCCGCGCGCTTCGTCTTCGCGCTGGCCGCCGCCGCTCACGCCCGAGCGCGCGCCGCGGCAAACTGGGCAGCGCGGACATCATGACTGCTCGTCTTGTCCACTCTCAGAGAGCCTAGAATGGCAAGGCTTGTTCCGTGATTCGTCCTCGCCATAAGGGCAGGACGTGCCAAGATTGCAGCTAGACGTGAGCCATGTGGAGGGAGGGTGGGCCGCAGGACCCGGCCGGAGCGGTGTGTGGAGATGCCGGCCGGTCAGCGGGGGTGCCTGTAGGCCGAAGAGGAGACCGTGATCACGAAGGAGGGACCATGATCATCCGGCGCACGAGAGTGTGGCGAGCAGCCCTGCTCGCCGCCGCTGCCGCGGCGGCCCTAGCCGTGACGGGCGGCCTGATCTCATCGCGGGCGACCGCGGAGAGCCCTTCACCGACCTCCGGGAAGGTGACGCTCAAGATCGGCCACATGGAGGCGCCCGACAACATGAACCCCTTCATCGGGTGGAGCGACATCGTCTACAAGATCTATGAGGTCGAGTACCTGCAACTCGTGGGGCGCGACGCCGAGACGTGGCAGCCGACACCCGGCCTGGGCGTCGCCGAGAGCTGGGAGCTCTCCCCCGACGGTCTCACCTGGACCTTCCACCTCAATGAGGGCCTCACCTGGCACGACGGCGAGCCGGTGACCGCCGAGGACGTCGCCTTCACCATCAACTACATCATCGACAACGACATGTCGGCGTTCACCCCGACGACCCAGTTCATCGAGAAGGCCGTCGCCGTCGACCCCCACACGGTGAAGATCATCTGCACGAAGCCCAAGGCGAACCTCCTGACGGCGACGCTGTTCGTGTTGCCCGAGCACATCTGGTCGAAGATCTCGCCGGAGGACGCCGCCACGAAGTTCGAGAACCCGCCGCCGGTGATCGGCGCCGGGCCCTTCCAGGTCGTCGAGTGGAAGCGCAACAACTACGTGCGCCTGGTCGCCAACAAGGACTTCCACGTCGGGTCCGTCGGGCCGGCGAAGATCGACGAGCTATTTCTCGTGCAGTACCAGAACGCCGATACGATGGTCCAGGACCTCAAGGCCGGCCGCCTCGACGCCGCCTACGGGGTTCCGCCCGCCCAGTACGAGTCGCTCGAGAACACGCCCGGCGTCGCGACCGCGAAGTACACCTGGTTCAACTGGGACTACATCGGCTTCAACTGCTACACGGGCAAGTCGCGCGGCAACCCGGTGCTGCGCGACCGGCGCTTCCGCGTCGCCCTGGAGTATGCGATCGACCGCGAGAAGATCGTGGACACCGCCTACTACGGCTACGCCATCCCCGGGTACACGTTCCTGCCGCCCGGCAACTACAGGGACCCCGACTACAGCTGGCAGCCGCCCGACGGGGTGCGGCGTGACTTCGACCCCGCCAGGGCCAGCCAGCTGCTCGATGAGGCCGGCTACGAGATGGGGCCGAACGGCATCCGTCTCGACGAGCACGGCAAGCCCATCGTGCTGCGCCTGTGGGCGACCACTTCCTCTTCGCAGGGCCAGCACGCCGCCAAGCTCATCGCCGGCTGGTTCCGCCAGGTCGGCGTGGGCACCAAGCTGGCCGTCTACGACGACGGCGTCTACTACGACGCCATCTGGGCCTACGAGGGCGACACTTTTGTGCCCGACTTCGACATGTACCTCTGGTCCTGGGACGGCTACCACGACGCCGGCCAGAACTTCACCTGCTTCACGACCTCGCAGATCGAGAACAACAACGAGTTCGCCTGGTCGAACAAGGAGTTCGACCGCCTCGACGAGGTGCAGATGACGACACTCGACCCCTACCAGCGGGCCGAGGTCGTCAAGCAGGAGCAACAGGTGATGTACGAGGACGCCCCCTGCATCGTGCTCGCCCACCCCTACAAGCTCGAGGCCTACCGCACCGACAAGTGGACGGGCTGGCAGCGCGCCAGGTACGGCACGGGTCCCGCTTTCGTTTCCGGGAACACCCCGTACATCTACCAGAACATCGAGCCCAGGACCGCGGCCGAGAGTGGGGGCGGCCCAAGCTCGGCCCTGACCCTGACCATCGTCGTCGTCGCGGCCGTGGCGGTGGTCGCGATACTCCTGGTGCGCCGCGCGAGGCGTGCACACGCCGAGGAGGAGTAGCCAGCTCAGATTGGGCCGGTCGAGATTGTGAACGTGGAGCGCGTCGAGCTCACCCGTTTCGCTACGTTAGCAGCAGGCTCGATGGTTCGCCGGATGCCTTCGCCGATCCGCAGATGAGCAGGCTCACGCACGTGTGCTGCGGCTTCAAGCCCGGGGCCGAGGTCGTCGGCGGCATCACGCTCCAGCGCTCGGGCGGGCTCGACATCTCCGACTGGATGGCGATGGACCGCGCGTACCGCGGGTGCGGTTCCTCGCCGAAGCCGTTGGCGAAGGACGCGGGATTGGAGGAGCGATGACCAATGCCGCGGCGAAGTACATCGTCGACGGCCTCACTCGCGAGCGCCACGCGAGGACGCGGGACGACGTGCGCCGGATGATCACCCGGTTCGATGCGATCCCCGAAATCGACGTCGTCTTTGACACGATCACACCGAGCGACGTCGACCAGCGGGCGGGGGGCCTGGAGATAGCGCGCACCGTTTTCGCGCACGGCCGCAAGCACCTCCAGACCCGGGTGTTCGCGAGCGGGCAGGTGCCGGTGTTCACGCGAACGTCCTCATGGCGAAGGCGGGGGTACGGGTCTTCGTGATACCGTGCAGTGCCGTCATGCAGCAGGGCAGCACGTTGCTCAGCGCCAGCTTACGCGATTCCTCGCAGGAGGCACGATGACCACCGTCCTTGTCATCGATCCCGTTGTGACGGACGCATGGGAGCGCGAGGAGGAATACCAGCACTACCTGGACAGGGTGAAAGGCCCCGAAACCACCGTGAGGACGGTGAGCATCGCCCGGGGCCCGGGGTCGATCGAGACGTTCTTCGATATAGCCTTCGCCGTCCCGGAGATCCTTCAGGTGATTGAAGACCAGGGCGGCGGCTACGACGCAGTCATGGTGAACTGCTTCGCCGATCCCGGCGTGTGCGCTATCAGAGAGATAGCGGGGGTTCCCGTGGTGGGGGCAGCCGAAGCATCCGTGTCTCTTGCGCTGTTGTTGGGCCAGAGGTTTGCGGTCCTCTCGCCGGGCAGCAGCGCTGCCGCCGCAGGGCGGACTGAGATGCAGGCACGCGCCATGGGGGTTGAGCGACGTTTAGCGGCCGCCGCGGGGATTGACATCCCAGTCCTGAGACTCAACGACGACCCTCACGCGACGGCGCGACTACTCATCGAGGCTGCTCAGGAGCTCGTCGAGTGCAGAGGTGCCGACGTCATCGTCCTCGGCTGCACCGGCATGGCGATCGTTGCCGATGAGGTGCGGGCCGCACTGCCCGTGCCTTTGATCGAACCGATGGCAGCGGCGTTCAAGATGGCGGAGACGCTCGCGGAGCTTGGCCTGCACCACGCGCGGACTGGCCTCTACATGCGTCCTGACAAGACGAAGTACGTCTGGAAAGCCCCCCCGTCGGCGGACGACCAGTCGACCGAATCGTCCGCCCTCGGATCTCCCTGACAGGTGGTGCGCGGTGTCGTTTACCCGTCTCGCCTCCCGGGCCTCTGTGAAGAATGACCCCGGGCTTCTCGCCGGCCGGCCTGCACAGACAGATATGTCGAGTGGGCGGTCGAGTGCCCCTCAAGCTCTCGTACAAGGAGAGGCGCGTGCCGACCGCTCAAGCATGCGGCCAGAGCTCCTGCGCAGTCATGTCAGAAGCGTGTCCTTTGATAGAACAGTCCGCGAAGCGAAGAGGAGTCCACATGAAAACGCTGACGTCAGATGACCTGAAGGACATCGTTGTCGGGTCGGCCATCTTTGGGTGCGGAGGGGGCGGTCACCTCGACAAGGCGGAGACGACGTTGCAGCGTGCCTTGAGCGAGAACCTGGAGTTCACGCTCGCCAGTCTCGATGACCTTCCTGAGACCGCCAAGGCCGTTTCTCCCTACCCGGTCGGGAGTCTGACCACCGGCGAGGACGATCCACGCTTCTCCGATCTCCCCATTGCCGAGCAGTCGCCCGCGTTGACAGCGGTGAAGGCCCTCGAAGAGTACATGGATGAGAAGTTCGCAGCCGTTCTGACTGGCGAGATTGGTGCCCTTGCCGTTGCCGACGCGTTCTACGTTGCGGCCTCGCTCGGTCTGCCGGTCCTTGATGTCGACACCGCCGGGCGCTCAGTACCTGAGATCCAACACTCGCTTCTCTACGTACAGGATGTGCCTGTACCCCTCACGCCGCAGGCGGTCGCCAACGAGTTCGGGGAGACGGTGATCATCACGCGCGTCGTCGACGACCTTCGCGATGAGACTCTCTTGCGGGCGCTGGCCGTAGCGAGCAGGAACCTCGTGTGCGTCGCCGATGCCCCCATCCGCATCCGCGACTTGCAGCCCGCGGTCGTACCGCAGGCCGTCAGCAATGCGCTCGCTGTAGGGCGCGCCTATCGGCAAGCGAAGGAGAGCGGCCGTGACCCGGCGCAAGCGGTCGCCAGTCAGGGCGCCGGCGTGGTCGTCTTCCGCGGCGCCATCAGTCAGTGCGCATGGGCGGACAAAGACGGGTTCACGCTCGGCGAGTTTACGGTGGCCGGTGATGGGGACTTCAGCGACTCCACGCTCCGGATCTGGTTCAAGAACGAGAACCTCATGTCGTGGCTGGATGGCGCGCCCTTCGTCAGCGCTCCCGACCTCATCTGCGTGCTGGACGAGGATGCCAGGGTACCCCTCATGAACCCGAACCAGCAGGTCGGCAAGAATGTCTCGGTGGTCGCCCTGCCGGCACACGAGAGGTGGCGTACTGACAAGGCACTTAGCGTGTTCGGACCGCGTTCGTTCGGCTTCGACGTCGACTATCGCCCGCTGGACGCGGTGATTGCCGGATAGCGTGCGCTCTTGGTGCGCAGGCGGCGGTTGTACTGCGACTGGTCGGGCAGGTGAGGCAATCAGTCCGGCAAGAGCCTAGCGACCATGCCGAGGAACTGGCGGTCGGAGCAGATGCCGGCGGCCGCCTGGGTCTCGAGTTCCCGCCTCGAACGACACTGACCGGAGACCCTCCTTCTGCGCCGGCGACAGGATTCCTCGCATGAAGCCGACTCGCACATCAAACCACTAGACCATATGGAACAGCCCGTCGCCGCAGAGCGTAGCCTCAGGCGCGGGTGGCCGTATGCGAGCAGCGCAGCGGCTGACCGCGACCGCAAGGAGGCGTCGTCATGCAGGAGCGTACGTTCATCGGTCTCGATGTGCACGCCCGCTCGGTCCAGGCGGGAGTGCTCGACGGGCTCACGGGTGAGGTGAAGAACATCGCCGTGCCCGCAGCCACCAAGGCATTGGTCGGCTGGGTCTGTGCGCAGCCCGGCCCACAGGCGGTCGTCTGCGAGGCCGGGCCGACCGGCTACGAGCTGGCGCGAGCCCTCCATGCCGCCGGCGTGCCCTGCCTGGTGGCCGCGCCCTCGCGGATCCCGCACGCCCCCGGCGACCGTGTCAAGACCGACCGCCGCGACGCCGTCCGTCTGGCGAAGCTGCTGCGCCTTGAGGAGCTCACCGCCGTGCGTGTGCCCGATCCTGCCGAGGAGGCGGCCCGCGACCTGGTGCGCGCCCGTGAGGACGCCCGCGGCGACCTGATGCGCGCCCGCCACCGCCTCTCCAAGCTGCTCCTGCGTCACGGCATCGTCTGGGAGGAGCGTGTCTGGACGGCTGCGCATGAGCTCTGGCTCAGCCGCCAGCGCTTCGCCGAACGCCCGCTGCAGGTCGCCTACGAGGAGGCGTTCACGGCGATGTGCTCCGTGCGCGACCGCCGCGACCCGCTCGACCGGGCGATCGCTGCGGAGGCCGAGAGGGAACCCTGGGCAGCGGTCGTCTCTCGCCTTTCCTGCCTGCGCGGCGTCTCGACGCTGACCGCCTTCGCGCTCGCCGTCGAGATCGGCGACTGGCAGCGCTTCAGTGGGCGCAGCCTGGGCGCTTTCCTCGGCCTCGTGCCCTCCGAGAGCTCCTCCGGCTCGACGCGGCGTCAGGGGGCGATCACGCGGACCGGCAACGGTCACCTGCGGCGCCTGCTCATCGAGGCCGCCTGGCAGCAGCGCCGGACGCCGGGGGTGGGCGTGCGCGTCCGCCTCGCGCGCGCCGAGGCCGCGCCTGCGGTGCGCGAGCGCGCGCGTCTTGCCGAGCGTCGCCTGCACCGCCGCTGGGCGCGCTTCGACGAGCGCGGCAAGCGTGCCAACGTGGCCGCCGTGGCGGTCGCCCGCGAGCTCGCCGGCTGGTGCTGGAGCCTCGCCGTGATGGACGCCTGACCCCAGGCCGGCAGAAACGGCAGCGAGGCGAGCGCGCCGGCCGCGTGCGAGGAGCATCCGCGGGCCTGCTATGAGCAACCTCCCGAGGGAGGCCACGCTCGATCCTAGAGAAGCGGCAGCTCCCGACGCAGAGACGGTCATGCGGATAGCCAAACCCGCGCATATCAGCCTGGACCGCGCGTCGACGACAAGGCCCGGCGCGCTCACCCCGCCGCCGTCATACTCCACCCATCCCTTGCCCTCGGCAAGGTCGACCACGCTCGCGTTCTTGACACGGGCTCTTCCATATCAGCAGGCTGCTAGACTACCGTTCCAGTGTCGACCCTTTCGGCCGACCAGTGTTCGCCTTTTCGACCGACGTTCACAGAGGAGTAAGCATGACCGTGACGATCAGCGTCGACTGTAGGATGGTGCGTGCGAACGCGGCTGCCGTCGTGGCCATGTGCGCGGCGCGCGGAGTAGAGGTCACCGGAGTCACCAAGTGCTGCTGTGGGGAACCCGCCCTCGCTCGCGCCATGCTCTCGGGCGGCATCACCATGTTGGGTGACTCCCGAGTGGACAGTGTCCGGCAGCTGCGCGAGGCGGGCGTCGACTGCGAGGTCTGGCTTCTCCGTTCGCCCGCTTTCGACGAGGTCGACGACGTCGTCCGCTTGACTCAGGTCAGCCTCAACTCCGAAGTGGCCGTCGTCGAGGCGCTGTCCGCGGCAGCGCAGCAGCACGGCACGCGCCACGGAGCACTCCTCATGGTCGACACCGGCGACCATAGAGAGGGCGTCCTGCCCGAGGAGGCTGTACCCGTTGCCGAAGCGATCGAGGCCCTGCCCGGCATCGACCTGGCCGGAGTCGGCACGATCGTGGGCGAGATCTGCGGTGCCCTGCCGACTCACGAGAATCATGAGCTCATCGTTGATGTGGCCGAAGAAGTCGAGAAGGCCCTTGGCCGTCGCCTGCGATGGATCTCGGGCGGGACCTCCTGCAGCCTCCCTTTCGTCGACGCCGGCACGCTGCCCGGTCGTATCAATCACCTGCGCGTGGGGGACGCCATTCTCATCGGCCCTGAAGAGACTGAAGAGACCATGGGGTATCCGCTCCCGATTCCGCACCGCGAAGTGTTCTTCGTAGCCGCCGAAGTCATCGAAGTCATCCGCAAGCCGTGGTTGCCCACAGGCCCCATCGGCCCAGACGCCAACATGTGCATGAGGCACTGGGAGGACAGGGGTCATCGCCAGCGCGCTATCGTCGCTCTCGGGGAGCAGGACATGCGGACACAGCACTTGGCACCCCGTCGCCTTGGCGTGGAGATCATCGGCGCGAGCTCTGACCATCTGGTTCTCGACGTTGAGGACGCACAGCCCTCAGTGCACGTGGGCGAGTCCCTCGACTTCGTGGCAAGGTATTGCGCCGTCGCCTCGGCGTGGCCCAACCGCCTCGTCAGACGCATTCTGACAGAGTGAGATGCAGGCCCCGGCTCGTCATAAGCACGGAGACGCGTCGACGCGAACCTGTGACCTTCCCAACCTCGCGTGACCCGGGCCCTATGATGTCATCTTCTCCTTGAGGACCTCATAGCGCGTGGGGCCTCCGAGTCCGCCGTGGGGCCTGTGGACGTTGTAGGACTCCTCCCCGGCGGCGAGCTTGGCGCGCAGGTCGACGTCGTCCGTGTACGCGAGCAGCGGGTGGAACTCGAGCTTGTCGGTGAGGTGCGAGCGCTCGACCTTGCCGTTGAGGTTGGGTCGGCCAGGCCTGATGTAGACGTGGTGGATGCCCTGGTCTTCGACATGCGAATGGATCTTGGTCTGGAACTCATGCCCATTGTCAAGTATGCACCTATGGTTCAGGATCCAGCGCAGGAGAGAGGGCGCAGATCATACTCATCCGTGGTTTGCTCTCGGTGGGTTGGCAACCACCGAGGAGGCACACCATGAGAGCAGCGGAGCTGCGCCCCAGAAGCGACGATATCATCGTCGGCATCGACCTTGCGGCGCGCGAGCATCAGGCGGTGATCGTCGACGCGGACGGCCGTCGCCTGACGCGCTTTCGCGTTCCCCACTCGCGCGAGGGCATCGGCGAGCTGCTGCGCCGCGGCCGGGCGAAGAGCTGGCAGGCCACGGGCCGCGTCTTCGCCTTCGAGGCCACTGGTCACGTCTGGGAGGCGCTGGCCGCCATCCTCGAGGAACGCGGCGAACGCTACGTGATCGTCAATCCGCTGGCCGTCTTTCGCCTGCGTGAGGCGGGGCGCATGGACCGTACCAAGACCGACCTGACCGATGCCGAGCAGATCGCCGAGCTGGCGCGCACCGGCATGGTGACGAGCACGCGGCCTCTGCACGGCCCCTACCTCGCTTTGCGCCGCGCCTGGGGTGAGTACACGCGTGTGCGCTTCGAGGCGGCGCGCCTGAAGATCCTCCTGCGCCAGCAGCTCTTCGGCCTCTTCCCCGAGCTGCTCGAGGTGTGGAGCCGCGTCGATACGCCAGGCTTGCTCGCGGTCGTGCGCCTCGGGCTCACGCCGGCAGAGATCGCAGCGCTTCCCGCAAGCGAGTTCCTCGTGCGTGTCTGCGCCGAGCGCGGTGGACGGCGCCTCTGGCGGGCCAAGGTGCGCGCCGCCCACGAGAAGGCGGCGCGCAGCGTCGTCTCGGCTGAACGGCTCGAGGCCGCGGCAGCCGAGGCACGGCGCATCGTCGCCCGCCTCGATCTGCTCGCGCCTCTGCTCACCGAGGTCCAAGGCGAGGTCTCGGCGCTGCTCGGAGAGATCGAGGAGGCGCGCTGGCTCGCCACCATCCCCGGCCTCGGCTTCGCCTCGGTGGCCGGCATCATCGCGCATGTGGGGCCGATCGCCCGCTACCGCCACGGCCGTCAGCTGGTCAAGCTGGCCGGCACCAACCCGACGCGCAACGAGACGGGAGAGCGCTCGGGTGGCTTCCAGGCGATGAGCCACCGTGGTCGCTCCGGCCTGCGGCAGGTCACGTACATGGCGACCATCTCCTGCCTGGCCCACAACCCGCGCCTGCGGGCGCACTACGACCGCCTCGTGAGCCGCCCCGAGCGGCCGCTGGCGAAGATGACGGCGCTCGGCGCCTGCATGAACAAGCTCCTGCTCTGGGCGTTCGCGGTGATGAGCAAGCGGCGCGCCTTCGAGCTCGACCACGAGTGGAAGGAGTGCGCCGCCTAAGCCGTTCGGGGGCTCCGGCTCCAAAGACCGGAGAGAGGGTCACGTCGTCCGTTGTCCTGGGCGGTCTCGCAGCACGCAAGACCGAAGCCCGTCGTCCTTCCGCTCGGCGACCCTCGCTCCCCCGGCCACCCGCTCGTCCGCATGGAGCACGATGGGCCTCGCCGGTCGGCGAGCAGCCCGCATCTTCAACTCGATTGGACACACAACGGCCACCGGAGCCCACCGAGAGCATGGTTGACAAGAAGCTGATAGCACGCGCTCCTGATGTGCTCGCGGATGCCATGCTCGAGGAGAAGGTCGGCCAGGGTCATCAGCACCTCGTGGCTAGTGATGCGCCGGGCGACGACGACCGCCAGGCACTCGCGCGTGTACTCATCGGCGACGCAGAGCGGCTTCGGGGGACGGCCGTCGTGGGTCTTTTCGGCCACGAAGTCGTAGGCCCAGACGTAGTTTCGATGCTCGGGCCGCAGGCGGATGCGGGATCCATCGGCGAGCCAGAGGCGGCCGCGCCTCGGTTGCCTGGCCGGGACCTTGAGGCCCTCTCACCGCCAGATGCGCTGCACGCGCTTGGCGTTCACGTTCCAGCCGGCCATCTGCAGGAGGCCGGTGATGCGCTTGTAGCCGTAGCGGCCAAAGCTGCGCGCCAGACCGATCACGGCCGCGGTCAGGGCGTCCTCGTCGTCTCTGGGGCGAGCACGATGACGTTCGCTGGAGCGATGCTGGCCGAGGGCCCGGCGCTCCGAGACGTGCAGCCCCTCGCAGACCGCCGCGACGCACTTGCCGCGGCGTGAGGGGCTTCAGACGTCTCCCCGAGCCGCCTCCTGCAGGATGAGCTTGTCGAGTGTCAGGTCCGAGACTGCTCTCCGCAGCCGGGCGTTCCCGCGCTCGAGGTCCTTGAGCCGCTTGGCTTGTGAGACCTTGAGGCCGCCGTACTCTCTGCGCCAGCGGTAGTAGGTGACCTCGTGGACGCCCAAGGCCTTGACGACCTCGGGCACCTTCTTGCCCTCGCCCAGCAGGACCTCGGCCTGGCGCAGCTTGGCGATGATCTCCTCGGGGCGGTAGGTCTTGCGTGGCATGACGTGCTTCCTTCCTAATCGGTCGAGAAACCCCACAGTGCGGGTGGACCGATTTCAGGGGTGCAGGTCAGTCCTCTATGGCGGAAAGCGGTTCACGGCCCGGTTCTCTGATGTGCAGGTCGTGCCATACCACCGAGACTGCTCGGCGTTCAGAGTGGCTGCGAGAGGTCGTCGACCGCCTCCACGAAGCGCTCCAGCTCGCCCTGCGTCGTGTACGGGGCGAGGCCAACGCGGATCAGGCCGCCTCGTTCGGCCAGCCCGAGCACCTCGACGAGGCGCGCGGCGTAGAAGTCACCGTCCCAGACGAAGAAGCCGCGCTCGCCGAGCGCGTGGGCGGCCTCGCCCGCGTACAGCCGGTCGAGCGTGAACGAGACGGTGGAAGTCCGCGGGGTACCCTGGGGCGGGCCGTACAGCGTCACGCCGGCGATGTCGGCGAGCTCGTCACGCAGCCACCGTGCCAACGGCTGTTCGTAAGCGTGTGCCGCCAGCATGCCGGCCACGACCGCCCGCCGCCGGCCCTTCAGGTCGCCGAGAAGATCCCCTTCCACCACGCTCATGTGTCTCTCGCCGAGGTCGGCGATGAAGTCGACGGCCGCGATCGTGCCTGCCATCCCTTCGCTGTTCAGCGTCCCCGTCTCCCAGATGAACGGGGGCTCGGGAGTCTGCGTGGACAGCCGCAGCGGCTCGACCTGCGCCGTCGCATCGCGACGCGCGAACAGCAGCCCTACGTGCGGGCCGAAGAACTTGTACGCGGAGCAGAGCAGAAAGTCGCAGCCGATCGCGCGCACGTCGAGGGGAGTATGAGGCGCGGAGTGGACGGCGTCGACCACGCTCCATGCCCCGGCGGCTCGGGCCCACCTCGCCGCAGCTGCGACGTCGTTGATGGTGCCGACCGCGTTCGAGGCATGGCCAAGCGCCACGACCTTGGTGCGCCCCGGCCGCACGAGCGCCTCGAACGCGGGCCAGTCGAGGACGCAGGTCGCGGGGTCCACCGGCACTTCGCGCACGATGACGCCCCGCTCCGCGAGCTGCGCCCAAGGGCTGCGATTGGCTTCGTGGTCGAGCGCCGTGATCACGACTTCGTCGCCAGGCTTCATGCGGCGCCCAAGCGCTTCGGCGAGGAGATACGTGAGCGTCGTCATGTTGGCGCCGAAGCTGACCTCGACGGGTTCGCAGCCGAGAAGGTCGGCGCCTGCTTGGCGAGCCTCGGCTATGATCGCGTCGGTCTCGCGGCTTGTGGCGAAGCGGCCGTCGCAGTTGGCGTTGTGGTCCGCGAGATACCCTCGCACGGCGTCGAGAACGCGCCGTGGTGTCTGCGTCCCTCCGGGCCCGTCGAGGTAGACCGCCGCGTGCCTGTCGATCACCCGTGCGAGCGCCGGGAACTGGTCGCGCACGTAGGCGATGTCGTAGGGGCTCATGAACTCCCCCTCTGCGAGGCGTAGGCCGACGAGGCGGCCTTGAGTGACCGGCCGATGCGCCACCATGTCGTGGATGATGCAAGCAAGCCAGGGCTCCTGTTCGTTTGGCGGGGTCTCTATCTTGCCGCACCAGCCTTCAGAGTGGTTTACATGATATGCCATCCCCTCAACTGGGGCCGCGATTAGGTGGAAGTATGTGGTCGGAGGCGTGTACAGGACGCAGCGGTCAAGGATGCGGCGGAAGAGGTCGAGCCGCTGGTCGCGCCGATTGAGCCGGTAGGAGGATTTGTCGAGGTAGGACTGCAGGTGAGCGGCGCTGACGCCGTGGAAGACGTCGAGCTGCCAACGCTTGAAGTTGGAGATCACGATGTGTGTCCAGGGCAGCAGCTCGGCGGCGGCATGCGGCGTGGCTTGTACGTGCGGCTCGTGCAGGTAGCCGGCGTTGGGCAGCGCCCGCTAGGCTCTCCAGCCGTCGGTCTTGACGATGCTGCCGAGCTCGATCGTCGCGCCGGCGGCCTTGGTCAGGGTCTTGGCGCTGACGTCGTCGATCACGCGCAGGTGGGCGCGACCGAGGCCGCCCTGCGGCGTCTGCTCAGCCGACACCGTCCGTCGCGACTTCGGCTGGCGGTCCGAGCTCCTGGCCAACCACGCGGTCGCCAACGTTGACGAAGCTGCAGCGGCTGTCTATTGCCTCGGCAATGACGCCGTACTGGGCCAAGACCCCTCCTCGGTCAGATTCCCGTCAGAATCGCGGGTCCCGGTATAGCTTCCGAAGCCCGTTCGGCTGAGCCAGAGATTCGAGACCGGCGGTGCCACGGTTCACCCTGCCCGTTCAGCAAGAGCCCCAAGCTGGGCCAGGGCCTCGGACGTGGGCGCCGGGCTGCGCCCTCCCGAGGCAGTCGCTCACTCTTCTTGTCTCAGCCACCTGCCCCAGGTCAAGGTCGGCAACCACGACGGCTTCTTCGTCATGCCCCGCAGACGCCAGTTCCTCCCCGCCTGGGCTGACAATGCAGCTGCCACCTACGAATGTCAGGTGCTCGCGCGCGCCGACAAGGTTGGCCAGCACGAGGAGGGCGCGGTTCTCGAGTGCCCTCGAGACCACGAAGCAATCCTGGGCTCGACCCCACGGTTCCATGTTGGCTGTGGTAACGATGAGAACCTCCGCGCCCCGAAGTGCCAAGGCCCGGGAAGCTTCGGGGAGGCCGACGTCACCCCGCTCGTGCTCGGCGACGACCTCGAGGGGGAGGCTAGGGGTCTCGGGGGTCTGCGCGCGGCGCTGGCCGTCGAGTGCGCACTTGGCGGCGAACACACGGTGGCCGCCCTGCGCGAGGCGCTCGTCTGGGACGCCTCGCGGCTCGACCCTCCGTCGGTCTCGCCGCCCCGCCCGCTCGTCCTGCTCTCGGGCGGGGAGACCACCGTGAGCGTCCGCGGCGGCGGCCGCGGTGGACGCAACAGCGAGTACGCGCTCGGCCTCGCCCTCGGCCTCGACGGCCACCCCGGCGCCTGGGCGCTCGCGGCCGACACCGACGACACCGACGGCAGCGCGGACAACGCCGGGGTCTACGTCGCCCCCGACTCGGTCGCGCGGGCTTGCGCCATCGGCCTCGACCCGGCCGCGGCCCTGGCGGCGAACGACGCCTACGGCCTGCTCGCCGCCCTCGGGGACCTTCTCGTCACCGGCCCTACCCGCACGAACGTCAACGACTTCCGCGCCGTCCTGGTCCGCGACTGAACGAGCGCTCACGGCCGGCCGTGGCGCTCGAAGCGCCTATGCCAGACTCCTCGCCCTGTGGTAGCGTTGGCGCATGCTCGATCTGCTGGTGCGGGATGCGCTCGTGGTCGACGGCGGGGGTGGTGCGCCTTTCGCGGCGTCCGTCGCCGTGGCCGATGGTCGCATCGTGAGCATCGACCGCGGCGAAGACGCACGCGCCCGCGGCGGCGACGGCGAAGCCGGACGCGCCGGTAGTGGCGCCCGGGTCGTGAACGCCGACGGCCTCGTCGTCGCCCCCGGCTTCATCGACGTCCACACCCACTCGGACCTGGCGCCGTTCACCGACCCCTGGATGGACAGCGCCCTTCGTCAGGGGGTGACCACGGTCGTGGTCGGCAACTGCGGCATGTCGGCGTGGCCGCGCGGGGGTCTGCCCGAGATCGCGTCGTTCCTCGGCGTCGATCCCGAGGTGCTGCCCGCGTGGTCGGAGTTCGGAGAGTACCTCGACGCCGTCGACCGGGCGCGGCCGGCGTGCAACGTAGCGGCGCTGGTGGGCTTCGGTAGCCTGCGCACGCAGGCCATGGGCCACGAGCGCCGTCCGGCCACAGCAGCCGAGATCGGCGTGATGCGCCGGCTGCTGGACGAGGCCATGCAGGCCGGCGCCGCCGGCATGTCCAGCGGCCTCGAGTACGTGCCCGACATGTACGCGGCGGCCGAGGAGGTCGCCGCCGTGGTCGCCGCGGCCGCCCCGTACGCCGGGCTCTACGCCACGCACATGCGGGCCGAGGGGCAGCTCGTCTTCGACGCTGTGCGCGAAGCGGCCGCCATCGCCCGGCGAGGGGAGGTCCGCGCGCACGTGAGCCACCTCAAGCTTGAGGGCCGCCGCGCCTGGGGCCGCACCGACGAGCTGCTCGCACTCATCGACGCAACCAGGGTGACCGCCGACCAGTATCCGTACGTCGCCTGGGAGTCCAGCCTGGCAAGCTTCCTGCCCGCCTGGGCGCCCGTCGACAAGCTCCGCGCCCTGCTCGCGGACCCCGCTGCCCGCGCGCGGCTGGTCCGCGTCATCGAGGAGGGCGAGCCCGACTGGGAGAGCTCGGTGGCGGATTTCGGTTGGGAGAGCATCGTCCTCGAGGCGACGGACGCGTCGCTCGCCGACCGCGACATGGCGAGCGTGGCCGCCGAGCGGGGCGTGGCACCGGTGGACCTGGCTCTGGATCTCCTCTGTCAGGACCCTGGTGTGAGGGTGCGCGGCCACGGGATGCACGAGGACGACGTGCGCGCCATCCTCGTCCGGCCGGACATCCTCGTCGCCTCCGACGGGATCGCCGTCTCGCCCGAAGGGCCGCTGTGGGGCACCCCGCTGCACCCGCGCAGCTACGGCACCTTCCCGCGCGTGCTCGGCCGGTATGTCCGCGACGACGCGCTGCTCTCGCTCGAAGCCGCGGTCCGCAAGATGACCGCGCTCCCTGCCGAGACGTTCGGCCTGTCGGGCCGCGGCGTGATCGCCGAAGGCGCGGTCGCCGACCTCGTGCTGTTCGATCCCGCATCGGTCTCCGACGCGGCCGCTTTCGGCGCCGCCCACCGCTACCCCGAGGGCGTCGCGGCCGTGATCGTCAACGGCCGTGTCGCCTGGGACGGCGGGCGTGGCGTGCAGGCCGGCCGGGCCGTGCGGCGAGGCTGAGGGCGCCCCGCATCCCAGCGCGCCGCGCGACGAGCCTGAGCTTCGTCTGATACCGTTCCCCTGCGGCCGCGCCGGCGCGGTGCGTCGAGGCGCGGTCGAGCCCGCCATCACACACAGAGGGAGCGACCACTGGCGGCGATCGTCCTCGCGCTCATGGCCAGCCTCGGCTGGGGCCTCTCTGACTTCCTCGGCGGGCTGCGCTCGCGCAGTCTGCCGCTGCGCGCCGTCGTGTCGTGCATGATCGCCGGTGGGCTGCTGACCGCGGCGGTCGCAGCGGTGGTCGCGGGCTCGGGCTACCCCGGCAGCGCCATCCTGCTCCCGGGGACGACCCCGTCGAGCTGGCCAAACGCGTGCTGAGCGACCACGAGAACGCCCCCGACTGCATCTGCGCCCACCCGCAGCCGGGCATCGCCATCAGCGACCCGGGGGGCCACCACGGCCAGCATGATCTGGGAGCTGGAGGAGCGCCGTTTGCACATCTGCGCAGGCGCACCCTGCGACGGCGGCCATCAGGTCTTCTCGCTGGCGTGAGAAAGGGCGCCGGGCCGGTCGTCGGGTCCGTCGTCACGACGGCCGCGGCGCGGCTTGTTGACCCGCGCGCGCCGGTATCATCGGGACCCATGAGGGAGCCAGCGCGACCAGGGTCATCGCCGTCTGCAACCAGAAGGGCGGGGTCGGCAAGACGACGACGGCCGTCAACGTCGCCGCGTGTCTCGCCGAAGCCGGCGCCCCCGTTCTCCTCATCGACCTCGACCCTCAGGCGAATGCCAGCGGCGGTCTCGGCGTGCGCGTCGACGAGCCCATCGCTTCGACCTACGCAGTACTCTCCGGCGTGTGCGACCTGCCCGCGATCGTGACCTCGACGGTGCTCGCGAAGCTGGCGCTGTGGCATCGTGCGCCGACATGGCGGGGGCCGTCGTCGAGCTGGCCGACGCGCGCGACAAAGAATTCGTCCTGCGCCGTGCGATGGACGGGCGGCTGGAGGGCTACGACTACGTGTTCATCGACTGTCCGCCCTCGCTGGGCCTGCTGACCATCAACGCGCTCGGCGCGGCGCACGAGATCATCGTACCGGCGCAGGCCGAGTACTACGCGCTGGAGGGTCTGGCACAGCTCTTGCAAACCATCGCGCTGGTGCGCGAGCACCTGAACCCCGACCTGCGCATCCTCGGCGTGCTGCTCACGATGTTCGACGGACGCACGAACCTGGGCAAAGAGGTCGCCGCCGAGGTCCGCAAACACCTGGGGGCGCACGTCTTCGACACGATAGTGCCGCGCAACGTGCGGCTGGGCGAGGCGCCGAGCCACGGCGTGCCCATCTCGCGCTACGACGCCTCGTGCGCCGGCTGCGACGCCTACTTCGATCTGGCCAAGGAGGTCGTCTCCCGTGCCTGACGAGACCGGTGCCGGCCGCGCCGACGAGGGCGTGACGGGCAAGGTCGACGCGGACGCCTTGAAGAAGGGCGCCGCGAGCGGCAACAAAGCGTTGGGCCGGGGGCTGTCGGCCCTGGCAAGGCCGGCATCTGCCGGGCGCGAGTCAACCGGGACGGGATCCTCTCCTCGCTGATCTACGGGCGTGTGAGCAGCGTCGCCGCTGATCCCATCGAAAAGAAGCCTCTCTTCCACTTCTTCCCCGGGACGATGGTCCTGTCGCTCGGCACGCTGGGCTGCAACTTCGCCTGTCGCGGATGCCAGAACTGGCCGGTGAGCGCGCTACCGGACGCCTGAAGCCGGGACCACCCCGACGACGGACTTACGCCACACATCGGGACTTGACCGTTGACAGTCTACATCCACCGGTGTAGACCGGTCTCATGCGGGAACAGCCTGGGGGAGTCCCGTGCGCGCGAGGCGCGCGGCGCGGCCGACGTGCAACAGCCCTCGCGTCAGATGCGCGGGGGCGCCTCAGGCCAGAACCGAGGAGCAAGGGAGTGAGCATGGAACGAGCGACCTTGGCCCGGCGAGTCGTCCTCCTCATCGGTGCCGCAGCTGCGGCCGCCGCCTTGATCGGCGGCATCATCTCGTCGCGGGCGACGGCGGCGAGCCCCACACCAGCTGCGAGCGCCCCGGCGGAGGCCGGCAAAGTGGTGCTCAGGATCGGCTTCTTGGAGCCGATTGACAACATGAACCCCTTCATCGGGTGGAGCAACACCGTCTACGAGCTCTACTACCTCGAGTACCAGAGGCTCGGGGGGCGCGACGTCGAGACGATGCAGCCGGCACCCGGCGAGGGCGCATTCAAGAGCTGGGAGGTCTCGCCCGACGGTCTCACCTGGACCTGCCACCTCAATGAGGGCCTCACCTGGCACGACGGCGAGCCGGTGACCGCCGAGGACGTCGCCTTCACCATCAACTACATCATCGACAACGACATGTCGGCGTTCAGCACGGCGACCCAGTTCATCGAGAAGGCCGTCGTCGTCGACCCCCACACGGTGAAGATCATCTGCACGAAGCCCAAGGCGAACCTCCTGACGGCGACGCTGTTCGTGCTGCCCAAGCACATCTGGTCGAAGATCTCGCCGGAGGACGCCGCCACGAAGTTCGAGAACTCGCCGCCGGTGATCGGCGACGGCCCCTTCCAGGTCGTCGAGTGGAAGCGCAACAACTACGTGCGCCTGGTCGCCAACAAGGACTTCCACGTCGGGTCCGTGGGGCCGGCGAAGATCGACGAGCTAATCTTCGTGGAGTACCAGAACGCCGACACGATGGTCCAGGACCTCAAGGCCGGCAACCTCGACGCCGCCTACGGGGTCCCACCCGCCCAGTTCGCGTCGCTCGAGAACACGCCGGGCGTCGCGACCGCGAAGTACACCTGGTACAACTGGGACTACCTCGGCTTCAACTGCTACACGGGCAAGTCGCGCGGCAACCCGGTGCTGCGCGACCGGCGCTTCCGCGCCGCCCTGGAGTATGCGATCGACCGCGAGAAGATCGTGGACACCGCCTACTACGGCTACGCGATCCCAGGGTACACGTTCCTGCCGCCCGGCGACTGGAAGGACCCCGACTACAGCTGGCAGCCGCCCGACGGGGTGCGGCGTGACTTCGACCCCGCCAGGGCCAACCAGCTGCTCGATGAGGCCGGCTACGAGATGGGGCCGAACGGCATCCGTCTCGACAAGCGCGGCGAGCCCATCGTGCTGCGCCTGTGGGCGACCACTGCCTCTTCGCAGGAGCAGCACGCCGCCAAGCTCATCGCCGGCTGGTTCCGCCAGGTCGGCGTGGGCACCAAGCTGGCCGTCTACAACGAAGGCGTCTTCTACGACGCCATCTGGGCCTACGAGGGCGACACCTTCGTGCCCGACTTCGACATGTACCTCTGGTACTGGGACGGCTATGTCGACGCCGGCCAGAACTTCACCTGCTTCACGACCTCGCAGATCGAGAACAACAACGAGTTCGCCTGGTCGAACAAGGAGTTCGACCGCCTCGACGAGGTGCAGATGACGACCCTCGA
>Ga0315282_10006796_pt1 | contig 19005 bp, 16 predicted proteins | sample YL17G07_20_MG_FD_203693 | JGI IMG/M metagenome (GOLD analysis project Ga0315282, IMG submission 203693) | Sediment microbial communities from Yellowstone Lake, YNP, Wyoming, USA - YL17G07_20 | ecosystem: Environmental > Aquatic > Freshwater > Lake > Sediment | place: USA: Wyoming | collected... | reverse complement strand
GCAAAACAGAAAAATTTGACAATGTTTCCTTTACCTACATCTTTCGGCGATTTAGCTTGTCATTTTGCAGCGATTTCCTTTCTTTTTCGCTCACCGTTTTACCGAGATGTTATGATTTGGTTTTACCGAGTTGAGGCTGTCTGTTTTTGCTGAGTTGCATGTCTTCCGAGGTTTCGAGTATTTTCAACGCTTGAAGCAGAAGCGTCGTTCTAGGGTTTTCCTTGTTTAGTCTGATCACTCGCATTCGACCGAAACGCTTCTCAAAGACTATTCCTTCCTCCCGCAGGATTTGCATGTTCGAGTTAACTTGGTTGTAGGTGCTGTTGACTCTCCGCACGAGCTCCATGACGTTAGCTCGCCCATTGCTTGAGAGAACCCGCAGGATTCTTCGCTTGCACGAGGAAGCCAGCAGCATCTCCGAATTCATAAATTGCAGCAACCAGCCGATACTGCATAAGCACGGTACCACTTATAACTGCAGTGAAGAAACGAGCAGCCAGAGCAGCGGAGAGAGATCGATTAAAGTGAACTCTCAGCCATTCACTTTAACTGGTTACTCCATAGGAGTCTTTCACTTTAACTTACCTCTGTGTTTCCGAAACTTTTCGTCTCCCATTTATAGCTGATCCGTTGAGTAGCCTGTGAAGGCTTATGCTCTTTAACTGAAAGCACGAGCCTTCAAGCCGGAGCTACACTGCTTCGGAGGCGTGTCACCGCCTAGCCCCAAGTGAAAGGCAGAAAGAGAACAGTGAAAAAGGAGATGAAAAAACAGATGAAAAAAACATTAGCAGCAATAGCGCTCGCTTGCATCGTTTTTTCCGTGTTCTCGGCAATTGCACCGAGTGTAAAAGGTCTTGCAGACTCAGATAGTTCAACCGCGACTGCACCAATTTTGCCGCCCAACATTGAAGTTTCAGCAAACACAACCTTGCCACACGATTTAACCCCGAATACGCCTATTTCGCCGAAAACTGAAAAAATAAGATTCAACTTCAACTACACTATGCTTTCAACTCCTGTAGTGGAAAGACTACCTAACGGAAGTTACACCTGGACATTGAAGCCTATGTGGAACAATCACTGGTGGATAGTGGATTACTGGGCAACTATAATTGGCACGGGTATGCCATCTTATATGTATGGGACATTCTTGGCTGTGCCTAATCCACCAATAGGTGGGCTCGTATCCGGCGACAGCATCCTTTATCTGCCGTTGAATGTGATTTACGGTACGTCAAGCACCAACTGCGTATGGTTCCAGTTCGACATTCAGTTCAACCCAGGTGGTAGCGTTGACTGGCTTATCTGGGATGTTAAATACCCATTCCAGGATAGCGACTACGCCTCGCAGGACATCAGTGATCATCTCAGCTATACACCCGGGCATACATACAGCTTTGCACTGTGGACATATGGTACCAACATCGTGATTTTTTATATTGCAGACACCACAACGGGCGCATCTTGGACAAATAGCGCTTGGGATTGGCCAATACCTGGCGTCACCATGATCTACTCTACAACCCCCGGACACCCGTTTTCTCCAGCGAGTGCAATCGAAGGAAGGACAACGAACAATCAGCTGACAAATGTCCCATACTTCCAGACTTACCTAGGGTATGGCGAAAATACCGTCTGGGAGGGCGTGTATGGGCAACCAGGACCAGTACCATCAGGCATTGATACCTTTTTCTATTCTGGCCCAATTAACTACTACTACTGGGCTATGATTAGCACCAATGTTTATACCATTTCAAGCGTCTATTATTCTGCACCTTATGGTAAAGGCTCTGTCTCGAATCCCAACAACATCGTAGGTACACCGGATGGTCAATACGCAGGCATCTACGGAGGAAACCCAGGAGACGGTGGGCAAATACTAGGGAACATGAATGCTCCGTCTGGTGGATATGTCTATGCATACGTTTATTCAACCGCGGGATATTACAGCGACCTGTACGTATACGTATCTTACGATGGTCAAAGCTGGTCCTTAGTCGGTGGGACCTATAAGACGATTAGCTCAAGTACACCAAGCTGGGTTTATATGGGACGATCGCCAGGCACTTTCAGATACATGGCCGTTGTCGGCTACGACTCAGGGAATAGCGTGAATTTACACGTGGATGCTGTTAAAGCAAGTGGGTAGGAAAAAATGACAGCATTAATCCCCTCCCTTTTTAGTTCCGTCTTTTTTCTAAATTCATAGGTGATGAAATATTATGTGCAGAACCCAATTGAATTTGATTCATCGGTCAACGTTTGTTAATTGGTGGGCGATTAACTTGACGCCTACCCAGATCAACCCAATTACGAAAGATCCGAGGATGCCTGAGGAGGAAGCAAACCAAAACAGTGTTTTTTCTAAAAGCTAATACAAAACTTTTGTAATGCATAGCATTAAAATATACGGATGTGGTCAATATTGTGCAGGTCTACGCGCGTCAACCTTGTTGATGCTTGGAAGGTTTAGAGCCAATGTCAAGTCAAATTTCGGACAGCCAGTCTGGCCGTAACAGAACTGACAAGATGTTCCTCGCTATCGCGGTTATAATAATAGTTGCAACAGCTGCAACCTTAGCTGCATCTGTCATGCTAAATAAAACATATCCCCCTTCTACTCCTGTAACAGAAATAATAGTGGATGGGAACCTGACAGTTAATTCAGGCTCATACGTGTACTACAACTTCACTGTTTTCATAGGACATCTTCATCCTACTGTTCAAGGCACATTTACAGTTTCAGGCAATGACCAAAAAATCAGGGTGTACATTATGGACAGTGCAAACTTTACCAACTGGCAAGACACACGCAACGCGAGCAAGTACTACGACAGCGGAGAGTCAAACAGTGGCAACATCACAGCCACTCTGCCAGTCGGAAATTACGATCTCGTGTACGATAACACTTTCTCCGCAACCCCGAAAAACGTGACCACACAAGCACATTCTTGGTATATCCCAGACTGAAACGTTAACCACAATCTTGGCTACAGACTCTCAGATTACTCGTGCGACCGAAAGACCACAAGGCAATCTTTGAAGAAAACACAGTTAATCTATATTTCAGCCCTTTGAAATGGGCCTTTGCAGGTTTGGGCTGCCTTCGGAAACACCCTGATGAATGCGCCTCAACATGGTTTCGAGTTTCTTGCAGTTGATTCGTAAGGCGCTGTACTTCATGTTGAACTTGGCTATCAAAAAGTAGACTTCGGACCAGCTTGAGTTATGCAAAGATACTCGACAGTCATGGACGCGTGGACCGAAAAAGAAGAGAAATAGGAGACAGAACGGGTCCCCAAGGTCTACTGCTTCAACCTCGCATGGAGGCGATAGAAGTTGTTCTTTCATGTAGGGCGCTAAGTATTGCTTATCTTTTGGGCCTAGTTTCAGGCCTTCAAACCTGACACATACCACTGTTCAACCATCAAGACTCCTCAATCAGTGCTCTGTCACTGTCCTTATAAGACTAGCGCAGTGCGCGCCAACTGAGCCTCTAGGGCTATGTTCAGAAATCGGGTTTCTTGCGCAGTTAGGCTAGCCTTTCCAGCTTAGTTTTGGGCTTTCTTTCCTATTCCTTCTTAATGGATTTTTTGTAGAGTTGCTTTTCCTTCTCGATTTCTTCTCCTTTCTTACATGTTTTCTGTATATTTCTTTGTTAGGTACCAGTGACTATGAAGAATAAGAATCAAAAACGAGTAGTTGGGTTTTACCGAGACGAACGCGGACGGACCCGCCCCATCACAGAACCGGGGAAAACTGAGTCAAAGAAGAAGATTGTGCCGAGTCGAAAGTTTGCTACTGTTAAGCCGAAGGCCAAGGCTGCAGAAGATAAACGAGCTCGAATGCTGGAGGATGCACTTCAAGAGGTTCAAGTCATGCAGAATGAGTTGAGTAGCCTGTGAAAAAGGCTTATGCCTCTTAACTGAAATCATGGGCCTTTAAGCCGGAGCTACACTGCTTCGGAGGCGTGTCACCGCCTAGCCCCAAGTGAGGGGTAGAAAGAGAACAAGTGGAAAAGAAAGCCTTTCCACCAAGAAAGGAGGTAAAAAGAAAATGGCTAAAGAGAATAAACGAAAACTCCTGTTCACAACAGCTATCCTCACGATACTGTTGTTTTCCAGCGCTTACGCGGTTCTGACACCTAACGCGCAAGCTGCAGAAACACCTATCCAAGGAGAGAATCCAGTTTCGATACCCAGTGTGAATGTGACCACTTCAGCCATTCAAGAGAAAGGGCTACCCATCTTAAGCAATGTGCTCGGTCTTGACTTGGCAAAGTACGCGACTACTTCACAAGAATGCCCTCAAGATTTGTACATGGGCGTTGTTCCAGAAGAGAATGTGCGCTACTATCTCGAGTCTAATGGAAGCAAGCTGGACATGCTTTGCACGTTTGCGAACGGGAATTTGCGTATGATACATGTGCTTGAAAGTGAGGGTTCGCCACACATGACCAAATCAACCACTAGCGCGCTTGAAATGGCTAAGGGCTTCCTCAGCAATTATCAAAGCTATTCTGGAAACTCATTTTACGGGGGATTAGCGTCAATGCTTGATAAGGTTGATGCTAACAAGGACTTAACGAAGATATCTGGGAACGTAAAACTACAAGTGAATGCTTCAGAGGGTTCTACCACTTTCAGGTGGACATACACATATAATGATATTGAAGCTCCATCCAAGATCGTAGCCTTGCGTTACAAGAATGGTTTCCTCAAATACTTTATTGACAATTGGAATCTCTACAAAATTGGCAGCACGACCGTAAACCTTTCTGAAAAGGAAGCCATAGACATAGCGCTGGAACGCGCTAAGACTTTCTCATGGAAAGTGGGGTCGGACAATAACACGTTCGAAGTGAAGAACTTCAACGTGACACAGGCAATGATCTGGCAAACGATTTTCTGTAGCTCTCTTTATGCGGATGAGGCACGTAGCGAAGACCTTTTGATGCTTTATCCCATACGGCATGTCTGGGTTTCTCTAGACAAGTTTTACCCTGGCAACGTTTACGGAATAGAGGTTTATGTCTGGGCTGACACGAAAGACATCTGCCACATCCAAGAACGGTTCTCCACAATGGACCCGCCAGCTGATTTAGTCGCTACTATCAATGACGCCGCAGTTGAACCGCTGAATGATAATGCGCCTGTTGAGGCGGCAAAGTCGAATTCGATTTCGACAACCATATGGATAGCGCTTCCAGTTCTTGCTGTCGCTGTGCTAGGAACCGTTCCGGTCTGGTTGGGCAGGAAGAAAAACTTGCCAAAGCGTTCTTTCAAGATTGGCGGAGTGTTATTTTGCCTTTTGATATCTTCCGAATTGCTACTAGTTCCGATCTCAACGGTTAGCGCAGTTGAACCAACCAGACGTGCTACAATTTGGGGCTCCGAAAGTACTGGCGCAATAACGACTCCTCCTGGTTGCAGCTGGCGTAAAACGCAAGCGGAGATTTCACGACAACGATCTGTTGCCCTACATATTAGTGATTATTTCAAAAATGACGGTTATACTGCTAGCAACTATCAAGGAAGTAATTCGCTGAAGTATGAGATCGTAGGCGATGCTTCACATCAAGGCAATATTTCATATAATGAGCAGAATTACGCTCGTGTGGCGGTTGTTGATTTCGACCACGGAGTGTACAGGACTGACTACCCGCAAGCGCGACCAAATGAACCGCATTACCTGTTCGAAGACAACGTAGGTAGCCTAATCGGTTCATGGCCGGGCCAAGTAAATCATAATGGCGCCGTCTACGACATGGACATAGCTAGTGATACTACTTTGGAAAAAACCTTCTTTGCGTTAATTAACACATGTCTGTCAGCTAATATAACTTGGCAGGGCCCAAACAATGGCCAACCTCAAGGAATGCCGTATGCTTGGACACATCGCACGGTGGTTTACAGAGATGCACCAGGGTTTACTACGGCACTTAACATGAGCGATAATGGCTATACTCGCCCAGATAACGGTGCTTTCTGTTACATGGGTTTTCGTATGGGAGCAGCGGCCTTGGATCAGACAGTGACGGGAGGTTATCCAAAGTATTGGGAGTGGGTTGAGAGATTCCTTTATAAGGCTTTGTCATTCGACATCTCGATCAACCAAGCTTTGGATATAGCCTCGGCAGACATCTTTAGCGGGGATTTCGATCAAACCGATCTTTACAATGGTTTCACCGCAATATGGCCAATGTGGGATCCAAGTAATGGATGGCATGATACTTTCCTTGGTCACAACCAAGACACCTTGGCGGTCTATGGAAACGGAAACATACATTTATATGAGTACTTTGTGCACGATGTTGTTTCTGCTACTTGGTACGGTTATAACGCAGGTGTAATTAACCCTAACGGCATTACAGGTGGCTCAAACGATGGTAACTACGCCTGCTTGTATGCAGTAGGCTGGTATGGTGATGAAGCAATGATAGTTGGAAGTATGGGATATACGGGAGCTAACGAAGCGCATGGTCACATTTACCTTTACGGCTACTCCTACCCGGGCTACTATAGCCACCTCTACGTATACGTTTCTTACGATGGCAGCAACTGGGACTACGTAAATAATCTATGGATTTCTCAAAGTTCTCCATACTGGATTGACGTCGGGTCGCACTCAGGCAATTTCAAATACATCGCAGTCGTCGTCTATGCAGATCACGCCCCTGCGGTTCTATACGTAGACTCAGTTCTCGTAATTCCTCCGCTCCCATAACAAACGAAACATGGTATTGCTTCAAAACTCTCCCTATTTTTCTGTTTGTCAAGAATTCTTGACTAAGAAGCCTATCTGTAGCTTGTTTTGTCAAAAAACCCTTACAAGAACCCTTTAATCAAAGAAACAGCATAATACAATTGGGATAAGCATGAGTAAAAGTATCGCTCTTTTGCTTGCTCTCGTCTTCCTAACAGATTCATGCATAATTGTCATTAAGTCTGTTTGGGCGGTTCCCGAAGATTCTTGGACGCAAATGACGCCGATGCATGAAGCTAGGGGTCGCCTTGGAGTTGCCGTGGTTAACGGAAAAATCTACGCTATAGGAGGCGATATTGGTAGCGTAGGTGGTTTGGTTGAGAATTACAAGCTTATTGGTACCAGTGCGGTTGTGAGCACTAACGAAGAGTACGATCCGGCAACGGACACGTGGGTTTTCAAGTCGTCCATGCCGACCCCGAGAAAGAATTTTGGCATAGCAGTTTACCAGAACAATATCTACTGTATAGGCGGAGAAATCCGTAACGGCTCTACTATGTCTTATACGGGAGTAAACGAGGTCTATGACCCAGCAACAGATACGTGGGAAACCAAGACGCCCATGCCTACCCATAGACGTTTCCTAACGGCGAACGTTGTAAACGGCAAAATCTACCTGATAGGTGCGCTAGACAATAACAGTCAAAACCAAGTTTATGATCCTTCAACTGATTCTTGGACCACAAAAACCCCACCGCCATACGAAATTACGAGTTGTGCTTCAGCCGTTGTTGATAACAAAATATATTTTATAGGCACACGCACCAATTCTTCAGGGTTATGGACAGGAGCATTTGTCCAAATATATAACCCCGTGAATGACACCTGGAGCACTGGAGGATACTCACCCACATATGGCGTATCTGCAACTGCTGGTGTAACATCTGGAGTGAGTGCTCCTAAGCGAATTTACTTTTTGGACGAGACGGGAAATTATGTTTATGATCCTGCTAATGATAGTTGGACTGTTGGCGCTTCCATGCCGACAGCCCGCGGTTATGTTGGCGTCACTGTTGTAAACGACACGCTTTATGCGGTGGGGGGCGTAATTTTGCCTGCCAGTGGTTTTGGGGAAATGTCACCGAGTGCCGTTAATGAGCAGTATACGCCCATTGGGTATATTCCAGAATTCCCAACATTCCTTATTTTGCCACTATTCATGATAGCAACGCTAATGACAGTCGCAGCGACCGTAGCAGCTATCAAAAAGAAAACTTTTCGCCCAACCTCCAAAAGAGCGCGCCCTTACTAAAAATTTAGCTTTGTAGAGTTTTTGACGTGCTTCCAAAGGCTCCAAGAAAACGTTCAAGACTGCCATAGCGTCTCAAATTGCCCATGGTTGATTATCGGACTTGACCCAGTTTGGGGGCTAGTCGCAGCGAAGCTGCTTGCATAATTGTTTCGCCTCTTTATTATCTCTATTAAGACCTATAGGACAGTTAACAACAGCTTTTTAAGCGGAAAGCTGCCTAGTTGTGCGTAAGTGCTCATCAAATCGATAGGAGATTCAAAAGAGTGGAGATAAGCCGAAGAAAGCTGCGTGAGGAAGTTCTTGAGCGCATTAAGTACGTTAAAACATGCGTTATGGCCAGAGAATTATGTCTTCTAGTGCGCACAAACAGAGCCGTGTTGGAACCCAAAGACGTGAAGGAGGTCTGCAGTTACGTATCGAACCTTTGCAGAGAAGAAGGCTGCTCCGAACCCAGCGAAATCTGCCAAAAGGCGTCTGAAGCGGTTGGTTCCAAAGACGAGGAAAAATACTTGGAATTGTGCGCTCAAAGTTGCTTGAAATGCGGGGAAGCCAAAAGGCCAACGCCGAAGAGAGAAACCTATGTGGCATAGGGGCAGCGTAAAATCTTTAAAGAGAATAATCTTTAAACCCGATTGGAGGCTTATGAACTGTTCATTGCACCTTTCGTTCCAAGCCCGCTTCCAGTGATTCAGCGTATGCTCCAACTGGCTGAACTAAAGCCTGGCGAAGTCTTATTTGACTTAGGCGCAGGGGACGGCAGAACAGTCATAATGGCCGCCAGGACTTTCAGCGCTAGAGCTGTGGGCGTCGAGTTAAGGGAGGATTTGGCTAAAAAAGCGCTTAGCACCATCCACGATAATGGCTTGGCGGACAGAGTGACGATAGTGAACGGCGACATGTTTAACGTGAATTTGACGTCCGCCGATGTGGTTTTCCTGTATTTGACAACGAGCGCGAATGAAAAAGTCAGGCCGAAGTTGGAAACCGAGCTTAAGAAGGGTGTGCGCGTGGTTTCCCATGATTACGAAATCGTGGGGTGGAAACCCGTGAAGGTGGAGAATTTCTGCGAGAATCCGCAGCTGGGCTATCCCTCACATACAATTTACCTCTACCAGAAGCCATAGTTTTTGGGTTTTGTGAAAAAGATTTAGTTCGGTGATTACTCTGATTTTGACAGTGTCCAGAATGCAGTTTGTTCCATGGCGGTGCATTGCAGATTGGAAATGTACGACGTGTGGTTACTGTTGCAAACTGTACAGCGTAGTCTTGAAGTTTCCCGAATGGCTCAGAATCGTGAAAACGTTTGGTGTAGAGACAACTGTTGCAGGTTTAGATAGGCTTTACATCAAAAGAGTAGACGACGGTTCCTGCGCGTTTTTGTGCCGCTTTGCAAACACGTACTTTTGCGGGCTTCAAAACATGAAACCTGGCGCGTGTAAACTGTGGCCCTTCAAGGTCCTATTGGAACCAAAGTACGGGCAGGCAAACCAAGCCTTATTCAATTACCAAGGGAGAAGATTGTTCATCTATGCAGACGCCATGTGTTCTGGACTCAGGTATGGAACTCCAACGTGGGATTTTAACTTTTCAACTTTGAGAGAGTTTGTAGAACTTGCCCTAGGAACTCGTCAGGCACAATGCAAAACGACCAGCGATTTGGCTTTTGTGCCGTACTCTCAGACGCGAAGGTTCAGGTTCCATTGAGGCGCATCTTTGGTTAATTGCGTTTTTCTTGAGCCAGTTTTTTAGCTATCACTATAGAAAAGTCCAGAAAATTGGTGGAAGCAGGATTTGGATACGTCAGAGATAAACGGAGTTAGAATCTTCAGAAATCGAAAGTGACAAACATTCCCGCTTAACGCTTACGTTTCTTGAAGTAGACCAACAAAGCAGCAACCACCACCACTGCTACTACTCCAGAAACAGCGGCAACAGTTGCAGTTGGAAAAGGCTCTGGCTTCGCTATGGTGAAACTGACGGTTTCTGAAGCGCCCATGTTTCCAAACGTGTCGTTGGCATAGACTGTGATGCTGTGCAAACCGTTCGTCATGTTGGCTGTCGTACTATTGCCAATTATGGTTATGTTTTGTTTTCCATCAAGGGTGTAGCCTGTCCAATTAACAATCTTATCAACTTTGAAAATTAACGGTAGACTCGATTCATTGTACGTCCGCTTTAGTGGCGACAAAAGCGATATTTTTGGCGGAGTGGTTGCCATGACATAAAAAATTCCAAAAGGCTCCATAAGCGGGTATCGGTCAGTGTTATTCAACTCTATCGCGTTTAGTCTGTTCCAGTAACTGCTTGCCGAGCTGTCCATAAAGCCTTTAGGCATTACAAAATACGGCGTGTCGCCGATTCCTGAGTCATCTAACATCTTGGCATTAGGATATCTCGTCTTGTAGTCGCTCCAGTAGTTTCCCCCACCTAGATAGCCATCATCCCAAATGTTCAGGGATACTATTCCATAGCCTAAGTAACCAGTATCTTCCACTGTATTTGTGTTGTTGACGAAGTTGTTGTGATATATAGTATTGTTTGAGCTGTCATATAAAAGAAAAACGATGGAGCAGCCTGTAAAGTTGTTTCCTTCAATTAGATTATGTAAGCTTTTCCCGTCCCAGCTCGTGAGAGATATGCCGACCATGTCGTTCTCAAAGTTATTTCCAGATATGATGTTTGAACTTCCATCATTAACAGCGATTCCAGCGGTTGGCATAAAAGGCAAGGCACTTGTTCCCGCTATAGTGTTATTCGTAATAGTGACGTTCGATACACCACTTAAATCAATGCCAATGTTACCACCTGAAATTACATGTCCATTTCCGTCAAAGACCACGTTGCTTCTCATTACCGTTATGCTTCCAACCACGTCGTCAGTTAGCGTATAAGTGTCGCCAGTTTGCTGTATGGGCGCTGTTGAGGGACTTACGCTGCCGTCAGCGTTTATGATGATGTTGCCTGGATATTCGGCTCTAATGGGTTGACTGCAAACTGCGCCTAAAGCCATCAGGCATATGAGGATAAGAGCGACGACGGCGGTTTTTTTCATGCTATTTCCCCTTCAATAGTGCGATGAGCCGCAGGCTTGCGTCTCTTGAAGTAGAACAACAAACCAGCACCCACGACAACCACTATTGCTACTCCAGAAACAGCGGCAACAGTTGCGGTTGGAAAAGGTTCTGGCGCTTCAACGTTGAAATAGATGGTTTCGGAAGTTCCAGTGTTTCCAGCAGAGTCTATTGCATATACTGTTACATTATGGTATCCATTGCTTAGGTCAGTGAGGGTGGTATTTTCAGCAATCGTTATGTTATCTTGATAGTCTAACACATACGAGATTCTTGAAAAAGATTCGTTTACGGTGAAATTCAAAGGAACATCAGACGAGTTGTACGTCTTATTCAGCGGAGAAAGAATCGAAACCTCTGGAGGATTAGCGATTGTGAAATTAACCGCTAAGATAGATGTCATGTCAAAACTGTATGCCGTCATACCTTCAGCATAGCCGCCGCCTCCCCAAGCAGTGATAACTACGCTGTACTCGCCATCAGGCATGTCCCAAAAAGTTTCATTGTAACTCCAAAATGTGGGAAATTCAGGGCTCTGTGAATTCTGCTTGTAAACAGTTACATTGTCTTGCATCCAATTAGCCTTAAAATAAATACCGTATATGGAATTAAGACTGGTGCCCTGTGTGCTTACGTTAAACGCAAGAACGATATCATTCACTCTGTACACGGCATTGTTCTTTGGAGACGATACAGAGATCACGAGTGGAATCGCACCTGCTGGAGGAGACACATACTCATAATACAAGTAGGGGTTTGCCTGTCCCAAGTCGACGAACTGTGTTCCAGCTACCGCTGACAGTAGAAGCACTGAAAGAAAAGCTATGGTCAAGAGTGCCTTCTTTTTCACAGGCAATCCCTGCTAATACTTGGCTTTTTCTTTGGTAAAAGCGTTTTTATCAAGGTTTATTGACAAAAGAAGTTTGCAGCAAAGATTTTTAGTCAAGAAATCTTGACAAAAACTCTTTAATCACCGAAGTAGCCCGTAATATTATTTGGGCTGGGAGCAGAGTCTCAATGGGCAATCAGCCAAAAATAAGGAAATCTATCACTGCAGCAGCGTTCATCTTGGCACTCTTATTCTCAGCAGTTGCTGGAACATTTTTTGCTAATTTGGCAACGGCAGATCCATATGTTTATGTGGGGGATGTGCCTCCGAAGCCAGATACGGTTCCCCCCAAAATTTCGATTTTTTCTCCTGAGAATAATATAGCTTACAATACGAATTATGTTGCGCTTACTTTTAACGTGAGCGGACCAACAGGACCCACCGTAAATCAACCGATTGTAATGGAGATTTATTATAAGGCAGATTGGCTAGAAAACAATGTCACTGTTTATAAATATACTTCAGACCCATATTCTGGTTATCCGACCAATGGAGCATATACCGAGTATTCTGTTAACCTGAACTTGACAGAAATACCTGAGGGAAATCACAACATAAAAGTCATTGCAGATTATCATGGTTGGTACATCCCGAGTAATGACCCACATACACTTAGTATGAATGGTTTCTCAATAAGTGGTTCCTCAGCAGTTAGCTTTACCATCGTCGACACAACTCCCCCACGCATCTCAGTTCTGTCTTTGGAAAACAAAACATACTACACATCCAACATTCCATTGAATTTCACCGTAAGCGAGTCAGTTTCACAAGTCACGTATAGCTTAGACAGACAAGAAAATGTGACAATTAGCGGAAATACAACTTTAACGGGGCTGTCTAATGGCTTGCATAATGTAACAGTTTATGCTTGTGACAGCGCTGGAAACATCGACGCCTCTGATACTATTCATTTCAACGTAGAAGTGCCTTTCCCAACAACACTAGTCATAGCTTCCATAGCTTCAGCAGCAGTTATGGGTATTGGTCTGCTGGTCTACTATAAGAAACGGGGCAGAGGTAGTAACCCTTGAAGAAAACAGCTCTAATACTCATAGCTGCACTTTTCTCAACTGTAGTTGGCACACAGGTAGTTAGCTTGGCATCAGCGAACCCTTATTCGCCTCCTCCTTTTTTTCCTCCAGAGCCCAACACAGACCCGCCTATAATAACGGTGCAATCACCACACAATATTACGTACCACGTGAATGATATTCCGTTGAACTTTACCATAACTCAGCCTGACTCTTGGAACCAGGTTTACATACATGAAGTCAGCTACCAGCTTGATAGTAAAACGAATACCATGTGGAAAATGATGCCCATTCAACCGCCTACGCAACCAACAACCCAACAGTTTCTAATGCTATACGGATTGTCCATGGGAGGGCATACCCTGCAAATAAACGTCACTGCATACAGCATTTATGACCCAGTTCAAAGCGTAGATTGGCACCTCACTAGCGAGTATTGGATGAACGCTATACGAACAATAAGCTTCACAGTAGATGCAGGTCCATATCCTTCACCGTCTCCTTCGCCTCAAGAAACAGAGCCAGAGCCTTTCCCAACATGGATTTTAGCTCCCGTAGTATCATTGGCTATTGTTGGCATAGGTCTCGTAATCTACTTTAGAAAACGCAGTTCATCAGGATGAGCTCCTATGAAGAGAACAGCATTGGCACTAACACTAAGCTTGGCACTGTTAATTTCAGCAGTGGCTGGAGTTCAAACTGTTAAGGCACAGTATACTCCAGACGGTCAAGCGTTTATTTGGGTCTCTCCGCTCAGCATAACGTCACCTTCAAATACTACTTACACGTCAAATTCTCTAACTCTTAACGTTAGTACTAAAAGTTTGGTGGCTCTAAGCGATGTGACGATGGTTTTTAACTTAGATGGGGGAGCCAACGTCAGTATACCGGTAGAAAAAACTTTTGTTCCCATTACAGTTCAAGATGTGTATCCAAATGGCACAACAATTACCACTATATCATCAATTTGGTCTTACTACCTACTCAACAGCACTGTCGTCTTGCCAGATTTGTCTAACGGTGGTCACTGCTTAACCGTTTATGCTCATTACCAAGTTCCAACCTCCGTTAACTCTGTCGGCTTAGATACAAAGACGATCCACTTTACCATAAACAACGGCATTCCACCAGTTATCTCCAATCTATCAATTGAAAACAAAACATACAATCAAAACAACTTGCCCGTGAACTTCACGGTGGATGAACCAACCTCATGGATGGGCTATTGTTTAGACGGACGGGACAATGTGACCACAACTGAAAACTTTACTCTCACCGAGTTACCTTCTGGTTCACACACGTTAACTATCTACGCAAATGACACAGTTGGAAACATGGGAACCTCTTCAACAATCGCTTTCAGCGTTGCAGAACCTTTCCCAACTGTGCCTGTTGCTGCTGTTGCTTCTGTGGCTGCCGTTGCGGTGGTGGGTGCTGGCTTGCTGCTCTTTTGGAAGCGCCGTCGTGAGGCAGGACAGGCATGAGGAAGACGGCGGTAGCAGTAACCCTTATCTCGGCACTCTTAATCACAGCGGCAGCAGGAACACAGTTAATCTGCATCATCTCCGCCAATTTTATTCCAGAAACCCCTCCGTCAGGCATCAGAATTAACAGTGATGGAACAGTTGAGGGCACAAACCTGCTCAACAGAGTAGGCAACGTTTACACTCTGATAAGCGACATCTATGACACAATCGTTGTGTTTCGAGATGACATAGTTCTTGATGGAGCAGGTTACACTCTTCACGGAAAAGGTAATTCCACTGGCGTTTTTCTTCAAGACAGAAGCAATGTAACCATAAAGAACTTGAACATCAGGGGTTTCTATTGGGGTATTAAGTCGATAATAGGCGACTTTCCTCCTGCTACCCCTAAATACATAATAATCTCAGGAAACACTATAACCCAGAATACATACGGCATTGTACTTGCTTCTTCTGCAGGCTGCATGGTTTTAGAGAACCGCATAACAAACAACACCATCGGAGCAAGTATGTACTCTGGCAACGTTTTCAGAAACAATCGTTTCGACAATAACGAGTACGCCTTGGACGACTATAGCGGAGCCAACGATTTGGACTCTTCCAACACCGTGAATGGTAAACCAATTTATTATTGGTTTGATCAGCATGATAAGACGGTGCCATTAGACGCTGGGTTAGTAATCCTCAAAAACTGCAGCAGCATAACTGTTGAGGACTTGAAACTAGAAGGCAACGGCAATGGCTTGCTGCTTTATGGCACTACTAACTCGACGATTAGAAGTAACATTTTGGCAAACAACAAGGAGGGCATCTCTCTTAAGGAGTCTTTCAACAACACCATTTCCGGGAACCGCGTAACCAACAACAAAGGCTATGGCATTTACGGCTACCACTCGACAAGCAACGTGATTTCAAAGAACCAAATAACACTTAATGAAAAAGGCGGCGTAAACCTGGACTATTCAGTTAGCAACATCATAACTGAAAACGATATAGCTGAAAACTATGGGAACGGAGTTTTCTTGACAGACATAAAAGACTCCGACATAACCAACAACAATGTCATGCTCAGCAGGGGCTGCGGGATTGGTTTCGGATACGGTCCAAACGGCAAAGTCAAAGGGAATGTTGTCTCAAAGAATGATGTGGGCATTTGGATGAGCAATGCATTTGAGAACACAGTTACATTTAACAACGTTACGGAAAATTTTGGCTGGGCAGTCTACCTTGAGGGCGACCAGAAAAACAACACCATACACCATAACAACTTCATAGGCAACAAAATCGTGGTTGGTCTTCAGGTTCACATTAAGATGTTTTGGAGTTACCCTGGGCTTAACTACAGAGGACCTCCAAGCGAAGCTCCACTTCCCGAGCTTGTTCCTGGAGCTGGAAATTATTGGGATGATGGTCGAGAAGGTAACTATTGGAGCGACTACACGGGCAAAGACGCTAATGGCGATGGAATAGGTGACACGCCATATTTGATAAACGAAAAGAACGCAGACAACTTTCCACTTATGCTTCCCTTCACTATGACTATAGCTTCTCCTGAAGGTGAAGGCTCAACAGACATGGACACAGACTATCCTGAAGGTGAGGACTCAACAGGTGCAGATATAGGGTCTTTTCCTGTTGTGCCAGTGGTTGCTGCCGCCTCCGCCGCTGTCGCCGTCGTGGCTGGTGCTGGCTTGCTCGTCTACTTCAAGAAACGCAATAATGCTAGAATTAACAAACATAGTGAAGTAGAACAATCTTCTACATGATTTTCTAAGCAACTTTTCCAATAGCCAAAAACATAATGGTAGAACCGAAGGAACTGATCAGAATAGTGAAAGATCACAGTAAAGTTATCTAGGATAACCCTCACAAGGTAAGTATCCGAGCTTCATACACTGTCAAATGTTATCTAAGATGACTTTTAAACCATCTGTATTTTTCCTTCTAAAAAGCCCTTGGAATGTTTGTGGGTTCGGAAGTTGGAAATCAAATGCTGGATGGCTAGATTTCTGATGACCGACATATTACAATCCTGAAACATGGCTTTTATTATGCTTTGAGATTCTTCTTAGGTGTTGGAGAAGGGAGAGGCTTCATAACATCTGGACTATTCTTCCTTTTTCATTCCTCAGTTTTGCATTCATGGAATGTTTGTGAAGTGAAGAAATGAAGAGAGTAATGGAATCATAACTAATCTCACCCAGGTTTCTAACAGAGGAAACTGAAAAATATCAGTGCTGAGATAGTTATTATTTTGGGAGGATGAGAATATGGTGGAGTATGTTAAGGGAACCCCACCTGACAGATGGCATTGGTGCAAGAATTGCACACAATATCCCCGTTACATAGACCAAAGACGTTCTGAGAGACCGAAATCTGACCTTTGCGACCAGTGCAAAGCAAAAGAAAACAAGCAAGATTGCACAACCTAAAGACCTAACTTGCTATGAAGAAATTGTGGTTAAGTCTGGTCTATGGTTTCTAATGCCTGTGAGATTCTATTCTTCTTATGTTGTCCTTGGAATGTTTCTGAATGAAGAAGAATTCAAAAGTGTTATAGCTGAACCGAAGACACTAATTAGAGTGATTCTGAGATGGTTAATCTAAATTAGATATGGCTATGTTTTAGAGGGCACATCATAAGTGTAGTCCCTAAAGTAGCTCCTAACCAAATAGTAACCAGCTACAATCATTACAACAATTAAAATTATGACAAAGGCTATTGCATACCAACTCATACAAGTCACTAAATACAAATACCCAAGTTGCTTAAGTATGACTCGTTCTCTATTCTTTCTATAGACTCTTGGAATGGCACTTCTTTTTTTCAGTTTTTAAGAATATTATGCTTTTCAGAATATGGTTCTTAATTGTCTTTGGCACTTCTAAAGTTAAGAAAGGAAGCTTGTAGTCTTGAAATGTCCAGTTTGTAGCGGAAAACTAGATATTGACATGAAGTTGAAGTCAGCTAATTGTCACACATGTGGTTGGAAGAAAGTTCTTTCAATTCAAACCCACCGATAAAGAAGAACATTCAATGCGTTAAAGTTATCTTAGATAGCTTAACTAACTGCTCTCTTAAAGCCTTTAGAATGTTTGTGAAGTGCAAATGACACAATATGGGTTTGGTTTTGGAATATTATGGTTGGCGAAATAAAGTATTATCTATTCGGATGGATAGCCTTCCTGTGTAGGTTGTCTATGCCATAGAGAGCTTGGTTTGAAAGATGGAAGTAAACGAGACTCGCTATCATGATGATATGGTTGAGCGTAAAGCGAAGGCTCAGGCTGTTTTGGCTAGACTCCAGTCTTTAAAATGCAAAGTTTCTGAACTCAGAGCACAATGTGAAGCCCTAAAGAAGTCGCAGTCAGAAAAACAAATGAAAGCATTAGTATGCAATGGATGTGGAAAGCCAATAAAAGAAGGTAACAAAGTAACCGTTAAGGACACTTTTGGAGCTGTAAAGAATTACTACCATGAAGACTGTTTTAAAACGATCTTATCCTCCTAAGTTTGATTCTCTTCTTTTCTAATTAGTTTTTATGAAGGCTTGGAATGTTTGTGGGTTCGGAAGTTGGAAATCAAATGCTGGATGGCTAGATTTCTGATGACCGACATATTACAATCCTGAAGCATGGCTTTTATTATGCTTTGAGATTCTTCTTAGGTGTTGGAGAAGGGAGAGGCTTCATAACATCTGGGCTATTCTTCCTTTTTCATTCCTCAGTTTTGTATTCATGGAATGTTTGTGAAGTGAAGAAATGAAGAGAGTAATGGAATAATAGTTAATCTCACCCAAGTTTCTAACAGAGGAAACTGAAAAATATCAGTGTTGACATAGTTATTGTTTTGGGGAGATTTGAGTGCCAACAGCCTTTGTCTTCATAACTACTGAACCTGCCTCGATGCCAGAGGTGCTGAAGGAAGTTAAAGCAGTTGAGGGAGTGGAAGAAGCTGAAATGGTGTATGGAGTCTATGACATTGTTGCAAAGGTGAAAGTAGAAACTATGGATAAACTCAAGCAAATCATAACTTACCACATAAGGAGACTCGACAAGGTGCTGGCAACACAAACCCTTCTGGTTGTCCGACAAGAATAGCCTGTTAAGTAGTGTTTTTTCGTCACTTAGTAGTCTTTTAGTCTTAGAAAAATTGAAGCAGGTTTTACTCTCCGATCATAATCAAACATTTTACTCAGCAAGTTTGATTCTATTCTTCTATGAAGTCCTTAGAATGTTTGTCAATTAAAAAAAGGATAGTTAAGGGCTGGTCTAGTCTTTCTTATCCACTTTAACAATGTAGATTTCCTTATTGCGGACTCTAAGCTCTGTATTGAACTTCCTGTCGGGCTTCTTATTGTATGACTTCACTCGGAATGAGAACGGTGCATACAACGATTTTACTGTCTTACCCTCAACCTCAACCTTAAACATCTTCTCTGGACTCTCAATTATCTGCTTGAATACTGCGTCATACTCTGGAATCTTAACTAGTCTCTTACCTGCTGGTAGT
>Ga0315282_10006795_pt1 | contig 19006 bp, 15 predicted proteins | sample YL17G07_20_MG_FD_203693 | JGI IMG/M metagenome (GOLD analysis project Ga0315282, IMG submission 203693) | Sediment microbial communities from Yellowstone Lake, YNP, Wyoming, USA - YL17G07_20 | ecosystem: Environmental > Aquatic > Freshwater > Lake > Sediment | place: USA: Wyoming | collected... | reverse complement strand
GCAGAGCCTTACAGTTTCCTGAGAAAACCTGGAGACGAGAATCTTCCTGTTCCGCTTAACAGGAGATTCTTTGCCGGAGGAAGTGGGAGTGTGCGTGGTTGGCGTGCCCGTGAGCTCGGAGCCATGGACCGTCCACAATTTGGTGGAGATGCAATCTTTGAAACGAGCATCGAAAGCCGGATCAACGTTCTCAAGGGTGTCGGCGACTTCTGGTGGTTCCGACCGAGCGGCTTCTGGACAGTCATCTTCCTTGACGTCGGAAATGTCTGGGGAAGCCTTCAAGATGCCCACTTTCGCCAGCTTGCCGTCGCCTCCGGATTAGGGATCCGGTACGATACAGTTTTCGGCCCGATACGAATTGACTTCGGATTCCGGGTCTATGATCCGGCTCAGCCTGATGGACAACAATGGGTTACAAGCAAACGCCTCTGGAGAGATACGTTTTCCAATGGGGTCTTGCAGTTTGGAATAGGTCAAGCCTTCTAGACCGGAAGTCTCATGTGGAACCGCATACTAGGGCAAGAACGGATAAAGAATCTTCTCCGAGGTGCGATTGAGCGGGAGAGGGTAGCTCATGCCTACCTCTTTTACGGCGAGGAGGGTGCGGGTATGGACGCAGTGGCAATCGAGTTCGCCCGAGTTCTCAATTGCGAACAGGGAGGTTTAGACTCATGCGGGTTGTGCTCGTCTTGCAGACAGTTTGAGAACCTTCAACACCCCAATCTCAGAGTTATCTTTGCTCTGCCAAGGGGGAAGAGCGAGAGAAATGATGAATCGCCAATCAATGCGCTCACTGATCCTGAGATAAAACTCCTCCAGGAGCAACTGCGCCTGAAGGCACGGAACCCGTACCATCAAATAGAGGTTCCTAAGGGAAACGAGATTCGCATTAATAGCATCCGCGAGTTGCGAAGGGAGGCTTCTCTCAGTGCATTTGCCGAAGGGTGCAAAGTCTTTCTCATCCTCGAGGCGGATAGGATGAACGACGAAGCTTCGAACGCTCTCCTTAAAACGCTTGAAGAACCTACACCGAAGACAGTCTTGATCCTCACGACCTCAAAACGAGAGAGACTTCTTCCGACAATTCTCTCGCGATGCCAGCCCGTGAAATTCGACTCGCTGACGAGCGAGGAGATCAGTCATGCTTTGGTGACTCGCCATTCAGTATCTCTGGAACAAGCTCAGCTCGTTGCAACTCTTGCCAACGGGAGCTTCACCCGAGCGCTCGATCTTCTTGATACAGATGTCCGTGAGACCAGAGATGCAGTCGTGGAGTTTGTTCGGAGTGCATTGGGCAATCGTCCCACAAAGTTATTTGAACAGATCGAAGAGCTCGCGGCCACATTTGACCGACTTGCATTGCAGCGATGGCTTTCCCTGATGCTGGTTTGGTTTCGCGATGCAGAAGCGATTCGGCAGGGGAGGTTGGCAGGGATTGTCAATGTAGATCAACTTGACTCGCTTCAACGGTTCGTCACAAATTGTCCAACCGTTGATCACAGCAGAGTTATATCAACCGTAGAGGAAGCGATTGCACTTGTTGGCAAGAATGTGTATCTTCCCCTGGTTTTAGCGAATCTTGCCTATCGACTGAAGGAAGCGATCCCCGTTGTCACCAAAGAATCTCTCATCGAAAAAAAAACAGAATAAACGTATCCTCGTCACCGCTGCCCTCCCGTATGCGAATGGATCAATCCATCTCGGTCACCTTGCAGGCGCATACCTCCCCGCGGATATTTTTGTTCGCTACCAGAGACTTCAGCAGGCTGATGTCCTCTTTGTCTGTGGATCAGACGAACACGGCGTCGCGATTACAATCGAGGCTGAGAAGCAAGGCATCTCGCCGCAGGCGCTCGTTGACCGATATCATGAGCAGAACAAGACTGCCTTTGAGCGCTTCGGCGTGAGTCTCGATATTTACTCTCGCACTACGCTCCCACTTCACTACAGAACCGCACAGGAATTCTTTCTCCAGTTCTACAAGACAGGAATCCTCAAGGAGAAAAAGGACAAGCAGCTCTACTGTGAGGTCGATAAGAGGTTTCTTGCCGATCGCTACGTCGAAGGCAAGTGTCCCAACTGCGGGTACGAATCTGCGCGAGGTGATCAGTGCGAGAATTGTGGGACGTGGCTGAACCAGGTTGACCTCGTCAGTCCTAGATGCAAGAGCTGCGGTAGTACACCTGTCATCCGAGAAACCACGCATTTCTACTTCCCCCTCGGTCAGTTTCAGAAAAGACTGGAAGAGTACCTGAACTCAAGGAAAGGTTGGAAGGAGTCCGTCCTCAACTACTGCAAGGGCTGGTTCAAGGAAGGCCTCGAAGATCGTGCGGTGACGAGGGATTTGCAGTGGGGTATACCGGTCCCTGAAGGAATTCCGGGTGGTGAGGGGAAGGTGATCTACGTTTGGTTTGAGGCGCTTCTCGGATATATTTCTGCTTCAAAGGAGTGGGCTCAGAGAATCGGCGATGCCGATCGGTGGGAACGGTACTGGTTAAGCGAAGACACACGCTATGTCGCCTTCCTCGGAAAGGACAACATTGTGTTTCACAGCATTGTCTTCCCGGCGATGTTCATGGCATGGAATGACTACAACGAGAAGAAATACGTTCTGCCAGACAACGTGCCCGCGAACGAGTTTCTCAACTATGAAGGCCAGAAGTTCTCAAAGAGTCGTGGCTGGGGAATCGATGCGCTTGATTTTCTTTCTGAGTTTCCTGCTGATCCGTTACGCTACACGTTGGCAATGAACCTGCCCGAATACCGTGACACCGACTTCTACTGGAAAGATTTTCAGGCGAGGAATAACAACGAGCTTGCTGACATCTTTGGCAATTTCGTTAATCGCACGCTGACCTTCGTTGCACGGTACTATGAAAATAAGGTGCCGCCGAGGAACCAACTCACAACTGCGGACAAGGCGTTTGCAAGGGAAATCAAAGAAGCTCCAGAGAGAATTGGGAAGAATTATTTTGAACAGTTTCGGTTCCGTGAAGGCTGTCAAGAGATCATTGCACTTGCTCGCTCAGGCAATGTGTACTTCGACAAGAGCCAACCGTGGAAGACGATCAAGGAAAATCCGAAGCAATGCGAGACGACACTTAATCTCTGTCTCCAGGCTATCAATGCACTCTCCATCCTTTGCGAACCGTTGCTCCCAACGACAGCACAAAGAATCAGGAACATGCTCAACGTTTCTCTTGCTCGAGATGGAGACATTTGGGGCAACGCTGGCGAACTGAAACTTGAGGCTGGGCATTCGCTTGGGAAGGCTGAAATTCTCTTTAGAAAAATCGAGGACAAAGTGATTGAACTGAAACTCCCCAGAGGCCAGAGTGTGACCCCAAGCGCCACCCCAGAAACTTTAGAACCGGTCAAGCCAACGATCACCATCAATGATTTTCGTAAGCTCGATTTGCGTGCTGCCAAAGTTGTCAACTGCGAGCGCGTCCCCAAGTCGCAGAAACTCCTGAAGCTTGAGGTCGAGCTTGGCAGTGAGCGACGGCAGGTCATCGCGGGAATTGCCCACCAGTACAAGCCTGAAGACCTTGTTGGCAAGACCATCGTGGTCGTCGCAAATCTCGAACCCGCCAAGCTTATGGGCCAGGAATCTCACGGGATGCTCCTCGCCGCGCAGGATGACAAGGGAGAACTGTCCATCATTACCCTGGACAAGATCTTGCAGAGTGGGAGTGTCGTGAGATGAGAACGCCGTTCGCTTATTTTAAGAACAGTGTTGAGCTTCAATCATGCTTCGCACGAGAGTAGGTTGAGAGTGCGTTGATGCAGTCCCCCCAGTCCAGGGCTAAATCGTGAGCCCTAAGAGTATTCCTTTCGACCCCGCCTCTTGCGGGGTTTTTATCTGCAATCGTACCGAGGGGTCGCTATATTTTTCCTGAAACGTTAAGTAAAGAAATCTGCATGGACGAGCGCGGAACGAGGAAAAAACTGATTGACCCACTTCTCGAGCAGGCGGGCTGGGTTGTGGTGCCGTTCAAAAGGGCGAAGGACTTATGGAAGTACACGCATCACGCGGTAGAGGGATTTCCAACAGCGAATGGTCCAGCTGACTATGCGCTAATTGACAACGGCGAATTCGTTGGTATAGTTGAGGCAAAGAAAATCGAAATTGGCCCCTAAAATGTTCTCAGCGAGCGGAGGATGAAAAAGATTCGGCAGTACAGAAGGTCGTACTTCCTGAAAACTCGGAAGTGAGATTACCCTTCTGCGTTCCGATTTTGCTGATGTAATCTTAGGAAGCTTAGGACTACAGGAGCTCTACTTACTTAAACTGCTGTAATCCCGCCCGTATTCTCGCATTTGGCCTGACCAAGCCCCCCGGCATAGACACTTCTTCCCAAGAGTCAGTATTCGAGACCGACGAAATTTGGCTCTCTTGATCCATTTGAAAGTGTAAAGTGGAGAATCGCTTGACATTTGTTCAAAAATACATTATGTTCATTCGGAATGAACATTGCTGGTTATTGAACATGTTGACAAAAGAGCAAGAAATACTCGATCAGGCAATTGCTGCATTTCAAAGGGAGACAAGTCTTCAGGTCCAAAGAGGTCCGCTGGAAGTCCGCCTGAATAACGGTAGGATTGCCGACGCCGCATTGCAGATCTTTTTCCCCGACAAGGCTACAGAGTACCGGGTAGAGGTGAAACCCGCGGTGAACAACATCGCAATCGGCCAACTCGCACATCAATTCGAAGGCGATCTCGACAAGTGGCTTCTTGTGACTCGCTATGTCTACCCTCGAATTGCTCGGATGCTGCGTGAATTCGGAGTCCAGTTTATTGATACGACTGGAAATGCTTATATTAACCGACCGCCCGTGTTCATCTTCATGGAAACCAAAAAACGTCCCGTAGATCGTGAAGAAAGAGGCGAAGAAAGAATGTGGGGGCGTGCGGGAATAAAGTTGGTTTTCGCATTGCTATGCAAGCGCGATTTGTTGAATGCACCCTATAGGGATATGGCGGAAGCAGCGAATGTCGCACTCGGGACAGCAGTGGGCATCGTCAAAGAGCTTATGAAGCAAGGTTATCTCATAGAAATTGAAAAACATCGCAGGTTGAACCGGACTGAAGAACTTTTTCACAAATGGACGACGGCGTACGCGGAGAGGCTTCGCCCAAGAACTCTGATTGGACGATACACGGCACATAAACCGGACTTCTGGCGGAATGCTGAGATCGATCGCTTTGGTGCGCTGTGGGGAGGAGAAACTGCTGCCCATTGGTTTACTCACTATCTTAAGCCAGAGATTACGACGATCTATGCTAAAAAGCCGATCAACGATCTGTTACTAAACCTCAGGCTTCGAAAGGACGACGAAGGTGATGTTGTTCTCCGAGAGCGTTTTTGGGAATTCGATAACGGCGGAGCGGACAAGAATCTTGTTCCCCCGCTTCTTGTGTATGCCGATCTGATGGCAACTGCCGATGCCCGAAATATTGAGACAGCCAAAATGATTTTCAATGAGTATTTACAAGGACATCTCTGGAAAGATTGAAACGCCCATTGTCGAGACTCTGGGTATTATCGATGATCTCGCCAGCAGACTTGACATGAGGTTTTTCATTGTAGGGGCGGGGGCGCGAGACGTTTTCTTCTCTGCAATTTTTAATATCAAAACGGCTCGGGCAACGCAGGATGTTGATCTGGGAATTCATGTAAGTTCGTGGGATGGGGTGAGAGAACTTGCGGACCTTTTGGAGAAGGAAGGTAACTTCACGCCGACAGATGAATCGAACTCGCGGTTCAAATCGAGCCAATCTATTTTCGTTGATATCGTGCCGTTTGGAAACATTGAACAACCTCAGGGGAAAATCACCTGGCCGTGGGGAGATCGTGTAAGCATGTCGACAATAGGCTTTCACGAAGCTTTCCAAAACTCAATTGTTGTTCGCCTTCGGCCTCGTCCTCCACTCGACGTCGCAATTTGCACCCCGCCAGGTATCGTTATGTTGAAGCTTGTTGCGTGGGAAGAAAAATACCCTCAAAGAGCCAATGACGCGAAGGATATCCTCTTCATCATGAAAAAGTATCTCGATGCGGGAAATGAATCTCGATTATACGAGGAGGCCCGTAGTGTGCTTGAACTTGTAGAGTTCGACCACAACAAGGCAGGGCCCAGGCTTCTTGGAAGAGACATCGCAAAGATTGGAAGTACGGACACAATTCGTGCGTTAGAAAGCATATTGGAGAAGGAGACCTCTGTTTCGAGTGTCCGACTAATCACAGACATGATCAGAGGAAGTATGGACTTCGACACTGAATTTGCTGAAAAGCTGAATCTTCTTCAACAATTGAAACTTGGCATCGCCGATGGAAAACATCGAAGCCCTTGAACGCCGGCTCTGGGACGCGGCGGACCAGTTGCGAGCAAACTCCGGACTCGGTTCGAACGAGTACTTCATGCCGGTCATGGGTCTGATCTTTCTGCGCCACGCATTTAACCGATTCCTGAAAGTGAAAGCGGAAATCGAGCCCTTGCTTTCGAAAAGGCAAGGGGTGCCAAGGGCATTGACCAAGGAGGACTTTGCAAGGAAAACGGCGATCTACCTGCGGGATGAAGCGAGGTGGGACTACCTTGTAGCGCTTCCCGGCGACAAGCAGCTCGGAGCAGCGCTCGACAAGGCAATGGAAAGTATCCAAGAGGATTATCCTCAAGTGGGCAACCTCCCGAAACAGTACTCAAAATACGAGCCCAGCGTTCTTCTAAGCATCCTTCGGATCTTCAATGACTCGGCCCTGAACACGACAGACGGCGATGTCTTTGGAAGAATTTATGAATACTTCCTCATGAAGTTCGCGGCTCAGAAAGCGCATGACGCCGGGGAGTTCTATACTCCTATCTCGATTGTTCAAACGATCGTGAACGTCATCGAGCCAGATCACGGAAAGGTTTTTGACCCGGCCTGCGGCTCAGGGGGAATGCTTGTACAGACGAGTCACTTTCTGGAAAAGGTGGGCAAACCCACGCATGAGGCCGTAACGTTATACGGACAGGAAAAGAACGCGACGACGATTCAGTTTGCACTCATGAATCTTGCCGTCCACGGCCTTGAAGGAAAAATCTTGGAAGGAAACACTTTCTACGAAGATCAGCATGAGATGCTCCATAAAGCAGACTTCGTGATGGCCAATCCGCCGTTCAATGTCGATGGTGTGGACGCGAAGAAAATCGCCACAGACCCGCGCCTTCCATTCGGGCTCCCGGGAGTGAACAACAAGGGTGCGGTGAGTAACGGCAACTACCTGTGGATCAGCTATTTCTACAGCTACCTCAACCCGAACGGCCGCGCTGGATTTGTTATGTCGTCGCAGGCGTCAAGCGCAGGGCATGGTGAAAAGAAAGTACGGCAGAAGATCGTGGAATCGGGAGACGTGGATGTGATGATTTCGATCCGTTCGAACTTCTTCTACACACGCTCCGTACCGTGCGAGCTTTGGTTTTTCGATAAAGGGAAGCCGAAGGAGATGCTGGATAAAGTGTTGATGATCGATGCGCGGAGCATTTATCGGAAGGTCACGCGCAAGATTTATGACTTCTCGCCGGAACAGCTCAAGAACATCTCGGCAATTGTCTGGCTCTACAGGGGCAAGACGGACCGTTATCTCGGGCTTGTGAAGGAGTATCTCACCTCTGTGATGGCCGAATGCGGTCCCATTGCGGAGAGACTGAGGGCGTTCGATGGGAATCTTGAGGCATTGAAACAAAACATCGGCGGATTTGCCAAGATTGTAGAGAAGAACAAAGCGCTTGATGCTGACAAGGCAAAACTCTTTGGAGAGACGGTGAAGGAATGGAGAGAGGCGGAGGCGCTGTACCGGAAGGACAGGGATGTGTTGCTCAGGGAGATCGACAGCTACAGAAAAAAGTATGACAGCCCCGTTCCCGACAAGAATGCAGCGCAGCACAAGGTGCGTGAGGCGTTTGAGCCGATTGCAAAGAAGATCAAGGGACTTGTCAAGCAAATTGACCTGCTCTACAAGATCGCAACGAGAGCGGTTGACCTGGCGGAGAAGGAGCTCAACGCCCGTGAAACGGCGGATTGGGATTCCCGCGAGGTTAACAGACTCAAGAAAGACCTTGATACCCTCCGCAAAGAGGCGGTGGAACAGCTTAAGCTCGCCGTGTATTACCACAGACAGGCGCATTGGCTCCAAACCCGCTTTCCCGACGCGAAGCTTGCCGATGTAGAAGGACTCGTGAAACTCGTGGATAGGAAAGAGATTGCCGCGAACGATTGGAGTCTGACGCCGGGCCGTTACGTTGGCGTTGCTCCGCCGGAAGAGGACGAGGGTTTCGATTTCGAGGAAGCACTGCGGGAGATCCACGTTGAGCTTACCGATCTCACTAAGGAATCCGAGCGGCTGGCTAAGACGATACACCAGAACTTTGAGGAGCTGGGGATATGAGTTGGGAGATTGCCGAACTGGGCGACTTGGTCAAGATTAGGCATGGCTATGCATTCAAGAGCAAGTATTTTGCTGATGAAGGTGAGTACGTACTTCTGACACCCGGGAATTTTCAGGAGCGAGGAGGGTTGAAGCTGAAAGGCGAGAATGAAAAATACTATGTCGGAGACATCCCAGAGGAATATGTATTGAATGGGGGCGATTTGATAGTGGTGATGACAGACCTGATAAATACTGCCCCTATACTTGGCGGCTCTGCGATCATTCCGGAAGACAATAAGTTTCTACATAACCAAAGACTTGGTCTTGTGCAGATCAAAGATGGAGAAAAGATCGATAAGAGCTTCTTGTATTATCTTTTCAATACTGATCAGTACAGAGGTCAGGTGAGGGGTTCGGCGAGCGGGGCCACCGTAAGGCACACCGCGCCGGAAAGGATTTATCGTTGCAAAGTCAGAATCCCAACGAGCGTGGAGACCCAGCGCCGCATCGCCTCCATCCTCTCGGCGTATGATGATCTAATCGAGAACAACCTGCGACGGATTAAGCTGCTGGAGGAGTCGGCGAGACAGTTGTATAAGGAGTGGTTCGTCCGCCTCCGCTTCCCTGGCCACGAGCATACGTGGATTGTCAACGGTGTGCCGGAGGGGTGGAAAACGAGCAGGTTAGGTGATGTTATCCAAATAAGAAAGGGTAAGAGTATAACTCAAGCGAATGTGCATGAAGGAAAGGTCCCTGTTGTCGCAGGAGGGCTTCAGCCTGCGTACTACCACAACGAGGCCAACGTTAAAGGGCCGGTGATTACAATTAGCGCGTCAGGAGCAAACGCCGGGGCCGTTATGATTTATCATCAGGATATATGGGCTTCGGACTGCTCATATATCAGTTCCGAATCAACAGACCACCTCTACTACTTTTATTGCCTCTTGAAATCCATGCAGCAGGAAGTATCAGGTCTTCAAAAGGGAGCTGCTCAACCACATGTTTATCCAAAAGATCTGATGAGACTGGATATAGTGTTTCCAGCTGACAGGACCATCCAATACTTCACTGAAGCTGTGGGGCCTTCATTTAGACTGGTCAAGAATTTAACCCAACAAAATAGGTTTCTAATAGCTGCCCGCGACATTTTGCTGCCGAAGTTGATGAGCGGGGAGGTGGAGGTGGACGTGAAAGAGGCGAACAAACACTTGGAGGTTACTATTTGAAGGTCTCAAATCAGACAGTCAAGGCTGCGTTTCAGCGCCATTACGATGTGTACGCTCGAAAGAAGAATTGGAATATTCCCAACCATGTCAGGCAATGGAACACCGCACGCCGTGCCTTTGAAGGCCGTAGCTTCTCCGACTTCAGCCAGTTGTATGAGGAACTCCGCCGACGGTGGCAGATATTTCGGGGTGTCAAAGCTCGGCCCACCGCTCAAAGTGTTTATGACACGCTTCTCGGGTTGGATTCGGACTACCAGAGTAAACGCCTCTCCCGGCTAATGATGAGTGATGCTGTCAAGGTGTGGGACGTGGTTTCCGCCGTAAGCAACGTAAAGCGGCGTAGAGGCGGGCCGTCAGTCGTGGCAGCGTCCAAGTTCCTACACTTTTGGAACCCCTGCTTATTCGTCATCGTGGACGACGCGATGATATGGAAGTGGGTCTTCGGACACTCTTGGTTGTGGGATTGCGTCGAGTCGAAGTATGAAGAAGTAAAACGAGCGCTGCCATCCAACGTCTTGAACGACCACGACTTCAATACCGACCTGGGCTACTATTTGCCGATACTACTGTGGGCAAGCGACGTTGTGCGCGAAAACTCCTTCATCGCTGAAGAATTTGATCGCTACGTTCGAGGACACTTTGAAAACTCACAGCCTCCCGAGAACCTTGTCGAGTACGAGGCTGCTGCAATTGAGTGGTTTCTGTTAGGTCTTGTAGAACTTCCACCAAAAGGGATTCAATTGTGATACGCTCATTTAGTCAATCAAACGACGAAGACATTGCTCTCTTCGATTCGCTGCTCACTAAGTTGATGGGCGGAGAAATTACACTTACCCAGGTATGAACGAAACGGAGATAACAATGAACGACGCGAATGCCGCTGAAGGTCTTGAAGGTATCACACTTGACACAGGGTGGATTGTGCTGGAGAAGATCCAAAAGCCTCCCGGTGCAACGGGATCGTTTTTCTCAGTGTGCTACAAAGTCCAAAAGGGTGATGACGTTTGCTTCCTAAAGGCTTTCAACTTTGCAAAGTTTCTTCAGCTTTCAAAAGGAACAGCCAAGCAAGTAGTTGATGTCATTTCTGAAATGCTTGATGCTTACAAATATGAACGAGACTTATCCTTTATGTGTCGAGATAAGCACGTGACAAAAGTTGTAATTGTTAAGGACTACGGGGAGCAGTTTGTTCAAGGATATCCCATAACGGTAGTTCCCTATCTGATATTCGATCTTGCTGATGAAGACGTCAGATCAAAGTTGAGATTCACTGAGAGGCTGGACGTTGCGTGGAAACTGAAATCTCTCCACAGTGTGGCGACTGGTCTAAGACAACTGCACGCAGTTGATGTTTCGCACCAAGACCTCAAACCATCAAACGTACTCCTTTTTCATGACGAATCAAAAATCGGAGATTTGGGTAGGTCGACGTGTCTTTCGCTTGACTCTCCACACAAAAATGAGCCTTTCGCAGGAGACTACAATTATGCTCCCCCAGAAATTCTTTATGGAGATTACGAAAGCGACTGGAGAAAGAGGTCTTATGCAGCGGATTGTTATCTCTTTGGCGGCTTGATCGTTTTTTATTTTGCAGGCATCACCATGAATGCTCTACTTAGGAAGCACATTGCTGATAAACTAAGTTGGGAATACTATCGCGGTTCGTTCGACGATGTGAAAGCTTATCTACTAGACGCCTTTTCTAAAGCGCTTGTCGAATTTGAGACGTGTTTTGAGGAGGACGGTCTCATAAAGCAGGAGTTACGCATCTTGGTCGAGTATCTTTGCTATCCTCTACCTGAGAAGCGAGGACATCCAAAGGGAATAGGGTCATCCAGCAACCAATATAACATGGAGCGAATCATTTCAAAACTGGATTACCTGCACAAAAAAGCGAAGTATGAACTATCTCATTGATGTTCTATATGGCGAACTTCTTCGAACAAAAGAATAGGAACGTAGTACCCAATTTCCGGAGCTTTGCTGAGACCATTGAATTGGGTGAACTTAGCCATTCAGGTAAGGACACACGCAAAGCCATTGACTACGCAATAAGTAGGGACCTACTTGCATGGGAAAACGATAAGTCGATCGGGATTGCTGCGGACTTGTTGAGTTCTGCGATCGTTGCTGGCGTTACTAGAATTGAACCGGTGAGCCGAGCTGCTGAATTCCTTCTCAACAATAGAGAATTGGCGTCTCCATCTCAGGTGGACCTCGCAGAGCGTATCTTGGAGATAACCCAAAAACATCCTTCTGAGACCCAACTTCCCAGAATCTCTAACTTTCTCGAAGGACAGACTCGAGTAGTTCTCCAGAAAAGAATCAAGCGACTAAAAGATGCCGCGGTGCGTTTCCACGCGGATCCGATAGTATACACGGAGCTTGCAAGGTTGTATTCTATTCTTGGTCACAAAGAAAAGGCCAAGAGAAACATGACAGTGGCCCTCGGCATTGCACCTGAGAACAGGTATGTTCTTCGGTCTTTCGTTCGGTTATATGTGCACTATCGTGAGGTCGAATATGCGTACAACGTCCTGAGGAGGGCAGCAGTAACCAGACAAGATCCCTGGTTACTCTCGGCCGAGATTGCACTCGCAACAATACTAGAGCGAAATTCTCGGCTCATAAAGCCAGGAATGGAGTTGCTACGTTCTGGCAGATTCTCTGAATTCAGTTTGGCTGAGCTGAGTAGTGGACTAGGTACCATTGAACTATTGGATGGCAGCAGGAGGAAGAGCCGGGACCTGTTCCGAGCCGCGCTTTCCAATCCTAATGACAACGCGCTAGCGCAAGTGGAATGGGCTCTCAGCAAAGACAGACTCTTTGAGCTTGATGTGACACAATTCAATGTGAAACGAAACTACGAAGCACTTGCGCTCGAAGCATTTAACAATTCCGAATGGAACAAGGCACTTGAGCACTCGGAGAATTGGTTTATGGATATGCCGTTTGCCAAACGACCTATAATGTTAGGTTCTCACGTCTCTTCCGTAATCCTCGATGACCAAAAGTCGGCAGAGATGTTCTGCAGAGCAGGTTTGGTAGCACATCCTGGAGACCCTCAACTCGTAAACAATCTAGCATACGCTCTGGCTCTCGATGGCAGAGCTGATGAAGCACTTTCGTTATTGCAGAATCTCAATATAGCGGAAGCGGAAGAACTGAGCACCAGAGTATGTCTGACTGCAACGAAAGGACTGATCTCTTTTCGCAAGGGGAATCATGACTTGGGGAGAAAACTCTATCTGGAGGCCATTGAATCGGCTGGTAAAATCTCAAGCTCACATTATACTCAGCTCGCAATACTTAACTATGCACGTGAGGAACTAATGTGCAACAGTGAATACGTAGAGGCCGTCAAAGATAAAGTTCGGCGACTAAAAATAGATCCAAAGGCAAAGAGTCTTAAGATTTTCTTTGACAAGGTGACTTCACTTCTGAACAAAAAGGTTAGTAGCTAAGTCCAGATGGCTTTCGATTACTCAGAAGACCGACTCGTCCAGCAAACCGTCGCCGCCTACTTCCGCGATAAGTTAGGCTGGGAAAGCGTCTATGCCTACAACGACGAGATCCTCAGCGTCGATGGAACGCTCGGCAGAGTCTCTGAACGGGAGGTTGTCCTTGTCCGCTACTTACGCCGGGCGCTTGAGAAGCTCAATCCGGATCTCCCTGCCGAAGCCTACGAGTCGGCAATCAAGCAAATCACCGAGACCAGCGTCACCAAGTCGCTTGTACAGATCAATCGGGAGAAATACGACTTGTACAAGAACGGAGTCCCTGTTTCCTTCCGCAACGAGAAAGGAATCCTTGAGGAAACGAGGCTGCGGGTTTTTGATTTTGAGATCCCGGAGAACAATCACTTTCTCGTTGTCCGTGAACTCTGGATTCAGGGTCCGCTCTACCGCCGCCGCCCGGATATCATCGGCTTTGTGAACGGCATTCCACTTCTGTTCATCGAGCTGAAGAACGTCTACAAGGACATTCGCCGCGCCTACAACGAAAACCTGCGCGATTACAAGGACACCATTCCTCATCTCTTCGACCACAACGCCATCATCGTCCTCAGCAACGGCAATGATGCCAAGGTTGGCTCCATCACGAGCAAGTTCGAGCACTTCCATGAATGGAAGCGTCTGGCTGAAGAGGAAAAGGGCGTCGTGGACATGGAAACGCTCCAGAAGGGGATGTGCACCAAGCAGAACTTCATGGACATCTTTGAAAACTTCATCGTGTTCGATGAAAGCACGGGCAAACTTGTCAAGATTCTTGCGCGCAACCACCAGTTCCTCGGCGTCAACCGTGCGATCGAGGCGTTCCGTACGCGGGATCAACGCAACGGAAAACTTGGTGTCTTCTGGCACACACAGGGGGCTGGAAAGTCGTACTCCATGCTTTTCTTCTCTCAGAAAATCCACCGGAAGATTTCCGGGAAGTTCACCTTTCTCATTGTTACAGACCGCGAGGATCTCGACAACCAAATCTATAAGACGTTCGCTGGATGCGGAATTGTCGATAACAAACGAGAGACTGTCCGCGCTGCTTCAGGTGATCACCTCAAGAGGCTCCTGGGAGAGCACAAAGCTTATCTCTTCACCATGATTCACAAGTTCAATCTTGATGTCGATCCAAATGACCCGTATTCAGGACGTGACGACATCATCGTGATTTCCGATGAAGCCCACCGCACTCAGTACGGCCGTCTCGCCCTAAACATGCGAAATACGCTTCCGAACGCTCATTACATCGGATTCACAGGAACGCCACTCTTCAAGGATGATGAAATCACAAGAAGGATCTTCGGAGATTATGTCTCGACCTTTGACTTCCAGCGCTCGGTCGATGACAAGGCAACCGTCCCGCTGTACTATGACAATCGGGGCGAGAAACTCCATCTTACCACAACCGACATCAACGAGAGGATCGCGCAGAAGCTCCAGGACTTGCAGCTGGATATCGAAGAAGAGGCGCATCTAGAAAAAGAACTCGGCAGGGACTATCACATCCTGACCGCAGAGAAGCGGCTCGACGCAATTGCTCAGGATGCAGTGAAGCATTACACCAAGCGCTGGGAGTCTGGTAAAGCAATGTTCGTCTGTATCGACAAGATCACCACGGTGCGGATGTACAATCTTATAACCAAGTACTGGGATCAGCAAGTAAAGGAAACGGAACGGGCAATCAAGGCTTCACAGGATGATCAGGAAATGATATTTCTGCAGAGAAAACTTGATTGGCTCAGGGAGACTGAAATTGCTGTCGTCATCAGTGAGGAGCAAAACGAGGTTGCCCGCTTCAGGGAGTGGGGTCTTGACATCCAGCCGCATAGGAAGAAGATCAAAGACGGGTACGAGACACCGGACGGCAAGCGCATCGAGATCGATCTTGCATTCAAGGATCCCGAACACAAGTTTCGTGTCGCCGTCGTGTGCGCCATGTGGATGACCGGCTTCGATGTACCGAGTCTCGCAACGATGTATCTAGACAAACCGCTGAAGGCACACACACTGATGCAGGCAATCGCGCGGGCGAATCGCGTCTATGAGGGGAAGGCCAACGGCCTCATCGTCGATTATTGCGGTATCCTCAAACAGTTGCGTCAGGCATTGGCAACGTTCGCCGTCGGAGTACCCGGTGGTGAAGTCGATCCGGTGAAACCGGAGGAGGAGCTACTCACCGAACTCTCGGAGGCGATCTCGGAGGTGCGGAAATTCCTCTCTCAGCGCGGGTACCGAATCACGAAACTGAAACAAAAGGGCGGGTATGATCGCATCAGCGAAATCGCAAGGGCGAAGGAGGTTATCAACGGAAGTGAGGAAACACGCAAGCGCTTCGAAATTCTGGCAAGGGAGGTGTTCAAGAAGTTCAAGGCCTGTCTGACCATCGAAGGAGTCAATGACTACCGATGGGACTACGATGCAATCAACCTTATCTATCGTTCCCTGCAGAAGGACCGAGACGAATCCAACATAACGAGCGTTATGAAAGAGCTTCACACCATTGTCGATCAAGTGGTTTCCCCTCGTGGGATTATCGAACCCGCTGAAAACAATCGAACTTATGATATCAGCAGGATTGATTTCGACAAGCTCCGCAAGGAGTTTGAGAAATATCCGCGCAAGAACACAATGGTATACAACCTGAAGGAGATCGTAGAAGAGAGACTCAGGAAAATGATCGAGCGGAATCCCCTTCGTACGGATTTTTACAAGCGTTATCAAGAGATCATCGCCGATTACAATCTCGAGAAAGACCGCGTGACGATCGAAGAGACGTTTGCGGCCCTCCTACGGTTTGTCGACCAGCTTGACAAAGAAGAAAAGCGAGCGATACGGGAAGGACTAGACGAGGAAACACTCGCGTTGTTTGATTTGCTGGAAAAGCCGAATCTCAGGCCAAGGGAAAGAAACAAGCTCAAATTAGTGGCAAAGGAGCTTCTGGAAAGACTGAAGGGAGAACAGCTCAAGGTTCAAGACTGGAGAGAGAAGGAGGCAACACGGGCCGCGGTGAAGACGTTTATCCACGACTTCCTATGGAATGAGCAGACAGGTTTGCCGGCAGAGAGCTACAGTCCCCCGGAGGTTGAAGACAAAGTGGAGCTTGTTTTCACCCATATTTTCAGACAATATATGGATGCTTATCACCATATGTATGCAGAGATCCCATACAATTACGTCTATCAGTCATCGTCGGAGGACTCATCTTCATAGCCTGATACAGAGAGCGTTTCGGGGGAGTTGGAATCCGAATGACCCGCCTGCCTCAGTTCTGCTAGACCAGATCAAGCTTGAGAAAGAAAAGCTCAAGGCGGGCTCTAAGGTCCCGAGAAAACCAACCGCCGAATCGGCGGGCAGGTGAGCCGGCAAGTGTGTTGCTAGAGAGAATAAGACGAGAAATAGACGAACGGTTGGCCGATGACAAAAGAAGAAAGTTGGCTAGGGATAGCAGCAAATCTGCAAAAACTCAAATCGACGTTGCTTAACCTTATCCTTTCAGAAACTCCAGGGGTACCATTGGTCAAGCCCTATTTGCTTTCCATTCATAATTTCTCTACAATTGTGATGTAGCCAATAAAAGGTGGAGAACCATGCCAAGAAAGCCAAACAGTTCGGCCATGGCGGGCAATGTCGAAAAGGCGGCGAACCCGTCGCCGGTACCAGATGATTATGCCGAACTTGCCCGGAAGGCGGAAGAACAGCAGCCCGGCATCAACGAGCTTCTTGAGCTGTACGGGCAATTCCAGGAAGCCTTCAAACAGAGCCAAGAATATCTGCAGTTGGTTCACGAAACGTTCATCTCGTCTACTTCATCTACTTCCTCGCCGCAGACTCACTGACCATGCCAACCTGGGGTCAAATTCTCCTCGAGTTACAGGAGGAACAGCGGAAAACTAAGCAACTTCCTTTCGACTCTGTTCGGAGGAGATATCTAGTGGCTCTCCATGAGCATACTAAGCGGAACACGATTCTGTATGCGAGTAAGTGGACACAGCCAGGTGCGGCCAAACCGGAACTGATTACTATTACTGACGAAGACGTTCAGGGACTGATGGAAGTTATCTTTGAACTTAAGACCCCAGAGTTGGATCTAGTCCTCCACAGTCCAGGCGGGTCGCCTGAGGCAACTGAGGCGGTCGTCACTTATCTCAGGTCAAAATTCAATGATATTAGAGTGATCATCCCTCAAGGAGCGATGTCGGCGGCCACCATGCTCGCTTGCGCAGCCAACCGCATTGTCATGGGCAAACATTCATTTATTGGTCCTATCGATCCTCAGTTCATCCTTCAGACTCCGCTCGGAATTCAAGCCGTACCCGCACAAGCCATCCTAGATCAATTTAAGAGAGCGCAGGAAGAGTGCAAGGATACAAAGCTTCTAAGCTCGTGGTTGCCTATTCTAAGTCAATTCGGCCCAGCGCTTTTGGTGCAGTGCGAAAATGCAATCAAACTTTCACAAGAGCTAGTGGCCAATTGGCTCCACGCATACATGTTTGCAGGGAAAACCCCAAATCCGGCAGGGCAAATAGCGGAGAAGCTTTCGAGTCATGGGGAATTCAAGAGTCACGGGCGCCATATTTCTCTCCAAGCAGCAAGAGAGATGGGCTTGGTTGTCGAGGCTCTAGAGGATAGCCACGAATTCCAGGAGAAGGCTCTGTCGGTTTTTCACGCCACGATGCATACCTTTACCGGTACACCCGCCGTTAAGATAATTGAGAATCATCTCGGCCGCGCGTTTGTCAAGCTACAGCAGCAAGTGATCATTCAGCAGCCTGCCCCAGTACTCGAGCCTAAGCCTAAAGAGTAGTGGTCACCGCCGGTCCCAGTTCTGCTAGGACAAATCAAGCTGGAGAAAGAAAAGTTGAAAGCAGGCTCAAAGGCCAGGGGGAAAAGAGTCGCTGAACCTCCTATGTCCAACTAGCTAATTCTAGTAGGCAGTCATGTCATACTCCAAGCACACGAAATGCACAAGGTGTGGCAAAGCATTCCTGATTCGCGCTATCAAGTTCGGGCTCATCTGCTGCACAATTGCGGTGTTCTCAGCTTGTGATCACGGACTTGAACCCCCGCCGAAGGTGAAACCCGGCTTTGGCGGTCGCATCACGTACAAAGGTAAATGGCCACCTGCGGACAGCCTCGTGCGGCTCGCCGTGGTAGCCTTCAAGCACTTTCCACCCACAAACATCCTCAATGATGTTCTGAGTGGGAATGCCGTCTATGATACCGCGCTCACGAGGAATGTGGAGTTCCAGGATTATCAGATTCTCACTGACCCGGCAACATTCGAGTATGTGGTCGTCGCCCAGCAGTACGGCCCAGACATCTTTTCGCAATGGAGAGTGATCGGTGTCTATTCTGATGATCCGCTTCAAGCTACGCCCAAGACCGTTGATGTCCCGTCGGAAACATTCATCTCGGGCGTAGACATCACAGTCGATTTTGACCACCCTCCACCTCAGGTTCTCGGGAAGCTTGTGTCACAATGAATCCGAGAAAGGTTCTTCTATCTGCTGCCATCTGCGGAGGTTCCCTTTTCCTGGCACCGCGAACCGTGATGTCCCAGGGTTTTGGAGTGATCTCAGGTACGGTCGCAAGTTCCGAAGACAACTCTCCTCTTGCCGGGGCGAACGTTCTGATTCAAGGGACAATCCTAGGTGCGACAACGGACACTCGAGGACAGTTTTCCATCACCCGAGTGCCTGAGGGCACATACCATCTGCTCGTTTCGCGGGTAGGCTATCAAAGGAAACTTCTCTCGGGTGTTCTCGTCAGGCCCGACGATACGTCGAAGGCAGCGATCTCAATCGCTCCACTCCCGATCCAATCTGAGGCAGTTGTTGTTACTGCGAGCAAACGCGATCAGAGCCTTG
>Ga0315282_10006794_pt1 | contig 19007 bp, 18 predicted proteins | sample YL17G07_20_MG_FD_203693 | JGI IMG/M metagenome (GOLD analysis project Ga0315282, IMG submission 203693) | Sediment microbial communities from Yellowstone Lake, YNP, Wyoming, USA - YL17G07_20 | ecosystem: Environmental > Aquatic > Freshwater > Lake > Sediment | place: USA: Wyoming | collected... | reverse complement strand
GCGCCAGGAGATGAACTGGTCCTTGAACCATTTCGCTTTGCCCAGGCCCCAGCGGCGCAGGAAGCCGTTGAAGGAGATGTCCACGTGGACGATGAGCATGCGTCCTTTGGAGAAGAGGAGGTGCACGTCGTTGACCACCTCGGTGCGCCGGCCGTCAATGTCCAGAATGGTTCGGCCCATGAGGTGTTCGTTGACCAGCAGCCAGCCGGGCTGGTCGGTGAAGGGCGGGAAGGGCTGGCCCTCCGGCAGCGGCGTGACAAAGATGGCGTCGTCGTCAATCTTGATGACCTTGTCCCAGGGGATGAGTTCCGTCGGTGTGCCGAACTCATGCTCGACGTAAATCCCCACAGCTTCGGGGTACGGCTCGGCAATCCTGAAGACGAGGTCGGTGAAACGGCCGACGCGGCGCGTGACCTTTTCCGCGCAGATGCGGCGTTTGAGCAGCTCGGAGAAGAAGAAGGTCTGGTAGTCCTTGGCGCCGCCGGCGGGAGGTGGGACTCTTTGTGTGCCGGAAGGCTGCGAAGGCATGGCTTTAATCGTCCTAGTGTGTGGCCCCGAACCATTCGGGGAACAGGGTTGATATACCGTAGACCGTGGAGATCGCCACCACGAAGATGGCGATGGACCAGTTGGCGGCGTTCTGCCAGTGCGTGTTGACGTGCTCGCCCATCGTGGGCTTGTCGTTCAGGATGAGGATGAGGAAGAAGAGCGCGGCGGGCAGCAGCGTGACGGCGACGACCTGGACGAAGATGGTGATGACGTCCTGGACCTGCGCGGACGAAATCAGGGACACGACGCCGGCCGAGAGCAGCATGACGATATAGGCGGCGTAGAACCAGGGCGCCGCGCGGACGCTCTTGTTCAGCGAGTGCGCCCAGCCGAACACTTCGCCCAGCGCCCACGAGGTGCTCAGCGAAATGCACAGCGCGCCAAGCAGGCCGGCGTCGAACAGACCGATGGCGAAGAGCATCCTGCCCCAGTGGTGGTGGGGCATGACCTCGGGCATCCGGGCGGCGGTCTCCGCCGCCGACTTGACGACAATCTGCCCGCCGGGATGGTAGAAGAAGACCCCCGCGGTGGCGATAATGATGAACGCGGCCACAACGCAGGTCATGAAGGCGCCGACGAAGGTGTCAATCTTGCCCGCCTTGATATCGCGGATGTCCATGCCCTTGTCCACCACGGCGGACTGCTGAAAGAAGATCTGCCAGGGCGTGATGGTGGTGCCGATGTTGGCCATGATGAGCATGATGAGGTAGGCGGGCGTGAGCTGCTGGCTGAACTCGAAGCGCGGGTTGAAGAAGCCCTTGCCCACCGCGGACCAGCCATCGGCCACGTTGCCGGTCTCCATGGCCCAGATGGCGGCGGGGATGTAGACGAGGTTGAAGAGGCAGAAGACGAACGTGATCTTCTCGAAGGTCCAGTACCTGCCGCTCACGACAATGCCGAAGAGCAGCAGCGTCACGGCCAGGCAGGTCAGCCAGGCCGGAATGCCGAAGAGGCTCATGGCCTGCGTCATGCCGATGTATTCGGTGACCAGCGTCAGCCAGTTGATCAGCGCCAGATCGCAGATGGAGAACCAGCCCCAGAAGGGGCCGAAGCCGTCAAAAATGGCCTCAGCGTGGCCGCGCTTGGTGACGGCGCCGAGGCGGACGGTCATCTCCTGCACGTAGTAGGCCATGGGCACCAGGATGATGAGCACCCAGAGCATGTTGAAGCCGGTGGCGGCGCCGGTGTGCGCGTAGGTGGAGATGCCGCCGGCGTCGTTGTCGGCGACCATGGTGATGATGCCGGGGCCCAGCGCCGCGAGAAAGAGGAGCGTGCGGCGTTTCGACCGTGCCAGCCAATGAATGGTCTTGCTGAGCCAGAACATCCGCTGCCTGCTCCACGTGCACGCACTGACTGCCCAAAGAATCTCAGCCTGCGCAGACCGAGCGTTCCGACTGGTGGTGCTCGGTACTCTCGCTTGCCCACTACCCAGTGAATGTCAATGAGGCTGTGGCAGGCGTTTGACGCCGTGTCCCGGTCGCCGCAGGCCGCTAATGCCAAGTAGACCGGCGCAGCCTGAATCCGCGTGGATTATCATAGATGCTCTTGATTGCAACGCTAAAATAGGGAAAGCGCGCTTCCCCGTTCAGGCGCGCGTCATAGTGTGTCCCAAACGGCGCCGTTCCCGCCACAGTGCTGTCGGGCGCGTGAGCGCGCGTGACTTTTCGGGCGGTTGGGGGTAGTATGGTGCAGGCACATGTGGGCGGGGAACGGGCTGCTATGCGGCAGGGCAATGGGATTCGCAGGCACGCCGGCATCACGCTGACCGAGATCATCGTGGTGCTCGGTATCGTGGGCGTGCTGGCGTCGCTCCTGTTCCCGGCCTTGGCGAAAGCCCGGCTGCAGGCGCGCGTGGCGCAGTGCACGAACAACCTGCGGAACATCAGCCAGGCTCTGTTGATGTACGACACCGACCACGACCGCATGCTGGAAAACTACCCTGACCGGCTGACGCATCTCAACAGGCTGGGGTACGCGCCCGATCAGCGCGTCTTCATCTGCCCGATGGACCCCAGCAAAGCCACCAAGGCGCAGAACGGCCGCACGGCCCTCAAACCGATCTACAAGCTCTCGCCTCAGGTCCCGACGGATGATAAGGCCGAGTGGGCGGAGCGGTCCTGGTTCACCAGCAAGGGGATGCGCGAGTTGAACTGCTCGTATCTGTACGAGTTCAGCACGCGCACCTGCCAGAGCTACATGCGGGTTATTGATCCCGTGCCGCCGCACGCTGTCACCAGCGTCTCATGGAACAGCAGCGGCTGGGCGAGCGATTGGCTGGTGGGCTGGTACGACGACGATGGACTGTGGGCCGTCGAGGAGTATTATGATTACGAGAGCCTCGACTTCGCCGGCGACCTGTACATCATCGTCCCGGCGTGCCCGTTGAGCATTGACCGCGACGGGGATGGCGTGATCACCTGGCAGGAAGCCAAGTTCTCGCAGCTCGAGAGCGGCGATGTGTTCATCACGGGCTGTTTCGAGGGCGGCGAACGCAGCATACCCGTTGACTGGGGAGGCGATCCGTACTGGGCGATGCAGGGCGGCACCGAGTCCCGGCAGCACGGCTATCCGCGCACGTGGATGCCGATCGTGCGCTGCTTCTTCCACCAGACCCCGGCACTGGTTGACAAGCAGGGGTTCGAGGAAGTGCTCAACCTGGCCATTGACGGCAATACGTTCTACTCCTCCCCCGGCTGGGAGCCCACCACCTGGAAGTACGGACGGCAGCGTTCGCTCGAGTATTGATGCCCTGGTTGATGCCCTGAAAGACACGCGCACATCACGAAGCTGCTTGGCATGACTGCAACCCTGTCGTTTTGACATTGTTGGCTCCGCGGTTCTAGCAGTAGCCCGCGGCAGCCTCCTGCGCAATATCTGCCGTCTCAAGCACTTGCATTATGTTCTGGCGTGGTACGTCGCTTGTTGTGACTCCAGCATGGCAGGAGGACGACCATGAACATGGACCGCTACACGATCAAGGCGCAGGAAGCCCTGCAAGGCGCGCAGACCATGGCGTCCAAGTCGGGGCATCCGGAACTGACCACGGCGCACCTGCTGCTCGCACTCCTGGTGCAGGAAGGCGGCCTCGTGCAGCCCGTGCTGCAGAAGATCGGCGCGGACGTTACGCAGATCAAACTGCAGGTGATTGCGCTTGTCGAAAAGCTCCCCGTGAAGCCCGGCCCACACACTCCTATCTCATCGGACTTGCGCCGTGCGCTGCAGACCGCGTCCGATGAAGCGCGGCGTCTGAAAGATGAGTACGTTTCCACGGAGCATTTCCTGCTGGCGTTGGCGGACCAGAAAGACGACACCGCTCGCATCCTGAAGGACGCCGGCGCGTCGCGCGAAGAACTGCTCAAAGCTGTTCAAGCGATCCGCGGCTCGGCGCGCGTGACGACCGAAAACCCCGAAGCCGCCATGCAGGCCCTGGAAAAATACGCCAAAGACCTGACGGCCCTGGCGCGCCAGGGCAAGCTCGACCCCGTCATCGGCCGCGACGACGAAATCCGCCGCGTGATGCAGGTGCTCTCGCGCCGCACCAAGAACAACCCGGTGCTCATCGGCGAATCCGGCGTCGGCAAGACGGCCATCGTCGAAGGCCTGGCGCAGCGCATCGTCGCCGGCGACGTGCCCGAGGGCTTGAAGGACAAGCGCGTCGCGGCGCTCGACATGGGCGCGCTCATCGCCGGCGCGACGTTCCGCGGCGACTTCGAGGAGCGGCTCAAAGGCGTCCTGCGCGAAGTCACCGAAGCCGGCGGCAGCATCATCCTCTTCATTGACGAAATGCACACTATCGTCGGCGCGGGCGCGGGCGTAGGTGCCGTGGACGCCGCGAACCTCCTCAAACCGGCCCTCGCGCGCGGCGAACTGCGCTGCGTCGGCGCGACCACGCTGGACGAGTACCGCAAGCACGTCGAGAAAGACGCGGCGCTGGAACGGCGTTTCCAGCCGGTGTTCGTCGGCGAACCGTCCGTGGAGGACACGATTGCCATCCTGCGCGGCCTCAAGGAGCGCTACCAGGTCCATCACGGCGTGCACATCACCGATTCCGCGCTCGTGGCCGCCGCGACGCTCTCGCACCGCTACATCGCCGACCGCTTCCTGCCGGACAAAGCCATTGACCTGGTGGACGAGGCCTCGTCGGCGCTGCGCATGGAGATTGACAGCCTGCCCGTCGAGCTGGATACGCTCAACCGCCGCATCATGCAGCTCGAAATCGAGCAGACCGCGCTCAAGAAGGAGAAGGACAAGGCCAGCAAGGAACGGCTGGAGAAGCTCGGTAAGGAACTGAGCGCCCTGCGCGAACAGGCCGCGGCGCTGCAGGCGCGCTGGCAGAACGAGAAGCAGGTCATCGCGCGCTTGCGGGAAATCCAGGCGCAGACCGAAAAGCTCGGCACCGAGGAAACGCTGGCCAAGCGCAAGGGCCGGTTGGAACGCGCGGCGGAAATCCGTTACGGCCAGATTCCGGCGCTGGAGAAGGAAGCCGCCGAACAGCAGGAGCGCTTGAGGAAACTGCAGGCCAAGGGCGCGCTGCTCAACGAGGAAGTCACCGACGAGGATATCGCCAAGGTGATCGCGCGCTGGACCGGCATCCCCGTGTCGAAGCTGCTGCAGGGCGAGCGCGAGAAGCTCCTGACCATGGAAGGGAACGTCCGGCGGCGCGTCGTCGGGCAGGAAGAGGCCGTCGAGGCGGTCGCCAACGCGGTGCGGCGCGCGCGCTCGGGCCTCTCCGACCCCGGCCGGCCCATCGGCAGCTTCCTGTTCCTGGGGCCGACCGGCGTGGGCAAGACGGAACTGGCAAAGGCGCTCGCGGAATTCCTTTTCGACACCGAACAGGCGCTCGTGCGCATTGACCTGAGCGAGTACATGGAGAAGCACACGGTCTCGCGGCTGATCGGCGCGCCGCCGGGCTACATCGGCTACGACGAAGGCGGGCAGCTCACCGAAGCCGTGCGCCGCCGCCCCTACAGCGTGGTGCTGTGCGATGAAGCCGAGAAGGCCGCGCCCGAAGTGCTCAATGTCTTCCTGCAACTGCTCGACGACGGCCGCCTCACCGACGGCCACGGCCGCACGGTGGACTTCCGCAACACGATCCTGATCTTCACCAGCAATCTCGGCGCGCAGTTCCTCGCCGATGTAGCGCAATCTGCCAGATTGCGGCACGAGGAAACGGACGCGCTGGGCGAGAGGAAAGCGTACTCGGCGGTGGAGGCAGCGGTGAAGGAACACTTCAGGCCGGAGTTCCTCAACCGGCTGACGGCGCAGGTCATGTTCCACCGCCTCAGCAAGGCGCACCTGCTGAAGATCGTGGAGATTCAGACGGACAAGTTCGCGCAGATGCTGGAGAAACAGGGCCTGCGCCTGAAACCGACCAGGCAGGCGAAGGAGTACCTGGCGACAGTGGGCTACGATCCCGTCTTCGGCGCGCGCCCGCTCAAACGTTCCATTGAGAAGTACCTCAGCGACCCGCTGGCCAGAGAACTGCTGAGCGGCGCCTACGCGGAAGGCACGGCCATCCAGGTGGACGCCGCGCCGAACGGCGAGGGGCTGGTGTTCGCGACGGGGAAATAGCAGCCGGCCAGCGGCGCAGGCACGATTATGCATTGCGCGATTTGCCAGTGTGCGGCCTTGACGGCGTAGCAGATACGTGACATATTTTTGCTATGGGCGCGCACATAATCGTCTTGAAGCCGTCGGCAATTCAAGACCTCGACCGGTAGCGCAAGTACGACGCAGCGACGATCGCGGACGGCATCGAGATGTTTCTGACGCACGAGCCCACGCGCGAGAGCAAGAGCCGCATCAAGCGGCTCCGCGGGCAGCAACTGGCGGACTACCGTCTCCGTCTTGGCGACTACCGCGTGTTCTACACGGTTGACGAGGACCAGCGCCGGGTTGACGTCCTGCGAGTGCTGCACAAGCAACAGACACAGGAGTACTACGAGGAGGCGCAGCCATGAAAGTCGCTCCGATGGGGGAAGTGCGGAACAACTTCGCCAAGTACTTGCGGGCTTGCACCGCGGAGCCGGTCTTCGTGACCCGCAACGGGAGGGTCACCGCCGTTATCGAACACATCGAGGACGCGGAGATCGAGGACTTCCTGCTGGAGCGGAGCGCGCGTTTCCGCCGCATGCTGCGCGCCGTCAAACGCCAGAAGGGCGGCATGACGTTGGCCGAGTACCGCAAGTCCAGGCGCGTGTGAGCGAACCGTATGCGAACTGGACGCCGCGCCGAACGGCGAAGGACTGGTGTTCGCGACGGAGAAGTAACAGCCGGCTCCATCACTTGCGGTAAGGGGGCGTCAGCCCCGCGAAGACGGGATAGTGCTTCACGTTGAGCGTCTTCAGTTCCGCGCCGTGGGCCTCCGCCGTCGCCGCGAGCAGCCCGTCCGCCAGCCCCACGCCGTGACTCCGCGCATACCGGCGTTTGTGAAGCCCCCCGGCCCTCGCGATGTCAGTGGTGACGGGGAGATGCGGAAACAACCGCAGAAATTCATCCAACTCCCGGCTTTCCGCGTCGTCTCTCACCCCGGCGTAGAGTTCAGCAATCGTGATGACGGAGATGACTACCCGGTCGGCGTGCGCCTTCACGTAGCTGATTGCCGCGTCGTGCCCTCGGAGGTAGTCAACCAGGACGTCGGTGTCCAGAAGCAGGGCCTTCACGTTGCGGCTCCCCTGTCCCATTCGCGCCGCAGCTTCGCGAAGTCCGGGAGGTCCTTCCGGCGCTTCCAGAGGCCGGCCGCCCGGCTCAACACGGCCTGGCGGTGCTCCTCCTCGAAGCGCGCGACGAACTCGTCAACGGCCTGGCGGATCAGTTCGCTCTGTTTCTTCCCGCTGCGCGCGGCCAGCCTGCTCAACGCCGCCCGTTCCTTTTCGGCAAGATATATCTGCGTCCTGACCATCGCCCGCCTCCCTCAACATACATCACTATCATACATCATGACCCGTGTGTCAACGGCCATCTCCGGTCCTCGGTCTCCATCCCTCCCGCATTCTTCCTTTCGCGTTGCCCGCCCCTGCTCTACCATGTCGGCTTGGACGTGTGCCGGAGCCTGCCCCTGATGGACCCTCTCCGCTGGACCATGTCTGTCTGCCTTGTCATCTGCAGCGCCGCGGCTGCCGAGGAGCTTGCTGAGGGCGCGCTGCTCGTGGACTGCGCGCGCGACGCCGGCGACATCCGGCCCTTGCACGGCGGCAACTGCGGGCCGCTCGAATACGGCGAGCTTGTGGATCTCTCGGCGTACTTCCGCGAAGCGCGCTTCCCTCTTTTGCGCCTGCACGATTGCCACTGGCCCTCGCCCGACGTCGTGGATATCCACGTCCTCTTCCCGAACCCCGACGCCGATCCCGAACGGCCCGAAAGCTACGACTTTCGCCGCACCGACGACTACCTCAAAGCCACTCTCGCCACCGGCGCGCAGATCGTCTACCGGCTCGGCGAAAGCATCGAGCACTCGAAGCGCAAGTATCACGTCCAGCCGCCCGCGGACCCGGCGAAATGGGCCGCCATCTGCCGCGGCATCATCCGGCACTACAACGAAGGCTTTAGCCGCGGCTTCCGCCACGGTATCCGCTACTGGGAAATCTGGAACGAACCCGAGAACCGCCCGCTGATGTGGACCGGCTCGGACGAAGACTACTTCCGTCTCTACGAAACGGCCGCCAAGGCGATCAAAGCGCAGTGGCCGGACCTCAAAGTCGGCGGTCCGTCGCTGGGCTACACCGGGCGCGTGACGAAGGGACAGTTTGAACCCGGCGAGTTCCTCACGCGCTTCCTGGAACGCTGCCGCGACCGCGCCCTGCCCCTGGATTTCCTCTCATGGCACCTCTACTCCGACGACCCCTCCGAATGTCTCGTGCGCGCCCGCGGCATCCGCGCGGCGCTCGACCGCTGCGGCTTCCAGAAGACCGAACTGCACTTCAACGAATGGAACTATCTCCCCGGCAGCGACTGGTCGCCTTTCGAACGCCGGAATCAGGGGCTGCCGCGCGAACGCATGTTTGAACAGATCTGCGGCGCGCCCGGCGCGGCGTTCAGCGCCTGCGTGCTCATCAACCTCCAGGACTCGCCCGTCACGGCCGCCAACTACTATTCCAACATTAACCACGGCTTCGGCCTCTTCTCGCTGCACGGCCGGCCGCACAAGAGTTACTTCGCGCTCAAGGCGTTTGCCAGGTTGCTCGATACGCCGCAGCGCGTCTACGCCGCCGGCGGCCGTCCGGACCAGCTCGCCATCTGCGCCGGCCTGAACCGCGACAAGACGGCCGTCGGCGTCCTGATTGCCAACTTCCGCGGCACGCCGCTTGAGCCCCTGCGCCTGACAGTCCGCGGGCTGCCCTGGCAAGGCCCGGCGCGCTTCGAGCTTGCCGTCGTGGACGCCGCGCACGGCCTCGACGTCGTCCGCACAGGCGCGCTCCCCGCCGAACCGCTCGATCTCTCCGCGGACCTCAAGGCCCCCGCTGTCGGGCTGATAACGCTGAGCAAGGGCGACCGCTGAGAGCGCCGGAGACGCGCCTATGAACCGCTTGTTTCATCCCCGCCGCGAACTTGGCCGCACAGGATTCAAGGCCGCCATCCTCGGCATTGGCGATGTCGCCGACCGCAGCGTGCCGCTTGCGGAGTGCGTCGCCACCGTGCGCCGCGCGATAGACGCGGGCCTCAACGTGATTGACACCGCGCCCGGTTACGAAGATGGCTACAGCGAACAGATCGTCGGCGAGGCGTTGCAGGGCCGCCGCGACGGCATGTTCGTCATTGATAAGATTGACCACCTGCACGAACCCGTCGCGCCGCAGATCGAGGGCAGCCTGTCGCGCCTGAAACTCGACGCCGTGGATGCGTTCGTCTTCCACGGTTGCTCAACGCTCAAGGACTGGGAGCGGCTCGCCGCGCCCGGCGGCGGCATGGAACAGCTTGAGCGCTGCGTGCAGGCGGGCAAGGCGCGCTTCCGTGGGATTTCGAGCCACAATCCTGGCGTCCTACACGCGGCCGTCACGAGCGGCCGCTGTGACGTGGTGCTCTTCGCCGTCGGCCCGTATTCCGACCGCCGCTACGTCGAGGAAATCCTGCCGCTGACGCGCCAGCAGGGCGTGGGCACGGTCTGCTTCAAGACCTTTGGCGCGGGCAAGCTGCTTGGCGACACCAGCGGCTACAGCCGGCCGCTCGAAGTCCGCCCGCGCGGCAAGCTCAGCTCAGGCGGCACAGCCCCCGGCAAGCACGTCCTGCCCCATTTGGCCGTCGCCGACTGCGTGCGCCTCACGCTCACCTGCGACCCCGATGTGGCGCTGCTGGGCATGAGTTTTCCCAACGAGCAGGACGCGGCCTTCGCGGCGGCTTTGGAGTGCGGCGCCTTGGCGCCGCTTTGCAGGCAGGAGATGGAAGACCTGCGCCGCCGCGCCGCCAAAGCCATCGAAGGCAAGGGGCCGTGCTGGTGGAATCCGTCGTAGATTGCCGATTGCCGATTTGCGATTCTCGATTGACGATGGGCCAACACATGTAGCCGCACCGTGCAGCCGCCTCGCAGAGCCGTTCCGGGCAGGGCGTGGTTGAGAGGGCGCCCCGACATGCGGGGCGCCCGTCAGTATCATCCTCTGAAAGTAGTGGTTGCGGTTGCTGCCGTCGTAGCGTCCGCTGCGGAGGCAGCAGTTCCGAAAAGCACTGGCCGGAGCCGCATGGGCAAGGGTCGTTGCGGCCGAGTTTCTCGGTCAGTTCCTTCGCGCCGTGGACGACTCGATGGCCCTTCTTGACGTGCGTTTCGGAGGGGAAGCCTCTGCGCCGTTTGCTCGTGGGCTCAAAAGCAGGGCCGGTCGTGGAATATGTCGTTGTCTTGCATGGCACACCTCCCTTTTGCGGTGTTGGCCGCATTGCGTGGGGTGCCATAGATACGATACGGGTCAGGCTCAGTCAAGGGCAGCAGCACGGCCGTGGTGCTCGCCGGGGGCGCTCCTTCTGGACGGCATTGGCTGCTCCAGTCACACCCGCTTGATCCGTCCGCCCCTCGTCGGCGCTTTCGGCGCGCCGTAAAGCCCGCGCTGGCGGATGTAATCCTCGACGTCGCGCCGCAGGTAGCCGGGGATCATCTCGCCGGTCTTGAGCAGTTCGCGCACCAGCGTGGAGCTGACGTCCACGCGTTCGACGGACACGACTCCCAGGCGCAGCTTCTCTTCGGCGGCCGGCCCCAGCGCGCCCCGAAGGTTTCGCCACAACGCTTCCTTCAGCGGCGCTTCGCGGCGTTCGGCGATGGCGAAATCCAGGAGCGCCAGCAGTTCCTTGATCTCGTACCAGTGCGGCAGTTCGGCCAGGCTGTCGGAGCCGATGATGAAGACGATTTTCGCGTCCGGGCCGTAGGCCTGGCGCAGCGCGCGCGCGGTGGCGATGGTGTAGCTGACACCTGACTTGCGCAGCTCCCAGTCGCTCACGTCCAGGCCGTGCAGGTTGTGCACGGCCAACTGGCACATGGCCAGGCGATCCGCGGCGGGCGCCATCTCGCGCCCGTCGCGTTTGTGTGGCGGCGTGGCGGCGGGCAGCAGGACGACCCTTTCGAGATGCAGGGCGTTCAGCACTTGCTGGGCAATCGAGAGGTGACCCACGTGGATGGGATCGAACGACCCGCCGAAGACGCCGAAGCGCTTGAGCGGGCCGAAGGGAAGCGCGCTTTCCATGCGTGTGAATCTAGCGTAAAACCCAAAACGTGAAACGGAAAACGCGAGAAGGGGTGCTGGCCGCGCCGTGGTGTATCTCTCTGCAGGAGATCAAGCCATGCACAGATACGCGGCATTGAGACTTGCCGTCGCGATACTCGTCGCCACATCAACCTGCGAGGTGTTCGCCGTGGAACAAGCCAAGGTTCAGCTCATCGAAGACTTCGACGCGACCTGGAGCGACGGGGCCTGGCAGTTCTCCAACGGCCCTGAGTTTCCCGGCGCCAAAGGTTCGTTCGAGCGCTCGAAGGACGCCGCGCATGCCGGCGAATACAGCGGCAAGCTCAGCTTCGACTTCACCGGCGGCGGCAACTACGTGGCGGCGATCTGCAAGTTGAAGGGCGCGCCGGACATCAAGGCCGTGCGCGTGTGGCTCAAAAACCCCGCCGGCAACCGCCTCACCTTCCGCTACACGGACCCGACCGGCCAGACGCTGCAGAAGAGCATCGTCCTGGCGCCGTACGGCGATTGGGCGGAAGCCGAGGTCGAGTGCTTCAACTGGGGCGGCCACTGGGGCGGCGCCGATGATGGGCTGGTGCACGGCCCGCCCACGCAGATCGCCATCCTGGCCGAGAGTGAAGGCAAGAAGCAGGGCGCGCTCTTCTTCGACGACGTGCGCCTCATCGCCGGCAAGCCGCAAGCGCCGGTGTGGAGTCACGCTGCGGCGCGCTTCGAGCCATCCGAAGGCTGGCACGCGTATGGCGACGGCAAAGGCGCGAAGAGCAAGCTCGCCGGCAAGAAATGGCAGTACGATTTCGCCAAAGGCGAATGGGCCGGCGTCGCGCCGCATGAGTTCTCCCTGCTCGGCACGCCCAGGCAACTCCGTATCCGTTTCAGGGGCGACGCCGGCGGCCACACGGCGCGGCTGCGTTTCGCGACTCACTTCATGACGTTTGAGCGGAACATCGGCGAACCAAAACCCGTCGCAGGCCAGGAAGGCGTGCAGGAATTCGTCACGCCCGCGCCGCCCGGCGAAGGCTGGAAGTGGTACGGCGGCGAGAACGACGGGCGCCTGCACGGCCCGCTGCGCATCACGGGCCTGTTCCTCGACTGCAACGGCAAGCGCGACGCGGGCGAACTGGAACTGCTCGACATCACGGTGGACGCCGAGTGTTCCACGCGCCGCCTCGTAACGCTGCTCGCCGAACTGCGCGACACCGCCGCTTCCACCCTTGATAAGGGGGGGACACAGGGGGGGTGCGAGTTCGTCGCGACTGCGCGCAGCCTGTCGGACAAGCCCATCGAAGCCGAGGTGAAATGGCTGATCCGCAACTGGGCCGGCAAGACGCTCGACGAAGGCTCGAAGAAGATCACCGTGCCGGCCGGCGCGATGCCAACGGAAGTCGCGGTCGCAAAACCGGCGGGCGAGCACAAGTTCCTTGAAGCGGAGTTCTCGCTTTCCGCGCCGGAACAGGAAGTGCCCGCGGTGCAGGCGTACTACATGGCGCCGGTGGCGCCTTCGGAGGGGGCCGCGCTGCTTGAGCCGTCGTCGCCGTTCGGGATGGGCTTGTACCTGTACCGCTACGGCGGCGACAGGAAGGGCCTGGAGGAGATGGACCGCGCGGCGAAGATGGGCGCGGATGCCGGCGTGAAGTGGTCGCGCGAGGAGATGCTGTGGAACCGCATCGAGCCGGCCAAGGGCAAGTTCACGTGGACGTTTTACGACAAGGTCGTTGCCACGGCGAAGCGGAACGGCATCTCGATTTACGGGCTGCTGGACTACTGGAACGAATGGACCAAACCGTACACGCCCGAAGGCATCGAGGACTACTGCCGCTACGTCACGGCGGTGGTTGAGCACTACAAGGACGACATCCACCATTGGGAAATCTGGAATGAGCCGAACATTTTCTTCTGGCAGGGGCCGCGCGAGATGTACGCGGAGTTGCTCAAGCAGGCCTACGCCGCGGTGAAGCAGGCAGACCCGGGAGCGCAGGTGCTCGGCTGTTCGACGGCGGGCATAGATCACGGCTTCATCAAGCTCACGCTGAAGCTCGGCGCGCCCTTCGATATCCTGACCATCCATCCCTACCGCGGCCACCTCGATGACAAGGCGTTCATCGGCGATCTGCAGAAGGTCGCGGACCTGGCGAAGAAGCCCGACGGGGCCTTGCGCCAGGTGTGGATCACGGAGATGGGCTGGGCCACGCACACGCCGCACAACAGCATGCGCATGGATTTCAGCGTCACGCCGCAGCGCAAGCAGGCTGAGCTCATCGCGCGCGCCTACATTGACGCCATCGCCTCGGGCGTCGCGCCGAACATCTCCTGGTACGATTTCCGCAACGACGGCGACGACCCGTTCAACTTCGAACACAACATGGGCATCATCACGCGCGATTTTCGCCCCAAGCCCGCGTACCGCGCCTACGCCACAATGACGCGCATGCTCAAAGGCCTGAAAGCGGACAAGCCGCTTGATCTTGGCGCGGGCCTCATCGCGTACCGCTTCGGACCGGCGGACGGCAAGGGCGTTATCTGCCTGTGGAGCGTCAGCGGCGACAAGACGGTGTCCGTGCCTGCACAGAAGCCGATGACGCTCACCGGCCTGATGGGCGACACGGAGAAGCTCACGCCCGCGGACGGGAAGGTGACCGTGCCGGTGTTCCTGACGGAGGAGTAACGGGGCACGCCTTCGGCTATCGAATGCTACGGAGTCGGCGGCACGATCTTCTCCAACTGTGCACTCAGCGGAGGGACCTCCTCGGTTGCCACATCCCAGACGAGATCGAAGTCCACGGTCAGGTAATCGTGCACGACCTTGTGCCTCATGCCGATGATGTCGGACCAAGGGACCTCCCCGTGGGCACTCTGAAAGCGGGGGAGACACGACGCGCGGCTTCGCCGACTGTCTGCACGAGGTGGAGGACAGCAAGCCGGAGGTTCTCGTCATTGTCGAAATCGGCGCGCTGCTTGTCGCGCAGTTTCTCCCTGATCTTGCAGGCCGTGTCCAGCATGTGGCCCACGTAGATAAGGTCATCTTTCAGCATACTGGGTCTCTGCTGCCGCCAGAACTCTGTCGCGGAGACGGTGGTTCAGGTACTTCCGGTTGACCAGATCAACCCTGTGCCCGCCGAAAAAGGCGGAAAGCTGTTCCTCCAGACGGAAGACCCCAAACCCGAGGACGTGGCCCGGCTCAAACTCGACCAGCACGTCTATATCGCTGTCCGGACGGAAGTCGTCGCGCAGAACAGACCCGAACAGCGCCAAGCTGCGGATGTGGTTTCCGCGGCAGAACTCCGCGAGCCGCTGTCTGTCCACGCTAACCCGTGCGCTCACCTGCCCGCCTCCCTGCTACCATCCCTTCGCTCAGCGTAGTCAACCGTCCGACCCAGTCAACGTTCGTCCGCCAAACTGGCACGCCTGCCGCGCTGCCAATAGCCAATAGCTGATAGCCACTCATCGTCTCTCCGGCGGCGGCATGCGCAGCGACGGGTCGCCGAAGAGCATGAACTTCATCCCCTGGAAGAAAATGCTCGGCGGATACCAGTCCGCGTTCGGCTTGAGCGTCGCCAGTTTTTCGTGCTCATAGTAGTAGCGGATCGCCTGTGCCCAGCAGTCCCCCAACCGGGGAGCATCGGCCTTGCCGAATGCAGACACGAACCCTTCCAGGAGCGTCAACGCACACGGCTGGCCGCCGGTGTTGCAGCCGATGTATGCCACCGCGCCGTTCGGCCCGCGGCGCACAAGTTGTTCGCCCAGACCCGTGGAGTTGTACCGGCCGGTCTGGTACGGCGCAGGTGGCGGCGGCGGTTCCTTGAACTCCTCTTTCTTTGAGTTCGTGCCGGCGTGTTCAACGCCGTGCACGTCCATGTATGGTTCGTACGGCGGCAGCGTGCAGAAGCGCGCCGTGGTGCAGCCGACGGAAATCATGACCGGCAGCCGGTCGGCGTTCTTCAGGCGCGGCAGCGCCGCCACCGAGAAGCATTTCTCCCATTCATTGTCGCCCCCATGGCCGGCGTGGCACACCAGCCCTACGCCTTCGTTGAGCAGTTTCACAAGGCGATCCTGGGCCACTGCCGGCATCTTGTCGTTGCGCTCGGCAACCGCGAAGTATTGCTTCTCGACCGTCCAGCCCGCCGGCAACAGGCGTGCGGCCGCGTCCATGCGCGGGACGGCGTCAACCCAGCCGCCGACCGTCACCAGCCCTGCGCGCCGCAGCCCCGGCGCCGTTCCGGCGGCCACGCCGTTCTCGTACGCCATGCTCTTGGCGGCGACAGTCTCCACTTCGGCGGCGGAACTGACCGGCCAGCGCCCGACGGCGATATCGGGCCGGTAATCCACAGCGTCGTAGTTGATCGGATCGTTCTTGTTCTTCTCGCCGCGTACTTCGCCGAAGTAGCCGGCATGGAAGCCGTCCTTGCGCGCGTTCCAGTCGTCGAAGGCGCCCGCGTCGCCCTCTTTGGCCAGGTCGGAGTAGTAGAGGTCGCTGGGGTAGAACGCATAGTCGCAGGCGGCCGGCGTGATGCGGTCCAGCACCATGAAGCGCACCGGCAGAACGTCGGCGTCGCCGACCAGCAGCGCATAGCCGAGGTTCTCTTGGCGCCACGCGGTAAAGAGGAAGCGCTTGAGCCGCTCGGGATCGTCCACTCCCGGCGAAGACTTCAGCGTGCTCTCCAGCGAGACCAGCCGCGTCGGCAATTGCGCCTGCTTGTGCTTGACGTACGCCTCCAGTGCCGCATGGAAGCGCTCCGGCGCGACGATCACCAGGCCCTTGCCGGCCAGAGGAGGCGCGTCCGCCGCCACCAATGCGGCCGAACAGAGGAACGCGATCAACGGCCACCGCATCGGCGTGTCCCTCATTGCGTCGCCGTCGCCGCCCCAACCTTCTCGCTGTGCGCAGCGTCCGCACGCTTTCCATCTATCCTGTCTCGGAACAGCGCGTAGTGCCTCTTGATCCTGGCGACGTAGCTGGGATCCTTGAGCAACACGCTGCTGAACAGGTGCAAGAGCACGGGGGCGAGTTCCGTTTCGGGGCTGCCCATGTTGAGAGCAGGGCCTTTGAGCATCAGGGCCATATCACGGCCACCGGACCTCATCCACTTGGCGTAGAACTCCACATCCTCCCATCCCCAGGCCACGACCGCCTCAATCCGTTTCGAGCGTGACGAGACAACGGAGAGAAAGACGCGCCGGCAATCGCAGCCAGGCTCATCGCAGTACATGTCGAGAAAGCCGTAGTGCGCCGGGGGCAGGCGGATTGGAGAGCCGGGAAACACCGTAATGGATCGCGTCTCCCGTTCCGCGGTCTCCGGGAAGAACTCGTGGAAGAGCACAAATGGCATGATGTATCCTTTCTCCGCCGACAGAAGATCCCATGCGCCGGCAACGGCCGGCGCTCTTCAGTAGTGCTTCAAGCTTCCGCAGCAGCGCTTGTACTTCAGGCCGCTGCCGCAGGGGCAGGGGCGGTTGCGCGACGTGGGGCCGCCGTAGCCCTGTGACACACCGGCATACTCGGGAATCAGGTCGTCCGGGATCGGCGGCGTTTCGCTGCCGGACGGCAGGACCGGCTCACCCCGCGCGGCACGCGCCTCGATAGCGCGGCTGTCGTCGTAGCGCATGTATTCCGAAGCGCCGCACCGCAGGCACGCGCGGATGATGCCCGTCGAAAGCTCCGGCGCAATGCTCGGATCGTCCACGTTGTCGGGACCAGCGCCCAGACGGCGCTGTGCCTCGTTGAGCACTTCCGAGATCGCGTCCATGGTCTCGGCGAACACCGGCAGGTCTGCGCCCGTGGACATGTCAAAACCGGGCAGAGATAGCAACCGGCTGGCCAGCACCGCGCCCTTTTGGCCAGTCAGGCTGAAACCGCGGTTGGCCATGAAAATGTCCTGGCCGCGCAGCAGGTCGTAACATTCAACGCCGACGCCCGGCGCGAGCTTCGACACGCTCAGCAGCGCATAGCGCGCGCCGGCCATGGCGCGCAGGACCGTCTCTTCATCCGACCCGGGAACCGGCGGGTGGTCGCGCAGGTAACGGCCAGCGAGGTTCAGGCCGTTCACGGGCATGTTGTAGATGCAGTAGTCCGCATGCACCGCCATCTCGGACTCGGCGCTATAGACAAACACGCCCTGGCGCAGCAAGCCCAGCCTGCGCGCCGCGGTATGCATCGCCTCGGCGCTGACATGTTTAAGCAGGACGCTTTGGTAGTGACGAACAATTGTGCCCAGCTTGTCGTACAGTACGAGGACGTCCGCCTCGGTTGCGATCACGGGTTTCCCCGCTTTCTCCCCCCAGCGTTAGCCGTCCCCCCCAACCGCTGGTCTTCGACCCGTCTAATACGCTACCCATATTATCGTCCAGCTACCGACAAGGCAACAGAGAAAAGCGACGTCCGCGCCGTGATGAAGAGCGTCTTCTTGTCCGCGCCGCCGAAGCACAGGTTGGCGGGCGATTCGGGCACCAGTATCTTGCCGATGAGCGCGCCGTCGGGACTGAAGATCTGCACGCCGTCGCCGGCACTGGAGTACACGCGGCCGTCTTTGTCGCAGCGGATGCCGTCGGGCACGCCCTTGTCAACCACGCAGAGAACCTTGCCGTTGGCCAGCGTGCCGTCTGCCTGCACGTCGAAGGCGCGGATATGGTGCGGCTTGCCCGAATCGGCGATGTACAGCTTCTTCTCGTCGGGCGAGAAGCACAGGCCGTTGGGCATATCGAAGTCGTCCCCGACGGTCTTCACCTCCTTCGTCTTGGGATCGAGGCGGAAGACATAGTTCCTGGGCTGCTCCTTCTTCTCGCCTTTCGGCACGCCGTACGGCGGGTCGGTGAAGTAGATCGCGCCGTCGGACTTCATCACGAGGTCGTTGGGAGAGTTGAGCTTCTTGCCGTCGTACGCATCCGCCAGGACTGCAATCGAGCCGTCCTTTTCGGTGCGCGTGACGCGCCGCGCGGAATGCTCGCAGGTGATCAGCAGTCCGTCTGTGCTGAGGGAATTGCCGTTGGCGTTGTGGCTCGGCGCGCGGAAGGTCGTGACGCCGTCCTTGGCCGTCCACTTCTTCAGTTCGTCGGCCGGGATGTCGCTGAAGACCAGGTAGCCGCCGTCGGCCGCAATCCACACAGGGCCTTCGATGAACTTCATCCCGCCGGCCAGTTTCTGCAGCGTGGCGTCCTTGGGGACAATCTTGCCGAACTCGGCCTCGTCTTTGACCTCGAACTCGCCGGCGCCCGCCGCCCAAGCCAGAATTCCAGTCACCGCACACAACAGCCCGTAACGCATAGTCCCTCGCTCTCCTTGCAGACTGGCTGGTAAGCGCCACTGCAACCCTCCCTGGATACACCGCTGTGCCGCTTGCTTACGCGCGTGGCTGGAGAGCCCCGGCGCCACGCCCCGTTTTTGCGCAGGATTGCGCCGCTTTGTCCGTTATACCTGTGGCGTGATGTGGTTGTCCCGCAGATCCAGAGGGGCGCGCCAATGAACCATTCCTGTGAACGCCGGCCGCAGCGCCCGGCCGTCGTCCTGCTGCTGCTGCTGGCCGGCTGCGCACTGCCGGCCTGCGCCGCGTCACGCGCCCAGACGGACGCCGCTCCCGCCGACGACTCACTGGAACGTGAGATACGCGAGAAAGTCTACGCGTCTGTCTTGCCGGACGATGCCAAAGGCTTTCAGCTCATGGCGACGCCCAGGCAATGGGCCGGCATGCGCCAGGAGGCGCCCCAGTCGCTCGAACAGTACCGCGCCGCGGTGCGCGTCCGCCCAACGGATGAGCGCCGCACCATCGTGCTGCAGCCGCTGGGCGAGTTCACCGGCGAACAGGCCAA
>Ga0315282_10006793_pt1 | contig 19007 bp, 19 predicted proteins | sample YL17G07_20_MG_FD_203693 | JGI IMG/M metagenome (GOLD analysis project Ga0315282, IMG submission 203693) | Sediment microbial communities from Yellowstone Lake, YNP, Wyoming, USA - YL17G07_20 | ecosystem: Environmental > Aquatic > Freshwater > Lake > Sediment | place: USA: Wyoming | collected... | reverse complement strand
GTAATAAGGTAGCTAAACTATTCATGTACTCAAAGCTTGATGCTTCGGTGGATTTCGCCACTGGTGGATAACCCTCCGAAGCCTCGGCGTAGGAGGGTATTTTAACGGAGGTACCACGGGCTTTGCCCGTGGGGCTCCATGAACCGGAGGAAATAAAGGAATGGTATTTGATGCACTGTGGGGTTTGTTTTCAACGGACCTGGCCATCGATTTGGGGACGGCAAATACGGTCGTCTATGTAAAAGGGAAGGGGATCGTTTCTTCCGAGCCCTCGGTGGTGGCCATTCAAAGGGATTCAAGAGGGGAAAAACGGGTCCTGGCCGTGGGTCGCGAAGCCAAGGAGATGTTGGGCCGAACCCCGGGTAACATTTTTGCCATCCGGCCGATGAAGGACGGCGTCATTGCCGATTTCGAAATCACCGGCGAGATGCTTCGCTATTTCATCGCCAAAGTTCACAATCGAAAAACGCTGCTGCGGCCCCGGGTGGTCATCTCTGTCCCTTCGGGCATCACGCCTGTAGAAAAGCGTGCGGTCCGGGAATCGGCCCAGTCCGCCGGTGCAAGGGAGATCTACTTGATCGAGGAGCCGATGGCGGCTGCCATCGGAGCTGGGCTTCCGATCACCGAAGCCTCTGGGAACATGGTGGTGGATATCGGCGGAGGGACGACGGAGGTAGCTGTCATTTCGCTGTCAGGGATCGTGACGAGTCAGTCCATCCGGGTGGCCGGCGATAAGATGGATGAAGCCATTGTCCAGTACGTCAAAAGAAAATATAATCTTCTCATCGGCGAACGAACGGCCGAATTGATCAAGATCAACATCGGGACCGCCTATCCCGAAGAGAATCCTCAAACCATAGAGGTCAAGGGAAGAGACCTGGTGACAGGTATCCCTAAAACCCTTGAGATCAACAGTGAGGAGGTCCGGGAGGCCCTGGCTGAATCGATCAATACCATTATCGACACGGTCCGGATTACTCTGGAAGGGACCCCACCGGAATTGGCGGCAGATATTGTGGACAAAGGGATTGTTCTGGTGGGCGGAGGGGCCCTTCTGAAGAACCTTGACATATTACTTCGGGAGGTGACCAGCCTTCCCATTACGATCGTAGACGATCCCCTTTCGTCCATTGTTTTAGGTGCCGGAATGGTATTAGACAATGAACAATTGCTCCGTACGGTAACGGTTCAATATTGAGATTGATGAGGATACGAGGTCTTTTCCTCTTCCGAAGATATTCCCTTCCCATTTTTATCGTCCTCCTTTTGTTGTTTGCTCTTGTTCTCATGTCGATGAGAGCCAAACAGAGAAAAGGGGTGGAACTCTTTGATGCCCTTCTGATGGAGATCAGTTTCCCCTTTCAAAAGGCTGCCACCCTGGTCATCAAGACCGTTCAGGGAACCTTCCAACACTATGTTTTTTTGGTGAATCTTGAGAAAGAGAACAGGATGCTCAAGGAGAAGATCGCTCAACTCCAAGAAGAGAATCATCGGATGAAGGAAATGAAGTTGGCCAATGAACGTTTGAGGCAGCTTCTCCAGTTCCGGGAGAAGAACTCCCCCTCCATGATCGGGGCTGAAGTCATCGGGCGAGACCCCTCCTCCTGGTTTAAGAGTGTGACGATTGATAAAGGGGAGAAGGATGGGGTGAAAAAGGGGATGGCCGTGATCTCGCCGACAGGGGCGATCGGCCAGGTCCTTAAGATCGCTCCCCATTATGCCACCGTTCTTCTCATCACCGACTACAACAGCGCCGTTGATTGCGTTGTCGAGAGGAGCCGCGCGAAGGCTATCGTCGAAGGAAAAGGGGAGAACCGGTGCCAGCTGAAATACCTTCTTCGTGCCGAAGAGGTAGCGGTCGGGGATGTCGTCGTTACCTCGGGATTGGGTGGAAATTTTCCAAAAGGATTGATGGTGGGCGAGGTCAAGAAAGTGGACAAGAAAGGTCACGGCGTTTTCCAATATGCTGAATTGGTGCCCAGCGTGGATATGACACGGTTAGAGGAGGTTTTTGTGATCACGGAGTCTCTTCAACCTGCTCACCCCCCGGAGGAAAAGGGGAGGAAAGGGAAGAAGACCAAAAAATGAAGCGGTTCGTTTTACCTCTTTTCGCAGGAATTTTATTTCTCATCCTTCAGACGACGTTGTTGTCCTTCCTTCCGATTCAAAGGGTCAGGCCGGACATCCTCCTCATCTTTACCCTCTACCTGACCTTTTTACTTCCGCCGATCTTGGGTGGAATCCTGGCGATGTCCCTGGGGTATCTCATGGACCTCTTTTCCGGAAACGCGTTGGGCTTTTACACCTTCTCCAGGCCGCTTCTCTTTTTTGCTGCCTATTTCTTTAAAGAGCGATTCTATCTCGAGGGATTTTCATCTCAATTCCTTTTCGCCTTTGTCTTTGGAATGTTAGAAGGGGTTCTCATTTTATTTCTTCTGAACGCTCTTCAACCCGTCTCTCTTGGAAACCTCTATCCCATGCTGTTTACTTTCCTCCTTCCCCAATCGTTTTTCACGGGCCTTGTCGCCCCAGTCCTTTTTTTCCTCTTTCAAAAGGTGTCATCACCTTTATTTCGTCAGCCCGAGCAGGGAATCAAGGAGAGAGCTTAGGTCATGATGGAACTCAACACCCAAAGGATGGAAGACTTCAAAGGAATTTATAGATACCTTGTGGTTTTTGTCGGTCTGGCTTTTTTCTTGATCTTCATCCGCTTGTGGTCCCTTCAAGTGATCAAGGGAAGTGATCTCCGACGTTTGTCTGAAAATAATTGTATTCGGCTCCGTGAGAATCCTGCTGATCGGGGAATGTTATTGGATCGAAAAGGCCGTATTTTGGCCCGTAACCGCCCTTCGTTCGAAGTTTATCTTGTTCCTGAAGATGTGAAATCCAACCCGGAAGTGATCGGACAGGTGGGAAAATTGTTGAACATACCCACTGAAGACATTCAACAGAGATTCGATACGCAGAAACGACGTGCACCCTTCAAACCGGTGAAGATTAAATCGGACATCGACTGGAATGAACTGGCCCTCCTCGAAACGAATCGGGTTCATCTTCCAGGACTCATCGTGGATGTCAGACCGAGGAGAGCCTACGATTATGGAGAGCTGGCCTCCCATCTCATCGGTTATCTTGGAGAGATTGACGAGAATGAATTGAAACAGTCGAGGGAGACCTCTTACCGGATGGGTGCCTTGATTGGAAAATATGGAATCGAATATCGGTGGGAAAACGACCTGAGAGGAGTGGACGGAGGCCGGCAGATCGAAGTCGATGCCCTGGGAAGGGAGATCAGACCGCTGGGGGTCGTCGAGCCCTTTCCGGGAAACAACCTTTTCCTCACCATCGATTTAGACCTCCAGCAAACCGCCGAGGAAGCCTATCAGGATAAGAACGGAGCCCTCGTCGCCATGGATCCAAAAACGGGGCACATCTTGGCGATGGTGAGCAAGCCTTCTTTCGAACCGGATGTCTTTGCGAGAAATATTTTGCCGGAGGAATGGAAATCTCTCGTAGAGAATCCTCATCATCCCCTTCAAAATAAAGGGATTCAGGGGCAATATCCCGCCGGGTCCGTTTTCAAAATCATCACCGCCATTGCAGGCCTGGAATCGGGCGCCATTACTCCGAACACAGCACTCACCTGTACGGGAGCCTATCCCTATGGGAATCGGAGCTTTCGGTGCTGGAAGGAAGGAGGGCATGGAGCAATCAGCCTCCACCGGGCCATCGCTGAATCCTGTGACATCTACTTCTATCAGGTTGGCTTGAAAGTAGGACCGGATCTCATTGCCCATTATGCCAATGAGTTCGGGTTGGGCAAGGTGACGGGAATCGCACTGCCGCATGAAAGGCCCGGGACGGTTCCCTCCAGCTCTTGGAAAAAGAAACGGTTTGGCGTTCCCTGGTATAGCGGCGAGACCCTCTCTTTCTCCGTGGGTCAGGGGTATTTGAATGTCACGCCTCTTCAACTCCTGATGCTCATCTCGGGCGTTGCCAACGGGGGGAAGCTCTACCTGCCCCAGGTGGTGGAAAGGGTAGAAAATATCTATGGGAGCAAGTTGAAGGAGTATCCACCGGTGGAGTTGGGAAGAGCAAACGTATCGGAGAAAACGCTTCAAATCGTCCAGGACGCGCTCCGGGGAGCGGTCAATGATCCTCACGGGACGGGGTGGACGTGCGCCTTGAAAGATGTCAAAGTGGCGGGCAAGACGGGAACGGCCCAGGTCATCAGATTGCCCGAGAATTTTAAGAAAGGGGATATGAATCGAGTGCCCCTTAAATTTCGGGATCACGCCTGGTTTGTGGCTTATGCTCCTTTTGAAGATCCCAAGATCGCAGTTGCTGTTCTTGTGGAGCACGGGGGATTCGGGGCGTCCGCTGCTGCCCCCATTGCGAAGAAGGTTATCGAACAATATTTTAATGTACAACCTTCGGCCCCCCAAAGGAGGACGGAAGCGGAAAGCGATTTGGAAGATGCAGATTGATCGACGACTCTTGATTCATTTTGATTGGATTTTAGTGGGGTTTGTTCTTGCCATTGCCTCAATCGGCATCCTCAACCTTTACAGCGCTACGGCCAAGATGGAAATGCTCGGGACCCCGCTCTATCTCAAACAGATTTTTTGGGTGCTGATCGGACTGGCGATCATGGTGGCCATCGCCTTCATCGAGTACCGTTTTTATTCTGATGTTGGGTATATCGCTTATTCCATCGCGTTATTTCTTTTAATCGTCGTACTGGGTTACGGTATGATCACGTCCGGCGCCCAGCGATGGGTCAAGATCGGATCCCTTTCCTTTCAGCCTTCCGAGTTCGTGAAGATCTCTCTCATCATGGCGCTGGCAAAGTATTTCCATCGACCTCCCGACCGAGAGGGGTATTCGTTGAAACAGCTTGGCTTGCCCTTTTTCCTCCTTCTTCTTCCGATGGGCTTGATCCTTAAACAACCCGACCTGGGGACCGCCATCATCCTTTTCCTCGTTTTTTTCTCCATCCTGATCTTTGTTAAGATTCGATGGTCCTCCTTGCTGGCCGTTGTACTGCCCGGAGCGGCGGCCGTGCCGCTTCTTTGGAAATTTCTTAAGGAATATCAGAAGAAGCGAATTATTACCTTCTTTAATCCGGACTTGGATCCGCTGGGCGCGGGCTATCACCTGATCCAATCGAAGATCGCTGTCGGATCCGGGGGAATCCTTGGGAAAGGTTTTATGAAAGGGACGCAATCCAAATTGGGCTTTCTCCCGGAGCAACAGACAGATTTTATCTTCTCTGCCCTGGGAGAGGAATGGGGCTTGATCGGATCTCTCTTCGTCATTAGTCTTTATTTTGCTCTGATCCTGTGGGGGCTTCGGATTGCCGTCCAGGCAAAGGACCGCTATGGCGCCATCCTTGCTTTCGGCGTGGTCGCCATGCTCTTCTGGCATGTCTTCATCAACATTGGAATGGTGCTGGGGATGATGCCTGTGGTAGGGATTCCTCTTCCTCTTCTCAGTTATGGCGGGTCTTTTATCATCTCGACACTCATCGGAGTGGGCCTTCTCCTAAACGTCAGCATGAGAAGGTACCTCTTCTGATTGCAAATTTCAAATTTAAGATTTCAGATTGAAAAAATCTGCAATTTGCAATCCGAAATTTGAAATCAGAAGGGTACATCATCATCTGCCCCGGAGGGGGGTTCGTGGTCTATATCAGGTTCTTTCCCCGTATCTGGAACCTCGGCAGCGGCTCCGGGTGCCCCTAACATCTGCATTCGGGTTGCCACAATTTCGGTCGTCGACCTTTTGTTCCCATCTTTGTCTTCCCATGTTCGGGTCCGAAGCCGGCCCTCAACATACACCTGTTTTCCCTTATTCAAGTATTCTCCACAGATTTCAGCCAATCGGCCAAAAGCCACCACCCGATGCCATTCCGTGAGGGTGGTCTTCTCCCCAGAACGGTTCACCCAATTTTCGGTCGTGGCCATCCGAAAATTAGCAACCGTTGTACCGTTACTTAAATATTTCACCTCGGGGTTTGCACCCAAATTTCCGATGAGAATGACTTTGTTGACTCCCGCCATAAAACCTTCCTCCTTCGTGTGGGCCCGAACGGTCCACACTTTGGCGCGAACCGCAACCGGTTCATGCCTTGATATGAGTCGACGAGGGTTGATCCATCACGCCTGCAATCCGTAGATAAACTTTCGAACCCTTATCGCAAGGGATTCCATTGCCGATATGTCACCTTATCATTTCTAAAACCTCTTTTCAAGGCCATAATCCGCAGTCAAATCGTTGACGATTTAGCCTGCATGAAATTGCTTTGGTACCGGATGTGAAGACGGGCTTTGGCGGGGAAGCTGAAGGGTTGACGAGGTGAGGAATATATTTTAGTGTTTGATTACCTCTCTCATTCGGGGACGGAAATGAAAAAAGGGATCGTTCTTTCTTTGTCGATCATAATGGGAATGACCGTTTTGTTCATTCCTTTTCTTCTTCCGCTTGGAAGAGCTGCCTCGCCTCCTCGAACGGGAAGTTCCTCCTGTAACTCTTTTGGCATCCAAAGATTCGACGAGAGGAAAGAAGCCCCTGCGTTTTCCCTCGGTAGTTTGGATGGGAAACAAACCAGCCTCAGTGAATTCAAGGGAAAGCCTGTCCTGATTACTTTTTGGGCCACCTGGTGTGATACCTGTAAAGAGGAGATCCCTTTATTGGATAAATTCTCTGCCGGAAAGGGAGATCAACTGGTTTTCCTTTTAATTGCCATTGACGGAGAAAGAAAGAAAGCTGTTCAAAAGATCGTCAAGGAAAACAAGATCGCCCTTCCTGTCCTCTTGCTTTTGAAGGAAAAGGTGATGGATCAATATGGAGTCAGGGGGTGGGTTCCCCAGACATTTATCATCGATCGAGAGGGGAGGTTGGTTGGGAAGATTGTAGGGCCGAGGGATTGGGGCTCGCCGGAAGCCTGGTCCTGCCTGAAGGAGGTCTTGGAACTCCGTTGACAAATGCCGCCATTTTCGTATAATGATTCCTGTCTTTCAATTCAGAACTGGATTTTTTTGTGAGATATCTGTATAAGTCAGAAAGCATTACCATTCCGCAAAGACTTCTCTTCATCCCCTTGAAAGAGACGGTCATCTTCCCTTATGTCGTTGCTCCTCTTTTTTTCCAGTCTGATGAGGCGCTCGCCATCCTAAATAAGGTCTTATTGGAGAATAGTGCCATTGGATGTGTCAGCTTGCGCGATCCCTATCTCAAAGACCCCCAACCCAAGGATCTCCTCTCCATCGGAACGGTCTGTAAAATTCTTCAATTGGTCAAGTTGCCGAATAAAGGGATGAAGATCCTCGTGGAGGGGCTTTCAAGAGTCTTCCTGCAAAATATTACTCGCGAAAACCCCTATTTCAAGGCGGATGTCAGTGAGATCAATGAGCACCAAGAAAGGACCGTCCTTTCTGAAACCCTTGTTCAGAGCATTGGGACCCTTTTTAAAATTTCTGTGTCCGGGGGAAAACCCCTGCCTGAAGAGATATTGAAGACTCTCGATAAGATCGACCATCCGGGGAGACTCGCTGACCTGATCACCATCACCCTCCATTTGGGATTGAAGGAACAGCAAGAAATTTTTGAGACCATTGATCCGCTGGAGCGATTGAAGAAAGTCTTTCATCACTTCAATCGAGAGATTCAATCCTCCCCGCCCAGACCCCATGCCCTGCTCAGTTCCGGAAAAGAGGCGGGCAAATTTCAGAAGGATCATTCCCCCCGTCCTTCTATCCGAGGGCAGAGGGAGGCCTTTGAAGAAGATCCCTATCAGGCTGAGATTCAGGAACTCAAGGAGAAAGTCCGAAACGCAGGGATGCCGCAAAAAGTCGAGGAGATTGCTTATAAAGAAATCAACCGACTGGAGCGGATGAATCCGGTTTCTGCAGAATATACCGTTTCCAGAACCTATCTCGACTATCTCGTCACGATGCCATGGAATAAGAAGACAGTGGACAACCTCGACCTCAGCCGGGCTCAGGCGATCCTCAACGAGGACCATTATGACCTTGAAAAGGTAAAGGAGCGGATCATCGAATTCTTAGCTGTTAAAAAATTGAAGGAACCGATGAAGGGCCCGATCCTCTGTTTTGTCGGTCCCCCCGGTGTGGGCAAGACCTCCCTGGGGCGCTCCATCGCCCGTGCGTTAGAGAGAAAATTCATTCGCATCTCCCTGGGAGGAGTGAGGGATGAGGCAGAGATCCGGGGACACCGCCGGACTTACGTGGGAGCTCTTCCCGGCCGGATTATTCAAGAGATCCGGAGGACGGAGACCTCCAATCCGGTGTTCATGCTCGACGAGGTGGATAAAATCGGTCAGGACGTCAGGGGAGATCCAGCCGCCGCCCTTCTTGAAACCCTTGATCCGGAGCAGAATTTTTCATTTACGGATCATTATTTAGATGTCCCGTTTGACCTCTCCCGCGTCCTGTTTATTACGACGGCCAATACCCTCTCTCCCGTCCCTCCTGCTTTACTGGATCGAATGGAGGTGATCCATCTGGCAGGATATACCGAGGAGGAGAAGGAGAAGATCGCCTTCCAATTTTTGATCCCGCACCAAAAAGAAGAAAATGGATTGAAGGACTACCCCCTCTCTTTCACTCCGGGCGCGGTTTATAAGATCGTCCGAGAATATACCCGGGAGGCAGGGGTTAGAAATTTGGAAAGGGAGGTTGCGACCGTCTGTCGAAAGATTGCCAAGGAAGTCGCCATGGGAAATGTTCCGAAAGAGAGCATCGACGAGGCGGCCGTTGAGGAGCTCCTGGGTGCGCGAAAATTTTTCCGCGAGATTGCTCAGGAGAGGGATCGCATCGGCGTGGCCACGGGGTTGGCCTGGACAGAGAATGGAGGAGACATCATCTTTATCGAAACTTCCAAGATGAAAGGGGATAAAGGGCTCATCCTGACCGGGTCCCTGGGAGAGGTCATGAAGGAATCTGCTCAAGCTGCTCTCTCTTATATTCGAACCAATGCTTCTTCTCTCCATATTCCCGAGAATTTTTATGAAGCGTGCGACCTTCATATCCACATCCCTTCCGGGGCCACTCCCAAAGACGGACCTTCTGCCGGGATTACCATTGCCACAGCAGTTCTCTCTCTCTTGAGAGAGAAACCCGTCCCTCATGAGATCGCGATGACCGGTGAGTTGACCCTGAGCGGAAGGGTGCTTCCTGTAGGAGGGATTAAGGAAAAGATATTGGCCGCCCGCCGGGCTGGAGTGAAGACAGTGATTCTGCCTAAGAAGAATGAGAGGAATCTTGAGGATATCCCGGACTATATCAAGAAGGAGATGCGCTTCATCTTGGTGGATCACGTCCAAGAGGTGTTGGACCTAACCTTGCCCTCATGACGGAACAGTTGAAACTCGGCGGGTCATTCCTGCCCCGATTTTCATCGGGATAAACTCCAGCAGGAATCCAGCCTTTTTGGGTGTTTAGAATTTTCCTGGATTCCCATTTCCACGCCGGCGCGCAAGCACGGTCCCTGCCTACCGGCAGGCCCCGAACCTAACATGGTACAGGGCAGGCAGGCGCAATCCACAATCTGCAATCAGGTAGGAATGGCATCTTTCAAATCTGGTTTTATCTCCATCCTGGGAAGGCCGAATGTCGGAAAATCGACGCTTTTCAATCGTTTCATCGGTGACAAAATTGCGATCGTTTCCGAAAGGCCCCAGACCACACGGAACCGGATTCTTGGCATCAAGAATGTCGAAGAAGGTCAGCTGATCTTCCTGGATACCCCGGGGATTCACCATGGTCGATCCGAGTTGAACCAGCGGATGGTTCGAACCGCCATTGCCTCGGGCCGGGATGCAGATGTCCTTCTCTTTCTCATCGAGGCCATAAACCCGCACATTGAGGAAGACCGAGAGATGATAAAATCCCTCAAGGAAAGCCGAGGCGTCCTCTTTCTGGTGATTAATAAAATCGACATGGTAAAAAGGCCGACACTCCTTCCCCTCATGGATCAGTATCGGAATCTTTATCCCTTCAAAGAAATCATTCCCATCTCGGCCATCACCGGAGACGGGGTAGCGATTCTATTAGATGAGATTCTGAAAGTCCTTCCCGAATCCCCACCTTATTATCCGGAAGACATGACCACCGATCAGACTGAGCGTTTCTGGGTTTCCGAAATCATTCGAGAAAAGGTGATCGGACAATCCTATCAAGAGATTCCTTATTCGACGGCTGTGACCATCGAAGAGTTTAAAGAGCATCCCGAAAAAAATCTCGTGGTCATTAAGGGAATGATCCATGTGGAAAGAGATTCTCAAAAAAAGATCGTCATCGGAAAAGGTGGACAGAAATTGAAAAAGATTGGAGAGGCTGCCCGAAAGGAGATAGAGGCCTTCTTGGGCACGAAGGTGTTTTTAGAGCTGTGGGTGAAAGTGGGGAAAAATTGGACCCAAGACCCGCGGGCCTTGGATCGGTTGGGTTATCTGGCAACTTTGAACCATTCCCATTGAAAGGATTCATGGGTGGATGAGCCCGAGACCTTAGGAAGCTATCTTAAACATCAGCGGGAGTCCAAGAAGATTTCCTTGAGAGAGGTGGCAAAAAGTACGAGGGTGAGGGAGTCCATCCTCAGGGCCATCGAAGAGGATCGGCATGAACTTCTCCCTCCTGCCACCTATGTGAAAGGGTTTCTTTCCGCCTATGCTAAATATCTCAGGCTCGACGACAATGATGTCCTTCTCCGTTATGAAAGAGTTTTGAAAGGAGAGCCCATTGCACCTCTCCACGTGGAACTCGCAAAACCCAAAGAGAAGGTGATTCCCATCGAACCTCCAAAGCCCAAACAGAAGATTTTCTCTCCTCCACCGCCAAAACCAAAGCCGAAAATTCCCACGGCTCAACCCGCAAAGCCCAAAAAAAAGATTGTGTGGAATACCAAGCAGACTTGGGTCGTCGTAGGAGTCATTGTGGCAAGCCTCATCCTTTTTTATTTCTTCTCCCCTTACTCTTCGAGACCTCCTGAACCGGTTCCTGAAAGACCCGTCCCGGAGAAACCCGCCATTGAAGAAGAACCCACAGCGCCTGCTCCTCCTGTGGCTGCGGTGACCTCTGTTCCAAAAGAAAAACCCGTGATCGAAGGAAAGGAATCCCTTGCACCGTCTTCTCCGGCGGCATCGACCACTTCTGTTCCAGAAAAAAAACCTTTATCCCTCCAGCTAAAAGCGGTCGAAGAGACATGGGTGAGCCTCGAAGTCGACAGTCAATCCGGAAGGGGAATGACCTTGAAGCCGGGAGAGGGTATTTCCATTCAGGGATCGAATCGGATTCGGATGATCCTTGGAAACGCGGGTGGCCTCGACCTGACCTTGAATGGAAAGATGCTGGAGAAGTTTGGAAAATCAGGGGAGGTCCTCACGCTCACCTTCACTTCGAATGGGGTTGAGGTAAAACGCCCGGAAAAACCCAATCCACCGAAAGAGTGAATCCCGTTAGAAATTCCAGCGGGGCATCAAACCCCTCCGGAATTAATCTGGGCCTAACCCCGCTGCGGAGCGGGGGCATCATTTCTAACGGGATGAATTTCAAATTGTCATGCATATTCTTTGGTACCTGATTACGGAGGCCGTCGCGAGATTGACTTATTTTTTCAAAGGGTGATATAAAGAGCAGAAGGTTTCAAAGACGGAGAAGGTCATGGTGAGGGAACGCCATAGCGGTGAAGAAGATCGACCTTCCTGGAGAGAGATCGATCGAAGGAAAGATCGCAGTCCGTATGCTCCCAAAGAAGCCCCCAGGGACCGGGAGAGATCTCGTCGTTCCGAATGGGTGATGAAAAAGTATCGAAAGGAGGCAGATAAACTTTTCATGGGGAAGAAAGGGACCAAAAAACATCAGAAGGCTCATAACGACATCGATCGTTATCACGGCACCGATCAGTTTGAAGCAACCGCCAAGGCCTATTTAGATCAATACGGTCTACCGGACGATTGGAGCACCCTCTCGCTTCTGTTAGATTATTCAGATCCCCAGACGGTCTTGCAAGCCCTTGGGGCGATGAAGGATCTCTACGAAACCAGGAGTCTGATCGAGAAGCAGGGTTTCAAAGCCAAGGTAGATATTTTAGCGATGACGGCCAGCGATAGCGACCTGAGAGACTTCTCGGAAGAATTGCTGAAGACCTTGTAATCTCAAACCTACTATCTTCCAATCTGCTTGCATTCCCCCTTTTCGATTTCCCGGAGCCTTGGAAGATTTTTTTACGGGAAAGCTTTCTGAAAGGTCTTGGAAGGAGCGTGCCACGCCCTCCTTGCACCGTTCAAACCGCTTGATCTCTCCGGGAAAGCCCTGCCATTTACAGCGGAAATGATAAAATTAATCTTTCAACTCCTGATTGAGGCCGGCGGCCGGAATCAGGAGGATGAAAACCCTCTTAAGAAAGAGAAGGTTCTGGACTTCGATGTTTTGACGGAAGAGAGTTCTTGACATACCGATCAAGAAGGCTTTCGAGTCGGTCCTTGTCCCATCCCGCGTAGGTTTCTTTTCCTTCAACGATGAAAGTGGGATAGGTTCGAATTCGATAACGCAGCGATTTGTAAATCCCGAGAGGAGACTGGACATCGATCAGCCGGATGAGGAGGCGATGTTTATAGAGCCGGGTTAATTCCCGGATCCATTCCCAAAGCTTCGCGTCCTCCTCTTTTAAATCAGGAGGGTACTCTTCCATCTCTTCTTGACGGGACTTCTTGCCAAGGTCGACTTGGTCGAGAAGAATTTCGCAACGGCGGCACTGACCGAAAAAAGTGAGCATCTTCGTGACAATTTCCAATCGAATGGGCTTCATGTTTTTTTATTCCTTCTGGTTCGTTATTTTGCTTTAATGATAATCATTCATATCTATCTGTGCAACCCAGGCCCACCAAGCGATATCAACTGTTTAGACTATTTCATGTTTGTAAGTTCATTCCATATCGGCTATTATCCTACTGTAAATCCGTGGCTGTCAACATGATAAGTTTGAGAGATTTATGAAAGAGGCCGAAAATCTTGAAGTTTTGGGGTGGAATGAAATGAGAGAGGACTCAACAGAAAGTTTTGAGAAAGGATTTAGACGATGAAGTTCAAAGTTGTCCATACGTATCCTATTGAGGGCGTGGATCTTGGAGAAAAATTGTTAGAGCTCTTCGATGCCTCCTTGGTCAAGGGGGTGTGCAGAACGGAAGATGAGATTATCAGGAGTGCCGGGGATGCTGACGCCGTCATCGGCGTCGTCTCCCTCCATCCCTTCAATCGAAGGGTGCTCAAAGCTCTTTCCAAGTGTCGCATTGTCGCCGGTATGGGCATAGGTTTTGATACGACCGACTTGGAAGCCGCGACCGAGTACGGGATCGTTGTCACCAATGTTCCTGATTACTGCCTGGACGAGGTCTCGGGTCTTGCCATAGCCTTCATGTTAGCACTGGGCCACAAGATACCTCAATTGGACAAGGCGGTGAGGGAAAGACAGATCAATCTGACGATGGATCGGAGGGCAGTTACGGAGATCGCTCACCCCATCTTCCGAATGCGTGACCAAACCCTGGGGGTCATAGGCTTTGGGAAGATCGGTACAGCCACAGCGCTCAAGGCAAAGGGCCTCGGGATGAGGGTGATTGCGTATGATCCGTATGTTTTGGGGCCGGTCATGGAGAGCCACGGAGTGAAGCCAGTAGGCATGGAGACGCTCCTGGAGGATTCGGATTTTATTAGCATTCATACACCCCTAACCACCGAAACAACCCAGATGATCGGGTATCAAGAGTTCAAGGAGATGAAGCATACCTGTTACTTCATCAATACTGCCCGGGGAGGGTGTGTGGACCAAAATGCTCTTGTCCGGGCCTTGCAAGAAGGCCTCATCGCGGGAGCTGGAATCGATGTAACAGTAGACGAGCCTATTTCTCCCGGGAATCCACTCCTCAAAATTCAGAACGTTATTCTTACTGGACATGCGGCTTGGTACTCGACCGCTTCAGAGGTAGAGGTACACTACAAACCTATGACGCAGGTGGCCCTGGCCCTGAACGGAGAATGGCCTCTCTATGCTGTCAACCCTGAAGTCAAGAAGAATTGGATGAATAAATGGGGTAGAAAGGTCTAACTTTTATCCACCTACGCAGAAGACCACGGGCTCTGCCGTGCATGAATGCCTAATGGGTAGCTAAATTACTCATATGCTCAAAGCTTGATGCTTCGGTGGATTTCGCCACCGGTGGATAACCCTCCGAAGCCTTGGCGCAGGAGGGTATTCAAATGGAGGTACCACGGGCTTTGCCCGTGGGGCTCCATCGATCATCCTTCCATCCCGACCCACCCCTTCGGGGCAGAGAGCCCCTTAAATCGATGCCTCCTTGCGATGGAAAGTTCCAATGATTACTTTTAAAGCAAAAGGAGGCGGAAACTTATGACAACTCATTCAAAGCAATATAAGGAGTTGACTTGCAAGAATTTCAGGTCGGATTGCGATTTTTTGATTCGGGCCGAGACATCCGAAGAACTGATGAGGTACAGTATGGAGCACGCCTGCAATGTCCACGGCAAATGCGACAGTTCGCCCGAAAGCATGGAAAAAGTCAAGTCGCGCATCAAGGACGTTTGGATGTAATAAAACAAATCATTTCCTTTGAAGAGCTCCTTGTATCTGGTGTAAGATGATAGAAAGACTTATCAGGCGAGTTGTGACTGAGATGCCGTTCTCAGTTTCAAAGCAGAAATAATAGGTGGAGGAGGCTATCAATGAAAGGGATGATTACCTTCTTAACGGTTTTTTTCTTTGTGTTGTTTTTCAACACATTCGTTTTTGCCAAGGATGAACCTGCGGGAGATCTTTCCACGCCGGAAGTTGTTGGAGACTTTCTGTGGGTGAGGCCGTTGGGATTCATGCATTTGGGTTTAGGAGCGATGTTCTATGTGATCTGTCTTCCAGTGACCCTGCCTCTTAAAAAGGCAGATGAAGCGAAAGAATTCCTGATTACGTATCCCTACTATTATTATTTCAAAAGGCCTCTCCGAGAAATGTGACCCTGAAAAGGGAGGTGAATTTGAATAGCAAACAAAGAATTATTCTAATCATAGGAGCTGCTGCCTTCGTGTATGTCATTTTTACCTCTCCAAAGATTTCTATCGTCAAAGGGACATACGTTACACCCCCCTCGGATAAAAAAGATATTGCAAAAATAGTAGATGTCTGTACAGCGATGACGAGGGCGGTTGCTGTCTTAGGAGCAACCCTGCTTGTTTCCACTGCACTTAAAGATAAAGAAAAACCTCGAATCCCAACACCGATGAACAGAAACCCCGCTGTTGGCGACTGCCGGGAGAGTCAACCGCAACCCGTTAAGAAGGATGTCATTGCTAAGATTATTAGATTTCTGAAAGACTTCTTTTGAGACGTCCAGAAAGTAGCTGAGCGAAAAGACAAGAACGCTATTTCGGGGTTACAATTTATAATACATCAATTCGCGGGCATAAGATTTTACTCTGCTTAGGAGGACATCCTGATCTTTCTGGGGCATCGGTTGAAAAGACCGGGCAATCCGGACATCCATTTCCAGCTGTTCGATGGTCTCACATCCGACTACGACTGCGGAGACCGGTTGGGTCATAGCGAAACGGAAGAAGCTTTCAACCGATTCGGCGCCAAAGATTTTGATACAGACCCCTCTGGAAAGGGTTTTCATTCCAAGAATTCCCATTCCTTTTTCTTGCGCTTTGGGTAAGACTTCATTGAGAAAGGACCAATAATGCGGTTCAGCCGGATTCACAGGCATCAGCACCGTGTCAAAGGGGAAGAGATCAAGAGCCCTGGAGAGGACCGTCGGATTCCTGTGTCCGGAGATTCCAATAAACCGGACTAATTTATTGCGCTTGGCAGCTTCAAGGGCCTTGCTCGCACCCTTTGGCCCGAAAATCACGTCGAGATCTTTCGTCGTCCTGACATCATGAACCATCCAGAGGTCGAGGTAATCCGTTTTCATCGTACCGAGGGTAGTTTCCAGGTGTTTGAGCGCACCATCCCCTGTCCGTTCATGCGACTTGCTGGCAAGAAAGATATCCCGGCGCCTTTCCTTCAGGGCCTCTCCGTAATAGGACTCGCTGCCTGAGTAAGCTCGAGCGGATTCAAAGTAGGTAATGCCTAAATCAATGGCCCGTCGGATGAGTGCCACCGCCTCCTTCTCCTGACCAAAGGTTCTCAAGATACCTTCTCCGCCCAGTCCAAGGATGGTTACCTCCACTCCTGTCTTTCCTAAGGGTCTTTTTGGTAGGGCACCCTCTTCTTTCATTAGAAAAACGCTCCTGATTAGGTTTGAGGTGCTTTTTCATTATCACGAATCGCGAAAGGAATCAAGGTCTTTTGAATTTATTCGTTCGGAGCTTTAAGTGTCCACTTCGCGGATGCCGGAACCCGCTCGCCTTGGGGCGAGGTAATAATTAACAAAATGCGAGCAATGTAAACATGAGTGTTCATTCCCCCCTTGTGGGGGAAGGTCGGGATGGCGGGTGACAGGTTCAAGGATGCATCACCCCCACCTGTCTCCTCCCCCATCGAGGGGGAGGATGGCCTGTGGGCGAACTCTTGGTTTGGTTCGTGAGCCGGCGTTTTGGCTCAGCCATCATCCATGAATGAATTTTATTCCATTTTCAACGAATAAGTGGCAAAATACGGGCAGAAAGATACGTGAAGGGAAGGAGGAATTTATGGTTCAAAGGAAGCTCGTCGGCATCATGTTCATTACCTTTCTTGTTCTGTTTCCCCAGATTCTCGTTGGACAGGAAAAAGGGGCGATCCGGCCGATGATCCACGGGGAATATGATAAGCTCCAACTCCTTCCGACACAAATTTGGTTATTAGAAGGAAAGCCTCTTTCTGACGTGGAGCGGGAACTCCTTCAAGTTTCCTATCTCCGGGGTCTCTACGATGGGCTCCAACTCGCTAATGTGGGCTGGCCGTCCGTATATTCCGTTTTCAACGAATTAGCTGGAATGGATTTGGCCCAATTGCGGGAGGAGATCAATAAGCTCTATAAGGAATACGCCGACATGGGGAACAACCCTCCAGCCATCGTGGTACTGGATATTATTCCAGGAATGCGAAAGAGAGTTCCTCCTGCCGATCCCGGAGAAGAAAAGACGAAAAAAGAAGAAGTCAAGTAGCATTGGGCCACTCGAGGCAAATTCGTGGTTCTTGAGTTTCGCGTACTGTCCAGGAGAGAAGATCGATCACGCATAGCGAACCTTCTTACCAGTTTTGCCATCAAAATAAGCAATCAAGGAATCAAGACAATCTTTCCGTAAGCTTTTGATTCGATGACCATCCGGTGAGCACGCGGTGCCTCGGCCAGCGCCATTTCCCGACCGACAATCGGATTGAGTACACCATTTTCCAGACCTGCACCGATGGCGGCATGAATACTGGCCGCCTCGCGCTCGGAGGCATTCCAAAGGGTCATTCCCAGGATGACTGCCTCCCGGCTCATGGCGTCGCGAGGATTGATCTCGACGGGACCTCGACTTCCAATCACTACTACCCGCCCGCCTTTTGTTAGGATTCCGAGATCGTTACCCAGATTCACATTGGCCAGAAGTTCCAGAATGATATCGACACCGCGGCCTTCCGTCAGGAGAAGAACCTTATCAAGATACTTGGGGATGTGATGATCGAGGACATAATGAGTGCCCTGTTCTTCTGCTAAACGCCGCCCCTGTTCCGTGCCTGCGGTCCCGATGATCGTCAATCCAGCGGCGCGGCCAAACTGGGTCGCGGCGATTCCGACGCCTCCGCTGGCGCCGTGGACCAGGACCGTCTCGCCGGGTACGGCTCGAGCACGTTGGAAGAGGGCACGGAATGCCGCGCTGTAAGGCACGTTCAGCCCGGCACCCTGTTTGAAAGAGATTCGCTCTGGCAGCCGGTGAACCTGAGACTCTTGGCAGAGAGCCTTTTCAGCGTATGCGCCGCTGATTGTTCCCGAAGTATAGACCCGATCACCTACTGCGATGCGGCGGATCGCGCTGCCGATGACCTCTACTAAACCGGCTGCATCTGTCCCGGGAGTATAGGGCAGATCAGGTTTATTGGGGTAGATTCCGGCCCGGATGTAAGTATCAACCGGGTTAACTCCGACGGCATGTACTCGGACCAGAACCTGTCCAGGACCGGGCTGAGGGTCCGGTACTTCTTCAAACTTCATTACCTCTGGATCACCAAACTCATGGACTCGAATCGCTTTCATTTTAGTTTCTCCCTTAGGCTGGCTACAACAGGCCTTACTCCATGCTATTGAGATTGTTTTGGCCTGTAAATACAGTACGGCTTGTATTTTATAGGGCGAAGTAATGTATTTTATGGGAAGTCGGAGAACGGGAGAAAGCGAATATAGAATTGAGCGAGCATTCTGAGAGGTTCAGAGATTTGGTTCCAAAAGTCTTTTTTGAAGATTGGAAGTGTGACCTACATAGGAGCAATGAGTTAATTCACTCTTGAGGACATAAACAAAGAATGGCATGCGGAATGGAATTAAATGGTGGAGCTGAACGGGATCGAACCGTCGGCCTCCTGAATGCCATTCAGGCGCTCTCCCAGCTGAGCTACAGCCCCACTGCAAAGAAATCTAACATGGGGAAGAGAGGAATGTCAAAATAAATTGCATATAACCCCTCAAATTCATGTAAAGTTCGATTCTTGGGAAATCGTGCGGTTGATTCGGACTCCAGGTGATCAGGGTCTGCCTTAAGAGCGCATACTCATGTAACCCAGGAAGGGGACATCCTATCTTGTTCCTGTCAAGAGGGAAAACTAGAAATTTTCGAAAAATTTTACCTTTCTAAAAACAGCAAGTTACAAAACCGTCCTGATATTGGGAACACCTCTCCCGTTTAATCCTTTGACAGATTTGCCTTTACCTCGACGAATCTCTCGCCCACAACGAACTCTGAATCTCAGCGTTATCAATATCCGGTATGCCACACAATGGTGGCCACCTATCA
>Ga0315282_10006792_pt1 | contig 19007 bp, 23 predicted proteins | sample YL17G07_20_MG_FD_203693 | JGI IMG/M metagenome (GOLD analysis project Ga0315282, IMG submission 203693) | Sediment microbial communities from Yellowstone Lake, YNP, Wyoming, USA - YL17G07_20 | ecosystem: Environmental > Aquatic > Freshwater > Lake > Sediment | place: USA: Wyoming | collected... | reverse complement strand
GTGTTGCAGGATTAACTTTTTTGACGCAAAAGTGCAAATATGTACCGTTATTCAGTGGCTATAATGTATTATAATCTAACACATCAGTGTAAATTATACATATTAGTGTGACTGCTTAGGTTGATAATCGTATTCTTATGCCAGTTTCAGTACTCGATGGAATCCTATGTCTTTGGCAGGGGATTAAATCCGACAGTCAAAGCCTTACGCTGGCGTAAGTTCAGATACTGATTTTTATGAACCTAAAATCTTCGGTCGTAAGCTTTGTCTTTATTCCTGATTCCCTTCTCATAGCTACTATCAATTCGGCTAGGGTTCTTGCCGGAGCATCGTGTGGGGTGGTGGAGAGAACAGATTCAGCACCGCATTCATTCTTTTAATGGTGTCATCGGATGTGCAGAGCCAGATTTTTGCATAAGGCCAGAAGAATTTTTGCGCATGGCCATAATCAGGATCCAGGCTGCTGAGGATCTTGATTGGGACCAAGCTTGTGGTAAAGCCGTTGCTTTGCTTGATCAGAATAGTATGCGATTCAAGAATGATGTCCAGGTTACTCTTTAGGTCTCTTTCAATTGCCACATACGGCGTATCGACGATCCTCGTGAGCGATAAGTTGGTACAAATCCTAGTAGGCGTTGTGACCCTAGAGATACTTGGCCTAACTATCGACCCAACTACTGTTGAATGAAGCCGAAGCCCTCCTGCTCTAAATAAAACAAATAAATAAAGGTCCACTACAGTCGATTAATTCATGGTCGCCAAGGCAGGTGATTCGAGGAAAAGGCAATTCTGGAGGTATATGCTGAGATGGACTCTTCTTTCCATTCCTACGAGTATAGTTACATGTCTAGGTATTGTGCTGCTTGTATCGAGCACTGAATATATGTTAAGTCTTTTCTACGGAGCACAAATGCGGAATCCACTCATCGTATTCCTTCCTGCTGTAGGCGGCTTGATCGCAGGCTACATCGCATCAAGGACCACGATCACAGCTCTACATGGAGTTGACATGCTCGTTAACGCGCTTAATAAATACGGCGGTAGCGTGCCATATTTGACGGCCCCGATCGGATTCCTTACGTCTATCGTGACAATAGGCTCGGGTGGCAGCGCTGGCTTGGAGGGGCCCAGTCTGCAGATAGGCGGAACTGTGGGCTCCACTGTTGCCTCTAAATTTGGCGTATCATCCAGGGATAGACGCATCCTAGTGCTTTCGGGGGCAGCAGCTGGCATCAGTGCTGTCTTCAAGGCTCCTTTGACAGGTGCGATCTTTGCGCTCGAGATCCCCTTCAAGAACGATCTTGAACACGAGGCAGTGATTCCAGCCCTCATCTCCTCTGTGTTCTCTTATATCATATTCGTCCTTGTTCTGGGAGCAGAACCTCTGTTTAAGACAACAATGGTCAGCTTCACCTATCAGGATATTCCATTCTTCATTCTTCAGGGAATTTTTTCCGCTGCCATCGCGATTATCTATGTTAAATTTTATCACGAGGCAGGTGATCTGCTACATCGAATAAAGCTGCCAATGGCGGTGAAAGCAAGCCTTGGAGGCTTGGCGGTGGGGGTGATTGGGCTGGCTGCCCCACAGGTGTTAGGCATCGGATATTCGGGGATCCAGGGAATGCTGGATAGAAGCTTCCCCCTTTACTATGTCGTCATGCTACTTGTATTGAAGGTTATCGCAACTTCACTCACAATTGGATCAGGTGGTAACGGAGGTTTGTTCGTCCCAACTGTTTTCATAGGGACCGCTACTGGATCCATATTTGGAATGCTTTGCATGCCCCGCGAATGCGTACTTTTCGAAATACTCGGAATGGCGAGCGTACTTGCGGCATCGTCGAAGGCCCCCCTCGCGGCCGTAGCATTCGTAGCGGAAACAACAAACCCATCATACATCATACCTGCCATCATCGCATCTGTCGTGGCATATTTGGCTTCAGGTGGCGTATCTCTTTATTCACAGCAACTGGTTACGAGGCCAACGCTCGTCGATGCCATCGTTGAAGATGTCATGGAGGAAAGCTTCGTAACAGTGAATGTCGATTCATCCCTTGATGATGTAGCTAGGGAGGTTTTTAGACACCCTCACAAGGTATTCCCAGTTCTAGCCAGTGGGAAGCTTGCAGGAATAGTCTCGATTTCGGATATGATGGGAGTTCCAAGGCAGAAGTGGGGAAGGACAAAGGTGTCGGAGATCATGACCAAGAATGACATCCTCACAGCAACGCCTAAACAATCGGTCAGCGATGTAGTGACGATAATGGGAGCTAAAGGAATAGCGATGGTCCCAGTTGTAGATTCAGAGGATCCGTCTCGAATTATTGGAGTCATCTACAGGTATGATATCCTCAAGGCAATCGACGAACGAAAACTCGAGTAATAGCTGAGACGGCGATAGAGGAGGGGCGCGGCAAGATGGGAACAGTTTCCATAGAGAAGGACGGCAAGGAGAAGGAGATCCCCTCGAGCAGATCCTTAAGTCTTCTTCGGGGTCCATCTTTAGCTAAGGGATACAATGCTCGGGGAACTAATGGATAGAATGGTGAGGAATTGAATGACTATAGGGGTACCCTTTGAAGATCAAGATAAAATACTGATAATTGGGGAGGATTTGGCATTTACGGCTCCTTTATCGGTGAGAGAGATAAAAAACCCGAGGCGCGATCTCCATCTTCGTAGAGACACCATTTGGTTCCCTCTCCAGAGGAAACACGTTTGCGCTTTGGCAAAATTATCTCTTGAGCTTAATAATAAGCCCGAAATTGTAAAAGAAGAATCAAACAAGGCTTTTCAAAATCTCCTCAGGAAGCATACCTACTACCTTTATCATTCGAACGAAGTTGAACACTACATTGTCTGTTGCTGGATTCTAGGTACCTACCTCTATGTAATGTTCCAGGTGTTCTCCATCCTCGCCGCTGGCGGGGTAAGGGAGAGCGGCAAAGGAACGACTCTATCGTTCATCTCCATGTGCGCGCACAAAGCTCCGCCAAGGGCCGTCGTCCCCTCCTTGGCGGACATCTCTAGAGAGATACACAACATGCGGTCCACCATAACCATGGACGAGGCGGACTATGTTGGAGGCGAGTCCTACGCCGAGCTGCGGGCCTTTCTCGAGAGCGTGACTGAGAGGGGCGTAACTCGACCCATAATGAACAAGGACACGGGAAAGCCAGACAGGCTTGAGACGCAGGCACCCCTAGCCTACGCCAGCAGAGGAAAGATCGACGTAGAGGACAAAGCCATACTGATGGTTATGGAGGAGCCCGATGATTTAATTTACTATCTGAGAAGGTCCGAACTTGAGGAAGACCCAGAATGGGAGGAGATCATCCAGCAGTGCATGGCCTTTGCATTAACGTACCACAGGGCCATTCGCAAAGCCTACGACGACCATAGACCTTCTCCCAGACTTTACGGCAGGGACTTCCAGCTCTGGAGGCCCATACTTGCCATCTCTAAGATCGCGTGCCCAGAAAAGTTCGATGCGATAAAAGAGTACGCCGAAAATTATGCCCTAAACCGGAGAAAGAGGGCAGAGACTGCTGAGATTGAGGTCGTACTGCTGCGAGAGGTCGCGGAGAACATCGATGTTAAAGCAGAATATTATCTAACGGAGCTAACAGAGATCGTCCAACGGCAGCTGCAATGGATTAAGGGCTGGCAGCCGGTTGCAGCAGCTGTGAGGAATTTGAAATGCCTCAAAACAACGAGGCCCCCCTCCAGAGGTAAAGGTGTCAGGTACGTCTTCGACATAGAGAAAGTGAAGACTAGGGCACGCAAACGAGGCATAGATCTGGGAGGAGATAAACAAAGCCCATTCGAAAAGCATGCCTGCGCCTCCTGCCTTGAGATCCTCAGGGATCAGGGGCTTGTAGAGAGCTGGGAGGAGCTCGAGGGTGAAGGGATATGCGAATGGTGCGGCGGAGTGACTTCATTTTTCAGGGTCAGGTACAGGGTTCCGGAAACATCGTCCGGATCGACGGCTGAGCTGATCAAAGCCCTCAGGGAGAGGTGGGCTGGTGGCAGCAGGGAGAGCTTCATTGGGCTGGCTATGAAAGTCAGCAACTTCAAAGAGGGGCAGGCTAAGCGGCTTTTTGACGACCTGGTTCTGGGTGGCTATTTAGCTGAGGAGAGGGAGGGCCAATGGAAGTGGGGGAGGTAAAGCTGCACAGGCGCCGTAGACCGGAGAGTAAGGACATACAGGCCGAGCTCGAGCTTGAGCTTAAGGCTCTGATGGAGAAGCTCGGCATCAACGGCCTCAAGGTCCTCTGGTCCCCCGATGAGAGCAGCAAGCTTTCAGGAGAGGTAAAAGGACAGGTGATATACATCTACGAGCCAGGCTTGGAGAAGGCGATAGAAGTTCTTCGCCACGAGGCCCTCGACTATATGGTCAGCCAAGCTATCGAGCCCTACAAGGGCCTCACAAATGCTCTCGTAGAGCTCCTGAACCAGAAGGCCTACGAAAGGAAGGAGGAGGTAGTTGAGAAGCTCTCAAGATCCTTGAGTGAACTTCTGAGACGCTAAAAGGGACAGGCTGGGCGACAAGACGCCGCCCCGTATAGTGGTACCGCGAAGGGGGTCTGAGTTGCTATCTTCCCAGTCTCGTCCAATTCCTCGCGGTCTATGGCTATCAATATGCCCTTCGGTTTAAGGTGCTTCCTGGCAGATCGAACTTTCTGCCAGTTCTCAATCCCTGCCGAGGAGGTTCAACTTGACCTACACGGGATCGGATGGCGCAGAACACATGATATTGGAGAGGCTATCGAATAGGTCTTAGTTGGTAATTGCGAGCAAGGCTTCCAGTCTCAAGATAAGGCGATTTCATGGGTAGTATTACGGTAGAAAGGATTTTAGGTTAGTCTGGGATGATATAGATTGACATATAGAAGTAGATTAATATGGCAAAAGCAAAGTTCGAGTGGAAATGCCCGAAATGCAATAAGGTAATCCGTGGGGTTTCTAAGAATACACTTACAATCAACAAGGCTTTACACCAAAAGAAACATGAAATAGATGGGTGAATTATGGCGGATATTGTCGAGAAGGTTCCTGGTTGGGTCGAGAAGTTTCTACTACCTAATCTTGATACGAGGATAGCTGTTATAGTAAAGGATGAAATAGACAGAATAGTGAAAATAGAGGAGAAAGCCAAACGCAAGGCCAAGAGTAAGAACTCCACCTATAATGATAACTAGCTTTATCCGACCGAATATTATAACTAGTCAACCAAGCTTCTCTTTCTTTACGTTTTCAGTATCTGAGAAGATATCTTCGACCTCTTCTGGGATGACTCTCTTTTCGAGAGTCATGGCCATGGCTAGAGTAGTCAACAAAGCGTGCCGACCTTTCTCCGTTAACGCATAGATCCCTCGCTGCTCTTGTTCAATGAACTCAGCAAGTGCAAGTTCCTTGAGATGATGATACAGCTGCCCTCCTTCAAGTCCTGTTGCTTGAGTTAGCTCTGAAGAGGTTCTGCTGCCATCGATCAATGTCTTCAGAATCAAGATTCGTTGCTCGTTGGAAAAAGGCGAGAGAAGCCTTGCCACTCGCTTGGGTGAACATTTCAAAATACTTTTAATCTCATGACCGCTGTTGACAGAGCCAAGGCTTTATGGAGCTGCCTTAAACCGCATCACTCGCCCTGAAGCACTTATATTTCGGGCCTACATCGCTCTGCAGCGAGCGTCGGATCGATTGGAGGAGAAACTCAGGTCTTTCCTGAAGACCGGGGCGGACTGGGCCAGGCTCAAAACTAGCTTCCCGGGCGTCTTTGTGCTAAAGCTCCCGCCCTTTCGAGGGAGCACCGCGCGCCTCGCGGTGGAACTCAATCCCGTTGATGATGCCGGCAACCCCACGAAGAGGAGGGGCTTAATATTGCGTGACGAAGGGGAGTTGGAGGAATACGAACGGATCTTCCAGTCGGACAAGCTCAAGCCCCTGCTGGCTAGCGTGGCGGTAGTCAATCCAGAAGAGAAGAGGCGCATCTCCAAGCCTGGAGAAGATATTTTGGAAATCTGACCGACGGAGTCACCCTCAACGAAGTCGGAGTTCTCAACAATAGCCTCCCCTAATCTTCTTGCTCCAGCTAAGGCCAGGAAGCTAAACATCCCTGTCCAAGGTTAAAAATAATAGACCGAAGTCAACGAACCGAGTTGGGTCTCCCCTGAAGGCACGCGCCCCAACTCCCATATTATTACTTCTTTACCTCTGGCTTCTTCTCCTCAGGTTTCTTCTCCTCTTTTTTCTCTTCCTTCTTCTTTCGCTTAAAGTACCTAGACATATCCACCTCACCGTTTTATTCTATTTGACTAGTTTAAGCAATAGTTTTTAATATATAAAATTTATTAATACATCCTGAACAGCTTATAAGGGCCTTGGAACAATAGAACTATCAACAGACCATATGTCGCCCTCTTTGTAAGTACTCCTTAAGGATTACGACCACTTCGTTGAAACTCAAAAAAACTACTCAAATCACTTAATTCAAAACCACAAAGTACTAGACAGCCCTTTTCATAAGGTCTCCTCTCTCTTCGCCTTGCTCTGGCTCCACGAGGTTGGCTATCAACCAAGCAACTTCTTTAGGCGTGTAAAATTCTCCAGCGCTTTGCCCAGAACCTTCTGCAAACTTTCTCAGCAAGTATTCATAGGCTCTGCCCAGTATGTTTGGCTCAACATCGTCTAATCCCAGTCTATGCCTACTGATAATTTCGATAAGGTTACTGAGCATTCCGTCATCTAATATTCTCTCACCGCTTATTGTCGCGTTGAAGTCAACTATGTCTATGACACCCTGAAGTTTTGGATTCTCCTTAGCTATCAGTCTCAATGACTTGGTTAGCTCTTCCCCTAAATTCTTCGTCACTTTTCTGATGTCTTTCCAAGTACAGCCATCCGTGAGACAAAACCTCACCAAGTTTCTATCCTGCTTAATGAGCTCTGTAACTGTTTCATCGTCACCCAAATCAGCTTTTAACTTTCCTACTTCATCTTCGAATACATCAGAAAGCCTTTTGAAGAAGAGTAATGGTAGAATATAGTCCTTGAACTTTGGGGCATCAACTGACCCCCTTATGCTGCATACGGCATCCCACAGCCACTGTTCGAGGTCTTGTAAAGTCAATTTCCCCTGAAACAGTCTTGATTGAGCCATATCATCACCCGCTGTTTATCTTGTTGAAATACACCCTAGCAGGTCCCAGGTTCAAACAAGCTGATACGTGATGAACTTTTTGATGAACTTGGAAAGGGAGTCTGGTAAACATAGAAGAAACTTACGTGCATCGTGTTTCTAGTTCTCAGTAGAAAGTCGAAAACCATTGAGTTAAGGATGCCTGCTAGATAGAATATTGTGCGTAGATACTCCTCTCCCGTAAGAATTTTTTCGTCTTTCTTCGGTAGGACAATGGCGACAGTGTGAGGCGAGAAACATCTTGGTGGTAGAATGCACGCTATCATACTACGGACATTTATACTACTTGCAACATCGCGGAATGCAAGGCGTACCGTACGGTGGATAGATTCATTCACTCCACTATATTCTTTATGTTTTGAGGTTCTTTTTAGTCCTTCCGTGGGATTCACTGTGAATAATGGTTTCTCGTAGTCTGGTATGAACTGGTTAAAGTGTTTTCATTCTATTAGCGGCCAGCCTTTTCCATCACTTCGGAAAAGACTACTATCGGCGGTTCGGTGCAACTCGCTGAGAAGTGCAACATTCCATCCCTTCTTTGTGTCACTTAGGAGCGGATGGTTTTGGTATAGCCAAGAGAATACTTCAAGCTGTTTTTTGTTTCTAACCTCTGGAATGGATAGGCTGTCAGGTGCAGAATTTTTCACTAGCTCCATGGGAAGCTCTACAAATTTTTCTTGTTCTGTTTTCCCTTCTAGGGCTTCGGTTTGGTGTAGGTAGAAGGCTGCTGGGAAGGAATCTGTTGGCGTGGCTTTGTCGACTACGAGAAGCACAAACTTATAACTCCTGTGAATATCAGGAAATATCCCATTCTTATTTTCAAACTCGAACATCCCCCTAATTCTGCCCTCAAACAATGCTTCTCTAAGCTGCTTCCCGCCTTCGTCAGTCACAATGCGACTGGCAAATCGAAAGTGAATGCCTGCCAATTAGCTGGAGCGGGTCTTGACGAAAAAGCAAAGGAGCAAGCACGCTTGCTTTGTTCCCTAACTCCAAAAGCCTCAAGTGCCTTCCGAACACCAAGGCTCACCCCGGAATCCCCATCAAGCACGAAACTGCCCCCATGAACAGTCTTAACTAACCCGCAGACAACCTATAAGCGTTACTTGATATTCGCCCTATTCGCCCCTATGATGAAGCTCTAGCCCCCCATTTGAGCTGGACCAAAGTGACGGTCGAGCTCAGGCCTTTAAAAATATAAGGTTGAAGGGCAGGTAGCTAGACCCTCACCCCAAGTGCCCTCGAGAGGAACTCCAGGAGATGCCGTACGGTCTCATCGTCCTCGTTGATCTTGTACTTTTGGGGGTTCGTCGGCATCTCGAGCACCCAGCCGATCTCGACCATAGGGCTTCGTCACTTTGAAGCTCAGCCTAACGTAGTGCGTTTCCTGGGGCTGTCTCTCGAGAAGGTTGTTATAATGATTTGCTTGTAAGGCACTATGCTAACAGCACACCTAACCTGCTATTAAACAGGATCAAAATGTCGCTACTCTCGGTCCCATTCAAACATGTAAAGAAAGTAGCCTGCCTTTTTGAGGGTCTTGATCAGCGGGATCCCAACCATCGACGTAACTAAAGCGGATATCGCCACCTGAATTGGAGTGATAAGAGCCCCTGCCAACCATATGTACCGTAAGTCTTCAATGGTGAAGCCGTAGATGAGCCGGTAGGTCTGGCATGGTATGAAAAGGAATATCCTGAACAAAATGTCAGCCTCCAATCCAATGATGGCATTAATGGGAAGGTTGTAGGAGAGGCCTCTTGTCTCAAGTTCCCCCGCCTTTTTCTTGGTCGCTATAAGAGCCATCATGCACAATCCAGCGTACGCGCAGTAAGTGTCCCACATCCCCCAGATAGGAAGTTGCCAGGCGATGGGTGTCGCGAAATATGCTATGAATAACATTGTAAAATAGATGAAAACAATTTTCCATTTTCGCCTGAACAATAAACCAGAAACCATGGCTCCTACTGGCGCTCCGATCGTAAAGAGGAACTCGTGGATTCCCCTGAAATATATAAAATGGCCAACCATGGCTCCGATAAGGGTAGATAAGAAACCTGCGTAAGGACCAAGCACAATCCCAGTAAGGGGTTCAATTACGAAAATCCATGAATACCAAACGCCCTCCGTAAACTGGGGTATGCCCACGAACGAGTCGCAAACGACGTTCAAAGAGGCGAAAACGGCGACCAGGGACACGAGCAGGCTATTCCTTTCCATCTTTCTCCCCGATTAAAGACGATTCAGTTAGCGGGCTGTAATGATTCAAGGATTGACTCAGCGATCTTGTTTGCCTTCTTGAACGATGAGCCCCTGCTTGCACCATCCGCTATTATGGAACAGGCTGGTTCACCCTTTTCCACGACAACCCCTGGTAAGGGTACGTCCCTAACCCCCTCAAACTCATTCAAGTCGGGCACACTTGAACGCTGGGGAGGAAATATAATTAACCGTGTGCAATGACTTGAAGTTTCGTCTGGAACCGTTGGAAGGATACCTTGAGTACACGCCTTTACGTGCGCATCCACAACGTTCACTCTAAGAACGCGTTCGACGCACTCCAAGGTCCCCTGAAACCGGGGGTTCACCTCAATGACATGCGGCGTTCCGTCCCTGGAGATCACAAAATCCACGCCGTTGGATCCGATAAGACCAAAGTGCGAGATAGTTCTCTCAGCTATTCTCCTACACTCGTCTATGACAGTTTTGGCCGCTGAGAGAGGGACCACGTTTCCACAGTACCCGAAGGGCTCTCGTTGGCCGACTGCACGCATTCCTGTGAGCTGCTCGTTCACAGTTAGCGTGGCGGCTTCATGGCTAAATGAGATCAGGGATGCGCTTGCCGCCATCCCGGAGACATATTCCTGAACCAGGAACTCCTCGTTTAAAAGAGAAACCTCTTTGACAGCCCGTTCAAGCTCCCCTGAATCCTTTGCCTTCCTTATCCCCGAGCCCCCAAAGCCCCTCATGGGTTTGAGCACAACCGGGTATCCGATTTCCTTGGATTTCGTCCTCGCCTCCCCAAAATCTCCAGCGACAGCCGTTTCAGGATGCGGAATCCCCAGGCGTTTAAGCTCATGGAGAAATCCCTCCCTATCACGGACCTTCTGGATTAGCTCGGGTGGGTTTCCAAGGATAGGTACAAGGTCGGAGAGCTCGAACAGAACGCTGGGCGAATCTTCTAAGCCCGAAGACAAAAGAGCCGCGTCGATTGAGTGCCTCTTCAGAAGCCTCCTTGCCGATCGAAGGAGGGCGTTGGGATTGAAGTCAAAAGACAATCGCCCGCAGGATCGCCCTTCCCTCTGTTCTAATGCGGAAATAGTTTCTTCGCACACGCGTCTGAGGTCCTGATCCCCGAAGTAATCCACGGCATAAATCCTGTAGCCCGCTCTCTTGGCTGAAGCGGCCAACGAGGCGATGTCCACCCCTATTACTAGGAAATCATGCATGAGCTAACGATTCCTCTAGATCCGCGAACAGACGTTCGGCGATCTCCAGATCATGAGTCGTGTTCACGTTCACGGCGACTTCCTCCCTATCGATAACGAACATCTCCTCCACTAGCTCTCCCTCATCGATCCTCCTTACATCAATCACGTTCATGCCAGCTGGAACGAGCCGCTTCTCCCCAACCTTAAGAATGTACTCTCCCTTCAAGCCAAGCCTTTCCTTTGTTCCCATAGGAACGACAACGGTCAAGGCTGGTTTGTTGCATTGCCCATATCTTTCTATGATCTTGTCAATGATCTCGCCTGTGATCAGCGGGAGATCGGCTGAGATCGTCAAGACCGTTTCGAGCTTGAGTTTTCGAACTGCATATCGCATATCAGAGACGTAACCTTTTCCCGGAGTTTTCAGAATTCTTACGGGAAACCTTTTCATCAACTTAGCTGTCTCGCGAGTCTGTTGGCTGACCGCAACCACGATCTCGTCTACCATTTTAGAGCCTCTTAAGGCGCTGATGACGTGTTCGATCATGGGCTTGCCACCCACTCTGAGCAGGGGCTTCTCTCCGCTTAGAGCCATGCGGGTGCCCCTTCCACCGGCCATGACGAGCGCGGTTAGGCCCATTTGGCAAACGCCACGATCGTGATCAGGGAGGCCATGCGGCAGAGATCGTTCATCGCGCCAAACACGTCGCCCGTCATGCCCCTAAAGTGCCTTCTCGAGACGCCGACCATGATCAGGCCCAGTATCGTTCCAGAGGTTACCGCCATAAAGCCCGTGGTCCACAACAAAGTTGTCGCCATGCCGAACGAGATCGTTAAGGCCATCACCAGGTGCCCCTTTCTATGACGATCATGCATGGCGTTGATGAAGTAGGTGTTCATTCCTCGGTGAGCCGACTTTCCTGTCCAGGCCCCGACAAACATTGATAACTTTGCCGAGATTTCAGATACTATTAGGCTTTGGATGACGATATTCGCCTTCAGCCCTGCTATGCAGAATGCCGTCGACAGCAAAGTCATCAGCCCCAGCGCAAAGCCACCAGCTCCCGTCTGCTTGTCGTGCATGATCTCGATCTTCTTTTCCGGCGGGCCTTGGTACATTATCCCGTCTCCGAAGTCCAGCAGCCCATCGGTGTGGTGTAGCCCAGTGATCAGCAGCAACAAACCTAGACTTAGGATTCCAACGATTACGTCCGGTAGAATCTGGAGGAGCAGCCAAGCAGAAATCCCTGCCAAAGATCCGATAAAGGCCCCTACCAACGGGAAGAGAGACATGTATTTTGCCGCGTCGGTTAGGCAGTCCTGATCCATGCCAACTGGGATAATGGTGAGGAAGGCGACGAGGTTCTTTATCTCTTTGAGCATTCTTTCACGTCACTTCGATCCTACCAGTAGCTCGTAGTTTCTCTCAATCTCTCTAAGCAAGATTTCTTTCGTTATGGAGCCCTTAGATTTTACCATGGCGGCTATGGCTACTCCCCCTGCACCAACGCCCTCCTTAACAACCCCTTTCTCGTAGGCTTTTAAACCCTCAAACCTAGATTGGTTGAAGTCTAAGTCGGCAGCTAAGATCGGTACATCAGCGATCTGGGTGATTATGCCTTTGAGATCGGAGGTCTTGTCAACCATGATCCATCTCGTTGTGCCTATGGCTAGGTTACCCAAAACATGCTGGTTTAATGCTTTGACGGCGGCTAATATGGCGCCCATCTGTGTTCCCCCAGCCATTAAGACTGGGACTTTGCTGGCAGCACCAAGAACTAGCCCTGCGAAGGCGGGCATCATGGGATCTCCAACGAATGAGACCGCCTTTACAGGATCATTTGCTAAGGCGCCAAACTCTACCCCCGATGCTCTTAACCCCGCTTCAACACTTTGTATTTTGAGCTCATGGGGATTGCCAGGCATACTACTGCTAACTTTCCCCCTGGCATCTATTCCCATGGCTAGGAAAACGCCTAAGGCTGTTGTTGTGCCTCCTGGAATGCTCTCGCCGACTACGAGATAATCCGCTGTTTTAGCCAAGTTTTCTCCGGCAATCATTGCCCTCTCTATGATTTCTTTAACATCGTCCACAGCCTTACCAGTTCTTATGTCTCTTCCGGGGCTTCCTCCCAAGTTTAGAAATGGAACGTGGGGATTTATTTTTAGGCCGCCGCTGGCCACTAAGACTGGTATATCCGCCAGTTTAAGAGCTGACATAGTGATTAGGGCTGGCGTCGGTATTCCCTCAGGCGTTACTGGAACGCTGGGGATGCATTTGCACCTTCCCAGGAGGAGGAGCTCAACATCTGCTGGCGGTGTATAGTCGGTTAGTTCGGGATATTTCCCCGCGGCAGATATGCCCGGAATCTTTGCCGTCTCCGTTGTTCCTATGGTGCAGATGAAGAGTGGACGTTTTCCATCTATGCGTTTTAGAAAGTCTTCACCCTTACTTTCACTATGAACAAGCATCACATCATAAATCTTCCTCACCCTCTTCCCTCCTGTGCGCGTTGTTTTTCTTCAATTTCATATCTCAAGATGTCTAGGAGCCAGAATCTCCAATATCCCTCTGCAAAAACTCTTTTGCTATCTAATACTCTTATGCGCTTCTTGAAGATGGGGCCATCTGTGACGAATGTGTGATACTCACCCCTTTCGCCACAAGCATGAATATCATACTTGCCCTGAAGCCTTTGCAGATCATCCAAAAACTTATGATCAACCCTCCATCCCAACCATTCTTCACCAAACAGATCGGCTTTGACGTTGACCACGATCGCCTCGAAGCCCACATTTATGAAGTCTGTTAGGATTTTCTCGGGATTAAGCCCCCATAAAGGCTCTATTGGTGTAATGCCTACTTCGCCACAGACTCGATCCACCCAGTCCTTGTGCCCTTGGATGTCGATGTCGCCGAAAACCGCGCCTTCCACACCCATTCGCTTCAACTCCATTATAGCAGCTTTAAATCCATCTTCGTAGGTGTCCCATGTAACTTCTCTTTGGATGATTGGGATTCCGATCGCCTGGGACTGAGCAACCATCAACTTGGAGTCTAAACCATGGGACATGCATCTTTCGTCTTTAGATACGAAATTTAATAGGTGAGCGACCTCGAAGCCGTCTAGCATCGCCTTATAACAGGCAAAGCAGCTATCTTTTCCACCGCTCCACGACGCAACAACCCTCATAAACGGTCATCCCCTTGAATCAGAGATTTGACATCATCAGCCCTGTCGCCTTGATGAAATTTTTCCTCAGGTTTTAAATGTCCAGGAATCTCGGTCGGGACCTCTTTCGCCATCTTCTCTTCTGATATGTCAAGTAGGGATAAGAGCTCATTTTGGTTCCTAACGAATATCGCCCCCTTGCTCTTCAACTCCATTAACAACCTCTTTGCTTCCCCTTTAGTGAAGTCTCTTCTTTCAATGGGCACTTCGTCTATGACATAGGTTGGGATCCCTCTTTCTAGGGCCTCTTTTACTGCTTCTAAGTTTCGCAGGTTTCCGAAGCCGAAGGGAACCGATGTTAACACAACAGCGTTTGCCTTACTTACCATCTCCAAGTTGGCATCGTGAGCTTCTTCAGTTATTGGGGAGAATGGAGCCTCGCTTATGACAGGCGTCCTCAACAACTGTGCTGCCTCATAGTCTGTGTCTAAGATGTTGAGGACGCCTGCGGTGACATTGTAACCTTCATCCGCCATAATCTTCATGATCGGTGTTCCGGTACCTGCTCCACATACAAGGTGAACAGAAAGGTTTCTGGATGGCGGTGCCCTCGGCATTGAAACAGGGATTATGTAAAGGGAGTTGGTGACGGTATGTCTCCTCACCATCGCATCGACTTGAAAGACGCTCTTAATATTCTCGCTTGTTAGAACACCTTCTATGCTTCCAGCCGAAAATATTTTGCCTTCCTTAAGTAGGATGACTGAGTTGCAATATCATACTGCCAAGTTGAAGTCGTGGAAAACAGCCAAAACTATCAGCCCCCTCTTTATACAAAGCCCCTTCAAGAGATCCATTATTTCCAATTGGTTATTGATGTCCAGATGAACAGTTGGTTCGTCTAGGAGGAGGATCTCTGGCTCCTGAGCCAAGGCGCGGGCAATTATGACGCGTTGTCTCTCCCCTCCGCTCAGCTGATTTACGGGTCTTCCCGCTAGGTGCCACGCGTTCGTGAGTTCCATGGCCTTTCTAGCTATGGCTACGTCCTTCTCGCTCTCCGTTTGGAATCGGCTTAGATAGGGGTTGCGCCCCATCAAGACGACATCTAACGCTGTAAAGTTGAAGGTTACAACGGTGTCTTGTGGAACAACCGCCATCTCCCTTGCAACCTCTGCGCTTTTTAGAGTGTATATGTCGACATCGTTGAGGAGGATAACCCCCTTATGCGGTTTAAGCGTCCTACCGATGCTCCTGAGTAGAGTTGTCTTCCCGGATCCGTTAGGTCCAAGGATGCCTACAAAGTCCCGCTCTTTCACTGAAAAACGCACATTTTTTAAAACCTTAACGGATCCGTAATAGCAGTCAACGCCATCGACACATAATGCTACCACGATCTTGCCCCCCTCAGACCGCGTAACTCTCCTTCTTCTTGCGCAGGAGATAGATGAAGAAGGGCCCACCCGAGAGCGCCGTAATCACGCCGACAGGTAGCTCAATTGGCGATACGATTACCCGCGCAATGGCATCGCTGATGACTAGGAATGTGGCTCCTACAATAGTTGAGGTTGGCAGAAGTATACGATGGTCAGGACCGACCAAAATTCTGGTCATGTGAGGAATCATCAAGCCTACGAAGCCTATCAGGCCGCTGATAGAAACAGCGGCTGCCGTTATTAGTGATCCCAAGATCAAAAGCAACTTTTTCACCCTTTCAACATCAACGCCTAAGTGTTGGGCTGTTTCTTCTCCAAGTGAAAGTATGTTGAGGTCGCGGGCAAAAAAGTATATGGCCGCTGTGCCAAGGCAGACTAGAGGCAGAATCGCCCAAATATCCTTCCACTCCACATATGAGAAGCCGCCCATAAGCCAGAACACTATAACGTGGAGCTTCCTACCGGCAATAACCTGTAGGATGGCAATGATAGCGGATAAAAAGATGCTCACGGATATTCCAGAAAGCAAAAGCATTGTTACCGGGACTCTCGATCCAACTCTCGAGATATTGTAGACTACAAATACGGCCATAAGAGAGCCAGCGAAAGCCGAGATGGGCACGGTATTCATGCCAAACAATGTGTAACCTATCCCGAGAACTATGGCGAGTGACGCTCCTACAGCCGAGCCAGCTGAAGCACCCAACACGTAGGGGTCGGCCATAGGGTTCTTAAAAATGCCTTGATAGACGACCCCTGCAGAAGCCAGAGCAGCGCCAACTAAAGCACCCGCCAGAACGCGCGGCATCCGAATATGCATGATTATTGTTTCCTCAACATTTGATACGGTCGGGGAGTCCACCAAATTGCCTAGGAATGGCACTCGCTTAGCCAGTATCCCCAGAATGGTCGAAAAGGGTATTTGGGCGAAGCCCACGTTCAATGCTAAAACAATTGTGAGAATTAATACACCTATTAATATGATCAGCAGTAGCCTCCAACGGGGAACACGCCTGAAATAGGCAGTTCCAACGCCATCCGTGCCCATCAACACATTTCATCTACCCATTCTAAAAAAGTTCAGGGTGAATGATTTTAGCTAGGGTCTCCAACGCGTCGACGATTCTGGGACCGGGCCTACAGATAATGTCCGCATCGGTCGTGTATAGTCTATCATTTTTCACAGCTTTTATCGCATCCCATCCAGGTCTTGCCTTCACCTGATCAAAGCTTCCCCAGAAGGGCGGTTCAGCTCCATGACCGAGCGGCAATATTATTGTGTCTGGGTTGCGTTGAATGATGGCTTCGGAGCTCGCCTCGAAATAGTCCATTTTTTGGTCAGCAAAAATGTTTATTCCGCCGGCTTTCTCGATAAGCTCATTTTCCCAGCTCTCCGATCCCACGCTCCATATCGGGTCATACCAAACCTCGTAGTAAACTTTCGGCTTAGATACGGTGCCGGATACTATGCTAGTTACCGCGTCAATTCTTCGCCTCAAATCGTTTACAATTATGGCGGCCTCAACGTCTCTGTCGGTTGCCCTGCCCACGAGCAGGGTATCCTTAAGAATATCGCTGATGTCGTCGGGGGCTAGCACCAAAACCTTGTACCCCATCCCCCTTAGAGCGTCAACAACCTCATCTTGGGCGAATGCAGCGAGAATCAAGTCAGGCTTGGAGGCAACGATCGCTTCAGTGCTTGGAGTCCAATAATCTCCGACACTTGTTATGTTTCCAGCCTCGATCCAAGCTGAAAAATTATGCGGGTAGTTGCATTGATTGGTTATGCCCACAACCTTGTCGCCAGCCCCTACCGCAAAAAGGATCTCCGTGTTACTTGGGGCAAGCGAAACAATCCTCTCCGGATAAGATGTGAGATTTAGGACGTAACCATAGTCGTCCACCAGAGTCAAATTCCGACACCTGTAAAGATCGCTCCGCAAATTGGCAGCCTCATTTTGTAAATCGCCAATTATGGAGTGCATCTCAGCGATCCGCCCCTCATAATAAGTGTAGACATACATCGTTGAAATAACTGAGGAGATTGCAATGAGTGTCGTTATGTAGCTGACATATTTGGGGTTCACGCGACCACCAAATATGGATGGATTATCCATCCAATATAAATATTTTGGATAACCTTAATAAAAACCTTCTCTGAAAAAGTGGTCAGAGATCATTATGACGCATGAAGCCTTACCGTTGTTGAGATATCTGGAGGGGAAAGGGATAACGTTGAAGGATCTTGTAGATGCTGCTCTTGAGATGTATGTTCCTCATCCAGGCGTGGAGACGAAGGAGAGGGCGGCTGAAATCCTTGAACAGGAGTTCCTCGATGCCTTGTCAGACGTGAATATCTCCAGTCTGGAAGTTGCTTGTTTCCGATTGGAGGATGATGCGAAAGCTGGCCTAGTTCCAGGCTTGACTATGGAAAGGTTTATGGGTCGCCCGGGGCTTGTAGCCGACGAACTTCTAGGGATGACGATAGCCACGTACATTGCGGGGGCGAGGGGAATGTTCGAGTTCGTCCGATTCGATCAGGCCAAGCCAGGTATCTTAAAGAAGCTAGGGCCTATCTCAAACGATGCCATAGGTGGCTTAATCGCAGGGGTCTCATCAAATATGTACACTAACGCCTTAAAGCGAGCCCAAAAGTATGAGTAATGATTTGGCGATGTCTTATCTCATCAGAGCCGTTTTAGGTGATATCGCCTTGGGCATTATCGGTCGCGCGCGATAGGACGATGTGGTGGCTGAATTGAATTCGCTAAAAGTAATAGAGAAAGTTGCAAGCAAAATAGCACCTGGACGAATTCCGTCCTTTACAGAAATTCACGTGATCAAAGCTTTAGAGACGATAGGCTCTGAAGGGGCTATTGGTCGAAAAAGGCTGTCGGAACTGCTTGGATTTGGCGAGGGTGCAACACGTACCCTTGTAAGACATCTTAAGCTCGAGGGGCTGATTAAAACTTCAAAGTCTGGAATAGCCCTATCGAGATTTGGCGAGAAAGTTTTCTCTGAATTAAAGTCCAGAATTAGCGGTGGAGTAGAAATTCCTGAAAGCCCCCTCGCAGTTGGCCCCTTCAACGTAGCGGTCCTTATAAGGAACGTTGCCCATTTAATAAAGTACGGCTTAGAGCAACGCGATGCTGTAGTAAAAGTTGGCGCCTTAGGTGCGACAACTCTGATATTTAGACGTGACAAGTTAACTGTGCCTGGAGTACGCGAGGATTTCCTCAAAGACACGCAGTCGATATATGAGACGTTGGTAACTAAGCTTGAACCCAGGGAGGATGACGTGATTATAATAGGAAGTGCCAACGAAAAACGTTCAGCAGAATTTGGAGCAAAGGCCGCGGCTTATGAATTGTTAAAAACTAAAAATAGGAAGTCAACGCACACGCGAATCACACAAGACCACCTTAGTTCTTTTAAAGGCAATTGGGACTTGTTTAACCGAACTCGTCAGAAAATTTAGCCAAAGTTTTCCTTGAACATTTTTCCGAATCTTTGGAGCGCTATTACGTGAAGCTGCATCAAGTTGTCACTTTCAATTTCATCGGTCATTAATGGGCTCATTCAACTCAATTTCTTGCAAAGGTTACTGTCTACTCAAAAATAAACTCAGTAATCTCTGCTATTTGAAGGAATCAGTGCCTAACCCATTAATCAGGAACCGCTTTAGGCCAGAATGGATATTCTCTATACATTGGATCTCGTTCAAGTTAAACCATCTCGCTTCTGAAAGTTCGGAAGACGTCTGAATATT
>Ga0315282_10006791_pt1 | contig 19009 bp, 19 predicted proteins | sample YL17G07_20_MG_FD_203693 | JGI IMG/M metagenome (GOLD analysis project Ga0315282, IMG submission 203693) | Sediment microbial communities from Yellowstone Lake, YNP, Wyoming, USA - YL17G07_20 | ecosystem: Environmental > Aquatic > Freshwater > Lake > Sediment | place: USA: Wyoming | collected... | reverse complement strand
CCAACGTTCCAATATTCCACCATTCCATTATTCCGGTTTTGATAACTTTATTTTGCAAATCTGAGTGAGAAGGCATAAAATAAAATTCAATGGAACCAATTGTTGTCATTGGCGCTGGACTCGCGGGATGTGAGGCCGCTTGGCAGATTGCCAAAAGAGGAGGAGAAGTTATCCTCTACGAGATGAAACCGGAAGTTTATTCCCCTGCTCACCGTTCCCCTTTCTTCGCAGAAATTGTCTGCAGCAATTCCTTTAAATCGGAATCCATGGAGAATGCACATGGGGTTCTTAAAGAAGAGATGGGACATTTGGAATCCCTTATCCTAAGGGTGGCGAAGGAGACAAGGGTTCCGGCTGGAGACTCTCTGGCTGTGGATCGGGAAGCCTTTTCAAAAGGGATTACAGCGATTTTAGAAGGATTGGAGAATGTGGAGATCGTCCGAAAGGAGGCCTGTGCCATTCCTCAAGATAGAATTACCATTATTGCGACGGGTCCCCTTACCTCTGACGCGCTGAGCAAAGAGATCCAGATGATCACAGGAGATCGTCATCTCTTTTTTTATGATGCCATATCGCCCATCGTCGCTTCGGATTCGATCAATTTTGATCGGGCCTTCAAAGCCTCTCGGTATGGAAAAGGCGGGAATGATTATATCAATTGCCCGATGGAGAGAGAAGCTTATAACCGATTTGTGGAGGCACTGAATCAAGCAGAGAAGCTTTCCGTCCGTGACTTTGAAAGAAGATATCTCTTCGAAGGATGCCTCCCCGTTGAGGAGCTGGCGGCGCGGGGAAGGGACACACTGGCCTTTGGACCCCTCAAACCGGTTGGTCTCATCGACCCGAAGACAGAAAAGCAACCTTTTGCCGTTGTCCAGCTGAGGCAGGAGGACCGGTTTGAAACGCTTTTCAATTTGGTGGGGTTTCAGACTCGATTGAAACAGGAAGAACAGAAGAGGGTCTTCCGGATGATCCCAGGCCTGGAGAAGGCGGAGTTCGTTCGATTTGGATCCGTCCATCGCAATACCTTCATCGACTCCCCTCGATTACTGAAGGAGTCCCTCCAGTTGGGGCGTCGTCCCCATCTCTTCTTTGCTGGCCAGATCACCGGCGTAGAGGGATATATGGAATCGACAGCGATGGGGCTGATGGCAGGGATCAATGCCTTTCGCCTGGGGATGGGAATGGAACCCGTGGTGCCTCCACCTACCACGGCAATCGGTGCATTGATCCACTACGTTGCCCACTGCCAGACCGTTCCTTTTCAGCCGATGAACATCAATTTTGGCCTGTTCCCTTCTGTCGAAGGAAAGACAAAGGGCAGGGAGAAAAGACGACTCTTGGCCAGGCGGGCATGGATGGAATTAGCAAGGTGGAAGAGAGAGATGGATGTATAGAAAAAAGGATTGAAGCGGGGAAATGATGGAAAACCGACATTGTTTGAGGTGCGGGAAAGAGCTTCCGGCCGGAACCCTGACTTATGTGGTCCACATCCGAGTCTTTGCAGGTTTCGATGGCTTACTTCTGGAGCCTGAGGAAGGCATTGATCAACAGTTGAATCAGCTCCTTGAGCAAGTCGAGAAATCGGATCCGAAGGAGTTGGAAAAAGAGGTTTACGAGGAATTCACCCTGCTTCTTTGTAAAAGTTGTAGGGACCGGTTTGTCGATGAAACCCAGCATCCCTGGGAGGGTCCTTTCCGGGTTCCAAAAGATCCAAACCGAATCATCCATTAACCCTTCTCCATTCAACGTCCGGATAAGAGCTACATTGTTTTATCGGTCCTGGAAATCGGTGATAATTGAACTCGAATGGTACGAGGATAGAAATTGGTGACCGAAACCCCAGAAGGGACATTCATATTTGCCTCGGAAAGGGAAAGGTGATTCGTCCCGGAGCGAGCATCGGAAAGATCGACTCGTACCCTGAGATGATCAGGATTGATTCCGGAGAGAAGCTTTTGGGATCCCCGGAGGCGCACATTCAGCTCCTTGGGCGGTTCACCGACCATTTCCAGGTTCTGAGGGATGGAATAATACTCGATGGGTGTTTTAAAACTGATTTCCCCTTGCCGGATGCCGATGACAAAAATCCAGAGGAGGCAAACGAGGAATAGGAAGAGAGCTTTTTGAGGTAGATCATGAAAGAGTTTTTTCGGCCATTTCATCTCCCTCTCTTTTTCCTCTGGAAAGGCGGGAACGTCAGAAAGGCTCTTTTTTAAATCTTCCCTTCCTTCTTTTTTCTCGACTTTCCCCCGGCAAGCGAATAAAACCTCTCTTCTTTCTTCCGAGACGATAATACATTCGGCATCGGAGATCTCCGTAATTCCCACTCCAGCACGATGCCTTGTCCCCCACTCTTTTGGAAGGGATGGGGATTTGGAAACCGGGAGAAGGACGGTCGCATATTGAATTCGATCTCCCCAGAGGATGACCGCACCATCGTGTAATGGAGATTGAGGATTGAAAATGCTGATCAGCATGTCCTCATTGATTTCCGCATTCAAAAGCGTTTTTCCATGAATGAACTCTTCGAGATCATCGCCTCCCCTTAAAACGATTAAACCGCCAATTCCTTTTTCCGCCATGGTGAAGGCAGCTTCCACAATTTTATCGACCCTTTTTGAAGACAGCCTCTCCGATTTTCCAAAAAGAAATGACGGGAGAATGATGCTTCCCAAAACTTCCCGTATCTCCTGTTGGAAGATCACCACCAAGACGAGCAGAACCACGGCCCAGAGGTTCTGGAGCCCCCATACGGAGAGAGGCAGATCGATCCACTGGGCAACGAGATAATAGAAAGGTAAAGCTAAAATAGCCAGGATCATTCGGAGAGCCTTTTTCTTTCTCAGCCAGAGGTAAAGGCGGTAAAAAACAAAGGTCAAAATCAAAATGTCCAAGCCATCCTGCACGCGGAAAAGATGGAAAAGGTCTTTCATGTCAGTTCGCCACAGTTCGCACACTCGCCCCTGTTAAAACAAGGGCGAAAGTTTCTCCTTGATCCACCCATGTTCGCATTCACCTTCCAACACCCATGATCTTTAAATATAAATTGCATTTTATCAAGGGGAAAAGGCAAGAAACAGAGGAAGTCTAATGTCTGAAGTCTGTGGTCTACTATCTGAATCACAGAGAGGCAATAATTTTCCTTGACAAAAGGCGAAATCTCTGATTTATAATAACTTCAACTGAATCAATTGAAGCAAAAGAAATGGCCAAGAAGGTTCTCTCTTTAAAAAAACTGACGGATGGTTTAATGAAAAACGGGGCGAAGGAGATGACCGGACGGTCTCGAGGCGTCCGGATCCGGGAGGCCATCGAAAAGATCTTGCGAGAGAAAAACGGGGGGCTTCACATCGTCTTGGATTTTTCAGGCATCGGGCCCATCGATTTCTCCTGGGCAGATGAAGTGGTGGCCAAGATGATATCGCGGTTGTGGAGCGGTGAATACGGGGAGAAGTTTATTGTGCTCAAAGGCCTGCGTCCATCCCAGGCCGAGAACATCCATGTGGCCTTAGAAAGAAAAAGGTTAGCGGCCTTGACAACGGGGGCCGAAGGATGGCGGGTGATCGGCTCCCTGAACAATTATTTGGTCCACACCTTGAACCAGGTGATGAAGAAAAAACACCTGACCTTGAGGCAATTATCAGAAAAGGAAAGGATCGGGATGAACACGAGCGGAACAAGGCTGCTCAATCTATATAAGAAACGGCTTGTGGCGAGGGTGGAAGGACCGGTGGTACGGAAGAGCGATCCCCATCGGGGGAGGCAGTTCGTATATCGGTCTCTTCTCACGTAGGAAAGTCCCATGGCAGAACTGCGAAGAGAACCGATTACAAGAATGTGGGTAGTGGTCACCAACGATCATCCGAAGGGGCCATCCGATTACCTTCCTTTTAAGCCCCCTTATCGGCCTCAGGACGTGGAGGGGCCGTGTCCTTTCTGCCCGGGCAACGAAGGGATGACCCCCAAAGAGACCTTTTTTTTTGGCCGTGAAGGCGGCGGATGGTCGGTTCGTGTCATCCCGAACCAATCTCCCTTCTTCCACATCGAGGGCGGGTTCGACCGGAGGGCGGAAGGGATGTACGATGTGATGGAGGCCATCGGTGCCCATGAGATCGTCGTGGAGGCGCCCGATCACAAACTGAACTTCGCTATGATGGAGTCTCAGCAAATTGAGAAAATCCTCTTTGCCTACCGGGAAAGGCTGATCGACCTGGAAAGGGATCTACGATTTCAGCAGTTCCTTATCTTGAAGAATTATCCAGGAGTTTTCAATCGCCATCCCCACTCCCATATTATGGCCATGCCCGCGATCCCCAGAAGGATCGATGAAGAGATCTGGGGGGCCTTGGATTACTATCAGCGCAAGGAACGTTGCATTTTTTGTGATATTATCAAGGAAGAGATTTCGATGAAGAAGAGGGTCATTTTGGAGACCGTCCACTTTTTAATCTTTTCTCCATTTGCCTCGCGCTACCCCTTCGAGACTTGGATTGTTCCGAAGATCCATTCTCCTGATTTTCACCACATCCGTGAAGAGGAGATCGAAGATCTTTCAGTGGCCGTCCGGTCGCTCTTCATCCGGTTCCATAAATTGCTTTCCGATCCTCCCTATAGTCTTGTTTTTCACACCTCACCGATTCAGGGCCGATTCCACCGGCCAGAATACCATTGGCACATTGAAGCCCGGTTGCGCATTGGATTGAGGGAAGGGTTTGAATGGGGAACGGGCTTCTTCGTGAACCCCACACCTCCAGAAGATGCGGCGGCCTACTTAAGAGGAGTGGGATAGAAAGTTAAGAGTTCGGAGTTAGGAGTTATTAAACCCAATACGGACCCATGGCACAGACAAGTAAGGGTTAAGAGTTTGGAATGATGAATTTTGAATCAAAAAGGAATGGCTTCAAGGGGCGATCCTCAGGGACCCAAAGGAAGGGAAGGAAGTGGGTTTTTCTTTCAGGCTCTCTTTTCATCGGCCTTTTCCTTCTGGTTTGCTTTCTCGCCCTCCGTCCTAAAGCCATCCCACCTGCCACGAGCCCCGTTGGGCCAATTGTGCCGCCCCCCAGGGGACCGGAACTTCAGACGATCGAAGGGGGCGTGGAAGAAAAAGGCACTCTTTTCAAGTCGTTTGTGACAAGGAGCATTCCCCTTCGATGGATCGATCTGATTATTTCGAAATTGAAACCCCATGTGAATTTTAAGAAGATCAAGGGAGGGACTTACCGTCTCATCACAGATGGGAAGGGGGAATTGGTGAAATTTATTTATGAAGCGGGGCCCACCGAGATCTATGAGATTGATAAAACCCCACAAGGATACGTTGCCAAAAAGAAGGACGTCCCGGTGGAAACTTATCTTGTGAAAGTGGTGGGAGAGATTCAGTCCTCTCTCTTTGAGGCGATGGATGCCGCGGGAGAGCAGGATCCATTAGCCATTGCCTTTGCGGAAGTTTTGGCATGGGAGATCGACTTTTACAAAGATGTGAAGCAAGGGGATCGGTTCAAGGTGGTGGTGGAGAAAATCTACAAAGGGGACCACCAGTTCGTTCAATATGGGCCGATCCATGCCGTGGAGTATCAACGGGGGGAGAAGGCGATCAGGGGAATTGGGTATCAAGGTGATTTTTATAATGAGAAGGGGATTTCTTTAAGAAGGGCCTTCCTCAAGGTACCTTTGCGGTTTAACCGTATTAGTTCAAGATTCAGCAGGGCGAGAAAGCACCCGATCCTGGGAGGAGTTTTGCCCCATTTCGGTGTGGATTATGCGGCTCCTCCGGGAACACCCATATGGGCGGTGGCGGATGGGACCGTTGTTGCGTGTGGTTGGGGCGGGGGATTTGGGAAGCAAGTGATCCTTCGACATCTGAATGGATACACCACGTATTATGGACACCTCTCCTCCTTCGGTAAGGGGATAAAGAAGGGGACGCGCGTAAGGCAGAAGCAGATCATTGGATATGTCGGTTCGACGGGCCTCTCAACAGGACCTCATTTGGACTATCGGGTGGTCAAGGATGGCCGATTCAGAAATCCGTTGAAAGAGACTTTTCCAACGGGTCTCCCCATCCGAAAAGGAGAGATGGAATCGTTTCAGAAGAGAAGAGATGAGATGGTCGCGTGGTTTGAAGGGGATACGTCTTATTGGAAGAAGAAGGAAGGGAGAGGAATTCCATAGACGGTATGCTCTCCGCTGCCTTCGTTTAGGAAAAAGAGACAGTTAGAAAAAGGGGGATATGGGTCGGAAAAAGAAGATCCTCATCGTGGATGATGAACGGGATATTGTGAAGGCATTGACAATTCGGCTCCAACACAACGGATACGATGTCGTGACCGCCTTTGACGGGGCCCAAGGAATTTTTATGGCCCACAAGGAGAAACCGGATCTGATCATTCTCGATATCCGGATGCCAGCCGGTGACGGGTTCAGCGTGGCAGAGAAATTGAAGCAATCCGGCCAGACCGATCGGATCCCCATCATCTTCCTGACGGGGAGTCCGGAACGGAACGCAGAGGGAAGGGCCATGGAGCTGGGCGCTCGTTTTTATATTAAGAAGCCCTATGACCCGGAGGAGTTATTGGATGCCGTGAAGAGGGCAATGGAGCCAACGCCTCCTGAGCCCTGAGGCTGAGACAGTGCGCGGATCCTTGCGCCCTTGGTGAGTGATGTTAAAAGAAGATTTCGTTATCCAATCCACAGTCCGACGCGTCTTGGTGCGCAGCCACATCGAATATTCAAGGCTCACGTTCGGTACGGTGAAGGGAGTGGTGTATCTACAGGGCATTTTTGAAGTGTCTCGCTATTATACGGATGGAAGTGCAGAGAGCATGAAGGAATTCGCGATGAAGACCTTGGCTTCATTGGAAAAGAAGATCAGAAGCATTCCTGGAGTGACCGATGTCAACTTTAAGTTCCTCAATTGGAAGAAGGACAAGGGACAATGGATTCCGAAGAAAGAGATAGAGGATTGACGGCCAGGGAGATCTCGCTCTACCGGCGGATTTTGCTGGAGATCGAGAAGGAGACTCAAATCCATCCCAACTATGCAGATCTGCAAAATCAACTCGGTCTCCTTCTGGCGGTGAGAGGGGATCGGGAGGGAGCGGAGAGCCATTTTTTGGAAGCCATCCATCTCAACCCGAGGTATCGGGAGAGCATCCTCAACCTGGGTTATCTTTATATCGAAATGAATCGATGGAGAGAAGCAGAGGACATTTTCGTTTCCCAGGTCAGGAAACATCCCAAAGACGGCTTTCTCCGCCATGTCTTAGGTGTTTTTTATTTCCAGACGGGAAAGCGGAACGAAGCCGTCGTTCACCTTCGGAAGGCCATCCAGTTTCACGGTTACTGTCGAGATTATTATCAGAAGATAGGGGTTTGGAAAAGAGGGACAGTTCACTTCGATCAAAAGACGGAAAAGGCCTTAAAAAAAATCCGACTCAATTACCATACCGCGCAGTTTCATAACTTCATCGGCCTCTACCTTGCGAAGGAAGGTAAATCGGCACAGGCCCTCCGAGAACTCAAGAAGGCCGCGAGATTGAAACCCGATGACTTTATATTTCATGCCAACCTCGGTACCCTCTACTACCACCAGGGATCCTATCGAAAGGCCATCGAAGAGTATCAAAGGGCCCTGAAGATGGATCCTCTCTATGGGATGGGGTATGCCAACCTCAGCTATATCTATGGTTTGATGCGCCGCACCCGGGAGGCCCTTCGATGTATGGAAAGAGCCGTTCATTTAAGTCCACGTTACGCAGACCTCCACTATGATTTGGCCCTCCTTTACAGCGATCGGAAACGTTATGGCCGGGCCATCTCCGAATTGAAGAAGGCCCTTCGGATCAACCCCAACTACCTTTTTGCAAGGATCAATTTGGGCGTTCTTTATGAGGATCAGAAGAGATGGAGAGAGGCAAGAAGGGAATACCGGAAAATCCTCCAGATCACACCGGAGGATGAACACGTCCGGCGGCGCTTGGAAAGGATCTCCCGACGAAGAGGATGAGAAACGATGTCCCAGCCTACCTTGGAAAAGACACGTGAGGTTCAATCCTTGTTGGTGATGCACCAGGGTGCCCTGGGTGATTTCATTTTGGCCTTGCCCTCCCTGGAGGCCCTTCGAAAAGCCTATCCCCAGGCCAAATCTGTTATCATGGGGTACCCGAGAATTCTTGAGTTAGTGGAAGAACGATTCTACGCCGAGGAGATCCTTTCGATCGACCAGAGAGGAATGGCCACTTTTTTCGTGCGAGGAGGGTCGTTGGATTGGCGCCTTTCTGAGTTCTTCAGCACGTTCGATCTCATTGTCGTCTTCGGAAAGGATGGGGAGGGGTCCGTCATCGGGAACTTGAGGAGGGTCTGTCAAGGCCGAATTCTTCACATCGATCCTTTTCCTCCCTGGGATGAAGGGATCCATATCACAGACCATCTCCTCAAACAATTCGCCCAATATGGATTCTCCACCTCAGAGCCGAATCCCAGACTTCATTTGAAGAAGTCCGATCGGAATTGGGGGGTGGGTTTTTGGAGAAGGAAAGGTTTGACGATGGAGGAGAGATCGCGGATGATCATCCTCCATCCCGGAAGTGGGAGCAGGAAGAAGGTTTGGCCGTTAGATCGGTTTTTGGACCTTGTCCAGTATCTTCAAAAGCATCTCCATTCAAAGACGGTCATCGTGCTCGGTCCAGCCGAAGGATCGGAGATTTACAAGACATTTGAGGAGATGGAATGGGAGATGGGGGCCAGCGCACCCATTGTGGTAAAAGGGCTATCCCTCGTACAACTGGCCTCCGTGATGGAGGGGTCTCGTCTCTTCATTGGAAATGATTCTGGTATTTCCCATATGGCGGCTGCATTGGGAATTCCAACGATGGCGATTTTTGGGCCGACCGATCCAAGGGTTTGGTCGCCGAGGGGGAAGAAGGTCTGGGTGGTTCGCAGGGGAATCCCTTGCTCACCGTGTTCTCAAGAGAGGTTTGTTCAATGCAAATCTTTGGAATGTCTCAGGCGGATTGAGAAAGGGGAGGTGTTGAAAGGGTTGGAGAGAATAGGGATTGGACTTAAGAGTTGAGAAAGGAGGAAGGAGATGGAAGAAAAAAAGGTCGGTGAGATCGTCAAATTTTTCGGAAAGATCGGCGTCGCGGCCATACGGTTATCAGAAGGGTCGCTAAAGGTGGGGGATAAGATCCACATTGTCGGTCATACCACCGATATTACTCAAACTGTGGATTCGATGCAGATTGAGAATCAAAATGTTCAGGAGGCAGGGCCTGGCGCAGACATTGGGATCAAGGTGAAGGACCGGGTGAGGGAACACGACACCGTGCATAAAGTCGTGGAGTGAACCCCGTTAGAAAGGGAGAGGACTTTACCTCCAGCCTTTCAATAATGGCGTAAAATATTCTTTTGGATCATCGCTGAAAAATATTGCGGGTTTTCTAACGGGGTAAAGGGTGGTTCTAAAAAAGGCGGAGGCACAGGGAAGTAAAGAGTGCCGGACCTGCGGGAGAGTGGTAGGGAACCTGTCACAGACCCTTCCGGTATGTTTGGATTGCCTTCGTTCAGGAAACAAGGCGACCAAACCTTTCGCTGAAGAAGCCCATCATCGTTCCCGAAAACCCTTTCGCTTGGTGGATGCCCCACCCCAGGATGCCTCTGGAATTCCCTGTGCCATCTGTATTAACCGGTGTCGAATTCCAGAAGGGACCTGGGGCTATTGTGGACTGAGGACTCAAAAAGAAGGAGCCCTTCAAGGGGTTTCAGTAAGAGAAGGAAATGTGAGCTGGTATTATGATGGCTTGCCCACCAACTGTGTAGCGGATTGGGTCTGCCCGGGCGGGACGGGTGCGGGATACCCCCAGTTCGCCTGTCGTGCTGGTCCGGAATACGGGTTTAAGAACCTCGCTGTATTCTATCATGGATGTTCTTTCGACTGCCTTTTCTGCCAGAACTGGACTCATCGAGAACGGGTGTGGGATAGGGAGAGGGCCAGTCCAGAAGAGCTGGCTGAAGCCGTCGATGACCGGACCAGCTGCATCTGCTATTTTGGTGGTGACCCCACCCCTCAGCTTCCTCACGCCATTGAAGTTTCCAAGAAGGCATTGGAGAAAACAAAAGGAAGGATCCTCCGAATCTGTTGGGAGACGAATGGTTCAATGAATCCCGACCTGTTAGAAGAGATGGTAGACCTATCTCTGACATCAGGGGGATGTATTAAATTTGACGTCAAGGCTTGGAATGATTCTCTTCATAAGGCACTCTGTGGTGTCTCCAATGAAAGGACGAAAAAGAATTTTGAGCGTGCTGCTGAAAGGGTCAAAAAAAGGCCGGAGCCACCACTGCTCATTGCCAGTACCCTCCTCGTTCCGGGTTATATCGATGAGGGGGAAATTCGGGATATCTCAAGGTGGATCGCCTCGCTCAATCCGGAAATCCCTTATGCCCTATTAGCTTTTTATCCGCAGTTCTTTTTTAAAGATTTGCCTGTGACTCCCGGAGGTTCAGCCCTTCGTTGCAAGGAGGTGGCTGAAGAGGCAGGCCTCCGGAGGGTGAGAATTGGGAATATGCATCTGCTTTAGAGGGCATTCTGAGAAAGGTGATCCGAAGAGAGGACGAAATGAGAACAGGAATTGCTCATCTTCCACTTCACTATGGCAAGGCGCCTTCATGGCTTTTTCAGAGGATGAAGCAACTTTCGAGGGAGGTGATTCTTTTCATCATCGATGCTTATGGGACTGAAGAGATGCTTTCCCGGCTCTCCGATCCTTTCTGGTTCCAGGCCTTTGGCTGTGTCTTGGGTTTCGATTGGCATTCCAGTGGAGTGACGACAACGGTCTGCGGCGCGTTGAAGGAAGGGATCAGAGGGATGGAGAGGGAATTGGGGTTCTATATTGCAGGTGGAAAAGGGAGGGCTTCCCGAAAAACTCCACAAGAGATCGAAGAAGTCTGCAATCAACGATCCATCAACGGGACCGCCCTCATCTATGCAAGCCGAATGTCCGCAAAGGTAGACAGCGCAGCAGTGCAGGATGGATATCAGATCTATCACCACTGTTTCTTTTTTACGAGTATGGGAGACTGGGCAGTGATACAGCAGGGGATGAACGAGGAGACGAGATATGCCCGAAGGTACCATTGGCTGAGCACGGGGGTGAAGGATTTTGTCTGTGAGCCGCACTGGGCCGTCTGTTGTGATCAAAGAAACAAAGGGCTGAACCTGGTTGCCTTAGCGAGCGAGAAGTCCAGGCAAACCATTACAGAGCTTTCCCACGAGAAGCCGGAATTTCTGATTACCGAGGGGAAGAAGATCAATGAGCTTTATCTTCCGATGGAGCATCCGATCCCGAGAGAAAAGATCCGTCTGGAGAGATTGGAAAAGATCTTTCTTCAAATCTATGAGCATTCCCCGAAGAATTTTGAGCAGCTTCTTGGACTTCAGGGGGTCGGTCCGAAAAGCCTTCGGGCATTGAGTCTGATTTCCGAGTTGATCCACGGGGTCAGGCCGAGTTTCAGCGACCCAACCCGATTCAGTTTCGCCCACGGGGGAAAGGATGGTCATCCCTATCCCGTAGATCGGCAAACGTACGATACGACGATCGAGGTATTGAAAAGAGCGATCGAAAGAGCTCGGGTAGGGGACGGAGAAAAGATGGAAGCCATTCGTCGGCTAAGGCGTTTCGAAAGTATCGATCTTTGAAATCCAATCGGAGAGGGAAAAAACTATGATAAGCACCAAATCACAAGCACCAAGTTCCAAATAAATCCCAATGACCAAAATTCAAAATTGCAAACGAAATCGTTTCGGTCATTGGTTTTTGGAGCTTGAAATTTATTTGGGATTTGGATATTGGAATTTGGGATTTCAGGCGTATGCGGTTCATTGCTGATTTTCATCTTCATTCCAAGTACAGTCGGGCCACCAGCAAGGATATGGATGTGGAGACCCTTGCCCGATGGGCGAAGAAGAAGGGGATTTCCCTTCTGGGCACAGGAGACTTCACCCATCCCACCTATTTCGCCGAATTGCGATCGAAATTAGAGCCCATGGGCAACGGCCTTTTTCAATTGAAGAAAGGGGATCAGGGAATCCGTTATATTTTGACGACGGAGGTGAGCAACATCTATTCCCAGGGCGGAAAGGTGAGGCGGATTCACAATCTCATTTTTGCTCCGAGTTTCGAAGTTGTAGAGGCCATTCGTTCTAAACTTGGAAATCTTGGAAAACTCTCCTCGGATGGAAGACCCATTTTCAGTTTTACCGCGAAAGAGTTGGTGAAGATGGTTCTCGATATCTCGTCGGATTGTCTGGTCATCCCTGCCCACGCTTGGACACCCTGGTTTTCGATCTTCGGAGCCAATTCAGGATTCGATTCGATCGAAGAATGTTTTGGAGAGATGTCTCCCTACATCCATGCCATCGAGACAGGCCTCTCCTCTGATCCTGAGATGAACTGGAGGCTGTCGGCCCTCGATCGGATCACCCTTATCTCCAATTCCGACGCCCATTCACCAAGCAGACTGGGAAGGGAGGCCAATGCCTTTGATTGTGCGTTGGATTATAAGGAGGTTGCTGAGACCATTCGGAAGAAGGACCGGAGGAAGCTTCTCTTCACCATCGAATTCTTTCCGGAAGAAGGGAAGTATCACTACGATGGCCATCGGCAGTGTGGAGTGATCAGCTCCCCGTCTCAAACGAAGGCCAACCAGTACCTCTGTCCCAGCTGCCATAAAAGACTGACGGTAGGGGTGATGCATCGGGTTGAGGAACTCGCTGACCGACCTGAAGGCTTTATTCCAAAGAATGCGATCCCTTCCATCCACCTCATTCCGTTGGAGGAGGTCATTGCCGAGGCATTGGGTGTTCGAGTTGGGGCGAAGGCGGTGGAAATGGAGTATGAGAGGCTGGTGGAGAGAGGAGGTTCTGAATTTCAGATTCTCCTTCATGCCACTCCCGATGAATTGGCATCCTTTGTCCCACCAAAGATTCTGGAGGGGATTGTCCGGATGAGGCAGGGAAAGCTTTCAATCGTCCCCGGCCATGACGGCGTTTATGGGAAAATCACTCTGTTCCCCGAAAGGGACGGAGAGGAAGAGTCGAAAGAGCAGCTGAAGCTCTTTTAAAAAATCCGCCTTTGACCCCCCTTTACTAAAGGGGGGCGGGGGGATTAATGAACGAGAGTTCGATGGTAAGGGTGGGCTGCTGTGGCTTTCCAGTCAGGAGAAACATTTATTATCAAGAGTTTCCTGTGGTGGAGGTCCAACAGACATTCTATCAGCTGCCGCAGATGGCTACAGGAGAACGATGGAAGGAAGAGGCTCCGTCGGATTTCGAATTCACGATGAAGGCCTGGCAGCTCATCACCCACGAACCATCCAGCCCCACATATCGAAGAGTTCAGACCGTTATTCCGAAGGAGGAGAAGAAGAATTATGGTTTCTTTAAGGGGACGGAGGAGGTTGACGAGGCGTGGCTGAGGACAGCGGAATTCGCCAAGGCCTTAGGGGCAAAGAAGATCATTTTCCAATCGCCTGCAAGTTTCTATCTCTCAAAGGATCATATTAAAAACCTAAAGCAGTTCTTCAAGAAAATAGAGTCCCGTTCCTTTACGTTCATCTGGGAGCCGAGGGGCAGGTGGGAGAGGGACGAGGCGGAGAGGCTCTGCATGGAGTTGGCGATCATCCCTTGTCTTGACCCATATCAAGGGAAACCGATTCGAGGAGACCTTCTTTATCTCCGATTACACGGAAGAACAGGTTACCGTTATGCCTATTCAGAGAAGGAAATAAAGGAATTGGTGAGGATGGGAGAAGGTTATCCTCAGGTTTACCTGATGTTTAACAACACCGGTATGTATGAGGACGCACGCCGTTTAAGAAAGTTGTTGGAGGAGAGAAAGGATACTTGCTTTATACCTTAGGGACGAGCAATCGAACCTTTGAGGAATTCCTCGCCCTCTTTAAAGAACATGGGATTGAAGCGGGGGTCGATATCCGGAGCTTTCCCACCAGCCGATTTCCGCATTTTACGAGGGAGTGTCTTCAGAAAAGCCTCGAATCCGAGGAGATCGATTATCACTATCTTGGGAAAGAGTTGGGAGGGTTCCGAAAAGGGGGGTATCTCGCCTATATGGAAACCGATTCCTTCCAGAGGGGACTTGAGCGATTGGAGGAGATCGGGAAGGAAAAGAGGACCGCTTTCTTCTGCTCGGAAAGGTTTCCCTGGAAATGTCATCGACGGTGGGTGGCCGGAAAGTTGATGGAAAAAGGATGGGAAATCATCCATATCATAGAGAAAGGAAGGGTATGGGTCCCGCAAAAGGCGAAGTTCCGTTCCACGGAGATGGGGAACGGAAAAGGGAGGGTGAATGACTAAATGAGATCTCTGAATGAAGAGAGCGTGTAGTCGTTTTTCGGGGCCCTCTAAATTTTAAATTGACAAATTCTTTTTTTTATAATACAAAGTGAACTCTGGTTCATATTATGAATGGATATTTCCCGACCCCCGTTTTATTCACCGCAAACGTGCGATTGCCCCAGTGAGATATCCTCGAATGGAAGTCGAAAAGATCGGGAGAAAAGAAAGAGAATATTTGGCTCACCGAGGAGAGATCCTTTCCGCTGCAGAGAAGGTTTTTGCCGCGAAAGGATTTTTTTCAACCACGATGAGTGAGATTGCCGAGACGGCCGAGTTCGGGACAGGGACCCTGTATAAATACTTCAGATCGAAGGAGGAACTTTACTTTACCCTGATCGATGAGAAGGTGGAGGAGATCAACCGTTTGGTGAAGGCCGAACTCTCCAAGAAGACGACTACAGGGGAGAGGATTAGAAACGCTTTGCAGCTTCAGTTTGAGTTTGTCGAGCGCGACCGAGATTTTTTCAGGATTTATATTTCAGAGCGGAATCGTTTTGAGTGGACATACCAGGCCGATTTAGGCAAAGGAATCCATGATAAAATGGTCGTCTATATCAAAGACCTTGCTCAGGTCATGAGGCAGGGGATGAAAGAAGGAGAGCTTAAGTCCATGGATCCCGTTGATTTGGCTCATGCTCTCGTTGGAATTGTCAACTCCTTTGTCTTAAAATGGTTAATTACGCCGCAATCCTATCCGCTCATTTCGAAGGCGGACACGGTTTTGGAGATCTTTTTAAAGGGAGTTCAACGAACGGAAGGGAGGAGATAGATCGATGAAGATGAGATGGGTCATTGGGTTAATTCTTTTGACAATTTTCTCCGGGGGTTCTCTATGGGCACAGGAATCTCAAAAACCTCTTACCCTTGAGGAGAGTATTAAGATTGCAATGGAACGGAGCCTAACACTTCATTCTGCGGCGGTGGGGGTTGTAGGTTCCGAATTTAGACGGAAAGAGGCGGTCACAAATTTTCTTCCTTTATGGACGGGACAATACGGCTGGACTCGGTACAATCAACCCCAGGTCTTAGCGACACAGAAAGTATATTCTGTTACGACCGGTCCTGGAGGCACCATCAACGTGTCCTCGACTGTCACCCCAGACAAAGACATTTACAATTTCAATACGATCGTTAATCAGCCTCTTTTCACGGGAGGATTGAATCTGGCCAATTATCGCACTGCGAAATTAGGAGTCGATCTCTCAAAGGAGACGTTGGAGACGGCAAAGCGGGACTTGGTGCTTCAAGTGAGGGTAGGGTACCTGACTATCTTAAGGGCCGAGAAATTCCTGCTCGTAGCCCAGCAGCAGGTGAAACAGTTCGAGGCCCAATTGGAAGTGACGAAGGCCTTCTTTGAAGTTGGAATTGTTCCCAAAAATGACGTCCTCTTAGCAGAGGTGAATCTGGCCAATGCCAAGCAGTCGCTGGTCAAGGCAGAGAATGATCTGGCAACGGCCAAGGCCTCACTCAATATACTGCTCAGGAGAGAGATCAATACGCCCTTCGAGGTGGTGGATATTCTCGAATATAAAGCTTTTCCGCTTACGTACCAGGAGTCTCTCGGGGAGTCACTGCGCCAGAGGCCGGAGATAAAAATAGCGCAGTTGAATATCGATCAGGCGAAGGAGGGTGTGAAGATTGCGAGAAGTGGTTTTTTCCCGACGATCAGTCTTCTGGGTAGTTATAATCGTTTCTCCGACGATGTCGACCTGAGCGGAGGGGGAAACTTTAATTCCAATTGGACGGTTCAAGCTTTAGCCACGTTTACTCTGTGGAATTGGGGGAATACCGCCTTCAAGGTCGGTGAGAACAAGGTGAAAGTCACCCAGGCCGAGGATGCAAAGGGCCAGCTGTTCGATTCGATTACATTGGAAGTGAGGGATGATTATCTCAACATGCAGGTGGCAGAAAAGAATATAAAGGTTGCGGAGAAGGCCGTTGAACAGGCTGAAGAAAATTTGAGGATGAACGAAGAAAGATATAAATACCAGGTGGCCACACAAACCGATGTGATCATCGCCGTGACTTTACTGGGCCAGGCCCAAACCAATTATTATGGCGCATTGAGCGATTTCAACGTCGCCAAGGCACAGTTGGAACGATCGATGGGGAGGATGTATCCGTAGGACTTCAATTTCAAATTTCAAATTCCCCTTCACCCCCCTGAAGCGGTGAAAAAATGAGGGGCAGTGGACCGGCCAGAGGGATATCTCCAAAACTGTAGAATGCGGACTTTGAAAATGTATGAGTCATGAGTCAGTTTAATTTATCAATCTTGCGTGGTTTTCAATCGTTATCGTTAAGCCTGAAAAAGGTAGCCGCTCTACAATTTTTCCGACATCCCCCTGTCCGCTCTGTGAATCTTGGGATTTTTTACACCCTCCGGCTTTTATCTTTGAGCCTTGACCTTTGAACTCTGGGTTTCTTCTTTTTCTCCGAGCATTCCTGTTGCTCTCTCCAGGTTGACACAGGCCACAAGATAATCCCGTTTTGCCCGGGCAAGATTTCCCTTTGCCTGAACGAGATTTAATTCCGCATCATCGACATCCAGCTTGGTCTTGACGCCGTACTCATAGCCTTTTTCGGCCATATAGAGAAGCCTTTCAGCTTGGCCGACGGTGCCGGAAAGGGCTTTTACAATCTCTCCTGCTTCTCTCACAGCATTGCACGCATCGCGCACTTCCAATTTGATGGAGTCGAGTAGTTTGGCCTCCTCAATTTTAAGGGTTGCGACATTGCTTTTCGCCTGGGAAACCCTTCCGCGCGTACGCAAGCCATCAAAGATAGGGTAGGTGACAAAGAGACCTGCCGACCAAGCACCTCCGTTCCCATGAAGGTCCGGGCCTAAGTCAAGATCCCGAAAACCATATCCTGCCTTGAGATCGAGGCGGGGCTTATCTCCTGCGTTGGCGATCTTGACCAGTTCATTTGCCACCTCTGTACGGTGTCGAAGGTCAGAGAGTTCCGGCCGGTTTTTCATTGCCAGCTCCACTGCGTCCTCATATTCTGGATAGGATGCAATCGTTGTTTCCAGACCACCCTTGACATCCACCTCCTGGTCAAAGCCCAGAAGGAAGCGGAGGTTTTCCCTCGAGAGACGGATGAGGTTTTCCGTTCGGATGATATCAGGTCGTGCATTCTCAACCGCCACCCTTGCGACCAAAATATCGTAATCGGTGGCGACTCCTGCAGCATGCTTTTTGTGTGCCTCATCGTAGTGGCGAATCTTCTGCTCCAAATTTTGGATCGCAATCGCATTCAGAGCCCTTGCCAGGAGAATGTCGTAAAAGGATGCGGAGACATCCCGGAACGCGGCCTGGCGAAAGATTCGCAACTGGTCGTCGGCGGTTGCAATCCCAACCTTTGCGGCACGGATGGCCGCTCCGATCTGCCCCCATGTAAACAAAGCCTGGGAAAGCCCCAGCTCAGCAGAACGGAACTTCTGCTGCACAGGGATGAACCCCCCATAGGCTTTTAAGCTCTCATCTCTTGCATTGGATGCTTGAGCCGTGATGACAAGCTGGGGCAGGGCGGCTGCGCGTTCCTCAATGTATCGGCCTTCAACCTGATTCCGGTATTCACGGGCCCTCTGAATGTCTCTGTTTTTATCTGCCGTGATTCGAAGAGCTTCTTCTAACGTCAGAATCTTAACCTCTCTTTCTTCACCCAGGGCTGCAGTGAAAGGAGCGGGGCCCAGAGAGGCGATCAGCAGGAAGGCAGTCATGAAGAAGAGGAACCTCCTCCGTCTTGAGATGGTAATGATTCTCTTCATCCCTTAAACCTCCTTTTTGCCCCGTTAGAAAGCCCCGCCATTTATGATGGGGATGACATAGATGTAAATTTTATTCCCTAACAGGCTGCTGAAAAACGCCCATCTGCGGCGTTCCCCGCATCCTTCGTCGTTGCGGCGTACTCCAAGTACGCCTCACTCCTCAGGATTTCGGGCGCCCCCGCACGCGGGATTTCGCAAAGCTCAACTTGCATCTGCCTGCCTGCCGAAGCCTCGGCACAGGCAGGGGCATTTTTGATCAGCCTGAAAAAGTCATTTTTTCAGCACTCTGCTAGTAGAAAGGGGGGGTAAAAGCCCCGTCATTTCTAACGGGGTTTGCCTTTCCATTGACCTCGGACCCACCCTCCAAAATCGTCCAGAACCGAGTACATGACCGGCACAACGAGCAAGGTGAGAAAGGTCGATGTAATCAGCCCACCGACGACCGCACGGGCCATAGGCGCCCGCATCTCCGCTCCCGCTCCGAGCGCGAGGGCGAGAGGCAACATTCCAAAGATCATGGCCAGGGTGGTCATCATGATGGGACGGAGTCTCGTCCGACCGGCCGTAATGATTGCTTCTGTCCGATCCATTCCCCGCGAACGAAGAACCTTGGTAAAATCGACGAGGAGGATCGCATTCTTCGTTACCAACCCCATCAGCATAATGAGGCCAATGAGCGACATCATACTGATCGTATCGCCGGTGGCCAGTAGCATCCCTGCCATTCCGATGATAGAAAGGGGCAGCGAGAGCATGATCGAGAGCGGATCGATGAACGACTCGAATTGAGCCGCCAGGATAAGATAAACAAGAATGATGGC
>Ga0315282_10006790_pt1 | contig 19009 bp, 15 predicted proteins | sample YL17G07_20_MG_FD_203693 | JGI IMG/M metagenome (GOLD analysis project Ga0315282, IMG submission 203693) | Sediment microbial communities from Yellowstone Lake, YNP, Wyoming, USA - YL17G07_20 | ecosystem: Environmental > Aquatic > Freshwater > Lake > Sediment | place: USA: Wyoming | collected... | reverse complement strand
GGTTTGAAGATATTTCCTGTGGATTTAAAGGAACCGGCAGTTTTTCTTCGCACCAAGCAGATGATGAAAAAAAGCAGCTGACAATGAAAACCGCCAAAATGATCATCAGCCCAGGAAGGCGCTTCATGATGTTTTTTCCTCGAGAAACAAGTAGTGTTTAACCTCGATTTTCTGAGCCTTGCTTCTTTATCTGATATAGATTTGTTTCCTATGTCGTTCAAATTTGAGCCGATATAACATGTATGGCAAAAGAGTGAAAGACAATCGTCAAGGCAAAATAATTGATATTGAATATGCTAATTATTTCACACTCCTTTTTATGAAGCGAGCTAAAAAAGGGGAGATTTATTTTCGGCAAGGGTTATAATAAATGAATTACAGTAAATTCAACATGAAATCTTAACGGCAGGTAAAACATGAAAAGAAGGATTTTCGATCCGGAGCATTCGGCATTTCAACAGACATTTAAACGTTTTGTAGATAAGGAAATCGCGCCATATTATCTTGAATGGGAAGGCAAAAAAGAAATTCCAAGAGAGTTTTATTTAAATATGGGGAGACATGGTTATCTGTGTCCCTGGCTCCCGACGGAATTCGGCGGATCGAACGCTGATTTTCTTTATTGTGCGATCATATTGGAGGAGTTGGCAAGAGCCCAATGCAGTGGGTTTTTAATGGGCGTTCATAACGACATCGTGAGTCACTATTTGTACAGTTATACAAACGATGAACAAAAAAAGAGATGGCTTCCTAAATGCGCTTCCGGTGAAATCATATTAGCTATTGCAATGACTGAGCCGGAATGCGGAAGCGACCTTGCCGCAATAAAAACAACAGCTATTCGTGATGGCGATGATTACATGCTGAACGGTCGAAAAATATTTATTTCAAATGGGACAATAGCCGATCTCGTCGTCGTCGCTGCAAAAACAGATACTGCGGCTGATCCACATAAAGGCGGCGTAAGTTTAATTGCGGTCGAGCGCGGGACCAAAGGTTTTGAAGTGACGAGGAAGCTGGACAAGATGGGAACGCATATTCAGGACACTGCCGAATTGGTTTTTGAAGATTGCCGTGTGCCCGCTGTAAATCTAATAGGCAAGGAGGGAAGGGGATTTCTCTACCTTATGGAAAAATTGCAACAAGAGAGACTTGTGATTGCCGTCAGCTCGCAAGCTTGGAGCGAGAGCCTTCTGGAAATGACCATACAATACGCTAAAACAAGAAAACAATTTGGCAGACCTATCTCCAAATTTCAGGTGCATCAGCATAAGTTGGCGGAAATAGCTACAGAAATTCAAGGATGCAGGGCTTTTGTCGATGCATTGATTCAAGCTCATATGGAGGGAGAAGAAATCGTAAAAGAAACCTGCATGGCCAAGCATTGGGCGACCGATTTGTTGAAACGAACGGCGGATTATGGCGTTCAACTTCACGGCGGATACGGTTACATGAGCGAATATCCCATCTGTCGCGCATATGTGGATTGCCGCGTGTGGTCCATTTTCGGCGGAACAAATGAGATCATGAAAGAGATTATCAGCAAAAGAATGGATCTCTAAAATATCGGCGCAAAAATAGAATTTTAAAAAGGGGAAATAAATGGATTCGATTCGGCTGGATGGCAAGGTGGCATTGATTACGGGCGCCGGCGGAAGTCTGGGAAAAGCATACGCGATTGAACTTGCTTCGCTAGGCGCCAGTATCTTCGTCAATGATTTGGGTTGCGACGGAAAAGGAGAGGGGCAGGACAAGACTGCTGCGGATTCTGTTGCGGCTGATATAAAAGCAACTGGAGGAAAAGCGGCGCCTAATTATCTTTCCGTTGCGGAAGGAGACAAAATTGTGGCAGCGGCAATGGAAACCTTTGGCCGACTTGATATCGTAATCCATAGTGCCGGAATTTTGCGCGATGTCTCTTTTTCGAAAATGACTGAAACTGATTGGGATAAAATTATGGAATGTCATTTTATAGGGACGTACAAAATCACCAAAGCCGCCTGGCCCATAATGATTCAACAAAATTTCGGTCGAATCGTTTTTGTGACATCCGCTGCTGGTTTGTACGGTAATTATGGCCAAGCGAACTATTCATCCGCCAAGATGGCTTTGGTCGGATTAGGCCAAACCTTAGCCTTGGAAGGCGAAAAAAAGAATATCAAAGTGAATATGATCGCGCCCGTAGCCGGCAGCCGGTTGGTCCGAACGGTTTTGCCGCCAGAGATTTGCGACCAAATCAAACCCGAATATGTCTCGCCGTTGGTGGCCTATCTATGCAGTGACGGATGTCCAGTGAATGGCGCAATCTATGAAGTCGGAGCAGGTGTGTTGAGTCGTGTCCAGTGGATACGGTCGCAAGGAACGGCATTTCCTTTGCGTGAAGGTTTCACCCTGGAAAAAATCATTGCGAATTGGGAAGCCGTCAACAATACGCGTGAAGGGCGGATTACGACATCTTTTGCACAATCCACGCAGTGGACCATGAACAATTTGAAAACGCTAACTTAACGATTTATGCACCTTTACGGATAACCATGCAGGAATTTGTACCGCCGAAGCCGAATGAATTTTTAAGCAGAACATTCGCTTTCGCAGTGCGACCGACATTCGGAATATAATCAAGATCGCATTCAGGATCGGGCATTGTCAGATTGATAGTCGGGATCACTTTATCTTCCTGCATCCCCTTTAATGCCAATATCAGTTCAAGAGCGCCTGTTGCGCCGAAAGCATGACCGTGCATGGATTTTGATGCTGTAACAGGGATATCGTATGCGCGCTTGCCAAAAACCGATTTGATCGCCTTTGTTTCCGTCAGATCTCCCAACAATGTGGAGGCGGCATGTGCGGAAATGTAATCTACATCATTTATCCCGATGCCTGAAGACTCTATAGCTAGTCGAATTGTTCTAGCCCAGTTTTCGCCTGTTGGTTCAGGGCTGATAATATGATAGGCATCATTGGTTTGGCAGTCGCCCAATATTTCACCATAGATTCTTGCGCCTCGCGCTTTGGCTTGATCAAGCGATTCCAAGATTATTATTCCGCAACCTTCACCTTTGACCAATCCGGCTCTGTCCGCTGAAAAAGGTTTGGAAGCCCGAATCGGATCTGTTGTCGGATTAATCGCCCTCAAGTTTGTAAGGCTGCCATACATGGCGGGGCTGATGGCTGCTTCTACCGCGCCAGTTACGATGACATCCGATCTGCCGTATCGGATATAATCCGAAGCAATGCCGATTGTCGTACCGCTTGTTGCGCAAGCGTTGACAATCGCCAAATTGGGTCCGCGGAATTTGTGATTTAAAGCGACAATCCCTGAAGGCATATTGCCGGACATTTGCATCAAAAGATAACCGGGAATCTCATGAGCTCTTTTTTGTACAAAGATCATATGAAAGCACTTATGCCAGCTCGTGCAACCTGTGACTGCCGTCCCGATAAGAACTCCGGTGCGATCGCGAAGCTCATTAGTAAAATCGATGTTGGCATCATTCAGGGCTTCTTGAGTTGCGGCCAATGCGAAGCTGAGGCAAGGATCGTATCTGTCGACAAATTTTGGTTCCACATATTTTGAGGGATCGAAATTCTGCACCGTGCCGGCCACTCTTATAGGAATTTTTTCACCGTATTCACCCCATAGATATTGGTCGCAACGCCTGATTCCTGATTGTCCTGCAAATGCAGCCGCGAAAGATTCTTCCAAAGTATTCCCCAGAGGGGAGACGAGTCCCATACCTGTAATGACGACTCTTCGTGCCATTGTTTACAAACGCTCCTTCCTATTCAACACAGAATCGAAATAAAAATATTAATTATCGCGATCCGATGAGCGATTTAAAAGAGTCAATTAATTTTTGTGCTAAGCTGGGTTTGTCAAAGTAATATTTCATCATAGCCTTACCAATATGTATTTCGGCGTTGTCATTTAATTTGACGCTGCTGATTCGCTGGCCGTTGACATAAGTACCGTTGTCACTTTTATTATCTTCGATGAAAATCCCATCTGTTGTGGTTTTTATTGCGGCATGCAGCAATGAAACAGTGGGATCTGAAAGACGCAAGTGGCATTCGGGGCCTCTTCCAATGAGAAATTCAGGTGATGCAAGCAAATAACATTTGTCTTGGTCGATCCAATGAATTCTCGGATAACGAGCCACATCCACTTTTTTATCCAAAGCAGCATCCCGTAATTGGCTCGTTTTCAATTGAAGCGTATTTTCATCGAGAACCGAGAGAGGCTTGCCCGGCTCTTCATGGGCAGCCGTGCCTTTGATATGAATTTTTTGAAGATCGTCTTGTGAGATGCTATCTGTTTGATAATCCCCGGCCCCGACTGCGACTTGTTTGAGAATAAAAATATTCGAGCCCATACTTATCAAGTCGCCAATTTGAAGCAAACGTTCACCTGAAATTCTTTCATTATTGACAAAGGTTCCATTAGTGCTTCCCAGATCCTTTATGAACGGACCTTTGGATTTTATTTGAATTTCGGCATGCTTTCGCGAGACATCTTTATCGGTGAGGACGATTACATTTGATGAATCCCGGCCGATTGTAATTTTTTCTTGAGCCAAAGGAAACACTACCAATTGACCGTCTGAATCAGTCGAACGAAGCTGATACATCGAAAATTCCTCCCCCTGCGATTGGTTTTCGTTTGGGATACGTATTCCTTATAGTAACTAACTTATTTATAAGCGTCCAGATTGTGAAAAATGCTCCGCAAATTGCCAAGTACATAACGCTAATTGATTTTACGCTCATTTATTCCAATACAGAGTCATTATTGTTTTGGATGCGAACTGATTTTATTGTCCACCCGAATCCGGATTTTGGTCATCTTCTCCAAAAATATATTTAAAAATGTCAGATGGAGAAGCCCCTTTTTCTTCTAAAGGCAATTTACCATTATGTTCTTTTGAATATACGACGTCAAAAGCGCTGGTCAGAGCCAGGATTGCATATTCATTGTAATCGATCCGAATTATTGGGTCGATCAGACCGCCTCTGAAACCACCTTGGGCATCTTTGGGCACGGCGCAAAAATAAGTGTTGTCTTTTCTGTATTGATTTAAAAGCAGGAACGATGCGGAGGCCAATATGGCGTTTTCATATTTTTCCGAGTCAACGCCCAAAGTATGTGCCAGTCTCCATGCCGCGACAAGCGCCTCAGTTCGTGTAGCAACTGAAATCGTTCGAGGCGGCCTGATATTATCAAAACCGCCGAAATAATCCAGGTAAGGCACTTTTTCCGAAAGGTACTGATGTTGAAGAATAGTATCCGCCATTTTAAAGACCGCATTAGCAAGCTTGGGTTCCTTATCCAATTCATATAACTCCGCAAGACCTTGGATCGTCCAACTCTCTGGATTTCCGGTCCGTTCAAATTGAGCAATCTGTGCATCCGCGGCTTTTTTCGAGGCTTCAAGCCATTCCTGATTTGGATTTCTGCGGAAGTATCTGATAAGCGAGAGAAGCGCCTGGCCCTGATAAACCGGATAAGGCTCCATGAATTGATGGTCAAACAATTTTTCCCAATATTGGTTGTAAAAGAAGCCGTTCTCTTGCTGCATTTCAACAATATATTGCGCTAAACGATTAATTCTGTTCGGTTGCAGCCTTTCAAATAATTCGTCCGGCAATTCGCAGAGCGCCAATAAAAATAATGCGGAGCTGCCTAATTCCGCAACCTGATGCTTTCGAACTGAGAGCAAATCGGGTTCCAGAAGCGGCGGTCCGAAGTTTCTTAATATGAATTCAATAGGAGGCAAGCCTTTTTCTATAAACAGGCGCTCTTTACTGGCGTTGTAAAGTCTTGCAAGAGCATAAACGCATCCGGTATGGTTGACGATGTTATATTTCAAAATCCCGGATTTTTTGTGGTGAAGAGGATCATATTCGTAGAGAAAGCGACCTGTAGGCTGAATATGCTCGATCAAGTTGGTCCCGCAGTTCACGCTGGCTTCCGCAACTTGAGCGGAGTTGTAACGGAACACTCTCGGCATGCCGCGGTAAATCATAATGGGGGCAAAATCAGGCCGATGTTGAAGAAATGAAAATGTGCGAAACCTATAGACCGGATGATCTTTCCAGCCCGAAGAGCCCAAGTCGGCTCTTTCAGAAAGATATTCCAACTGCATTTTAAGCCGTTTTTGGCGGATAATTTTGCCGGTTATATTATCTTCCCATCCGAAGTAAACGTACTCTTCAGGAATCTGATAAATCATCTGTTTGTCGGTTTGTATTGCAAGCCCATAAATACCGGATTCAAAATGGATTTGTTGGAGGCCTTTTGAAAGATCCATTCTGCTTCGGGATAGCATGATGTCTACCGCGATGGATGTCTTTTGAAGATTGATAAGATAATGCTTGGAAAAGTCCGGATTGCGAACAAGCATAACGACAGCTCGAAGAATAGCCTCGTGCGTACAACCATGTGTCCCCCACCCTATGATGGGAGGGCTTGCTTCGTGAAATATCGTAATAAATATAGGGATGTTGCAAAGTTTCGGCAAACCGGGATCTTCTGGGATTTTAAGGACCTTTTCCATATCAGGATATAGGCGCAACGCTTGGCGGATCAGATTGAACATAGCTACATTTTCAGTGAATGTGGTTTGAACTTCGTACTTGACATCGGGCGCCGGCGCGTATTGCGAATTCGAATGACAAGCTGCAATAAAGCAGGTTAAAAGGAGCAGCAAGCAAAAAGAAATAGCGCGATTTTTCACGATACAACCTCTTTAAGCTTGTGAATTTCATCTTCATTCAAAAAGCGCATCTGCCCCAGCTTGAGTTCCCCAATTTTTAAAGGACCGTAACGGTCGCGTATGAGTTTAAGCACAGGATGTCCTACTGCCTCGCACATACGCCTGACCTGCCGGTTTTTGCCTTCGGTTAGAATTATTCGTAGCCAAGAATTCTTTTTTGATTTTCTGATCAGACGCACCTTTGCGGGACGAGTAATGCAATCGCCAATATCAACGCCTCTGGCAAGTCTTCCTAAAGTACTTGCATTAGGAATGCCTTTGACCTTCGCAAGATAACTTTTTTCTATTTTATATTCCGGCCTGCATAGTCGATACGCAAGCGAACCGTCGTTGGTGAGAAGAAGTAAACCTTCAGTATCGCAATCCAAACGACCCACCGGTTGAACAAGGGTCCTAATTCTTTTGAGAAGATCGAAAACGACAGGCCGACCTTTATCGTCTGTGCGGGAAGTCATATATCCGCTTGGCTTGTACAACATTGCATAAACCTTGCGAATATCCTTTCCAATTAATTTGCCGTCCACTTTCACCGAATCTTTTACGGGATTTATCCGGGTGCCGGATATCGTTTGAATTGCGCCATTCACAGTAACCCGGCTTTCCCGAATGATTTTTCCCGAAAGCCTTCTTGATGCGATTCCGGCTCGCGCGAGAAACACCTCAAGCCTGATGTTTTGCTCTTCGCTTTCATTTTCACTTTGGCTGTACCTTGATTTAATTTTGGATTCAGTTTGAGGTGTCGTCATCTTGATCTTTCAACTTTGATGGGTCATCAAGGGTTTCGGATTGAAACGATCCCTTATCTTGATTGGGGTCATCCGTAGATTGACGTTGTTCCAACATCGTACGCGCCAGTTCGGAATTAAATTGGTCCGTATCCATAACTTCGGATTCCGATATTTCTTTCAGCGTCGGGAGATCGTCGAGATCTTTAAGATTGAAAGTTTCCAAAAATTCTTTTGTGGTTCCATAAATAAGTGGGCGACCGACAGCTTCTTTTCTTCCCAAGATATTGATCAAATTCTTTTCCAATAGAACTGAAACCGGGCTGGACGATTCTACCCCGCGGACTGCCTCAACATCGACTTTTGTACAAGGTTGATTGTAAGCGATTATAGCCAGTGTTTCCATGGCCGCTTTAGAAAGCCTGGTCGGTCTGTATTCCACAAGCATTTTAACCCATTCGACATTTTCCGGAGCCGTTCTGAATTGGTAACCTTCCGCGACTTCTTCGAGTCTAATTCCGTTATTAAAGTCGGAATATTTATTTTTGAGAAACGAGATAGCCTCATCGATTTCGCCCGCAGGAACGCCTTCCAAAATATTTCTAATCCTTCGAATGGCCAGGGGTTCATCGGATACGAAAATCAAGCTTTCGATAATAGAAGCGAGCCTGCTCCTATCAACGCTCACCTTCCACCTCCACCTTTTCGATATCGCCGGAAATGAGAGGCACAATCCAAATGGGTCCGAAGTGTTCAGACTGATGAATTCGCGCAAAACCACGACGAATGATTTCCAGAAGAGATAAAAACGAAATTACGATTTCGGTCTTATCCGTATCAGAAGCAAAGAGATCCGCAAATAATACCGACTCTTTTCCGCTGAAAAAAGCAAGGATTTGCATCATCTTCTGTGCAATGGATATGCGTTCCGCTTGTATTATGTGAGCCGTATTTTCAGGTGCGCGATTTAGCACTTCTCTCAGTGCATCTATCAATTCAAAAAGATTCACCTCGAGCTTGGAATACTGTTGTTCGACTTCTTTCAATTCAGGCGAGAAAAATTTTCTTGCAAAAACATCGCGGCCCAACATGGCTCTGCTTTCAAGGTCCATGGCCGCTTCGCGGAATTTGTAATATTCAATTAATTGCTCCACCAGTTCTGCTCTCGGATCCGGCTCCATATCCGATTCTTCATCACCCTCTGGCCGCGGCAACAACATGCGGCTTTTTATTCTTAGTAAGGTCGCTGCCATAACTAAAAATTCGCCCGCTACATCAAGATCCAGTTCCCGCATAAGTTCAAGATATTGAAGGTAATGTTCTGTAATTTCGGAAATCGGAATGTCGAAAATATCGTATTCGTTTTTTCGAATCAGATATAACAGCAACTCAAGGGGTCCCTCAAAAATTTCTAATTTCACTGTATATGGTGATTTGTTTATCGGCTCCAAAGTTGCTCCAATTTCTAAAATATCCCTATTGACTTGCGGATATGTTGCATAGTTTTTTCCGCTAAATCCATGGCCTTTGCAGAACCGTTTTCCAGTACATTGCGCACGTAATCAGGGTCGGCCTCGAGTTCATCCCGCTTTTTCCTGACAGGATCCAATACTACCTGAATTGCTTCAATAAGCGGTTTTTTACAATCCAGACATCCGATGCCTGCGGTTCTGCACCCATCAACAACCCAATTATGGATATCCGGCGTCGTAAAAATTTTATGCAATTCGAAGACAGGGCAGATATCCGGATTTCCGGGATCGCTTCTGCGCTTGCGCGCCGGATCAGTCACCATTGTGTTGATTTTTGTTTTTACAGTATCAGCCGAATCTGAAAGCAATATGGCATTGCCATAGCTTTTACTCATTTTTCGGCCATCGGTCCCCGGGACTTTGGCAGCAGGGGTCAATAGAGCTTCGGGCTCAGGAAAGATCGCTCCAAAAAAGTTATTGAATCTACGGGCAATCATTCTGGTCAGTTCGATATGGGGCAACTGGTCTTGCCCGACCGGTACGCCATAAGGAAGATAAATCAGAATATCCGCCGCTTGCAAAACAGGGTAACCAAGAAAGCCGTAGGTATTGAGATCTCTGTCGCTGAGTTGTTCCTGTTGTTCTTTAAAAGTCGGGCATTTCAGCGCCCAAGGTAGAGGCGTTATCATGGCCAATAAGAGAAACAACTCGGCGTGTTGTTTGATCTTGGATTGAATAAAAAATGTGCATTTGCCGGGATCCAGTCCCGCAGCGATCCAATCAATTGCCATATCGAAGGTGTTGGGAGTTATTTCAGAGGTATCGGCGTATTCGCTGGTCAGAGCATGCCAATCCGCGGAAAAAAAATAGCAATCATAAGATTCAGTCAGCCGAATCCAGTTTTCCAAAGCTCCTTTCAGATGCCCTAAATGGAGCTTGCCTGAAGGTCTCATACCCGAAAGAATTCGCTTCTTTTCCTGCATTGTCATAAGTATCGTCCGTTTATAAATTTATTCCACTTAAGTTTAATAAAAAGTTCACTATGCCTTGCATTAATGGCCACAAGATTTTATTCAAAGTGCCTGTAGGGTCAAACATAATAAGGAAAATAAGGCCAAGCATTAAAATTGGTTCTGCTCTTGCCAAGGATTCGCCTACTTGTTCAGGCAATAATCCGACAAGAATTCTTCCACCATCGAGCGGAGGAATCGGAATCAGGTTAAACAACATAAGAATCACATTGAAATTGATGCTCATGGCAAAAAGAACTCGAAGTGGATTCAATAGAAATGCTGTGATCGGCGAAGCAGGGACAAGATTTATGATAAAAAGTAAAAAGGTGGAAACAAGCGCCAATAATGCATTCGCGCCGGGACCTGCCGCCGCAACAAGCATCATGCCACGACGAGGAGATCTTAGATTGTGGACATTGACCGGAACCGGTTTGGCATAACCAAAAAGAACGCCGTTTCCGTAGATTTGCAATAAGATCGGAATAATAATTGTCCCGAATAAATCGATATGGTGTATAGGGTTGAACGTAATTCTGCCTAGTTGTCTTGCCGTCGGATCCCCAAGTTTATCGGCGACCCAGGCATGCATCAACTCATGATAAGTGATGGCGATCAAGGCCACCGGAACCAGAACAAGAATCCTAAGCAAAATCTCTTTATCCAATTTTTATTTCCTTAATCAAAATCAAGTGGCAAAAGCTATCAAGAGCCGCCTTTAGTGTCAATTCGAACTCCTTAATCTTTAAATCTTAATGTTCTTTCATTGTATGCGCAAAATGCACAATTACAAATTCACAACAATGTAATCAGGCAGAATCTTCGTTGGAAATTTCACTTTAAACAAATCAGCATTTTCTTGATTGTTAATTTGCTGATATAAAATAAATCGAAATTATTACAGAATAAGTTGAGATGTTAAGAGAAACCAAGCTTAAAACAGATGTTGTAATAGTAGGCGGAGGAGCGACAGGGTGTGGAATAGCTCGCGATTTAGCTCTCCGAGGCATCGATGCGTTGTTGATCGAGCAAAAAGACGTCGCATATGGGGCAACCGGCAGATGTCATGGTTTGTTGCATAGCGGTGTTCGTTACGCTGTCAGTGATCCTCATGCAGCGCGCGAATGCATTTTAGAGAATCAGATTATTGGAAGGGTAGCGCCGGAATGCGTCGAACCCGTCGGAGGAATGGTGATCGAGCTTCCAGGCGATGACCCTTCATATTTCCTTAAATTACTTGAAGCATGCAGGTCGGCCGGCATTAAGACAATCCAAATCACTCCGGGCGAAGCCAAAGCATTGGAACCTGCTATAAATCCCAAAGTGACTCGTTCGTTTTTGGTGCCGGATTCCTCCATTGATCCGTTTCTGCTTTGTTTGCAAAATCTTCGCGCAGCCGAAAGACATGGGGGGCGGTATCTGCTTCATACAAAGGTAACAGGATTCACCATTTCATCGGGAAAAGTCATCGGTGTGAAATTTGAAAGCGATGATGAGCACGGAGAGGTTCAATGCAAGCTTGTGATTCTGGCTGCAGGAGGGTGGAGCAAGCAGATGGCCGCCTTGGCGGGAGTGAATATCCCCATGGAGCTTTCGAAGGGATCGTTAATCATCATGAACCGAAGATTTACGGATCGGGTCATTAACCGCAGCAGATTGCCGTCAGATGGCGATCTTTTGATTCCAAACGGTCCGACAAGCATTATCGGAACGACATCAATTCCGGTTCCCTCGGCGGACGGCCTTTTGATTGAGACTTCTGAAATTGAATTATTGATGCGTCAAGGCGATGTCATGACTCCGGGTTTCGAAAAAGCCCGATCTTTGCGAGCCTATGCCGGCGTTCGTCCCTTATTGGCGATCGGAGGGCAGGGGCGGGAAGCCACGAGAGGATTTCTTGTAATCGATCATGAAAAAACCGATGGGATTTCAGGGCTGATTTCAATCCTTGGCGGCAAACTGACTACATATAGGTTGATGGCGGAAAAAACTGCGGACCTGGCAGCGGAAAAATTGGGAAGCAATGTGAAATGTCAGACTGCTGAAAGGCCATTGTTCGAGGATGCGATTTTGCCTCATTATCATCGTTCCGAGAGACTGTCTCGAATTCATGAAGTCGAAGGAGGGTTGGTGTGCGAATGCGAGATGGTCGGTAGAAAACACATTTTAGAAGTCGCTCATGAATTAAAAGGCAGGCCGGATCTGGTGGATATCCAACACAGAACGAGGCTTGGAATGGGTTCGTGTCAAGGCGGGTTTTGTGCATTTCGCGCTTTGATGATTCTGGTTGAGGAAGGAATTTGCCCGCCGGATAAAGTGGAGTCGGTTCTGTTGTCATTTCTTAACCTTCGTTGGAAGGGGATCATGCCTATTCTTCGAGATGATATGGCTCGAGAAGAGCATCTGAACTATGCGATCTATGCTTCCTTATTCGATTTGGATCGCGCCGCTCATCAAAAGGAAGACCCATGATTTATGATGTCGCAGTCATTGGCATGGGCTTGGCCGGAATGAGCGCGGCGCTTTCAGCGAGCGAAATGGGCGCAACAGCGGCTTTGATCGGATCAGGGCCAGGTACGTTGAATCTGGCTTCAGGATGTATTGATGTAATGGCCTATCCGCCAAATCAGGATAACCTACCAGTGGACGATCCGATTGCTGCTGTACGTCAAGTTGCTTCTGAGTTTTCGGAACATCCCTATGCAATCCTAGGCGATAAAGCGGTGGCGAAAACCCTAAGCTGGATTTCCGCTCACACCGCTGCAGGCGGATGGCCTTTATCATCGGATTTATCAAAAAATCATCGCGTTTTGACGGCAGTCGGTCGATTTAAAATCACGTGTCTTGTTCCTGAATCTTATTTGGCCGGCATCGATTTGCCGCTCTATAAACCGCTTCTTATTTTGGGCATCTCAGGGCTGCGAGATTTTTCAGCTCCCATGCTGGCAGAAGTTTTGCAGATGAAAGGCTATAAAGTTCGAAGTACGGTGCTTCAAGGAATTCCGGTTGGTTTTCAAGGGCATTCATTAGGCGTAAGCCGATTTTTTTCGGAGAGCGGAATAAAACAATTGGGTTTGCAGATCCGTGGTTTTGTTCGACCGGGAGAGATTGTCGGCATTCCTCCGATATTGCCTCCGATGCCCGATATTCAATACTTTCGTGAATTACAGAAAGTCGCCGGAGTCGAGGTGTTTGAAATTCCAACCTTACCCCCGAGCCTGCCAGGTATTCGCCTGAGTAAAGCTTTGAGAGCGAGATGCGTGTCCTCGGGAGTGGAGTTGTGGGAAGGGGTGCATGCATTGAGCATGGAAGAATCCGGCGGAAAGATCGGAAGCTTGCTTCTTGCCGCCGGTCCGAATCAAAGAAAGCTGCAAGCAAAAACTTTTGTTATGGCCACAGGATCTTATTTATCAGGGGGAATTCGCGTCAAAGGAGACACTGTCATCGAACCCATTTTCGATTTGCCGATAAATCAAAAAGAGAGGATGCCGCTTTTTTCGACGAGTTTCTTGAGTTCGTCAGGACATAATGCCGGAAAACTGGGAGTTGGAGTGGATAGTTCTTTGCGCCCGTTGGGGAAAAATGGCCGGCCGGCATGGGAAAATTTGTTCGCAGCAGGAGATATTTTAGCCGGGCACGATCCTCTGGCTGAACGATGCGGCGGCGGCGTTGCAGCGTCTTCAGGCAGGATAGCCGGGATGAACGCGGCGGTTGCAGCCGGAAAAGGCAAGAAGTCATGAAGGCGATTCGTTTAGTGCCTTCTGCCCCCGAACCTGTCGCAGATATTATGTTCGATCCTTGTGTCAAATGCACCATCTGCATGGAAGCATGTCCGGTCGCCAGGGTTACAGATTCATTTCCGGGTCCCAAAATGGCGGGGCCCGATGCGCAACGGTTTCGCGGCCGTTTTGAACAATCGACCGATAATTGGATTGAACTTTGTTCGTCTTGCCGTTCGTGCCAAACCGTTTGCCCATCAAATGTTCCGATTGCGGACATTAATATTTTGGCAAAGGCCAGACATAGAATGCAAACCGGATCATCTATGGCTACTGCAATCCTTTCCCATGCTCATCTCGTCGCAAAATTCGGCGCTTCTTTTGCTCCTATTGCCAATAAAAGTATGCGATCCAAAGCAATTCGTTTGTTTGCCGAAAAATTATTCGGAGTTTCCGCCCATGCGCCATTGCCGTCTTTCGCCTCCAAGAAATTCTCCAGCGAAATAAAAAATCGGATAATATCAAATGACCGGGACGGACTTACCGTTGTGTATTTTCATGGTTGCTACACTGAAAATAATAGACCCGATCTTGGTTTGATGGTTATAGATTTGCTGGAGCGTTTTGGATGCAGAGTACAAGTCCCAGGTCAGAACTGTTGTGGCGTCGCACTGGTTGGGGTCGGAGATCTGAAGAGCGCTTATCGTCTTGCGTATCGTAATTATAAAAAGATGGCTCATGTCATCGAAAATTCTGACTACCTGGTTTTTGCAAGTCCCAGTTGCCAGTTGGCCTTAACCGCCGAATACACCGAATTGCTGCATTTCCACAAAGCACGAATTTTTACGGAAAAATCTATTGATCTGATGAGCCTGCTCGAGCACCAGATTGAAGCCAAAGGCGTTCAACTGCCTTCAGCGCAGAAACCTATGAAATTGGCTTATCATACGGCATGCCACTTAAAAGCTTTGGGTATTGGTCTTCCGGCAGTAAGGGTGTTGCGGAGCATTGAAGGAATTGATTTGACCGTGTTAGATGCCGGATGCTGCGGGTTAGCCGGCACGTTTGGCATGAAAGCGGTTAATCGTGATATCAGCCTGGCAATTGGAAAAGCTGTGGCTGATCGGATTTACGAATTGAATCCCGATATGGTCGTCAGCGAATGCGAAGGATGCAGAATGATGATTGAATCGATGACAGGCAAACCTGCAATGCACCCTGCAGAAATCCTTGCCGCATTATTTTGATTTTAAAAATGGTTTATTCAGATTGAATTATTTTTTTATGTGTTGTGGGGCTATAGAAACAGCCGATCTGCTGATTCCGATTTCATATTTTTCCAATTGTCTGATCTTATCGCGCAGTTCTGCGGCCTTTTCAAAATCAAGGTCTTTTGCCGCCGCAAACATGTGATCTGTAAGTTGGGCGATAAGCTTGGGAATGTCCTCAGGAAGAATTTTATTTTCAAAAAGAGGATGTTTGATATCCACAGTATAATAATCCCGTTCGTAAACGCTGGACAAAATATTATTGATGTTTTTGACGATGGATTCTGGGGTAATGTTATTTTCAATGTTATATGCTTCTTGAATTTTGCGGCGTCGATTTGTCTCATCAATGGCCCGTTTCATGGATTGTGTTATGACATCGGCATAAAAGATCACTTTCCCTTCTACATGCCTGGCGGCTCTTCCGCAGGTTTGGATCAAGCTTGTCTCAGACCGCAAAAATCCCTCTTTGTCCGCATCCAAAATTGCAACCAAAGAAACCTCCGGCAGATCCAAGCCCTCTCGGAGCAAGTTGATGCCGACCAACACGTCAAATTCTCCCAACCGCAAATCGCGGATGATGATCGTGCGTTCCAGCGTATCGATGTCGGAATGCAAATATCGAACTGGTATCCCAAGCTTGTGATAATATTCGGTCAAATCCTCCGCCATTCTTTTAGTCAACGTTGTGATAAGCGCACGTTGATTGTTCTCTAAGCGTTGACGAATCTGCTCAAGCAGGTCATCCACCTGATTTGTCGCTGGTTTCACTTCAATAATGGGGTCCAACAGCCCTGTAGGGCGAATGATTTGTTCCACGATTTTTCTTGATGTCATTTGTAGCTCATAAGGACCAGGCGTGGCGGATACGTAAATGACCTGGTGGGCCCTTTCTTCGAATTCCTCAAAGGTTAATGGGCGATTGTCTAAAGCCGATGGCAGCCTGAATCCATATTCGACCAACGTCGATTTTCGACTATGATCCCCGCGATACATCGCATGTAGCTGCGGGATTGTCTGATGGCTTTCGTCAATGAAAAGGAGGAAATCTTTGGGAAAATAATCCAATAATGTGTAAGGCGGAGTGCCTTGCGGTCGACCATCCAAATGACGACTGTAGTTTTCAATGCCTGTGCAGTAACCCATCTCGGCCATCATTTCCAAATCATAAAGAGTGCGCTGAGAGAGCCTTTGTTCTTCCAGCAATTTGTCTATGGAGCGAAGTTCTTTGCAACGTTCAGAGAGCTCGATGCGAATGCTATCGAGAGCTTTGACCAGCATGTCTTTCGGCGTGACATAATGGCTATTCGGAAAAATAACCACCGAATCCGTTTCGTGGATTACTTTGCCGCGTAAAGGATCCACCTCTTTTAACGCTTCGATTTCATCGCCGAAAAGTTCAATGCGGATGGCGGCTTCATCTTCATAAGACGGAATAATTTCTATCGTATCTCCCCGGACGCGAAACGTTCCTCTGGAGAAATCATAATCGTTTCGGTTGTATTGCATATCGACAAGTCTCCGCAAGATCTCTTCACGCAGGATCACATCGCCTTTCTTTAAAACCAGATGCATGAGTTGGTAAAAATCAGGGCTGCCAAGTCCATAGATGCATGAGACGGACGCTACGATAATCACATCACGTCTTGTTAAAAGACTGCGCGTGGCGCTGTGTCTGAGCCTGTCGATGCGTTCGTTGATGGAGGAATCTTTTTCAATATATGTATCCGATCGCGGAATATAAGCTTCCGGTTGGTAATAATCGTAATAACTGACAAAGAATTCGACCGCATTTTCAGGAAACAGCTCTTTGAACTCTCCATAAAGCTGAGCGGCCAACGTTTTATTATGTACTATGACCAGGGCAGGGCGGTTGGCTCTAGCGATCACGTTTGCCATGGTGAAGGTTTTGCCGGAGCCGGTCACGCCCAGAAGCACTTGGTGCTTATCACCTTTGGATAGGTTATCGAATAAGCTTTCTACGGCTTCAGGTTGATCGCCTTTTAATTGATAATCGGAAACAAGTTTGAATTTGGATTCGGCCAAATATTACTTGACCTCCCAGGTTGTGCCTGAGGGCGTATCTTTAACGAGAATTCCTTTTTCCAGAAGTTTGTTTCTAATTGCATCGGCGGCAGAAAAGTCTTTTGAGTTTCTGGCCTGATTTCGCCGTTGTATCATTTCTTGGATCCATTCAATGCTGATGGAATTATCTTCAAGATATTTTTTTGCTCTTGCTTCCAAATACGCTTTCGGTGGGCGAATAAAAAAGCCCAAAGCTTCTTTCCCCATAGTTTCCATACATTGATTTAGAAAATTAATAAGCGTTGTTCCTTCAGGGCCTCTGGAAAGAGAGCAATCACGGCAGACCATGTTTGTCATATGCGCCATCTCGTGCATAAAACTGATGGCTTTGGGAGTATTGAAATCGTCATCCATGGATTCTTCAAATTGAATCGATAATTTGTCCGCCTGAGCGATTGCTTCCGCTTGTTTGCCCTTTATTTGCCGGATTTCTACAGGAGCTTGATCGGATTTGGTTTCGTGAAGTATCGCCCATGTTTTGTATAGTCGATCTAATGCAACTGCGGCTTCATCGAGATTTTGATCGGAGTAATCGATCGGATGCAGATAATGGACCGACAATAAAAAGTACCGCAAAACCTCAGGCGGATATTTTGATAAGACCTCGCGAATTGTGAAAAAGTTTTGAAGACTTTTGCTCATCTTCTCCTGGTCAATGTTTACAAAGCCGTTATGAATCCAATATCGGACAAATTCCTGCCCGTTTGCCGCTTCCGATTGTGCAATTTCATTTTCATGGTGCGGAAATACCAGGTCTTTTCCTCCGCCATGAATATCCAAGGTCGGACCCAAATGCTTATTGCTCATGCATGAGCATTCAATATGCCAACCAGGTCTGCCTCTTCCCCACGGACTTTCCCAATAAGGTTCGCTTGGTTTGCTTTCTTTCCAAAGAGCGAAATCCAATGGATCTTGTTTTCGCTCGTCTATTTCAACTCTGGCTCCGGCTTTCATATCTTCAAAATTTCTGCCTGAGAGCTTGCCGTAGTCGCTAAAATTTCTGACGGAATAATATACATCCCCGCCTAACTGATAGGCGTATCCTTTATCGATGAGGGTTTGGACCAATTTGATAATATCTTCAATATGGTCTGTGGCCCTGGGTTCCACGTCAGGCCTTAGGAGATTTAGAGCATCGGCATCTCGATAAAATTCATCTATGTATTTTGCAGTGATTTGGTTCCAGGGTATTCCATCTTTATTGGCTCTAGCGATGATTTTATCGTCGATATCCGTAAAATTACGGACATATTTGACATTAAAATTGCGACGTTTGAAATGGCGGTAGATTGTGTCAAAAACCACTTGACTGCGTGCATGACCTATGTGGCACATATCATATACGGTAACGCCGCAAACATACATTGAAATCTTATCGGGAGTTTGTGGCGTGAAATCTTCTTTTTTGCGCGATAAGGTATTTGTTATCCGTATGGACATTTATTCGGCTCCGTATCGAAATTGTATTTTCAATTCAAAAAACCATGCCATAAACCGATTTGCATATCAAATAATCAAATTTACGATCTTTCATTTTTATCAGATCGTTCAGATAATTTTTTACGTAATATTCAATGAAAAACTTGACCTTGACAGTAACTCTATTATTCACATAGGCTTTAGGATCGTTTTGGCAGCCATTAATACAGGAGTTTAATTATGAACAAGAAAATCATTTTTCTTATCGTAATGTGCTTGGCTTTATTTACATTGGCGGCTTGTAGTTCGAGATTGCCTCAAAAACCCATAATCGGCGTTGATCAGCCAATATATGATTTTGGAGAAGCTTATTCAGGAGACACAATTGAACATAATTTTCTAATCACAAATAAGGGCGGCAAAGATCTTGTGATAGAAAGAACAAAAACATCTTGCGGATGTACGGCTGTCACATTAGAAAGAACACCCATTACAATAAAGTCGAATCAGAGCACGGGTATTAAGGTTTCGTTTAACA
>Ga0315282_10006789_pt1 | contig 19011 bp, 9 predicted proteins | sample YL17G07_20_MG_FD_203693 | JGI IMG/M metagenome (GOLD analysis project Ga0315282, IMG submission 203693) | Sediment microbial communities from Yellowstone Lake, YNP, Wyoming, USA - YL17G07_20 | ecosystem: Environmental > Aquatic > Freshwater > Lake > Sediment | place: USA: Wyoming | collected... | reverse complement strand
CCGCCTCGCCGCTGGCTATAATTAGCGCTACCCCTGGTTTTATTAGAAAAGGAAATGTAGGATTAGCAGGTAAAAGAGGGTTACCTGGAATGTTTGGGATGACGGGGGATACCAAACATTCCAATCAAAATTATAAAAATGAGCACGCCAGCCAAGAGGATATACAAACCAGTCATAATCAATCACCGCCTTCTTTGTTAAGCGAGGTTGCCACAAGGAACGCTGCAATAAAAATCAATAGCCCCACAATAAATAGGCTAAGCCGAAAGGGCGTATTAGCAGATATAAATTGCCCAACTACCAAAGCAGTCAACACTAATTTACCAACGTCATACAGAGCTTTGGATAATTCTTTGCGTTGGTTTTTGTCCAGTTTTATCGCCATTCCAAGAATAAATATAACGCAGTATTTTCTATCTGTCAATGAAAATATTAGATCCCAATCAATTCTCTACGTCCCACTCTTGAATGTGTCTATGATTCATCCCGCCGCCTCGCCGCTCAAGTTAAAATCACCCGACCAAGAGCAGGCTTTATACAAAAGGATCGTTTCCGAATCTTATCAAGCAGACCGGGATCAACTTGAACTTCAGGTTGGCATGAAACCACTGTTATCTTTACACGGCAAACTTACTGTTATAAAAGGCGAATTCGCTGTAAACGGCAGGGTGGTTGAGCCGCAAGATAGGAAGATGGATTTCTACATAAATTTCTGGGGGATCGTTTTTGCTTTAGCCAAAGAAAATAAAATTGAACATTTTAGTATTTTAAAAATTAAAGATTTATCGTTGATTGACCTCCTATTACCACAATTTGCCGCAAACGGCGCTATAATAGATGAGATTTTTGTGAACGCATTATTGTCGTATCTAAGCCCGGAGCAGATCGCCGGCTGGCGTCAAGAAGCAAATGGGCCTTTAGAGCTATGGATTTCGCTTTTTAATTTGTTACGTGGTCATAAGGTAAATGTGGATATTGCATTTGAGTATTATTCTGCAATTGAACAGTATCACAATTGCATCCTTATCAAGATTATTAATAACATACCTTTATTTAAAAGAAACAAAGAAAGGCTGGAAGAGGTATTTGATATTTTAACGCGCGTTAAGGATGAAAATGAAAGAACAGGCGACTTGGAAGAGAAAGGCATTTTGACTCAAAATAGCGGGAACGGGTTAAAGGTCTTTGTTAATTATTTAGCTGGTATGGCCAGCATGTATGAATTTATAGAATGTGAAGAAAGCACCGAACAGGTAATAAGGATAATAAGCCGTCTGCCTATTTTTAAGGAAGATTTCATTAAGGATTTAGCAATTAGGGGGCAAGCTATTCATAATCCCGCTTGTTCTCCTGTGGCTTTGAAAAGGGACACATTCCCGCTTAGATCCAGAAACGTCCCTCGATTGGCTTCAGAAACGTCCCTGCAGAAAGGTAGCGCCTCGCCGCTGGAGGCCGGCCGGAAAAATAAACTGACCGCGATGGCAAAGCTGCTCTGGAAGGCGCGCAAGGAGATGGACGATATAGCAAAAGTATTGTTTGATATTATAGATTCTCAATTTGAGCCGATTTTAACCGGGAATCCCTATGGATTATCAAAAGAACTGGAAACCAGGATAATAGGCGCAAAAATGGAATTATCGCGCCTTTTCGACTATACCAATAATACTCTTGATGGGCAATGGGAATATCCCCTTTCTTTGGGCAGAATAGGACATTTCATTCATACGCTGCAGGAAGGAATTATCGGGATACAAGACCTATTGAAAGAGGCTATCGAACCGGAATATTTATTCAAGCAGGCAGGAATAGGCGCACAAGAGTTTGCAGAAAGAATAGGCGATATAATCCATATGTTGGAAGAAATAGAATGTGTATTCGCTCCCTTCCTGGATAAGGGGGAAACGGAAGAGCTGGGAGTTAATTATATGCTGCAAACGATAGTAACGGTCTTAAAGCATTATGCCGCTCCCTGCAAGATCGAAGAGAACTACAGCCGAGATCTATATTCTTATCCTGCCCCCCGGGAATTATATTTCGTGTTTCTGAGCACGATCGCCAATGCGATTGAGGCAGTAAAAGGGAAAGCGGACCCGCATATAGAATTATCCACCCGGTTTAATGGGGCGAATATTCCCTATTCGGTAATTATCCGGGATAACGGAAAGGGCATGACCGAATATAAGCGCAGGAGAGTATTCAAACCCTCATTCAAGCCGGAGAATAAAAATAGAGGGCTGCTGATCACGAAAGAGATATTAGACAAATTTGGCGCAAAGATCATGATTAGAAGCGAAGTGGGCAAGGGTACGACGGTTATAGTTATGCTTCCCGTTAAATTGGCCGGCTCGCCGCTGGGGGGATTGGTCCAATCCATATGGGGGTTAGAAGGAATCCTTAATCAAGAGGAATATTTAGTCTATGCGTATCCCCCTGACGTCCCATTGATTAATCCTCAAGAGTTGTCCTCATATCAAGATTGGAAGTGGTGGGGGAAGAACAATGCTAAATTCAATGAAGCGAAGGAAAAATTCATAGATTCCATTCCATTAGCTTTTACGATGAGAGGATTATTGGTTCCTAAGAGATTTGATTTTAAGTGGATATTAAGAGAGACTATGAAAAATGGATACTGCGCGATCGCAGCATTATATTATCCGGACTTCTATGGGCGAATTCCTCTTGACTATAATGGAACCATTAAGGTTAACTTGTCTGTCATCAAATGCGCCAAAGGAGAGGATTATTTAGAAATAATCATTTCTGACAATGACGCAGGAAGATTTACACATCAAGTATTCGCTTCTTATCCCAGCTTCTTTCTGTTGAGAAAACGAGGAAAAGGAGTCATCAACACGAGAGAGCTGCTTTCTTATTATGGAGGCACGCTTAAATTAATTTATGGAGAGCCTTTCAATTATGGCATGAGAACGCAGGCCAGAATTACTATTCCGCTGCGGCATCTAGTCGCCGTTGATATATTTACACTTAACAACGCAGCCGCCTCGCCGCTGGCGCAGCAGGCGAAACCATCTTATAACCCATTATTCGGTAATAAGATAATAAGCAATAGGATGGCAGCTTGGGGAGCGTCACCCATAAACTCTTTGCTTATGGATAATTTTGTAGGCCAACTGGAAAAGTGCGTATCAGCTCATATTAGAAGAGATAATGAATGGTTACCTTCAGGAATGGATAAAACAGCCTGGGAAGAAAACATAAGGCATTTTATTTCTCAACTGAATATCGAAGAGCATCATGGACCGATTTTGCGGAAAGCAATGGTTTATTTAGCACAACGCAATAAAAGCGGTGACCCCTCCGATTTTTCGGTAATCGCAAAGATAATAAGAAGAATTAAAGAGCGGAAATCAATTATTCCTTTTGAAGTGAAGGATGTTTATTTTGTGGCCAGGGCAATTTTCAGATACGGAGAGGATGCGGTATTTAACCCCACTTATCATTATGAAGACAGCATCACTTTTCGAGGGAGCAATAATTCGATTACAGGTGTTTTTGCGGTTTCACCTTCATTATTGTCGCCCAAGCTTAATCCCTATGTTGCTAAAGACAGCTACGTTTTTGCTTTTTTCCCATACAAAAGGTATTTATTGCTAAAAAACGGCAGGGAAAAAGATGAACAGCATGTACACGGCTCTCTATTTTATATGAGGTTCCAGAAATTAGAAAAGGAGAAAGGTATTTTAGTTCTAGAGATTCATTCAGACCTTTATGGAAGCCTGAAGACTACGCTGAAGAAGAAATTTAAAGATGTATATGGTGGTTGGCCGCATTTTATAATCACAGCTTTTGAGAATTATGCAAGGCAGCAAGGTTATAGCAAAATATTAATTACTCCGGCGGATTACCAGCTAGAGAAATGGGGATGGAATGGATTAGATGAAAATGTTGCTAAGCGCATCTATGATGAAGCGCCAAGAGACCTACGCTATATTATTAATAACCCACTTATTTATCCTAAAATTGTAGAGAAGAAGCTTTTGACTAACACGCACGTAAAATATATATCTAGTTCGCCATTGGAGCTAGGTGTTCGTTTTAGAGGCAGACTGTTCAAAGGGGGTACCTTTCCGATTAGTTTCAGAAACGGTCCCCGATTGGCTCCAGAAACGTCCCTGCTGAACCGCAGCGCCTCGCCGCTGGCGCAGAACGACCTTATTAGAATTGATAAGGCAGAAATGTATCCGCAGGCTGGGAAGGTGCTTGTAGCAATGAAGGATGATGAAATAGATGTCGTTACAAGAGTGCCGGATGAATTTTTGAAGCAGGATGGATTAGAGGTTTGGCTTTATACGGATTTAATAAGATCTGAGTGGGCCGACGCAATACAAATGCGAAAGCTAAGTAGCGACATGGATGACGATAGATTTATTGCTAAAATAAAATTGGAGCGGATTGGGGTCGTTCAATATGTTTGCCATTGGTTTATTCCCAACGAAGGCCAAGGTAAAGTGATGGAAGGGTGGTCTATCCCCCATTTCAAAAATGGTATTATTCTAGTTAGAAAAAATCCAGACTATCCCGGGAAGGAAGCAGCACTTAATGAAAAAGTAGCGCTGATGGAATCATTTTACGCCTTGGCCGATACACATAAGATAGATCATATCTATTATGAACGAAAATTACTACATATAAGCGGGTTAGAGGATATTTATATAACTCGTAAATTATTAGAAGCTTACCAATTTGCATCGGACCATCCTTTCTTTGAAGAAATTCGCGCCCTTTCTTCGGATAAACAAATCAACTTTCAAAATATAATCCGTTACTTCCTTAATCGCCTGCTGGAAAGCGCAAAAATGCTTTTTGGGAAAATAGAACAGAACTATCAAATGACTTTTGAGCAACATGAAGCGATTAAAATCGCTAGTGAGTTACTTTCGGGATATTATGGTGTCAAGATCGATCTTTCCTGCCTTGTATATTGGCGCGATATGAAGCGTATCGGGTCATATGCCATGGCTTCAGAGTTTCACAATGTCATCATTATGGATACAAATGAACGTGGAAAATGGGCGCTGGTTCGGCACCTAATCCATGAATTTCTCCATTTATTTGAAAGCAGCGACGACGGGTTAGTAGATTATTTGACAATGGTAATTCTTCAGGACGCTGGAAGCCACAAATATTCTTATTTTGAGAAAGCCAGCCTTATAAGTCTGTTGATTAGTCAATACGGCTTTAAATCGGTTTACAGCTTTTTTCAAGGTATCTGCGTGCAAAATTGGGAAGAGGGTCTTTTAGGCAGACATGCAGAAAAGATAATATGTATTATAAGAAACTTAACCAGCGATATTCGATCATCGGTACAATTGTTAATGAACAGTCCGGACTATATGGGGGAACTGTTGGCTAATAAAGATAATTCTGCCTATTTGGATTTGCTATCAGAAGAAATAGAATTATTGGGCCAAAGAAATAAAATAAGAAATACAGGGGAAGACCTGCAGTCAGCAGACACGGAAAGTTATGAAGGAAAAATTGAAGCGATTAGAACCGAGCGGAAAAGTGAAGCTAGAATTCCGTCTTTGGAAACTCCCGATTTAGGAGAGCAAATTAAAGAGGTTTATTCCATCTGGAAGCAATTAATAAATTCTTCTTCACCCCTATGTGGCGCTTCGCCGCTGGCGGGCAACAGGGACACCTCTCCGATTGGATCCAGAAACGGTCCTCGATTGGATTCAGAAACGTCCCTGGTGAGAGTGGGGGCGTGCGTAGGGGGCAGGGGCACCGGGAGGAAGCTCCCGCCTTCGGAAGTTATGGCCTCATCAAGTATGGGTTGGATGGATTTCAAAGAATACAAAGCTAAGAATATATACAACACCCCAGGTTATGTTTTTAAGATTAGGTCTTCACGGCAAAAAATAAGCTGTGACGGCATAAATTTAAGGATTCGTGGGCCGCCGCGCTCTTTTGTCAGCTCACCTGTATCTTTCGCTGGAATATTCCGCAGGATCAAGGCATTTGTAAGCTATGCGCTTCTGGTATGCCTGTTTTTTCTCCAGATAGGCTGCGTGCTTCCCCTAAAACAACAGCTTGTATTTATGAACCCGTTGAGCAGCCTTGACGCAAAGAAAAGGGCAGTATTTGACACGCAGATTAAAAATGCTACCAAAACCATTGAGCTTAATCCGGAATACGCGGAAGGTTATTTTAATCGGTCTATTTTCAACGCTCAGCTTGGTAAACTTGAAGAAGCCAGGCGGGATTATGCCAAGGCAATAGAATTAAACCCCCAATATTTCTTTGCCTTTTTGGCCGGGCAGTCATTAATGCCCAAGGATGAAAAAATGAAGAGCATTGCTTTTGATGCCTTCTTTAAGGCGCTCAAGGATGACCGTTATTATACCTGGCGATACGTTGCTGCGGAGATGTTCGCAAACGCAAATAACGCCAAATTCACCGATTTTGTTACGCCTAAATTAAAGGATTCTTCCTGGCAGGCGCGCGAGACCGCGACTTTATTTTTGGGCAAGCTTTCAGACAAGTTTGATAAGCCTGAAGTAACGAAATCATTAGCCCCTATGTTAAGGGATAGTGTTCATCAGGTGCGGGAGGCTGCGGTGTTATCTTTGGGGAACAAGATTAAATTATCTCCCCCGTTAGTAAAGGAATTTATTAATATTCTAAAGACAGATGCCAGTCTTGGAGTAAAATTTACCGTGGCCAGGTATTTACAAAGCGTAAATACCCCGGAGGCAAAGGAAATAAAACCTTTGATTCAACAGGCTGCGGCGGAAGTAAAGGTCGTGATCATGATACCAGGTGTTGATGATTACTTAGGGCTTTGGCTTCCTTCAAAACATACAAAAGAATGGTCAACGGATCTTCAATTAACGAAACTATTAAAGTTGGCTGACATAAAAGTTTTTGAACACGCCTGGCCAGGAAATATTATAGGCAAAGAATTCCAAGATGCACAATTAAGGTTAGATGATACAGTGCTAAAAGCTTTGAAGATAGCAGGAGAACATGGTAAAGTTATGGTGATAATGTATAGCGCGGGCAATCTGGTTGGAGAAAGATTTCTCTCCCCGGATTTAGATTCATCTATAAAGCAAGCGTTCAAGGAAAATAGGATTGAACTTATAGGTTTAGGCTCTCCTTCTTGGAGAAATTTCGCGCGCCTTGATGCTAATTGGGAAAATATCGCTTTAGGTAACGATGTGGTATATCAGGTTTTTGGTCTGAATGCATTTAGAGATTTTATAGATCATGTGCATAAGTTTTTTGATCCTAAGAAAGTTGGGGCAAATCAACATGATGTAGTATATCCTTCTTCTCGTAATGTTACTAAGGAACAAATTGGTGCTCACGATACCTTTAAAGATCCCAGAGTACAATCTTTTATACTCCATCGGGTCTTGCCCCGGTTACAGGTACCCCAATTAGATAAGATGCTTAAAGAGCCGGATTTGTCTAAATGGAGATTTTCACCGAAACACGGTTACTACCTTGAAACACCTGATTTAGGCAATATGCCGGTTAGGCCGCATGTAGAATATGGGTCTAAGCATTTAAGAGACCCTTTTGTTCCTCGGCCGCCAATACCGATGCCGAGCCAACAGCCGATACACACGCTTCAGCCTGTATATACGCCTCAACAGGGCTCCTGGCCAGGGCAATATAATTTTAACATTCGCGCGCCGGATAATTATTATAAGCAGCCAATTATTATACCTCAAACACCGATAATTCCACCTGCGCCTATTATACTGCCTCCGATGAGGAGGTAAGAAAGGAGAAATAGAATGGATACGCAATTATCAGAAAGGTGGGCAAAATTCAATATTGTTATAGTTGCTATATTCTATTTAATTTCGGGAGCATGGGAATTTTTTATGGGAATAACTCAAGGAGAAGGATTGGATAAAGGCATCTATTTTCTGTTAGGAGTTTATCGCGATTATTTGATATTTCTTGGCTGGATCACTATGCTGACTGGCATTCTACTTTTATTTAGAATAAACCTCGCAAGATTGGCCGCCATTATTTTATCCCGGTGGAACTTATTTACCGCCCCTCTTTTTTACATTTGGTGGGTGATATACACAGTATATATTAAAAAATTCTTAACCATAGATTTGTCGTTTTTTTCAAATAGTTATACAATCATAGTAATGTTGGCAATGACCGCTATGCGTCTTTATATCATATATATGCTTAAAATTCCCAAAGCAGGTTATATCTGCTTAAGAAAGAAGAAAAATGAAATTACCGATTAGTTTATGGATATTTAGGGCAGGAGGTACGGAGGATGTTTAAGAGATGAACATATCTGAACACAGGCAGGCGATCAGGTGGCGGGCAAACTGGCAGGCAAAGATAAAGCTTGAGGCCGCGGGATTTGAGATAACGAAAGACTTTACTAATTGCTTAATTTATGATATAACTCTTAGAGGGTTAAGGGTTTGCCTGCCTCAGAAAATAGAGGTTGATGCGTACGTAAAGCTAAGCCTGGTCCTTTCCGAGGATTGCCGCCTGGATAACCTGGAAGCCTGGGTTGTCTGGAATAAGGCTATTGACGGAAACAATGCCTATGGGCTATACTTTACTAAAATCAGCGATCCTTGCAAGGAGAAACTGTACCAATTTACGCGCAGTAATTTTCACGAGCAGATGAATAAACAATGGTGGAAGGATATTGACAAGGATATCAATCAACAAGAAGGGGGTGAAGAGATGGAGGACCGCAGGATATTTGAGAGGCTTGAAAAGCGCCTGCCGTTAAGCTTTTTAAATCTTAATTCCGGGACTGAAGGCCAGGCCCAGACTCGGGATTTAAGCGCCAAAGGGATAAGATTAGTGGCAGACCAGCAATTTGAGCCGAAAACTCATCTTGAGATGTGGTTAAAAATGCCCGACAAGGGAGAGCCGCTTTATTTAAGAGGAGAGGTAGTCTGGTCAAGATTACAAGGGGCAAATGAATACCATAGTGGCATAAACCTGGAGAAAGCGGATCTGATGGGCATCTCCCGGATTTTCAGGTCTTGATCCGCAGCAGCACAAAAAACCTTGACCATCCGCTGAAAATATGTTAAGTTTTACATTCGTGATCAATGGAAGGAGTATGAGGATGTTGATTAGGAGCGCAGTCCTGTGTATTTTCGCGTTATTCTCACTTTTAGGCTGTTCAGGACAAAAGATTGATTCTAAGCCCGCCATTACTGTCTGGCACTGGATGACAGACAGGGACCCTGCCTTTCAGGCATTAGCCAAAAAATATGAAGCTTTAACCGGAATAAGAGTCAACTTTGAACTTTACGCCCCGTCGGATGCTTATTCACAAAAGATCCGCGCCGCGGCGCAAGGAACTAACCTGCCGGATATCTTCGGTATCCTGGGAGAAAAAAGGGATTTCGCCTCCTTCATCAAGGCCGGCCATATCCTGGATATCACTCCATATATGGAGGCTGATAACAGCGCCTGGAAGAATAAATTATTCCCCAAGGCCCTGGCAGTGAATGAATTTGCCCCGGGCAACAGTTATGGTATCAACCCCGGAATATTCGGGGTGCCCATAGATATCATGACCATCCAGATGGTCTATAATAAGAAGCTTTTCAGGGAGCTGGGTTTAAATCCCGACCGTCCGCCCAAAACATTTCAGGAGTTCCTGGATATAGGCAATAAAATATCCGCCGCAGGCGGATCCGCCTCCGGCGGAAAGGCTGGCAGTATGCAGGGCCTGGTTTCCGGATGGGGTGAGGTGTGGATGATTGATTGCCTGGCGAATAATTACGCCTTTAATATAATGGGCAAAGATAAGGTGCTGGCTACAATAAGGGGAGAGGTTCCTTATACTGATCCAGACTGGATCAAGGTATTTTCTATTTTTAAACAGATGCAGGAGTCCGGGGTTCTGGCCAAAGGCATAGTTACTATGATCAATAAATCCGCCGAACAGCTTTTCGCCAATGAAAAAGCGGTTTTTGCCTTTAACGGCTCATGGTGCGTGAATGTCTATAAAGGGATGAACCCCAGCCTTGAGTATGGGGCAATGCTGCCTCCGGCGGCTTCGGATAAATATCCTATCTCTATCTGGGGGGGGGCAGGTTCATCTTTCATGGTCAATGCCCGCTCCAAGAACAAGGATGAGGCGGTAAAGTTCCTAGTCTGGCTTACTGACCAGGACCAACAGGCGTATTTAGCACAGGAGACCAATAACCTGCCCGCGAACAAAAACAGCTTATCTAAAATCCCGGAGATACTCGCCCAGTTTAGCCGCGGTATGGATTATGCCACGCACCCGAATATCTGGGGGGTCTCGGAGTTTTCCCTGGTCATTGAGGCCTTTGACCGCGGTATCCAGTCGATCATTATCGGAGAAAAGACCCCGGAGCAGGTAGCCGCTGAAGTCCAGCAGATCAAGGAACGCGAGTTAGCCAAGAAAAGGGCAAGATGAAGATAAAAGCAGCGCTGGAGAATTATACCTTTGTATTGCCGGCGGTAGCGATATTCTCCGTGTTTTATGTCATTCCTTTTGTCTGGGTTTTTCAGCTCGGGCTTTTTGAGTGGGACGGGATCTCTTTTACCAGGACATTCGTGGGTTTGCAGAATTTCAAAGAGATCTTTTTCCAGGATAAGAGCTGGTGGCAGTCAATGTGGAATGCCACTTATATTACGCTTATCGCCCTTACCTTCCAGAATATCCTTGCCTTTATGCTTGCCTGGGCCTGCGACCGCGAGATCAAAATGAAGAATTTCTACCGGGTGATATTTTTTATCCCTCCGGTATTATCCGAGGTGGTCGTGGGCATGGCCTGGCGTTTTATCATCAATGACATTGACGGCGCTAATATCATTAACCGTACCCTTACGGGTATGGGTATGCCTAATTTAGTGCATAATTGGCTCTCTGATCCGAATACCGCTCTTACCACCGTTGCCTTAGTGCATTGCTGGAAGGGTTTTGGCTGGGGCTTCCTGATCTTCCTGGCAGGCCTGCAGACCATCCCGCGCGAACTTTATGAGGCAGCGCGCGTGGACGGCGCCAGCGCCTGGCAGTCATTCAGGAAGATAACCATACCCTTGATGGTCCCGGTGATGGTCCTGGTGGCTATCCTTACGGTGTTAGGCACGATGCAGGTGTTTGTCCTGATCGTCAGCCTTGTGGGAGGGGAGTTTGCCGGCCATACTTCAGTGCCGGTCTTAAGGATCCTGGCTTCCATGCGCGGCTCATCGCGTTTTGGTTATGCCTGCGCCCAAGGCATTACTTTCGGAATGGTGCTGATAGCGATATCGTTTATCCAATATAGATTTTCCAAGAAGGCCAGGCAATAAAATGAAAGCAGCGATATATTATAAAACAAAGAAATTCGCGGTGAATACCATTATTCACCTGTTCCTTATCAGCGTGGCAATAACCTGCCTGTATCCTCTGCTCTGGATGATCGTATCCAGCTTAAAGACCCAGGATATGATCTTTAAGGATATCTCTTTGATCCCGCACCAGTTCCGCCTGGAAAATTATATCAAGGCCTGGCAGGAGGGCGGGTTTGGCCGCAATTTCCTGAACAGTATTCTTTATACCTCTTCGGTAGTCTTCGGCATAGTGATCATTTCTTCAATGGCTGCCTATGCTTTCAGCCGCCTGCGTTTTCCGGGAAGCAAGTGGCTGTTTATTATGTTCATGGCGGCAATGATGATCCCCATCCCGGGAAGTTTTGTGGCTCTTTATGTTTTGTTGAACAAGCTGAATTTAAGGAACACCCCTATCGGTTATATCCTGTGCATGATCAACGTGGGCCTATCCACCAGTATTTTCCTGCTTAAGACTTTTTTTGACAAGATGCCCAAGGAATTGGAGGACGCCGCGCGCATTGACGGCTGCTCAAAGCTGGGGATCTGGTGGCATGTTGCCCTTCCCCTGGCTAAGCCGGTGTTGGCGGTGGTAGTTGTTTTTAACGCCCTTACCGTCTGGAACGAGTATATCCTTGCCCTGATCATCTTTGATAACCGGCAGTTCATGCCTCTGCAGGTTGCCTTACAGACCTTTCAGGGAGAGTTCGTGACTAATTATCCGTTATTAATGGCGGGCCTGACCATTACCGCCTTACCTATTATCATAGTGTATCTGTTGATGCAGAAATATATCGTCAAAGGGGTCACCCAGGGAGCGGTGGTAGGATAATGCGCAAATATTTATTTTTGATAATATTCTTGGCTTTAGCCGGCGGCGTTGCTTTTGCCGAGAGCAGGCCTTCCTCCGGAGAGTTGACCACCAAGGCCTGGATAGCCCACGGCAAAAAGGATATTGAGTCCACCTTCAAATATACGCAGGAGTGCATTGACCTATATCAGGATGAGGCGTTAAAGGAGCAGGCCTCTTTGAAGGCCCTGCCTAAAAACAGGAAAGAGATCGAAGCGGTGCAGGCATTAAATGACGTGGCTACCTGTTATTTTATCCAGGCAGAAAGCTTTATGCGCCAGCAGAAGCTTGAAGATGCCAAGAAGATATTCAAGCTGATCATTGATAAATATTCTTTTGGCCAGGCATGGGACCCCCGCGGCTGGTTCTGGTCGATAAGGCTGGCTTCGGAGCAGAGCATTAAGAAGATCGAGACCGGCTCAATTGAAATAGAGGAGAAGAAGAAGGTAAGCCAGCTGCCTACCAAAGTCGTTTTATTTGATCCCGGAACAGAGGAGTTTGTGGATTACGCCAAATACGGCCGGTTCCAGGATGCGGGGACCAAGGATTATAAATATGTAGTCACCGACCAGCCGGGACTGATCGCCGCTGTCGGTGAAGGCATATATCCTAATTCCAGCTCGGTAATGCGCGACCCGGAGCTAAAAAAAGCGATCAAAGAAAAGCGTTTGGAAGGGGACCTCTGGGATTTTATTTATTCCCCGGATATGGAGGCGGCATTTTTGAAATGGGCTACCTCAAGCGAGCCGCAGGGGGTGAAGTTGTTCGGGACCGGGTTGATACTTGAGCGTTCAGGCCTGATTACCCAGGCCCTTAAATGTTATTACGCTATCGTCGTGCATTTTCCCGGCAGCTACGGCTGGACCTATTGGCATACCCCCTGGTATGTCGGCCAAGCAGCCATTGCCAAAATAAATTTTCTTCTGCGCCGCAACCCCCAGCTGGGTTATAAACTTGAAGGCGCCCGGATCGATATTATCAACGGTTTTGATAATGATATTTCCAACGATACTGCCGTGGCTAACCCGGGACAATTCGTCAAGGTTGACCTGGCAAAGGAAGCGGGGAAGGCCAAGCCCACAGCCGATTCTTTAAAGATCAAGAAAAAAGTCGGCAAAGGCAAGGTGCGCCTCGTGCAATATGAGAATGATGATTGGCAGTTGCTGGTTGAGGATAAGCCTTACATGATCAAAGGGATTACTTATGCCCCGACTAAGGTAGGCCAGTCCCCGGATGACGGGACGCTGGGCAATTGGATGGAGGAGGATTTTAACAAGAACGGCAAGATAGACGGGCCTTATGACGCTTTTGTCGATAAAAACAAAAATAACCTGCAGGACCCCGATGAGCCGGCTATAGGCGATTTTAAGCTGATGCAGGATATGGGCGTAAATACCATCCGGCTTTACCATCATCCGCTTAAGGTAAACAAGCAGCTCCTGCGGGACCTTTACAATACTTACGGCATCCGGGTGATCATGGGGGATTTCCTCGGTAAATATGCCATTGGTTCCGGGGCTGCCTGGAATCCCGGTACGGACTATAATAATGAAGAGCATAAGAAAAATATGATCGAGTCGGTCAAACGGATGGTCAATGAATTTAAGGATGAGCCGTATATTTTATTCTGGCTTCTGGGCAATGAGAATGTTTACGGCTATGCCTGCAATGCCAATGAGCAGCCCGATGCTTTCTTTAAATTTGCCAATGAGGTCGCCAAGATCATCAAGTCAATTGATCCGGAGCATCCGGTGGCAATAGCTAGCGGCGATATTTTATTCCTGGATAAGTTCGGCAGGGATACCCCGGACATAGATATTTTCGGCACCAATGCCTACCGCGGGGATTATGGGTTTGGGGCCTTCTGGAGGCAGGTTAAGGAGGAGGCAGGCAAGCCCGCCTTCATCACCGAATTTGGCTGCCCGGCTTATGCCGAAGGAAAAAGCGCTGATGAAGCCGAAGAGCTGCAGGCGCAATACCATTTAGGTTCCTGGGAGGATATCCAGAATAATATGGCTTTTAGCGCAGGAGCAGGCAATGCCTTGGGCGGGGTGGTTTTTGAGTGGCTGGATGAATGGTGGAAGGCTTATGAGCCGGCGATCCACGATACCAAGGGATTATGGGCCGGGCCTTTTCCCGATGGATATATGCACGAGGAGTGGCTGGGGATGTCCGGCCAGGGTGACGGGAAATTAAGCCCGTTCTTAAGGCAATTACGCAAGGTTTATTATACGTATCAGAAGAAATGGAAATAAGCTTAGCTTAATAACAGGCAACAGAAACAAAATGGGAGGTGGGTATGAAAAAGTTAATGGCGGTATTGTTAGCCCTGATCCTTATGGCTCCGGCAATGGCTGCGGCCCAGGAGAAGACGGCTAACACAGCCAAGGAGTTTGTGGTTTTTCTGGATAAAAATTCCCGGGAGAATCATTTTATTCCTTCGGGCTGGATGGGTGATTACGGCGACATCAAGATGAATGACCAGTCGGCGGAGAATCCACACAGCGGCACAACCAGCATTCAGTTTAGCTACAGCGCCAAGAAATCACAGAATCAGGGCTGGGCAGGGGTTTACTGGCAGAACCCGGCTAACAACTGGGGGAATAAAAAAGGCGGTTTTGACCTGACCGGAATGACCAAGCTTACCTTTTGGGCAAGAGGCGCCAAAGGCGGAGAGATAATCCAGAAGGTAATGGTTGGCGGCATCAAGGGAACTTACCCGGATACAGTATCGGTGGAAATGGGCCCGATTGAATTGACCGATACCTGGAAGCAATATACCGTTAACCTGGTGGGCAAAGATCTTTCATATGTCAACGGCGGATTCGGCTGGACCACGACCGCGGATCTAAATCCGGATGGAGCCACATTCTACATCGATGATGTAAAATTTGAGGCTGATCCGGGTTTAAAGCCGCAAGGCAGACTGCAGCAGGCTATGCCGTTTTATGTTTATGCTGACCGCTCATCCATCGCCAATCACTATATTCCCTCCGGCTGGATGGGTGATTACGGCGACATAAAGTATGACGGCTCCTCAAAGGAGGACGCCTATTTAGGGGATACCTGTATTAAGATAATCTACAACGGCAAAGCAACTCAAGGAGCGCGTTGGGCAGGGATCTTCTGGCAGAATCCGGCAAACAACTGGGGTAGTGTTGACGCGGGCTTTGACCTTTCCAAGGCCACCAAGCTTACCTTCTGGGCGCGCGGCGCCAAAGGAGGGGAGCGTATTGAAGAGTTCAAGGTCGGCGGTATTATGGGAGAATTCTCGGATTCAGACAGCGCGACTATCGGCCCGGTCATCCTGAACAAGGAGTGGACGCAATACACCATTGATCTAAAGGGCAAAGATATGTCGTATGTTATCGGTGGTTTTTGCTGGTCAGCCAATGTGGATAACAACCCGGAAGGCGCTACTTTCTATCTGGATGAGATCAAGTTTGAATAATCAAGCTAGGGACGGTTCTCAACTTAAAGGAAAAGTGTCCCCTTTTAGGGGACACTTTTCCTTTGTCTTGAGAACCGTCCCTGTTTTATTTCTGCTGGTTTTATTCGGCTGCCAGGCCAGGCCAGGGGCATATATACAGAAACTTAGAAATCAGCATTACCGGCTTATAGTCAACGGCTCCCCCTATATCGTAAAAGGAGTCTGTTATAATCCTATCCCCATCGGGGCCAACCATGAGTATAACTGGTGGTCAGACCCCAACAAGCCGTGGCTCGCCGACGGCAAACTGATGAAAGAGATGGGGATCAATACCATCCGTATTTATCAATCCCCTGATAATCCGGAGGCGGCAAAACTAGTGATCCGGGACCTGTATCAGTTATATGGTATCCGCACCATTATGGGGGACTGGCTGGGGTTCTGGGAATACCCCTGCCCTTTTTACGGGGACAAAAAATTCCAGGATAAGGTGAAAAAACAGGTCATAGAGATGGTCAATAATTATAAGGATGAGCCGGGGTTACTGGGCTGGATCCTGGGTAATGAAAATAATTATTCCTGCCTCGGCCATCTCAATCCCTGGTCAAGCCCGGAGGTGGACCTTGAGCCTGATCCGCAGAAGCAGAAGGCCATGCGCGCCAGGATCTATTATTCATTCGTTAATGACCTATCCAAGGAAATACATAAAATAGACACTCTGCATCCGGTAGGCCTGGGCAACGGGGAGCTGGTGGGCCTTGACTCCGCCGATAAATATTGCCAGGATGTTGATTTTGTCGCCTGTATCATTTATCGCGGCAGGACCTTTGGGAATCTTTTCAAATCCATCAGGCAGACATTTGACAAACCGGTGTTATTGTCCGAGTTCGGCGCGGATTGCTACGACGCTTACTTAAGGAAGGAAGACCAGGATATGCAGGCCTTTTTCCTGCAATCGCAGTGGGCCCAGATATATGAAAACCTGGCTAACAATAAAAAGGGCGCCGGTAACTGCATAGGAGGCACTCTTTTTGAATGGACTGATGAGTGGTGGAAGTATAATCCCGATAACCCCGAAGATTGGTCGCTGCATAACACTGAAAGCGGCTGGTCCAACGGCAGTTATTATTTTGATATCCGCGCCGAAGGCAACAAGAATATGAACGAGGAATGGTTCGGCATTGTCGCTTTAAGCCCGGAGATTGAAAACGGCATAAACAAACGCGTACCGCGCAAGGCATATTACGTGATCCGGGAATTCTGGAAGCACCCGGTTTTGAAGAAAGCGCGGCCTAAGAAAACGTCCCAAGGAGGCTAAATCCATGTCATTTGTTTCTAGGATCACGGTATTTATCCTGGGTGTATTTTTGTGGACTCACGCTTTTTGCCAGGCGCCCGCTGAAACTAAAGCTGCCGGAGGCTCCTGCTGCCCGGGCCTTGAAGAGCTGAAGGTAAAATATCTCAAGGATAATCAGTATGCCGGATTTATGGATTTTCTTAACAAGCCCAAAGGTAAAGAAAAGCTTACCCAGCCATGCCTTAACTATTATAAAGCGCTTACCCGTTACCTGCAGCTTAAATATCTGGAGGAAAAGCAGTCCTGGGATGAATATTTTGCCGAAGGCAATACTTATCGCGATCAGATAGTGGATAACGCACAAAAGGTTATTGAGCAGGCTCAAGGCAGCGATTGCCTTAAGGTCAAAGCCAGGCTCCTGCTTTGGCAGTTCCATCACGGACAGCAGGATGCCTTTGCCGGAGATGCGTTAAGTGATCTGGTGGCGGATACAAATGCCTACGCACAGCAGGCCACGGACGCGCAGTTGATCAAGGATATCGCGGATACACTTTCCAGTTACGAGGAGAAGTCAAAGGCCCGTCAGCTTTATAAGCTTTACGTGGATAAGCTTGTTTCAGCTAAGATGTCGGATACCCAGCTTGAGGCAGCGGCAGAGGGTTTCTATAAGGAGGGTAATTTAGAGCTGGCCCAAACACTCTATGATATTTATATAGAAAGGATCTCCAACTCTCTTGCCGGCGATAAGCTTATTCCGGAATTATTCCGGATCGCCGGGCTCTTCGCGTACAAAAGAACGGGCTTATATGATATGGCTTACGCGGAGAAGATCTTCGCCAAAATTGAAGGATTAGGCGGTAAGGATGTTTTTAATCAGGAGACAATCTATTTGCGCGCCTTTAACTTAGAGAAAATGCAGGATTACAAAAAGGCCGCGGAGCTCTACCTGCAATTGATCCAGCTTTATCCTGATACCGGGTATTTTGATGAGGCTAGCTATAAGATCGCCATGATCAACGCGTATGTATTGGGGGATATCAAGGAGGCCAGGGTTTATTTTGAAAAGCTTAGCGCTAAATCAGCGGTCAGTCCGCAGGTGATCTCCAGTTTTTATCAATTGGGTTTACTGGCGCAATGGGAGGGTGATCTAGCCAAGGCTAAGGGTTATTATGATACCCTGATTAATATCGCCGGGGATAACCAGCAGATGGCGTTGGCGTTAGCCAAAGAAAGGCTTAAAGAAATCAGCGATAATAAATCGCTGGCATATAATTTGAAGACATTCCTGGACCTCACCTTTAAAAAACAGGATATTTCCTTAGAGGCCGGCAGATCCGCGTTACAATCCTCCGGTTATATATTAGAGAAGGGGCAGAAGGCCACGGTTTCCTCTTCTTCCGGCATGCCGGAGAGCGGCTGTAATCCGGTAGCACTGCAATATCTCTGGTCAGGCAATTTAGGAGGGGCTGATCCGCAGGTAAACAGCGGAAATTTCCAGGGCTCTTATTCTGACGCGGGGACAAAAGAGATAAATTTGATAATAGTTTCACCCGCAGGGATCGTAGACTATTCGTTTATAATGCTTGACGTGTATTAAAAAAATGGGGTCAGAATTATTTATTACGAGGATAGCCCTCTGCTGAATAAATAATTCTGACCCCATTTTTTTGCATTTTGACTCCATTTTTTCCTTGCAGGGCTTTTTATTTGGGGTATAATACAGATACACACAAAAACCGGAGGTGTTTTATGTATAAACAAATCCGCAACGCCGCAGTTACTCTCTCTCTCTCTCTCTCTCTCTCGGAATTTCACTCTTAGCATTTAATCCTTTTGTTTTTGCTGAAGAAACCCTCACTATTACCACTTATTATCCTTCTCCTTACGGAAGCTACCGGCAATTAGCCGCAGACCAGGTTGCCATAGGCAGCACTTATCGCAATCCTACCTATGCTGATGGAACACTATATGTTTCCGGCAACGTCGGCATCGGGACGACGACGCCGAGTTCTCCAAATAGCAGAACCGTAACTTTACAAATAGGTGATGGAGGAACAAATCATTCTTCCAGCCTTGTTTTGGCACATGATGGAACTGGTTCTGCTGATAATTTCG
>Ga0315282_10006788_pt1 | contig 19012 bp, 17 predicted proteins | sample YL17G07_20_MG_FD_203693 | JGI IMG/M metagenome (GOLD analysis project Ga0315282, IMG submission 203693) | Sediment microbial communities from Yellowstone Lake, YNP, Wyoming, USA - YL17G07_20 | ecosystem: Environmental > Aquatic > Freshwater > Lake > Sediment | place: USA: Wyoming | collected... | reverse complement strand
TATTCCTTCTCTTCCCACATGTCGTAAGCCGTTGCCACGGATGCGGCCTGTGTGATTATTGCAAGTGCCGTGATGAGGTGGAAAAACGTAATCACGCCTATCAGTGGGACGTTCAATCTGAACATCAGATTTAGCAAAATGATTACGCCGAAAATCGGCTGAATAGTCACCAGAATGGCTGTGGATTTCGCAATTCGCTTCAAACGGTTCGGGGCACTTGTCCTCTTCATCTGCATATTGTCGTAGTGAGCTAAGGCCAATATTACCAGCCCCAGAGTTGTATGTCCGTAGACGAGATATTGCTTGAACCCAGGGACGTCAACTGTTACGAGGACTATTTGCAGGAACGCGAGCCAAACCATCGCGTAAAGTTGCTTCCATATACTCAAGTTAGCAACCTCTATCTGAAGAATTACTCTGTGCCGGCTTAACTCTATGCCAAACTCAACGCGGAAAGAAGCGGATTAGCATATACTCTACAGGCAATAATAACGCACTCCATAAGTCAACTCCTCATGAAATTGTTCGCAAGTTGGTTCATGCATTGAAGGAGTTCACAGCGAAGGAATTGCAACCTATTTTGAACGAGATGCTTACGCACGCTACGACGCAACTTCCCAACGACATACTAGGCGCAATCAAAGAAGCACATGCTCATGAAACCAAGGATCTGGCGAAAAAGCAACTCGAAGCGATACTCACAAGCGCAAACTTGAGCGATGAAAAAGGTCTCCCTCTATGCCAAGACACCGGCCTTGTGACGCTCTTCGTTTCAGGGGAGCTGGTTCCTCACATGGATGAGGTCGAGAAGGCGCTCACCCGCACTCTTCAAAACATGACATCTAAAGGTGCGATGAGGCCTAATGTGGTTCATCCGTTCTCACGCAAGAATACAGGCACTAACACGGGACTGAATCAACCGGAGGTTCTGGTTGACAAATCAACGAAGAAGACAACCATGAAAATGATCTTGAAAGGTGCTGGATCCGAGAACTTCACGAACCTGAAAATGATGGTACCAACGGCAAGTAGACAGGACATCTTCAAGCACATCCTCCAAGTTGTAATAGACGCCGGAGGGAAGACCTGCCCTCCCAACATTCTGGGTATCGGCATAGGTGGATCTGCAATTCAGGCCATGTTCAACTCCAAGTTGGCCCTTACTCGCGAGATTGGCGCACGGCACCCTGATCCTGAAACAGCCCAATTCGAGACCTCATTGGTGAAAGCGATCAATGAGCTTGGCATTGGGACTATGGGCTTGGGGGGCGACACGACAGTTTTGGACGTGCATGTTGAAACTGCAGGAACTCACACAGCCTGCTTACCAATCGCGATTTCCTTCGGATGCTGGGCCAACAGAGTTGCAATGGCCGAGCTAAAGGGCAAGAACTTCAGAATGGTAAGGTGAAAAGAAAAATGACAGAATTTAGACTCAACGTTCCCCAAGACAACAACAGAATTTCAGAAGTGCGGACAAACGACGTTCTCTACGTGACCGGAGACATCGCGATCGCTCGAGACCAAGCTCACAAGAAACTGCTCGAAACCTTTGTCCCAGACATCGTTGGCTTGCCGATCTTCCATTGCGGCCCTATCGCCAAGAAAGTCGGAGAGGAGTGGAAGATTGTGGCGGGAGGACCCACAACCAGCACTCGCATGGACGCTCTGACCCCGCCAATCCTCGAGAAATACAACACGAAAATCATCATTGGTAAAGGCGGCCTTGGCGAAGTGGGAAAGAAGGGTCTGGCAAACTTCGGAGCTGTATACTCTGAGTTCACCGGCGGCGCCTCAGCCCTAGCAGTCTCGAAGATCGTGCGAGTCAAGAAACGACTGCTCGAAGAGCTGGGACCGACAGAGCTTGTTTGGGTTTGGGAAGTCAAAGACTTCGGACCACTACTAGTTACACAGGACCATCAAGGAAACGATCTGAAGAAGATAGTCACCACACAAGCGACCTCCAAACTCGAAACGATAGTAAAGACATACGCCTAGAACCCCAGCTCACGTTACGTCAAGGATTTCCGTTCGGGTGGCTTAGTGTCACATCCGCGAAATGAAAACCGTCTCGCTCAACGAGGTCCCCTACGTTCACCGAAATGGATCTTTTGAAAACCGGGCCATCATAGACGAATGTGTGGAATTCACCGTTCTCGCCGCAGGGATCGACACCTGCAGGCAGGTCCCGTAGAAATGACTCGTCGAACTGTCCTCCCACGAATGATGGATCTAGTTTCTTCGGATCCACACAGGTGATGACTGCTCGGAAACCAATCCGCAGCATCTCCTTCGCAAGTGTGGCTGTATTCTCCAACCAGAGAGGAAAAACGGGTTCAATTTCGATCTGGGAGAGTTTTTCCTCTCGATACTTTCGAATATCCTCCAGAAACAGGTCACCAAAGATAGCGTGCGTTACCCCTTTCAATTTCCACGCAGACAGAACATTAGACATTTTTTCCTCGTAGACTTGGTTTGGGCATGGATAGGGTATCATGATCTTCTCTAGAGGGATGCCGAGCGACTGCGCCTGAAGATCGAGCAACTCCTCTCTGACACCATGCATTGAAACGCGATGGAATCGATCTGTAACCGTAGTGAGCAGACATGATACTTCGAATTCCTTTCTTTCCAAGATTCGGTACAGAGCCATGGCGCTGTCCTTGCCAGACGACCAAGAGAAGATTGCTTTTGGTTGTTCTTCTGGTGCAACATGGTTTGGCATCGTTCAACACACTAGACGATTCTACCACCAAAGCAAAATTAGGGGCATACGAGCTACGCAAGAGATCATTGACTGGGACCTCTTGTAGTTAATGTCTACCATGGAGCAGAGAGCGAGTGTTGCTTAGAGTCATCATGCACGTTGACATGGATGCTTTCTATTCCTCTGTCGAGCAACGCGAGAATCCCGCCCTGAGAGGTAAGCCGGTCATTGTCGGCGCTGATCCAAAGGGCGGAAAGGGACGAGGCGTGGTCGCCGGTTGCTCATATGAAGCAAGGAAGTTCGGTGTGCACTCAGCTCAACCCATCTCACAGGCGTACAGACTCTGTCCTGAAGGCGTCTATATGCGACCCAACTACAAGCTCTATGACGAAGCGTCCGAGCAGGTTATGCAAGTTCTCAGACCCTACGGTGCACGGTTCGAGCAAATCAGTATCGACGAGGCCTTCATTGATCTGACCGGGAAGGTTGAGAGCTTCGAAGAGGCCGAAGCTCTGGCAGGCAAAATCAAGCAAGATGTCAGGGTGAAAACTCAACTGACTTGCTCCATTGGAATCGCGCCGAATAAATCGGCAGCCAAGATCGCTTCCGACTTCAAAAAGCCCGACGGCTTGACGGTCATTCCACCCGACAAGGTCCGCGAGTTTCTAGCTCCGTTGGCTGTGAACAAGATCAGCGGAATCGGAAAGAAGAGCACCGAGCTGTTGCGGCAAATAGGTATCAGCACGATAGGAGAGCTCGCTTCAACTCATCCCAGCAAGGTGGCAGATGCGTTCGGCAGATATGGGACCAGAATATGGCAAGTGGCCAACGGTACTGACGAGGAGGAAGTGATCACCACCTATTCGATGAAATCCGTAAGCTCAGAGACAACATTCGAGGAAGACATCGCTGACAAAAGCAAGGTAATGGAGGCTTTTGCCTCATTGATCGAGGATGTTCACGCCCGGACACTTTCACAGAATATGCTCTTCCGAACGGTCGGAATCAAGGTTCGCCTTGAAGACTTCTCAACATTCACTCGGGCAAAGACACATTCAAGACATACGGATGACAAAGCAGTGATAGACGAATACGTGAAGATCCTGTTCAGCGAGTTTGAGACCTCAAGCAAGAAGTTTCGCTTAGTCGGTGTACGTGTGTCCAATCTGAGGAAGGCAGATATTGGTCAAGAGACTATCTTGAGTTGGGCTAGTAGCCACCGCTGAATACCTCGGATTGAGTTCACATCAGTTCTGTGCGTAGCTCGCGAGCATAGGTCTGCACGATGCCGGGTCCGAAATCGAAAGGGAAATTCGCTGCCTTGAAAAGTTCTGGCAGTGGCTTGGATCCTCCTAAGGCTAGAGCTCGCTTGTAGGCCTCGATGCCTTCGTGTTGGTCCTTGCGATATTGAGTCCATATTCCCAGCGCTCCTAGTTGTGCGATGCCGTACTCGATGTAGTAGAACGGGGCCGTGAACAGGTGCCCCTGGCGCTGCCAGTAAGTGCGTTGGGTGTTATCGTATCCATCCCAATTTTCGCCTCCTCCGAACCGCTGTCGTAGTTTGAGCCAGAACTCTTCTCGTTCTTCGCGGGTGTGGTCGGGATTAGTGTAGACCCAATGCTGAAACGCGTCAATTGTTGCAATCCAAGCGAGTAATCTCACAATCGATTCTAGGTGCTCAGTTTTAGAACGAGCTGCATCGTCGTGGCTGTAGAATGTGCCTTCTATATGCTCACCGCCTAGAAGTTCCATGCTCATCGAAGCCACTTCGGCAAATTCCATTGGGGCATTTTCGCCGCGGTAGTGAGCGTGCGGTTCTAGATCTCTTGTTGCGAAAGTGTGGAAGGCATGTCCCGACTCGTGAAGGACTGTGCGCACATCGTCATCACGACCAACCAGATTGAGGAACATGAACGGTAATCGGACCTCGGGCAACTCCGCGCAATAACCTCCAGGTGCCTTTCCGCGTCTACTCTCTGGATCAATAAGGCCCAGTTCCACCATTCTGCGAAAGTTCTTGCCAAAATCTGAGTCAACGTGATCGAAAACCTCTCCACAACGTTGCATAAGTTCAGTCATTGTCCTGAATGGAATCAGTGGGGAGAGTCCGCTCGGATCTACGTTCAGGTCCCACGGTCGAAGAGTATCCAAACTCATCCTGTTCCTTCGTCCTCTGTCGAGTTCGCGAACGAGAGGGACGATATGCTCCTCCACAGCTTCATGGAAGCGAAAACAATCCGCCGGAGAATACTCGAATCTCTCTCGCCGACGAAAGGCGTAGTCTCGGTAATTGTCGAACCCAGCGTTCTTCGAGATCTTGTCTCGTAGGGCTATGAGTCTCGAGTATAGTTGGTCCATCGTTTCTCTGTCTTTCAGTCTTCGATCCTCGGCAAGGAACCACGTTTCTTGGCGGATACTGCGGTTCACGGTCTCAAGATACTGTGCCATCTGCTGCAGGGTTCTTTCCTTGCCATCATAGAAGACGGTTCTGGCACCTGCGACCTTCTCATACTCCTGTCCCAGCTTCGCATCTTCCTTTTCCAATTCAACGTTTTCAGATCGGAACAGGGCGACATTGTTCTCCCTTCGCCGGCTCAGCACATGGTACCAGTCCGGCAACAGTCCACGATAAGGCGTGTCAACGAACTTGCGGTCGAGGTTGAAGACACGCGGCTTACTCTTCGGCTCTATGTTCTCGATAAAATGCAGGTAAGCCTTCTCGCGTTCTGCATCATCAGTCTGGCAAGTCATGCGAACATAGCGCACGACATACTCCTCCGCAAGTGCCGAGGAGAATTCCGATTCATCCTGCAGCCATTTCTCAAAGTCCTCCTTGGATCCTATGGAACGCCTCTCGAATTCATCGAATACTCGCTCCAGCTGCGTCCAGTCAGCTAAGTCTATCTTGGATGGCAGACAGTGGCGAGGATACTCGCGCGGAAGCTTAGAATAGTCGAAGGACAAACGGCAGCAACCAGAACCCACGTGTAAACGAATCGACCTTACATATCTTTCCCAAATGAGCAGAGTCAGTAACGAGGGTCTACTAGAATTACATTAGTGCTTGACAAGTCTCGTCAGATCTGTTTTCCCGAGTTGCACCTGTAGTCCCTTCAGCCACTCATCGAACCCCATATCCTCTGGACAGACGATGCGAAGCCTTCCGTCTGGAAGAAGTGTGACACTACCGTCCTTTTCCGCGCCCAACGGAATTGTGACAGCTTCGCGATGGATGTTGAACGAATCCGTCAACTCAAGTATCTTGATGATCTGCTCGGGACGAACTGGAACCAAACATCTCGCCAATGCGTCCGTGACGCGCAGTTTCTTTAGAAGGTTCTGGTGCGTTGCGTCAATCTGCTGAGTTCTAAGCATGGCAATGTGCGACAGACGTTAAGTAGGCATCACTCTATCGGTGGATTCGTCGTGCTTTCGGATGAACACGTCGCGCGACCCATTCGCAGCTCCACTCGTGCACCGAATTCGTGATCGCCTCTTCTCAGTCATCATCAAGGCGATGGTTGCTGTAATGGGATCAAGTGATCAACCGCCCAAGATATTATCGAACTCTAAGGTCCGTGGAATCCTTGACGGGCTCGCGCGACTGTACGGTTTCGAGGTTCAACAGGTTCTTCAGGAAAAATCGGGGCAGAGGGCTGCGTGGAACCTGCTGAGGAGCGTTTCGACTTATGGCATCGGGACTCCTCAAAGGCTCAAGGCCCCGGTAAGCGTCGTCTGGAGTCTGTCGTACAGATGCAACCTCCGATGCATGCATTGCTACCAAAACGCCGGCCGCCCCTCGGCGGACGAGTTGACTATTGAAGAGCAATTCAACATTGTTGATCAGATGGCACGAGCTGGAGTTTCGCTAGTCGTCCTCTCCGGCGGGGAACCATTAACAAATCCGAATCTCGGAAGACTGATTGAAAGAATCCGAAAACATGGAATGACAGTATCGATTGATTCTAACGGAGTCCTCTTAGACAGAGCCACGGTGAATTATCTGAAACGACTTGGTGTGAGTTCGATTGAGCTCAGTCTTGATTCTGTGGACGCTGAGGCTCACGATCGTTTTCGTGGCTTCAACGGTGCATTCGAAAGGACTTTGCAAGCAGTAGAGTTGTGCAGCGAAGCTGGAATATTCACAACAGTGGCCACGACGGCCACATGTCTCAACCATGAACAAAGTAGCGAGCTGATCTCTCTGGCCAGAGAGCATGGGGCCGATCGCGTTGTTTTCTTCGATTTGATCCCCGCAGGCAGAGGACGGAGCGTTGAATCGATCCGGCTGTCGCCTTCTCAACTCCTTGATCTAATGGCTATCGTGAGGGAGCATTGTTCGAGAGAGAAAGGCGAAGTGTTTATTGAGTTGCCGCAGTATGTCATCTACTCATCCACGGGAGATGGTGACTCCATCTCGGACGATTCCAGCAGGGCTCTCTCATTCGAGAGGTTCACGGTCAGCTCATTTTTTGACTGTGCAGGGAAGAGCAACATTTACAGAAAGTTTCAGAGCTATCTTGGGGGTTGCCCTGCAGGAAGGCTGTATTGTAACATTCAGCCGAACGGGGACGTTACACCGTGCATGTTCATGCCCAGTTACCCTGTTGCCGGAAATCTGAGGAATCAATCCTTCGAGGAAATATGGAACAGCTCGACTTTCGAAGCGTTGAGAGAAAGAACGAGCCTCAAAGGTAAGTGTGGGCAATGTGCATTTGTGGTAGTTTGCGGTGGTTGTAGAGCCAAGGCATCAGCCTATGAGAGCGATTACTTGGCTTCAGATCCAACGTGCCCTATTCAAGCCCCAAGAACGCCAGCACACTCAAACTAAGCCAACATCGGGGAAAATGTAATCGACTATTCCTGTGCAAGTTCCTCTAGCATTTTCGCGTGACGCTGGTCGTCAACTAGGATCTTCTGAAAACTCATTCTTATTGATTCAAGCGCCTCGATGTGGTTCTTCGTGTCGCGGATTATTTCCGCGAGAGCTGATTTTGTCTTTTGATTCTCGGTACTATTCATCATCTTTGTGAAACTGTCTGCGATGTCCTCCTCGACACCCAACCAGTAGGAAAGGTTCTCTTCGACAACTCTCTGATATGCGGAGACAACGTCCCTTTCGACTTTGAGTGCGTGAGCCAGCGTCTCAATGCTTGTTATTATCCGCTCTCTTAGTGGTTCCCACGCTTTGACCGTCTTCTGCTGTAATCTGAGGGCACGCTCGGTCCCAAGCTCATTCATTGCTTGTATGATGAGGCGGTCCTCAACGTTTCGCAATTCACACTTAACCCTAGTAACAACATCTTGGCCGCAACATCCGACGCAGAAACCGAGATACGTGTCAATTTCCCGTGGAGCAAGATCGGAGAGCCTTGGATGTGTTTGACACAAAGCGAGGAGCGATTTTGTGCTGCGTAGAGACGTGTCTATGTCAGGCGGCACTTTCAAACCTTGATTCTTCAGATCTGCCGTCACCTCGTTGATGGCCTCCCAGACTTTCTCAAGGAGTTCGCATTGCTGCTTTGCGCGATCTTCGTTCGCTTTCAATTCCTGCAATTCAATCTCCACCTACCGAGGGTTCGTCACATGCAACTCTCATAACAGACACTATCAGCGCTTTCGTATATGCGGTAATTACAAGGGGCATCAATCGCTCAGACCTAATCTGTCCTCTGAAGGATACTGTTGCTGAGGAAGAGGATCAATGGTTTGGTGGTCATGGCAGGTTACGTCTGACGGTTTCTGTGAGCTTTCCATGTTCATTGTACACATAGATCATGAAAGGCATGGATCCTGGAAGCGAGTGGGTTCCGCACGCGTGGCATGGGTCGTATGCTCTGAAGGCCATTTCAACCATGTTGAGCATTCCGTCGTCTATGCGTCCTCTCCGAATGAAGCTGCGAGCTGCTTTGTCGACCGATAGAGCGATCCTTGCTGAGTTGTGTTGGGTCGCGACCATCAGGTTTGCCTTTCTGATCACTCCGCGCTGGTCGGTCTCGTAGTGATGAATCAGCGTTCCCCTAGGCGCCTCAACGACTCCAATCCCTGCTCTAGGTATCTCGGTGGGGATCCTTCGTATCTCTGGATCCGATATTTCGGGATCGTTTGCGAGTTCTCTCAGCCTCTCCGCGGCGTAAATCATCTCGACTACTCTGGCCCAGTGATTGGCGAGAGTATGGTGCACCGGTTTGCCTCCGAGTGTTATGAACATCTCTTCGTAGGCTGCCTGAGCTTCGTGGGTCGCCACACCATCGGCGACATTCAGCCTTGCTAGAGGTGCGACGCTTGCGATGCCACTATCTTCCCCGTCTGTGAAACCCTTCCATCCGATCTTCTTGAGGTAAGGGAATTTGATGTACGTCCACGGTTCAACGTGCTCAGCCAAATGGTCAAGGTAGTCTCGGCCGTCAAACTTCGCAAATTCCTTACCAGTTGGGCTCACAACTCTGACTTTGCCGTCATAGAAATTGACGTGGTTCTTTTCGTCCACCAAACCCATGTAGTATGTTCTGTGCGTGTACGCGTCACTGGTGATCAGGTCAACGTATTCCTTCTTGGAGAGAACAAGATCCTTGAAGGCCTTGAGTGTGAAAAGGGCGAAGTCCACGGCCTCATCGCCGATTCTCTTCAGCTCCTGAACTTCTGCAGAGCTGATAGGTCGCGAAACGCCTCCTGGGAGACCTATGACGGGATGAATAGTTCTTCCCGCCAGCATCTCATTGGTCTTTCTCAGGGCTTTCCTCATTTCGATTATTCTCAGAGCAGTTTCCTTCCCAACTTTGGACACGACACCTAGCACGTTCCTCTCTGCCTTCGGCGCCGTGGGGCCTACGATAAAGTCGGGCCCGCCAAGTATGTAGAAGTGAAAAGCGTGATCTTCCAACATGAAAATGCTGTAAATCAGCTCGCGAATCTTCTTGGCCGCATTCGGCGGTTCAACTTTGAACAGGTCGTCCAAAGTTTTGGTTGAGGCCATGTGGTGTGCCAGCGGGCAGACTCCGCAGATCCTTGACGTTATCTGCGGCATGTCCTCGGCATGTCTGCCTTCGCAGAACTTCTCGAATCCTCTAAGTTCGGGTACCTGCAGGTAGGCTTTCTTGCAGTTGCCGTCATTGTCTAGGCAGACAACGATCTTTCCGTGACCTTCGAGCCGCGTTATTGGGGTAATCACAATCTCTTTCATGATTTACTATTCCTCACACTACCACCAAGGCTGGATGCAGCGAGCGTGTATCTGTAGAATGTCCCGACAGGATCTGGCAGCTTGTCAATGACCTCTTCGAGTGCTTCCTCGTCTTGTAAGTCTATGATACTCGAGATGAAAGACGCGGTCTTGGCGCCATAATCTGTCACCCTATCAAGCGGTCCAAAACACCCTGTGCAAGGCATCCTAGCCTTGACGCAAAGAGCTTCGCATCCTCCTCTTGTGGCGGGACCGAGGCAGAGAAGACCCTGTGTCAGTAGGCATTTGGTTGGGTCGGGGATTACTTGGTGAGGTCGCTTCAAGTCTTTAATCAAGACTTTTTCTGGTTTCGTTTCGTTCAACGGGCACTCGTCGCAGAGAGCTTTCTTTGATGCGCCGATCACGGATCCTTTGGGCGGCAGCTCTTGGGAAAGAAGTGTTTTGATCGCCCGCCAAGTGACGTCGGCGGTGGGAGGGCATCCCGGCACATAGTAGTCAACATCGATCACCCGGTCGATGGGTAGCAGGCGGGGTAGGAGTTCAGGGAGTTCGAGCGTGTTGCCGTCAACATCTACACTGTGTTGAGGGATCACGTTGTCGGGATTGCTGAGGCTTGGAACTTCCTTGTAGGCACGGGAGATGAGTTCGTCAGCTCCATATAGATTGGCAAGACCTGGAATTCCTCCCCATGCAGAACAGGCCCCGTAGGCAACGACGATCTTCGACTTTCTTCTCAGCAATTCTGCCATATGTTTGTTTTCGGTGACCCTTATTCCTCCGTTTATCAAGCTCGCTGTTATAGAGCCATCCGGGAGCTTCTCAACATCTTCTTGTTTGAAATCTAGGGCGACAGGCCAGAATACTATGTCGACCAGATTGGTGAGTTCAAGTATCCTCTCAGCTAGATCTACGGTTGCTTCTTCACATCCGCCGCAGCTCGCGCACCAATACATGGCTATTTTCGGTTTTTCGGTCATGCGCTCACCTGCAATCGCGGGGCGAGTGGCCCCAGTACCTTGATCTGCTTGACCATTTCATTGGCCACATGGACGAACTTGGTGGCTTCTGAAGCGGATATCCACTCCAACCTGAGTCGTTCTCTTTCGATGCCGAATCTGTCAAGCATCCTCCTAATCATGGTGATTCTCCTCAATGCCTTGTAGTTACCCTCTATGTAGTGGCAGTCGCCAGGGTGACATCCCGCGACCAAAACACCGTCCGCTCCGTTCCGGAACGCCTCAAGAATAAACTGGGGATCAACTCTTCCCGAACACATGACCTTGATCACCAGGAAGGTCGGCGGATATTTCATTCTGCTTGTGCCAGCAAGATCTAGCGCTGCGTATGTGCACCAGTTACATGCGAACAGGACTATTTTCGGCTCGAACGGTTCGCTCAACTCATGCATTCCTCCTCTCTGAGATCGCCACGACCTGAGCCAGCACTTGTGTGTCCTTGAACCCAGCCTGCTGCATCGCTCCGGATGGGCATGCGGCGACGCAGGCTCCACAGGCCTTACAGAGAGCCCGGTCCACCTCAGCCACTCTCTTCTCTCCCATAGTCTTCCTCGATATCGCACCGTAGGGACACATTGCAATGCAGATGGCGCATCCGCTACAGATCTCTTCGGTAACTTGTGCTGTGATTGGTTCGACCAGAAACTCGCCTTTTGCAAACAGGATTGAGGCCTTTGAGGCCGTGGCGCTCCCCGCCATAGATGTCTCGAGCACATTCTTGGGACTCGTAATGGATCCGGCGAGAAAGATTCCATCAGCCGGAGCTTCCACTGGCCGCAGCTTGGGGTGAGCTTCCCTTAGGAACCCTTCTGGGCTGCACCCGACTTTTACAACGGATCGGACCTTGTCTAGGTCCTTGCTTGGGGACATGCCAACCGCGAGAACAACGACATCCGCAGGAATGATCAAGCGTTCTTGGAGAGTCGCGTCGCGGACTTGAACAGCGACACCATCTGGATCTACGTTCACGGCAGGTGTCTTCTCAAAAGCTATGAACTTGATCTGGCGCTCCGTCGCTCGTTCGTATAGTTTCTCGTCGTACCTCGCATACGTCCTGATGTCCTTGTAGAGTGCATAGATCGTTGTGTCGGAGTACAGTTCTTTGATTCTGATCATGTTTTTGAGAGATGATGCGCAGCACATGCGGGAACAGTATGGGTGCGCATTCTCAGTCGTCCCAAGCGAGCCGACGCACATTATGAATGCGATGCTTTTGGGAATCGATCCTGATACGACCAGCTCGCCCTTAGTGGGACCGTCAGAGTCAAGGAGCCTCTCAAGCTGGAAGAGCGTCAGCACCCTTTCCGACCGACCGTATCCGAACTCTCCGGTAGGGGGCTCGTACGGCTCAAAGCCGGTTGCAAGGATTATTCCGCCTGCCACAATTTCGATTTCATTTGGTTGTTCTTCGAGATTTATCGCGCCAGGTTCACATACCTTGACGCATTCTCCGCACTTATTGCAGGCAGCAGGGTCAATGACCATTATGTGAGGGTGAGCTTCTTTGAAGGGGAGATAGATGGCCTTTCTTTTTGAGAGACCATAATCATATTCGTTCGCGACTTCTACGGGGCAAACGTGGACGCATTCCTCGCAGAGTGTGCATTTCGCACTTACGAATCTGGGGTTTCTCTTGATTTTACCTTTGAAATAGCCGACCGAACCATCCAAGGCCTCCAGCTCTGAGTTGACGTAGGTTACGATGTTTGGATTAGATTCAACAGAATCAATGATGGGTTTTAGAAGTTCGCTCCCGCTCATTTTGCTGTGAGCGATCGTACCCAGTCTGACAGCCCTTCCGCCAGTTGTGGGAAGTTTCTCAACGAGGTGGACCTTGAATCCTCTCTCAGCCAAGTCAAGAGAAGCTCTGAGGCCTGCGACTCCCCCTCCCAGCACGAGGGACGTAGGTTGCATGCGGATCCGCAATTCCTCAAGTGGTTCAAGGAGGACTGCTTTTGCGACAGCCATTCTGACAAGGTCCTTTGTCTTCTCTGTGGCCCTTCTCTTCTCGTGAGAGTGGACCCACGCACTGTGCTCTCTGATATTCGCCATTTCCAACAGGTATGGATTGAGGCCAGCTTCGGCAATGGCGGCTCTGAACGTTGGCTCATGCATCGATGGTGAGCAAGCAGCTACCACGACTCTGTTGATCTCGAACCTCTTTATGCTCTCCCTAATGAGATCTTGACCAGGAGCCGAGCACATGAACACATACTCATTGGCGTCCACTACGTGGGGCAAAGTCCTCGCATAATCTACAACTTCTTTGACGTTTATCGTGCCGGCTATGTTCATGCCACAATGGCAAACAAAGACTCCTACCTTCGGCTCTTCACTCATGTCTATTCACCAGCCGCAATTATCGAAGCTTTCATCGCCGCGGCACTAGCCTGAGTAACGGAGTCGGGGATGTCTTTGGCCCCTGCGACGACCCCAGCAACAAATATGCCGTTTCTTTTCGTTGAGACTGGATCGAGCTGCGGCTTTGCCAGTCTAACGTACCCGTCTTCTTCTAAGGGTAGATCAATAAAGTGTTCAATCGGATTGATCTTTACGCCGACGGCTAGGACGACCATTTCTACTTCTTTCTTAGCAAGCCGTCCCGCGTAGGTGTCTTCATAGGTGATTACGAGATTCCTTGTACCGGTCACTTCCTCGATCTTGGCTGGCCTTCCCCTTACGAATTCTACTCCGAACTCTCCTCGTGCTCTATCGTAGAATTCCTGGTAGCCCTTCCCGAAGGCTCTCAGATCCATATAGAACACTGTGCATTTGACATCAGGAAGGTGTTCTTTCGCAAGTACTCCCTGCTTCACGGATGCCATGCAACAGAAAGCGGAACAGTTCGGATTGATTCTAACATCCCTTGAACAGACACATTGGATGAACGCTATGCTCTCTGGATGTTTCTTGTCGGACATTCGGACGATTTCTCCCGCGGTAGGTCCGGTAGCAGAGACGAGTCTCTCGAACTCTAGGGATGTCCGTACGTTAGCGTACTTTCCATATCCGTAGGAGGGCAGTTGAGCTGGATCGAGCAGTTGAAATCCCGTCGCGACCACTATTGATGCGACGTTCAACTCGATTGTTTCAGCTTCCTGCTTGAAGTCTATTGCTTCGGTTGGGCAGAATCTTTCGCAAACCCGGCAGACGTTCTTGGTGAAATACAGGCAGTGTTCGGAATCTATGGTTGCGATGAGTGGAACGGCTTGCGGGAAAGGCCAATAGATCGCTTTCCTCTTGCTCATTCCAAGGTTGAATTCGTCTGGAACAGACATCGGGCACTTGGTTATGCACTCACCGCATCCGAGGCATTTCTCGACCCTAACGTATCTTGGCTTCTTGAGCACTTTAACCGTGAAATTCCCCGGGGAACCAGTGACCTCTTGAACTTCTGAGTAAGTCAATAGCTCGATGTTCTTGTTCTTGGCGGCAGACACCATTTTTGGCGTGAGGATACACGAGGCGCAGTCCAATGTTGGGAACGTTTTGTCAAGTTGAGCCATTCTGCCCCCGATGCTCGGCGTCTTCTCAACGATGTACGTCTTGATTCCTTGCTCCGCCAAGTCAACCGCTGCTTGAATGCCAGCAATCCCGCCTCCAATTACCAAGACAGGTTTTGTCATCTCACCTGTCCGCCTCCAATTTCCCGACCGACCTGAAGCGCATCGCTGCGTCGTTCATCCAAATTGCCAGAGGTCTGTAAACCGCGTGAGCGAACTTGGTGAACGGTGCCAAGACCAGCAGATCGAATACGATTACGAGGTGCAAAGCATACAGTGAGTACGCAGCCAGAGCAGAGTCGAGGTAGAGGGATAATGTTAGCAGAAGACCCGTGATGCCTGCCAGGAAGAGCAGGGTCACGAAAACCCAGTCGCTCGAATGGCTTGACCGAACATGCCTCTCATCTTTTCTCAGTCTCTTGACGAGATAGTAAGTCGCGGCGAGTGTGAACGCGACGCCGGCTGAGATTCCCAATACACGCTGGGGCAGGACTGGGTAGAGAGGGACTTTGCCAAGACCTATGATGAAGTCGATTCCTGTTGCGATTCCGAGACCTATGAATCCCCAAAACAGCGCCATGTGGGCATAGTACCGGTTCCTATTCGTGCACTTGAGAAAGTCAACTTGAACAATCGATTGCCTTACCACAGAACCAATCAGAGTGGACAACCAAGTCCGCAACCTGGTGGCTAGCGCTACATTCTTGCCGGGTTTGACTCGTACGAATCTTCCCATGATTGCAAGGTTGGCAAGCGCGCTCAGGCCTACGATCGCGCCCAACCACAGACCAACATCATGGATCACCTCAAAGGAGACCAATGTCTGAAGGTTGGGTGAACTGAAAGTCGGAGAGCCCTTCACCACTAGAAGACCAAGAATGGCTATGAAAGTTAACGCGATGAGCCCAAGGCTTGACGTTATTGGGCTCCGGTAGAAGATGGATGCGACCCTGCCCCAAGAGTATCTTTCTATCGCATATCTTCGGGTTGCCATCACGAATGATGCGGGATCAGCGTCCTTCGGGCAATTGTCAGAGCATTCACCACAGAAGTAGCACAGCCATAGAGCGGGAGAAGACAGCAACTTCTCCTCTGCACCGAGGATCGCGTATCTGATGAGGCTCCTAGGAAATTCCACCAATTCCTTGGAGAGGGGGCATATGGCTGTGCATGTGCCGCAGTTGTAGCAGCGATAGAGTCGGGTGGCCCCGAGCTTTTCAAGTTTCGATGATAACTGCGAATCTAGTCTTGTGAGCGGTTCGTCGACGAGTCTAGGAGAAGTAGGTTTTTCGAGGAGTACAGTCTGAGAATGCGGTCTAGATCGACTCAAAGCAAAGTCCAGACTGGTATTAGAGTGGGTTTTGCAGTGCGTATATAGATGATGTGCGTACGCTATTTAGTTATGGAGATTATACGTAGAAACTATAGTAGTCCTTATTGAATCCGTCCTTCTGCTTCGTGAGTCTAGGATGTTGAAATTCCCATGGGCTTTGTGGCTTCCCAAGCCTTCATCGTCTTTTGCTGTAGTCTCAGAGCATAATTGCTTCCTAACTCATTCATCGCCTTGAGAATTAGCAAATCCTCAATGTTCCTCAGTTCGCATTTTATTCGAGCAACTATGTCGGCGCCACAACATGCCACACAGAAACCCTCGAAACCATCAACCTCCCTCGGGGTCAGATCGGGTAGTTTCGGATGAGATTTACAGAGGCCGATCAGAGACTTGGCTCCCCTTAGCGAGACGTAAACATCTGGAGGGAGATTCACAATCCGGCTACCCAATTCCGCTGCCGCTTCATTGAGAACTTCCCATGCTTTCTCCAGTTCTTCGCACTGACGTCTGGCTTTCTCTTCCTCAACCAGCATAAGTTCCATCTGGCCTCTTGTTGCGAGCTATGTGGCTATAAGTAGTTCGAGCTGGAAATATATGCTATAATTAATCGCAGCGAGCTTCTATAGACTAGATATAAGCTACGCATCGAGTCCAAATCGCATTGATAGGAATGTACGAAGACCGCGCTGAACGGCGAGCGCACGCACTAAGCGACGTTTTTCTTCACGCCGTCTATGGGATTCCAGGTGGCGATAAGATAAAGGAATGCATACAATGCGGAACTTGCAGCGCTTCCTGTCCAACCAGCTATGCTATGGATTATACTCCGCGAGAGATCATCGCGGCTTTCAGGGCTGGCCTGCTTGAGCGAGTCCTGAGAAGTAACACGATCTGGCTTTGTGCATCATGCTACTCCTGCACAGTTCGTTGCCCCTCTGGAATCAAACTCACCGACATCATGTACGAGCTCAAGCGTTTGGCGATTGAGTTCGGCCTCGCTCAAGAAGGAGCTAAGGCACCCGTACTAGCAAAGCTGTTCGTCAACATAGTCGACAAGAATGGTAGAATCGCAGAAGTCCCTCTCGTCAGCAAGTTCATGCTCAAAACGAATCCTCTTGGAATGTTGAAGATGATACCTCGCGCAGCGAAGCTCTTCGTGCGCGGGAGAATGCCACTCCTCCCTCACAGGATCAAAGGGACAGCAGAGCTTGAGAAGTGTGCGGGAACGATGACCGAAGCCTTGATTTCGGGTCTGCATCCGGGTCCGATGGGCCGGGAGGAGAACTAGTCCTGAAAGCTCAAGTCGGATTTTCCTATTATCCGGGTTGCTCCCTCGAAGGCATGAACAGGGCCTATGACAAGTCTGCCCGACTTGTTTGCGGAGCGCTAGATATCGATCTCGCAGAACTAAATGATTGGAATTGCTGCGGAGCTTCAGCATACATGGCCATTCATGAGCTCAGAGCGCATCTGCTGTCTGCAAGAAACCTCGCGATAGCAGAGAAAGAAAAGAAGGATCTTGTCGTTGTCTGCCCCGCCTGCCTCACAACACTCACAAAGACCAACCACTACCTAGCTGAGGATTCCAGATTCAAGAGAACAATCAGTGCCGGTCTCAAGGCAGCAAACTTGCAGTACCGGGGCAGTGTGAAGGTCAGACACCTACTCGATGTAATTGTAAGGGATATCGGCGAGAACGAGGTAAAGGCCCGAATCAAACGGAAACTAACGGGCCTGAAGGTTGCACCGTATTATGGTTGCCAGCTCACTAGGCCTTTCGGTGAAATTGACGACAAAGAATTCCCGACGATACTGGACACATTACTCAAATGGATTGGTACTGAGCCGGTCAACTTCCCGCTCAAAGCCAAGTGCTGTGGCGGACTTCTAATGATGACAAACGAGGACGTTGCCTTAGGGCTCAACAGGAATCTGCTTGACTGCGCGCAGCAGAACGGAGCAGAATGCATCGCCACAATTTGCCCACTTTGTCACATGAACATAGAAACATACCAAGGCGACGTCAACAAGATGTTCGGAACAAACTTCCGCATTCCAGCATTGTACTTCACTCAACTGATGGGCCTGGCTTTCGGTTTCTCCAGAAAAGAACTTGGAATCAATGAGGAATTGATCCAGAGTCAAGGCGTTCTAGAAAAGCACTTGGAGGTCATTCGATAGTTGGCTGAAAAAATAGGAGTCTACATCTGCCACTGCGGAACAAACATTGGAAAAACGGTTGACTGCAAAGCCGTAGCGGAATACGCGCGCCTTCTGCCGAACGTGGTCGTTGCGAGAGATTACCAATACATGTGCTCCGATCCAGGTCAGGAAATGATCAAGAACGACATTCGAGAGCTGGGGCTCACTAGAGTTGTTGTTGCTTCATGCTCACCCCTAATGCATGAACCGACCTTTCGACGAGCCGTAGAGAGCGCAGGACTCAATCCCTTCCTATTTCAGATGGCGAACATTCGAGAACAATGCTCATGGATAACTGAGGACCGAGAGCTCGCGACGGCGAGAGCGAAAGTGATCGTAAGTGCCGCCGTCATGCGTGTTAACTTCAATGAACCACTTCAAGTTCAGAAGGTTCCGGTGAATCCGAATGTCCTAATCGTAGGAGGAGGCATAACCGGAATCGAGGCAGCACTGCAAATTGCAGATTCCGGAAAGAAGGTCTACCTGGTTGAAAAGGAGGCGACGATTGGCGGATTTATGGCCCGGTTTGACAAGACCTTCCCGACCCTCGACTGTGCAGCCTGCATACTTACGCCTAAGATGGTTTCTGTAGGGCAGCATCCAAACATTGAACTGCTATCCTACAGTGACGTAACCGACTTCTCTGGTTACGTGGGGAACTTCACGGCGAGAATTCGTCGAAGACCCAGGTATGTTGATGAGGACAAGTGCACTGGCTGTGGTCAGTGCGAGCAGAAGTGCCCACTGAGCGTCCCAAGCGAGTTCGAATGCGGGCTCGGTAAGCGGAAAGCGATCTACAGACCATTTCCACAGGCCGTACCCAGCACGCCGGTCATTGACAGGGAACATTGCCTCTACTTTACGAAGGGAGTTTGCAAGGTTTGCCAGAAGTTCTGTCCGCGAGGGGCAATCGACTTCGAGCAGGAAGAAAAGTACGTTGATGTTCAGGTCGGTTCGGCAATTCTTGCAACTGGTTTCGATCTCTTCGACGCCTCAAGGATCAAGGAGTACGGATACGGCAGACTCCCCAACGTCATCACGAGCTTGGAATTTGAATGTCTCACCCAC
>Ga0315282_10006787_pt1 | contig 19012 bp, 17 predicted proteins | sample YL17G07_20_MG_FD_203693 | JGI IMG/M metagenome (GOLD analysis project Ga0315282, IMG submission 203693) | Sediment microbial communities from Yellowstone Lake, YNP, Wyoming, USA - YL17G07_20 | ecosystem: Environmental > Aquatic > Freshwater > Lake > Sediment | place: USA: Wyoming | collected... | reverse complement strand
GGATTCCTGTATATCGCAGCGTGAACTCTACGGCCAACAGAATCCACTCAGAGAGATAGAATTCTGTTTGTTCACTCATATTCGTTTCTGCACGTGCAACCAGAGAGTATCTTGTGATTCCTCGTTCTGATATCACACTCACTCAATCGAACTAGCTAGATGTGGAGAATGCGAGATGTTGACTTGCGATAACGTCGGGGTTCGAAAGAAATACGGAGATGAAATTGCTGCTTCGACCTCGGCCGTCTTCGGCGGGAGACTGTCCTGCGATAACGCATGGGTTAGGAAGAAGCAGAAAGCTATTGGAACGTTGATCCATCAAACCTACAAAGTAGTGAATACGGCGCAATGATCTAGTAGTGGACTGGAGTAGATTCCTTGGCGATTCGATGTGCGTGGAGAGATAGTCTCAAGATTAGAAGGCATTGTCAAAGAACGAATGTCCACATTGAAGGACACAGCTCATTCCTACAAACATGTCGAGAGAGTCCTCAAGATTGCTACGATTCTGGCGGAGAAGGAGAATGCTGATTCAGAGTTAGTTCAGATAGGAGCACTCTTGCATGACATCGGGCGTGCTACAGGCAAACCACACAACGAGACAGGGGCGGGACAGGCCACTCGGATCCTTAAGGAGATGAACTATCCCCCTGATAGGGGGGAAAAGGTCGCTAGGATTGTTCTAGTCCATCCTCTATCCTATCGTGATAAGCTGGAGACACTGGAAGAGAAGATAGTCTGGGACGCCGACAAAATTGACTTAATGGGAGTGACAGGCATCATGAGGGCGTTTCACGAAGCAGGATCAAGGGGCCTACCTTTCGAAGAAGGCGAGAAATGGGGCAAAGAAAAAGGGATCAGGATCCATGATTCACTAAACACGAGAACCGCAAGGAGAATCGCAGAGGCAAGACATAGTGACATGAAACATTTCCTATCAGCCTTGGAAAAGGAACTCTCACTACAAGATCTTCAAGAATAGGACGAGGAAGATGCAGATGTTACTCCGTGTGATATGCGCATCAACCAGCTAGAAAACGGAAAAAGAGACGCTGCAATATCAGGATCATATGGATGAATGACATGGCGACGGCAGAAATAACCGACTTTGTCTTTCACGTATTCAAACACCTTTTTTGGATTGTTATGCTAGCGTTCCTTGTCCTTGCATTATTCCTGAGTAGGAACAAACCGTCAACTGAAGACGATCAGCGCACTGCCATGCGCATGCTTGGAATCATGGGAACGGTATTGCCGCTGTATCTCATTGCCCTGACATTCGTATACCAAAACTATACGCCAGGGATGTTCACCAAAGCTTGTCTCATCATCGTATTGATATTCCTTGTTCCTTGCTTGCTGACCCCTATCAGTATGTTGGTAAGGGGGAGAAGCATTCTGATTCGTATTAGTATGTGGTCACTAGCATCAGCCTTGCTGACAATCATATTCGTCATGTGGCTGGTAATAACTGAAATAGTCTCACCAAAGTAATACGTTGGAGAGATTGTCAACTCCTTGGTCAGTGGGGCTCGAGTATCGGCATACACAGATTCGCGCGCGGGATGCCCACGAAGGCTTTTGACTGTCGCTATCGCCCGTTGGGAGACTGACTTGCGATAACGTACGGGTTAGAGAAAACATTCGCGGGGACCTAGTGGGCCGGATCGTATGCAGTTAGTAAATTAAGTGAATCCAGCCTCAAAGAACCCGTCAATAGGCTTGCGCCATGGGTCGAACCTGGCTAATCGCACCAAAGATGGCATTTGGCCTGCAAACAGAGAGCGGGTTGAATAATAGGAGCACGCGGTCGATGAGATGCGATAGCTCGTCAGAAATAGAAAGCTGTCTCCCTTTCGGATTACTCCAACCCAAACGAAATGGTGACGCCGACGAGATGTTAACTCTCGATAACGTCTGGGTTCAAGAGGAGACAGAAGACCGAGTCGTCGCTTCGGTCTTGGCCGTAGCCGGCAGAAGGCTGATCCGCGATCTAGTTGTTGCCATAGAAACTGGGAAGAAACAAATGCTAAATAGTCATACTATTAGTATGACTAAATCAAATAGTCATACTAATAGACTGACTATGGGTGAGAAGCTATGAGATGGATACCGCCGTGGCTTGCAAGGCCTTACGCACGATTGTACAAGGCTCTAGGAACCAAGGAATTTGATTACTCAAAAGCAGGACCAATCATCGACCTAGAAGACAAACGGCTCATCGCAACCACACTGACCAAGCTGAGGATATTCGGGTATCTGACTGTGCGGAGAGATCCTGTCGATCCCAGAAGAAAGCTGTTCAGGCTCATAGACCCAGAAAGTATCGTTCTGGCAATGTCAATACAATCAGAAGCCAAGGTAGATGATGTGACAGGAAAACTCAGGTCAGCCTCAGGCTCACTGGACTACTATTTGAACGGTGCTTATGCCGCTTACCAATATCATCGTTATTCAGCACCCGGAAGAATGGATCTCTCGGTCAGAGCCGCACAACTGTCTACATGGGTAGCGCTCCTTTCAGGCAATGGCGTATCACTCTCCATAGATGACATACCTGCTGAAAAGCCGGCAGAGAACAACATCCATCTTCGCTCAGACTTCGACGAGAAGCTTTCAGAACACGTCAGAGTGATTAATGAGATAAGGTATCTTTCGCCGGAGATGCTGATTGTCTTGGGAATCGCAAAAGCAAACCCAAGCATGGAGGACGTTCTTGCTCTTCTTGTTGTTCAGAGAAAGAAATTGGATTGGAGAGGTTTGCTTGAAGTCTCCGAGGCATACGATGCAACCAGGTTCCTAGGATGCATTCTCGATGTCCTGAACTTCGAATCGCGAAGACCGCCGTATGAGAGCAACCTGATTAGAAAGATGTTCAAACAGTCAAATCTCGGAGCACGGCTTGACTTTCCCGTCAGCATGAGAAGTCAACCTATGGAGAAGCTGTACGAGCCCCTTGCGTCGAAATGGAACTTGAGGCTGCATCTCACTCATGCACTCGTTACCAAGATACTGACGGACTTGATGCGACAATGAGCGAGGAACAAGTCGAACGCAAAAGCTTGGAAGACCTTCAATCAATCTTGGAAGCAGCACGCAAGGCGGGTATCAAGCTAGTCATCATAGGCGGATATGCTGTCGCTGCCTACACTCACGGCTATCGATACACCAGGGACATCGATTTGGTGGCCGATAGGCCGACACTCGGAAGATTGATAGGATTGCTGAAGAGCCTCGGATATGCGATTCGAGATACTGAATTCGGTATAGCTGGCTCAAAGACACTGAATGGAGGATTCATTGATCTGCACATCAGTGCAGGAAGAATCTACGACGTATCTACGGGAAAGGAATATCCAGTCGACGCATCTCTTTTCACAAATGCAGAACGTCTCGCAGTATCGGGGCACATCTCAAAGAACACGTCGTTGAAAGCGGCTGTGGTTGAATTGGAGACTCTTATCATCCTTAAGACGATGCCCGTTGGCAGAAACAAAGATGCCGTTGACCTGCTTTCATTACTGCGAGACAGGAGGAAAGACATAGATCTGGAATTGCTCTCACAGAGAGCGCGGACTGCTAGTTTGACAGTGCATCTACTAGAGCGCATACGCGACTATGCGAAGAGACTTAGAGATGGCGAGCTTGACGAAATCTGGTTCGACATGACTGGATCGAGGTTTCCCTATACCGAAAATCGGGGAATAACGAAATTCTTCGCTCAGCTCGTAGATTTATTGCGTAGACAATGAGCTGCTGGATCAGGTCGGAGTGAGCACACGCGCCAAGTTCTTATGATTTCATTCCCATCTCTACTATCAGTGACTGTTTTGTCGGATGTCATGAACGAGCTTCTTGAAATGATTTCAGGTTGCGAAGGCTCGGAGAAGAAGGATTGCTGGGGCTGTGCTATGAAAGATGCAGGCCACTCCATGTTTCCGAAACCCACAGTTGTCAAGTGTTTCGGGCGTCCAAAGACCGGCCGGCCGTGAAGAAGTTTAGGAAGATGGTTGAGGGGTATCGGGGGCCTGAGAAGGGGCTGCGTGGCTATTTGCTTCGGGAGCTGGAGCGGATGGAGGCGAAGGGCGACCAGATCCTAGCTACGATCTACGTCTACTACGACTCAAAGCATTATGGATTCGGTCACTCAATGTGGATCGTAGCACTTCTGTTGGGCGTCATCGGCTTAGCACTCTACGCCTATCGCTTACATCAACTGAAGATGAAACAGGAAGGTCGCATAGTCAAAAATGGCCTTAGCGCGCGCACGCTAATTGCTTTAGGGTCGATAGCGCTTCTTTCAGGCTGCTTCCTTTGGCAGTGGTCTTTGGCCACTTCTATACAGCGGTCTGGAACCGTTGGAGGGACCACTTACGGACCCCTTTCCGAATCATATGAAATCCAAGCAGTTCATCCAGACACAATCTTGACTGTTCAGTGCAAGTCCGTCCAAGCGGTTCAGATCTGGATATCAACAAAAGATGAATTCTCCAATTGGAAAATGTTGGAGACGATCAAGCTACTGGCACAGGACCTAGGGTCGGATGTTACCATTTCAGTGAATCTTAAGACAGCGGGCACATACGTTGTCATCATTGGCAAGGCGGCAGGATACGTTGTCACCAGTTACAACGTCAAAATCGCTACGGATGCATATCCTATGAGAATTCAAGGAGGGATATTGTTCTTTGGAGGAGCAGTGACTCTCGCTATTGCGATCGTCGGACTAGTCAGACACTCCAAAGCTTACTTGAAAGCCGACGAAGAGAAAGCCACGGAGCAAGAAAGAGGCCTAGCACTCTTCGGCCTACGACAGAAAGCCTAGCCGGATTCTTTGATTTTGAGTTTCTCCGCGCACGTTATGAAAAGCCTAAATGTTCACGAATTGAGCATGAATAGGGGGTTGCTTTGCCGTTCTGTCCGTATTGCGGGAAAGATATTGGAGAAGGCTATTCTTTCTGCAGAAGTTGTGGTAGAAGAATAGATGGAACGTTAGGAGACAAAGCACAGATCGTTCGGTTGGAAGAGGCGAATCAACCCAATGTCTGGCTTCCAATCCTATGTTTGATCGTCCTCTTAGCCAGCAGTCTCTTTCTAGGTTTGCTAGGCTTTGTCGTACTTGTCCTCGCTACAGTATGGGTGTACAAAGACTCAAGGAAACGCAAGCTTGGTGATTCGTCGTGGATACTGACATTACTGTTTGCAATAGTGGGGCTACCGCTGTACGCATATAGACTGCATCAACTACGAAAAGGGAAGATATTCACGCAAAAGTCAAGCGGTGGGGTGAAGACTGGTGCGCTGGTTGTGTTTGCCATATGGATTAGTTCATTGGTAGGTGTCGGAGTGTCCTATGCGCTTCTCTACACCGGAGCTACCAGAATCGCTCAGTTTGTAGCGATGGTCTCGACCGGAACACTGGTTCTGTTTACGATTATTTTGCTCCCGTTGGGAGCCATACTTCTCGTGAACTATTTGAGACACCCCAGAGCCGCGCAAAGAAATAGTTGAATGCGTTTGTGGTTAGATCTTGGCCTTCATTCCAATTCCAACCCGTCGTTGGACAGATGTGGTTGCCTTCATACCAGAGGGCCATCAGAGACATCAATCAGAATCACGGATGTTGTCTGAATCACATAGCAGACAGAGGGCTAGCCAAGAGGAACAGCAACAACCGAGTAGAAAGATATAACGGAACAGTCAGGAGAAGACTGAAGACTATGGCCGGACTGAAGAACAATCGCTCCTCTCGAATCTTCGCAGAAGACTTCAGATCATACTACAACAATATCCGAGGCCACACTGCGCTTGGGGGAAGAACACCAAGCGAAGTCACAGGAGTCTGGAAAGCCAAAGAACCCAACAGATGGCGCTCATTGATTAGAGATAGCCAGAATCCCAAATAGCTTGATAGTCAGAGATAGGACGACGCTACAAGGTGCGACTCAAACCACCAACGGCAAGTCCCACAAAACCCCGCTGGATCACGAGTTCAAATCTGACCGGCCGCACCAAGTGTGGCACACACACCAAAACGGTTTCCTTCCCAACGACGAACGACGACGAAACGAACGACCACTGCCCCACCAGATGATAAACACAAATCAGCGAACATCACTACATCGCCACAATGATCAGATCCTAAGTTGATACTAGACTGGCTATCTCATCTCTTTGTCTCACAATATGTAGCTCAATGTCCGCGTCTACTTCTTACGTAATCCAAAATCCTTTTCTGCCTTTCCAGGTCGACGGCGTTCTTATTTACTGTTGTATAGAACAAATCAAGAGACGGTTCATCTTCGAAATTAGCAATGTTATTGAAAAGAAACAGAATGGCGCTTTCGCAACAGGACCTGATGAGATTAATCTCGTCCAAATCAAACTCCCATATCGCGCCTTTGTGAACCAAATAATTCCTCCTGTCGCGCAAGACGTTCATTAGATCTCGCATCTTCTTATCATCAAATATTGATCCAATGCGACTACTCACCTCTTTCTCCGACAAATTATAGTAATCACCCAGTGCTATGATCTCCAGCAGCTGCCAAAAGGTAATGAAGGAAGTGCCGGTTACATTTCCATCCAGTCCTTCGCTGTATTTTATTATCGCTGAGATGAGTCTGTTCTTTAAGGAACCATCTCCAAGCGCATTCATTTTTCCGAAAAGCTCCGATGCAAAATCCAGCTTTGTCCTTTCCAAAGGTAGATGTCGATATTCAAACGGCCCTTCCGTGATCCAGTAGCCCTTCATTTCCTTTCTTTCATCAAAAACAAGAGCGAGCTTCGCCGGCTGAATCCGACTCAACGTTTCCGGCCTTCCACCATGATAGGTGAACGTACCAAACCTGTCTGCAAAGTTGAGAATCCCTCTGAACAGTTCAAATACTTCATTGCCTCTTTGATAGGCAAGCCTTTCATTCGTTGTTTTCGCTGAAATAACAGCGTACGAGAACTTCTGAAGCTGATCGATCTCTCCGCGGTGAAACCCACTAATCTTGCTGATACAAGAAGTGACGTCGAAATCATCTTGTAACTGCTGATAATTAACAAGCCTAACCTCTGCATGATTTACAGCGAAAGTTGGATTAGGTATCTTGTCAATGTCCAAATTCATTGAATGTATTGTATTGAATGTGAAGTGTTCTTCTTGTTGAGTCTTCTGGTATATGGAGTCTAGAGTCTGGAAAAAGAGTTCAACATCGGTGACGTTTTGTCTTTTCATTTCAAAAAGAGTCTTCTTGATGAATTCTCTTAATTCCTCAGATGGCACGTTCTTGCTAGATTCTATGAAATTATGAAGGATATAGCAATCATAAGAAAATACGACGATATTGCCTCCAGTTAGTGTTGGTGTTGGTTTTGCATTGTCGAAAAGCGAAAAAAGCTCGTTGAGATAATGTTCAAACTTGGGCTTGAAGTGGGTTTCTCTAAGGTGGAATGACATGGGCTCTCACTCATCGGCATAAACTGATGCTAAACACTCTCGCGTTCTCAAGGTATGATACACACAAGGACTTATAGATCATTCAAAGAACATTTTCCCACGTCGGCTCTCGGTTCTGGAAGAAATCAACGGTGCGCTGAGCACGGTTGATTATGTCTTCGTAGAGGAGGACTTCGTTAACTGTGCTAGCGCGCGCTAAGTTGTTGCAATAATGGGTTTGTTTGACATGATCTTGGTCACTGACAACCGATACGTCCACCAGCCCTATCAGGCCAGATAGACATGCGCAAGTGATTACTGCAACAGCCTAGCGCTCGCTGCACCCAAGCACACGAGAGTAGTTTTCGTTTTCTCTCCCAACAAAAATGCTCAACAATATGGATTCCTTTACAATACAAGCGCATTTTTGGATCGCCTCCTCTTTCGGATGGACGGCTAGGCGGACCACAATTCGGTGTCACTCACTCTTCCCCACTCATGATATGGGCAAATAATGCACGTTATTGCCCGATGACGAAGCGAAAAATCTTCGTCAACTACACGTGAAAACACGGGGCCGACGAGCAGCCCACACGATTATATGAAACAATCAGGTTAATCTCACGTGGAAAAAGAACTGGTTCAGCATGAGACTTCTCTTTCGAGGGTAAGAGCTATCAAATAGACTCCGGCATCTAATCGAGCAGAGGCAACTCGATATTGGATAGGACTCCTCGTTTCTTTTTCATCTGCCTTTCATTCATCTTGGTTCTCTCTCTGTCCGGCATGTTCACTGTGGCGAGGGGAGACAATTCCTTTCTCTCTGCCGAATCTGGTCGGAAGCTGGAGCTTGAGTTCGATCGCGGCTTTCCTTCAGAATGGGTCGCTTACATAAGAGATTTCTACAATACAATCTATCCAGAGATGGAGACCTTCTGCGGCCCACCGATTAGGTCTGGAACCCTACTAGTCAAGTTTGACGCTACCAGGCCGTCCCTTTATTATGATCGGGGAAGAAACGCCATCATTGGCGGTCGGCTACCTAAGCCATCACAAGGACAGCAGAGAGAGATTTCGTGGGATCTTTCCTTCGCTGAGGTCGTTTCGCAAGCTTTCTGTGGCCCCGTGGATCTGTTCGCGGATTGGGCCCGGGGCATCCACAGGTCAATCGCCGACCTAGTCATGATGTCAGTTGCTCAAAAGGGCAAACTCCCCGTAGAATCCCAAAACTGGATCTACGCCACAAAAGCATATGATTCTTACAGCTCTATTGGCGGAGATACCGTGGCTGGCATCACGCGTGGAACCAGGCTGAGCGGGAGCCCGTTTTGGTCTTTAAGGGAAGGAATGTTCCTGATACTCGCTTCTTCCTTTCCATCAAAGAAGACAGGGCAATTCGACTATTTGGCGCGAGTCTTCAAAGCCATTGATGACAATGCTTACGCGCGTGGGCACTTCTTGAGCCGTGAGTCATACTACTACGTAGATCGATCGCTTTTTGAAAAAACGCTTGACGAAGCAGGTGATGGACAGCGAATCGATGGCTTGTCTCCTTCGGAATGGATCAGGCGGCAAGCTGTGACCTTGGAAAAAGGAACACCCGGCCCTCACCTAGGAGTCTATGTCGACGATGTTGATAATCCTTCGAGGATCAGCGTATTTGCTTTTGACCGACGATTCAACCCGAGGGACCCAAGAGAAGGTTTCGAGGATCCGCTCAAGAGTCTTCTTGTTTGGATAAAGGTGGTTGATTGGAAGGGCGATTTGACATACTACGGTAATGTGACGACTGGAGATGACGGAAGGGCTTCGGCTAGGCCGAAGTGGAAACTGGGCGAGGGAGGATACGCGGTCTTTGCTGAAGCCAACTACGGAAACACCCGGGTGTTCTCTCGAGCATATGCAGTCAATCCAGGCCAGCAGGGTAGCATAGGTGGCCCTACTGGTAGGCTGCTCGGCGTGATCTTGGATGATGAAGGCGAACCAATTTCAGGGTCAATCAGGAGTAGTCACGGGCAGATCGAGTTTTGCCGTAGCGGGATGTTCTCGATCAAGATGACTGATGCGTCGAGTCCGTATGAAACATTGCTGAGTAGCAACAGCGTCGAGAAAAGAATCACGAAACCCGCCACTTTTTCGCGCATCGTTCCCATCTCTGCGCTCGGAGTCGGGAGTGATCTTCGCGGAGTATTCTGGGGAAAGGTGACAGACGCCGAGACAAATCTGCCGCTTCCAGGAGTCGAAGTGAGAACATATCGAAATCAGGTGCAGAAGAGCAGCACAACCACAGACTCCAATGGTGGCTACAAACTGAGCGTCAGAGGAGAAGACAAGTACACAATATTCGCGATTCACCCCCGAGTCAGCTCAGACTCTGGTATCGAGTACATCCCGAGCGTATGCACTGTTGATACCAAGACGAGTAAGAACAGCACGGTCGATTTTCGCATTCATAGGGGAGCGCTGATCATTCTCGACAAGCAACTTGAGCTACTTGACATAACGCGAATCTCTTCAGCGAACTTCACAGTCTTGGACAGAAAATCTGGGAATGTTCTGGATCTAGACGGAACGTTGTGCACGTATGGCGATGCTGTTCGATTCCTTGGATTAAACGTACGACAGATCAAGGTGCCAGTCGGCAGGGAGATCAGACTCAAGCTCAATGTTTCTGGGACGTTCGATGAGGTGACCGGAGGCGGGAGACTCACAAGAACAGTAGATCGAACCTTTCTGACGGAAGAAACGTTCTACCTGCGAAGCGGTGAAAAGACGGTCTTAGATTTGCGTAGACTATCCATGTCCTATAACCTCCAGACCTTGACCGGCGTTTTGACGAAGGCAACCGAGCTCCTTCAGGAAGCTGAGAAGTATGGGTTCTACGTAGTTGCTGAGAAGAAGGACCTCACAACTGTCAACAAGCTGAGCTCTTCCGCCAATGAGAAACTTGGACAAGGAAAGTACGATGAGGGATTCTCAGACGCAAAGGAAGGTTACATAAAGGCATCCTATTTGGTGAACTCCATCTCGATGACATTCTCAGAGTCTTATTGGTCTGCGCAAACGCTTGTATTCTTCCTTGCTTTTTGCGCATCGGCAATCGCAATGTTTGCTTTCGACAAGAATGTGACGAAGCTTGCCGGGATGGTAGGGACGTATCTCATCCTGTGGTTTTGGTTCTATTCAATCTTTCCAGGCTGTAGAATAATACCTCTGCCGCTGCTTCTAGCGTCAACAATTCTGGCGCTGATTGGATCTGTAACACTTTCTGTGCTGTTGCCTATCGTCTTCGGTAAGGCAAGAGGCTCCGTAGCTCATCTAAGCACCATGTTCTCACTAGCGAAGCGGAATCTTCGAAGAAGAAAACTCAGAACAGCACTTCTGGTCACCACGATGATGACCCTTGTGCTCTCATTCGTAGCCTTGACCTCTTTCTCCGTTGAATACGGTCTCGAGGTTAAGACGGTTTCAGCAACTTCCTCGTCAGATGGAGTTCTGGTAAGAGAAAACCCCGCATTCGACGCCAGATTTGGGATCTTAGCGGAGCTGCGATCGGATGTTGGACAATGGCTTTTGGAGAGAGAGGGAGTGGTGAAGATTGTTCCCAAACTAGAAAGCATGCCTGAGATAAGGATCGTGCAATCCAAAGATTACCAATTCTACAATTACTTGGGAAGACTGGCGAACTCTCTGACGAATGTCACAATGCCCCTTCTAGGAGCCCTCGCGTTTCAGCCTACGGAAGAACCTATCATCGCTCAAATCCGGGCGATGGTCGTAGCCGGACGGCTGTTCGACGAGACTGAGAAGGAAGTGATGATCAGTGTTGACGCAGCTCAGAAGTATGGTTTTCATGTGGGAGATCAGCTGACTCTATCGCTTGCAATAAGAGATGGCAGCGAGCGACATCTTCCTGTTACCTTGGTGGGGCTCCTCGATGATGGAAAGCTACGTGCGGCAACGGATCTCGACGGCCAATCAATCATGCCGAAGTTTGTGCAGCGAACGATTGTCGAAAACGTCGTTAATGACTTTGTGGATTACTGTGAGACAACGACAATCGCTCTGCTAAGCATAGAGACTGCGAAACGTTTTCTAGGGGGCCTATCGCTGAGTCGACTCTCTGTAATACCTGATAGTGTCGAGAAGATACCTGTTCTGGCTCGTGTAATCGCGCTTGCAAGAGACATGTGGACCTGGGCTTCGATTGGCGGAAGAATCCAATCTATGCATCTGACATCCTACTTGGAGACCAGAGGCGGGTTCTTGGTCGTTCCCCTCGCCTTAGTTGCGTTGAATCTCGGCGCAGCCATGTACATGGCCATTTCCGAGCGAAAACACGAAACCAACACCCTCTCCACTCTCGGAGTAAACCCCGCAGATATCACGACAATGTTCCTTGGTGAGGCAATCTTCATTGCCCTCTTAGGTGCAGGAGTAGGATATCTGTCAGGCCTCAGCTTCTACAAAGTCGTATCCGTGTTCATGCTGAACCCGGAGGTCAGACAAAAAATATCAGCGGCTTGGAGTATCGCGGTTGTCATCCTCGCGATGGCTGTCTCCCTTGTGGGAGCTCATATTCCTTCCAAGAGGGCCGCAGTGTTCTCTACACCCATAGGTTTGGCCCGATGGAGAATGGAGGAAACCTTTTCCGAACTTGAAGGGTGGAGAATCAGGCTTCCCATCAAGGTCGAAACAAGGGAACTGGACGGGTTCATGGAATTCACGTTCAATCGACTTGCAGGGCTTATAGGCCAGGCGACCGACCATGTCGAAAGACTGAAGGCCGTGAATGAGGACACAAGCTACAGTATCGACAGGAGACTGGAGTTTAGGTTCATGTTCCTGGGGAGAGGAGAACTTCGCTCCAGCTTTGGCACCGGGGGATTCTTCATCGTGCCTAGCCAACTCGCAGTTTCTGGAAAACGCACTGGACCTTTAGATGTTGAACTGACATGCAAGGTATCTAGAGATTCGAAGGAGGTCGCATACCAAGTTGCTGACGTTCTGCGGAAGATGGCCCTCGACTGGAGCACTAAAAGAAAGAGAGCTAGTGACCCGAGCCAACTGAGGGAGACTTTTTGAACTCAACTGTTGAATGCCCGTGCGGAACTGTGATTGAGAGTTCTCAAAGGTACACACTTCTATTCCTGAAGAAAGAGCTTTTCGAGATCGACATACTCTGTCCGAATGAGATGTGCTACCTTCGAGAGTTGGGCTATGTCAAATTTGATGTGTCTGGTCAAGAGGCTCGCTTTAGGGAGGCCTCGTTCTATCCTCCGTTCGTAACATGGAATACCACTCAGCTAGGCAAAGAGATGACTCACGAGATTTTGAAAGAGCATCTGAAAGAAATTGTTACAAAGCAGATCAAATGGAAAGAAATCACTGAAGTAGCGAAACGTACTTCAGCTGCCAACCGACCCGGAGCCCTCGACGAATCCATCTCAAAGACTCAGACTGTGCGCACTGGGCCCGAAAACGATTGAAGAAAGGAGAAGCTCTGAGATTTGACTTCAGTAATTGAAATGGCCGACGTCGCCAAGCAGTATGCGATGGGAAATGAGCGTATTGAGGCACTACGTGGAATCGATCTCGAAGTGAATAGAGGTGAGTACATCTCTATTCTTGGCCCGAGTGGAAGTGGAAAAACCACTCTGCTCAACCTGATAGGCGGCCTTGACCTTCCGACACGGGGAACAGTGTTCATCGAAAACGAAGACATATCCAAAATGAGCCAGACTGGAAGAACATTAATGAGATGCCAAAAGATTGGATACATATTTCAAACATTCAATTTAATCGATTTTCTTTCAGCGATCGACAATGTTGCCCTTCCTATGGTGTTTGCGGGGAAGAGCAAGAGAGAGCGATTGGAGCGCGCGAGAGAACTTCTGCAACTCGTGGATCTTGGAGATCGGCTCAACCATAAGCCAACGCAACTAAGTGGAGGACAGCAACAGAGAGTTGCTATAGCAAGAGCTCTGGCCAATTCCCCCTCAATCATTCTGGCAGATGAACCTACTGGCAACCTAGATCTGGCAACAGGCCTTGCGATGGTTCAACTTCTCTATAGGTTAAGGACAGAAACGGATACAACTGTGATCTGCGCTACACATGATCTCAAAATGATTGCGGTAAGCGATAGGATTGCTTGGTTGGAAGACGGAATGGTTCAGCGGGTAGAAGACCGACAAGGAGTGACGCTAACGGCTGAGGAGCTGCAAACCACGAATCAAGATGGAGAGCGATCAAATGGGACAAGCGAAGAGTGATCAAGTAAGAGCAACGACCTTCCCGATAACCCAGGCATTGAGATTTGGCTTTGAGGACATGAGAGCTAGAGGAACTAGGACCAGAATCACGGTCCTTTCAATCTTGCTCTCTGTGACTTTCATGGTCTTTCTTTCTACAATGGCATCAATTTTTGCGGTCATGACAGGACAGGCCGCTACTGTGCAAACCCACTACTTCCTGCTGGAGATCATCGCGCTACTGGTATGCCTGGTCGGAGTCACGAACACGATGCTCATGTCTGTAACTGAAAGGTTCAAGGAGATAGGTGTAATGAAATGTCTCGGTGCAAGAGACAGACACGTCGTCGTAATTTTCCTGTTTGAGGCGTTTATCCTAGGAATTCTGGGCGGTTGTGGGGGAGCTTTGGCCGGGTTAGCGGCCGGCGCTGTCGCATCTGGCCTTCAGGTCGGGTGGGCCCTTGTCATGCAGGTTCCCTTACAGGAATATGGAAGACATGTTGCTACCGGCGTGTTCACTGCCATACTGCTCAGCGTGCTCGGGTCACTCTATCCAGCTTACTACGTAGCTCGTTTGAGGCCTGTGGAGGCGATGAGACACGAGCTATGACTATGTTGTTGAAGCAGAGGATTTGGCAAAAAGCTACTCGCTGGGGTCTACGAAGATAGAGGCTCTGAAGAGTGTCACGATGAAGGTTCGCCATGGAGAATATCTCGCAATCATGGGACCATCTGGCTCAGGGAAGACGACCCTATTCAACGTGATAGGTGCTATTGACAAGCCAACGCGGGGAAAGATCTTCATTGATGACGTTGACATAACACGACTGGATGCATTCGAGCTGGCATGGCTTCGCTGCAGAAAGATAGGGTACATCTTCCAGACCTTCAACCTCATTCCTGTGCTGACGGCCGCGGAAAACGTAGCGTTGCCCGCCGTATTCGCCGGACGATCGCAGAGTCAGGCGGTGAACAAAGCAAAGGAACTGCTGACCCTTGTGGGACTAGGCGATAGACTGAACCACAAGCCTTCCAACCTCAGCGGGGGACAGCAGCAACGCGTCGCAATCGCGAGAGCACTCATCAACGACCCGCAGATAATCTTGGCTGATGAACCGACCGGAAACCTTGATCTTCGCACCGGACGGAGCGTGATAGATCTCCTGAAGAACGTAAACGAAGAGAAGAATGTGACTGTGATAACCGCGACTCATGATCTGAAGATGATGGGGATAAGTGATCGAATACTGTATCTTAGAGACGGCAAGATTGAGAGAGAAGAGACCGTCGCAGACATTGAACTGAAAAGAGCCGCGGCATCAGATGAGCAAACACTCTAGCACACATTTTGCACCACGACAGCGAATAATACTAGCGCCTCCAAGCACTGGCGGCCGTACGCTTCAGCGCAACACCTTCAGCATCTTGTTACGGTTTCAAGGTGACTGGTGTTGACGAGGTTATCGATATCCAGAAGGCGTCGCCAGGGTTGAGCGTGGTGCCTCCTGTCCCGCGAACCCCCAGGCCGGCCGGCCAAAGTGATCGCAGTGGATTTCTCACAGGAAATGATTAGAGTGGCAGAACAGGACGAAGAAAAGGAAAATCTGGGCATACGATATCGCGTCTTAGATGCTAGCGCGCACGCTTAGGAATTGCAGCAGGCAGTGTCATTGGCGCGATTTCACTAGGACTCATCAAAGCTGACCCAGAACTCTACAGACTTGCCTACTCATCCGTATGGCGGATAATCGTATCATCCGCCCTAATTTCTCTGTTCAGCTACTTGAAGAACGAATTATCGCCAAGGCCCTTGGGGCGGATTTGTCAACGGCCTTGGAACTGGATTGGGATTCGTTCATCTTATCTGAGGAAAATAGGCGCCACGAATAGTATCCTGCGGTGATTGTTGCCGCACCTATCGCAACAAGCGTCAGCTTTCAAAACCGCGTCAACCAAGTTGGTCTTGAAATAACCATCATGAAGAATCCTATCCAAATCACGATTCCATAGCAGATATGATCGACAAACGAACCTTTCATGAGTGAAAAATCGAGCGCCGAATAGTTAGCAATGTCCTCTCTTCGGTAGTCTTATTATCCTAGGCCGGCGAGTAGTATCCGGAAAGAGTCTTGGCTTCACCAAAGGTGGCACTTTTGGTGCTATCCTTCCTTCTGTCGGTTTTCTACATAAATGCAAGCGTTCGACCTGCCTCAGCAGCCACATGGGTACAAGTTCACACCAGCACGAGCACAGACCTCTACAATCAGGATGGCAAGCGGGTTGTTGGCTTCGGTGACTATCTAATGATAAGGAAAGTGGAGGTCTCGTTGATCAACAATAACCTGGATGTACTGGTGAGAATAACGGTGGCAGGCCCTATCCCAGACAGGAACCCTCCTGACAGCTATCTTGCTTGGCGGATAGAGATAGATTCGGATCAAGACCCGAAGACAGGTATTGTATTGAAGCCTATCTCCGACATAGGAACAGATTATCAGATCTATGTGAGAATGAGAGATGACGAAAGAAAAGGTTTCTTATACACATACTCCTCACAAACAAGCATACCTATGAGTGAGGATAGATTCAAGTTCGAGAGGGACGCTGTCAGCTTTCAATTCCCTTTGGCAACAATCGGAGATCCAAAAGCCTTTGATTATTATGTCTGGGCTGGTCACTCAGACAAGAAGGGAATGACGGGAAGTCGACTCCTCGCAGGAATTAAGATCCCAATGGAATGGCACTACACCTTTCCGGTTCAGGCTGCAAAATCTCTGGATCAAACACAGTCGACGGTTCAAGAGGCCGAAGGAAAGAACTGGCAAAATCCTAAAGCGCTATCCAAGGTCAAGGAAGCGAGAGAAGCTTTGAATGCGTGTATTAAGGCGCTGAGCTCGGATGACCTAAAAACAGCACAAGAAAACCTGACCAAGGCACCTCTGCTCATCCAGCAGGCCAATGAACTTGAGAACCAATATGCAACAGTGAAGTCGGCAGCAGACCAGGCTACAAATGCAATCAAGAAGGCTGAGTCCGAAAGCAGAAGCAGCGGGTTGGATCAAGCGAAATCTCTGTTCCGACAAGCAAACATGACTTTCGAGGTGGGAGACTACGTCAAGGCTCTTGATCTTTTCAGACAGGCGACGGACGCCGCGAACAAGGCGGAGAAGCCACCACCATACGAGCTATACGGTGCTGCTATCATAGCAGTGGTCGGAGTAGTAGCTGCAGCCTTTTTCTACGTGAGAAAGAAGAAGCCGAAGTAGCGCGCCAGAATAGCTGAAAGAGCTTCTTTGACTGTATTCTCTTGGTCCGAAATTAGGTCAAACATGCAATATTGCATCAGAACGTAAGTGCCTACATCTTGCATGGGAAACAGTAGCGCCCGAGTTGCTCACTCAACTTATCTGCTGCTGTTTTCTCTTGTAGTACAGGATAAAGGCTGACGAGGCGACGATAATCGATAGACCAAAAACTGAAGATAGAAGATATATTGATTGTCGAGCCTTCTCTTGTCGTTCGAGCGACAAAGCTTTCTCGAAAAGTGTGATTGCTTGTTGAGCCAATGTTGACGCTGTTTCGAACCTGTTTTCAGAGAAGGCTTTCTCAGCAGAATCAAGGTTGTCCGATGCTTGCTTGACGAGTCTTCGGGCATCTTGATTGGTGAAGTCAGTTGACAAAGCCTGTGTTCTCAGTTCTTTTCCTTTAGCAAGATTGTTTGCCGCATAGTAGCTTTGGGGCAGCCTAACCGTGACAATTATCCTCTTCGGTTGTTGCGTTTTCTTCAGGAATAGGAAAGTTTCGTTGGCTACTCTTCCATCTGAAGTTGTGGCAGCCACCGTGTATCGTCCGAAGAATGCTCTGGTATTGAATTTGCCCGTAGCATCTGTCTGTCCAGTAGCCTTTGTCCACCATTCATCAAAGACGAGTTTTCGGTAAGCCTCTGCCGCTGACCTTGAGGAAAAGTCACTGTTGAAGATAGCGGCGCCGGGTCTCCAGATTGCGCCCTCCCAGAACCCCCACATCAGAATCCCCTCCACCGCTGGATGACTGAAACAGAGACGATAGAAGTCAGATAGGAAAGACGCTTTTCTCTCCTCGTTCGTAGTATCGTAGCTGTACTCAGTGATTTTGATCGGCAGTCCGAATACGGAGAGCTTGTCTAAGACCATTTTCCATTCGTCTAATGTCGGTGGTCTGGTCCTATCTGGGCCGTCGCCAAAGTGAGCTTGGATCCCTATCCCCCCTACAGGAATCTTTCTTTCAAGAAAGGATCTGACCATGCTCTCGTATGTAGGCAGAAGCTTGACTGAGGAGCCAAGATACTCGTTCAGATAGAGGGTTGCATTTGGATCTCCTTCCTTTGCCCAACGAAACATGTCGTCTGCAATCTCTGCTCCTAGGCGGCTCCGGAAGAAGTTGTTTTCAAGCATCTCATTGTTCACATCATATTCTGAAATGCGTCCTCTATATCGGGTTGTTACCTCTTTGGCTCGTCTTTCCACGGCCTGACGCAAGGATTCTTTGTCAAGGTCTTTCACCCATTGAAGATTATACTTCTCGCTCTCCCAGAAGATACAATGTCCGCGTATACGAAGACCATTTTCTTCACACCATTTCACCCAGTCGTCAGCGTCTCGAAAGGAAACTGCCCCTTGGGTCCGCTCCGTGCTGTACCATTTCAGCGCGTTTTCATGGACGGCGGCATTGAAGAGAGTTCTGACAGTTTCTTTGTATCGTGGTGCAATAGTGCCCGCGCCAGAAGCAAGAGCAGTACCAAACCAGAAATCGTGCGACTGTTGCGTCAACGAAACCGTTGCCCCAGTCACAGGTTTTCCGTCTTCGTCTCTCACCTCGACAACCAAGTCTCCCATGCGCATGGTTCTAATTCTCGCATCGGTCTCTTCTCGCCAAGACGAACCCGACACAGGCTGCAACCGAGTCGTAGTGGCGAAGCCAAATGCCACCTGTGCAAACAACACAACGCAAAATAGAACTGCAAAAGGTCGTTTAGAGGCCATTTGGTTTCCTCTATCCAAGATCTTGCTCCCGTCATCATAATAATCTATCCATCGTGGAATAGCCGCTAACAGCACGAGGAGAGGCCATTAGCGCGATGGTATGGGAAGAACGTTTGTTAGGCGAGAGCGCTCAGTCCATACTATGAGCGCTCTTGTTTGTGGTTTGGATGTGCATAAGGATTCGACTTATGCAACGATTCTGGATAGTGAGGGTAAGATAGTTAGTCAGAGAAGGATGAGTAACGAGGCGGTTCTCTCTTATCTGTCCGGTTACCGAGTGGACAGAATCGGTATGGAGTCTTCTAGTCAAG
>Ga0315282_10006786_pt1 | contig 19015 bp, 21 predicted proteins | sample YL17G07_20_MG_FD_203693 | JGI IMG/M metagenome (GOLD analysis project Ga0315282, IMG submission 203693) | Sediment microbial communities from Yellowstone Lake, YNP, Wyoming, USA - YL17G07_20 | ecosystem: Environmental > Aquatic > Freshwater > Lake > Sediment | place: USA: Wyoming | collected... | reverse complement strand
GAATCCCTGGCCTCTTTATTGGTGTCTTCTCTGGGCGGGCACATTGGGAAGCAACCTGACCATCGCAGGGGCTCCGGCTTTATTTGTGGCAAAGAATATGGGTGAGAAAGAAGACCAGAGAAAAGTGGGTTTAAAAGAGTTTTTCAGTTATACAGTGCCATATGTCATCATCTCTCTCATCTTCTGCTATATTCCGGCAATATTGATCTGGGTCCTTCCGTTCCAAAAATAAGAACAAACTTGAAATAATTTTTTAGAAATGGCTATAATGAGGCTCAATTTCGCCCGATCAAGGGAGAAAACGCATGGAGAGGGAAAGTGCAATTTGATTTAAGTTTTTTTTACATCATTGTCCAAGTGATCTTCTTGGAGGGTATCCTCTCCATTGATAACGCGGCTGTTCTGGGCGCTTTGGTGTCCGTGCTTCCACCAAAGGAGATGGTACCTTGGCCCGGCCCTCTAAAATTCCTCGGACCTCCAGTCCACCGCATCTTGGGCGGCCAACGCGCTGCTGCACTCAAGGTAGGGCTTCTTGGGGCTTATCTTGGCCGTGGCCTCATGCTTGTTATGGCCAATTTCGTTATCCACAATCACTATCTTAAGATCTTGGGTGCGGCGTATCTCATCAAACTCGCTTTTGAGAACCTGGGCGAACCAGAACCCGGTGAAGAGGATCAGACAAGGGCAAAAAGTGTCGAAGGCAAAGGCTTCTGGAACGTAGTGATTGCTTTGGAGTTAGCCGATCTAGCCTTTTCCCTTGACAATGTGGTGGCTGTGGTCGCCCTCTCTGATAACTTATACATTGTAATGTTTGGTGTGGCCATTGGTATCATCACAATGCGCTTCGCTGCAGGAATCTTCACATTGATGATCTTGAAGGAACCTATTCTCAAGCCTGCTGCTTACATTGTGGTGTTCAATATCGGGACGGAACTTTTGCTTGATGAGTTGGCCGGTATTGAGTTTAGTAGTGCTCTGAAATTCATGATCTCTGCCGGCACCTTGATTCTGTTTGTGATTTATGCTCACCTCAAGCCGTTGCATGTCTTTCAACCCGTCTTCAATTGGGTGGCCGAGGGCATGGCCAATATCAACGAACTTTTTGATTGGGTTTTGGTACCTGTAGCCCTTGTTGTTAAGATTTTATTCAAGGGTATCTTCTTTGTTTTACGTCCTATCATCAATCTATTCAATCCCCAATCAGTGATTGTATCACAGGAAGACCAGGTAACTTTCGATAAAGATCGGCATAGAAAGAGAAAAAGAGCAGATAAACAATAGTCCCCTTGCAACATATTTGTTCTTTGTGCTAATGATTCTTAAATGAGCCCTCTCGATTCCTTCTTGAGAGGGTTTTTTATTCTCTTGTGAATTTTTGGTTAATTTTTTAAGATAATATTTGATAGTTCAAATCCAAATTTCAAAATCCCTGCCTGCGGTAGGCAGGCAAATGTCAAATGAATGCCAAAATATTTTAGATTTTGGCATTTGAGCTTTGAATTTGATTTGGCATTGGGGTTTTGGCATTTGACATTTTAATTGTGGGGGATTTTATGAAAAAGCCTTTAGTTGGAATTCTGATGGGGAGCGAGAGTGATTTGCCAATCATGGAGAAAGCAGCAGAAGTTTTGAAAGAGATGGGGATTCCCAATGAAATGGAGATCAGCTCGGCCCATCGGCTGCCTGAGAAGACCGCCCATTATGCCAAGACAGCAAGGAAGCGTGGGATTGAAGTATTGATCGCAGGGGCCGGTATGGCCGCCCATCTTGCAGGGGCTTTAGCCAGCCATACGACGCTACCTGTCATTGGTGTCCCCATCAAATCAGGGGCACTCAATGGCGCGGATGCCCTTTACTCCACGGTTCAGATGCCGCCGGGGGTTCCGGTCGCTACCGTAGGGATTGATGGTGCAAAGAATGCAGCCTACCTGGCCTGTGAAATCCTTTCGATCAAATACCCTGAGATTACAAAAAAATTGGAAGATTTCAGATCGAAGATAAAGAAGTCTCTGGAGGAAAAATCAAAAGCTATAAAAAAGAAAAAACTCTAACCCCCTCACCCCCTCCCTCTCCCCTCGGGGGAAAGGGGAGGAGGAGGAGAAATCAAAAATTGTTAGATTAAAAATGTAAGAGTCTAATGAAAGATGTTGAGATTATTCATCAAGCAGCTGAGATCATTCGGAAGGGAGGGATTGTTGCCTTTCCAACAGAGACGGTTTATGGTTTGGGAGCAGATGTCTTTAATCCCCTTGCCGTAGCTCGAGTATTTGAGGTCAAGAGAAGGCCCTATTTTGACCCGTTGATCGTCCATGTCGCCAATCCAAACGATGTAAAAGAGTTAGTCAAAGAAATTCCGTCGAATGCAAAAAAAATGATAGAAAGATTCTGGCCTGGCCCACTCACGGTTGTTCTCTTAAGGGAGGAAGGTATTCCTGATATTGTGACAGCTGGGCTTCCAACAATAGCCATTCGTATGCCCGATCATCCCATGGCTCTCTCTTTGATTAAAGAATCTAAATGTCCCATCGCCGCACCGAGTGCCAATCCCTTTGGCTATTTGAGCCCGACCACAGCCGAGCACGTTCGTGAACAACTGGGTGACCAGGTCGATCTCATTCTGGATGGAGGCCCCTGCCCAGTGGGAGTGGAATCAACGGTCGTTTCTTTTTCAGAAAACAAGCCAAGGTTGTTAAGACCTGGTGGGGTGTCGCTCGAGGAGATCGAGACCATCATTGGGAAGGTTGAGATCAGCCCGATCGAAGACAGACCCTCTGCCCCTGGAATGTTGCCGAGGCATTACGCCCCTCGAACGCCAATCGTCGTCCTTGATTGGGATGAAAAGAACCTCGATATCTATAAAGGTAAGAATATTGGATTGTTGGCCTTTCAGGAGACCAAGAATAATCTAAAATTCCTTTATGTTGAAATTCTTTCGAAGAAGGGAGATATCAGAGAAGCAGCGGCCAATTTTTTTGCAGCCATACGACGGTTGGATGCGATGAACTTAGATCTCATTTTGGCCGAGCCTGTTCCGGAGATTGGATTAGGGCGGGCAATCATGGATCGTCTTCGCCGCGCTAGCCAAAACCAGTTTGCAGACTCTTCGCTCCGCTCAGAGTGACAGACCGGATTGTCATTCTGAGGAGCGGAGCGACGATGAATCTCAGAATAAATGTAAACCAATGAAGAAAATCATCTTAAGTATTCTATTTTTTCTTCACCTTTCCGCGTTCTACCTTCCACTTTCTTTGGGATTGCCAGCAGAGGATGTTCAGCTGGTGATGGATGCCCAATACTTTCAAGTCGCAAAGAAATTGATCCAGGAGGCCAAACATTCTGTTCAGGTGATGATGTTTGAAATGGGATATTATGATCAACATCCGAATACTCCTTCCAATCTTCTCATCAGGGAGCTCATTAATGCTAAAAAGCGGGGGGTGACGGTCGAAGTGATCTTAGAGATTAGAGAGGGAGAGGATCGGACGACCAAACGGAATCGTCACACGGGAAAAATTTTATCGGAAGGGGGGGTGGAGGTGATCTATGATTCTCCTATTAAAACCACCCATGCCAAATTCATGGTGGTCGATAGGCAACTCTCCCTTTTGGGCAGCACGAATTGGACGTACTATGCCTTGACCAGCAACAACGAAGCTTCTGTCCTCGTTTATTCAAAAGAGGTCGCCGGAGCATTACAGGGCTATTTTAATCGAGTCAAAGCCACTGGCAATAAGAAATAGATATCTGAAAGGAATGTCAAATGTCAAAGTTCCTGCCTACCGCAGGCAGGCAAAGATCAAAGGAATGCCAAATTTCAAAAGGTGATTGTCTGCAAAATCATTTGAAATTAGGATTTTGACATTCTTTTGACATTTGGAATTTGATGTTTGACATTAATCTTTGGACGATGCTCATCGATTCCCATGCCCATTTAGAAATGCCAGAGTTCAAAAGGGATCTGGAGGGAGTGATTCAGAGGGCGAAGGAGTCGGGGGTGGAATATATTTTCACGGTCGGAACGGAGAAGAAGGATTGGGAGAGGGCTCTTGAAATTGCCAACTTACACCCTTCGATCTATGCGATTCTGGGTGTTCATCCTCACAATACAAAGGAGATCGATGATCAGACCTATCCAAGGCTGAGGGAGCTCTGCCGGAACGGGAAGGTGAAGGCCTATGGTGAAATTGGTCTTGACTTTTTCAGGAACCTTTCGGCACGAGATATTCAATTGAAGAGATTCCGAGAACAGATCGGTTTGGCCAAAGAGTTAGGACTTCCTATTGTAGTCCACGATCGGGAGGCTCATCAGGAAACATTGGAGATATTGAAATCCGAGAAGGGAGAGGAGTGTGGAGGAATCATCCACTGTTTTTCTGGGAATTATGAGATGGCGAAGGTCTGCATCGATATGGGATTCTACATCTCTATTCCGGGAAGCATCACATTTATTGAGAACCGCAAAATTAATGCAACGGAACTCCACCGTTCTAGCCTGTGTTTGTGGGCTTTTCGTGGAGGCCATGTATTGCATTACTTATGTTGCCTTCTATAAGAACGCGGAGGGTTTTAGAGGGATCATTAAGAGAATTCCTTTGGAGTCGCTTCTTGTCGAGACAGATGCCCCCTTCTTAACCCCCGAGCCTTTTCGAGGAAAGAGGAATGAGCCAAGTTATGTTCGATATACGGCACAAAAAGTGGCAGAGATCAAGAAGGTTTCTTTTGAAAAGGTAGCTGAAGTAACGACAGAGAATGCGATGCGTATTTATAAATTGAGTAATGAAAGGTAATAATCCCCCCCTTCTTTAATAAAGGGGGAGTGTGAGGGGATTTCACGATTCACGAAACACGGTCACGGGCACGTTTTTTTCTAATTCTAATAAAAGGGAGTCTTCATGAAACCGGCGATTATTGTTGTGGATATGTTGAAAGACAATTTCAAGGAAAGTTCGAGGAACCCGTACCTTCAAACGGGAAGAACTATTATACCCAATCTTCAAAAGCTTTTAAAAGAAAGTCGAAAAAGAGAATTTCCAATCATCTTTGCCTGCGACAGTTTTTTAAAGGAGGACTTTATCTTTAAGGGGAGGATGAAGGTTCATTCCCTTCGGGGAACGAGGGGTGCAGAGGTTGTCGATGATCTCAAGCCGAGGCCCACGGATATCATTTTGCCCAAGCGGCGCTTTAGTGCTTTCTTCAAAACCGACCTTGACCAGACGCTTCGAGCCCTCGGCGTGGATACGATCATGGTGACGGGCATTACCACTGAGGTCTGTGTATTGATGACGGTGATGGATGGCCTCAGTCACGATTTTTCAGTCATTCTCGTGGAAGATTGTTCAGCCAGCCGAAGCAAGGAATTTCATCAAGACTGTCTCAACCTCTATCGGGATTTTTCCCTCTACCCTTTGTTAAGGATTATGACCCTTAGTGAGATTCTTAGAGAAGTGTCGTCCTAGGAGAGGGTTCAAGGAGTCGAGTTAATTATGTTTTTATCAAAACGTAGAAAGATTGTTAGGTTGCGGAGATGGATCACGCCTGCGTGCCGAAACGCCGCACTCTGGCTTGCAGGCACGGACACGATCATGGAATTTTCAAAATGAAGTATTGCGAAAAAGATTTCGTTGATCAGATACGAAAACTGCTTTCCTCAAGAAAGAGGGGAATCATTGAACATCCCCCGTTTTCCCATGCGGCGGTTCTTGTCCCACTCTTTAAGAAACGGGAGGAGTGTCATCTCCTCTTCACCAAGAGATCTGAAGAGGTAAAATATCATAAAGGCGAGATCTCCTTCCCCGGAGGGGTCGTCGATGAAGAAGATTTGGAATTGATAAATACCGCACTCCGGGAGGCCTTTGAAGAGATCGGGCTCAAGGAGAGCGATGTTCAAGTCATCGGGGTATTAGATGACATTGTGACCATCACTGAATTCATTGTTACTCCAATTGTTGGTCTCTTCCCCTATCCTTATCCTTTTAAGGTAAGCGAGGTAGAGATCGCAGAACTAATCGAAGTCCCTCTCTCGTCCTTACTCGATGAAGACTGTTTCAGTGAAAGGGAGATTATCCGGGGGGGGCAAAGAGAAGTCGTCTACACCTATCAGTATGAAAAACATGTCATCTGGGGAGCAACCGCCCGGATCTTGAAACAGTTTTTGGACTTAATTTCATCCCCAAGAAGCGCTTAAAACCCCCTCCTGATTCATTCTTGCCTATTCAACTCAATACGATGTTATAATTTTAGATGGAAGAAATCTAAATGAATAGGTTTAAGAAGTGGGCCGAGCATGAATATAGCAGAAAACAGCGGATGATTGCCGTGGTGTTTGGAGGCTTTATTTTTTGGATAGTCATTCCATTCTTTATTATTGTTGTGTCGTTCTATATCGATCAGTGGCTTCACCTTCCAAGATTTCATCATGGGCTAATAAATTCTCTCGTAGGTTTGTTATTCATTATCGTTGGTTGGTTGTTTGCCAACTGGACGGTAAAAGTCCAGTTTTCGATCGGGAAAGGGACCCCGATCCCCCTGATGGCTACGCAAAAACTTATCGTAAGAGGACCCTATACTTACTGCCGAAATCCAATGACTTTAGGAGCAGGCATCTTTTATCTCGGGATCGCCGTCTGGCTGGGTTCCATTTCTGCGATTGGGTTAGGTCTGGTCTATCCGGTGGGGATTTTAATATACATTAAGTTGATAGAAGAGAAGGAATTAGAGGACCGATTCGGATCCGAATATTTGGAATACAAGGAGAGAACTCCTTTCTTAATACCTCGCCTGTGATCGCTCTCTTTATACAGCGACCTTTTTCGACCAGGTCCATTTTGATTGTGATGCCAGAACAAAACTGATAGAATGATTTTATTAAACCAAACTGAGGAGGGATTACTATGAAACTGAGCGAGTATTTTGAAAAGGCAAAAGGTCGGGGGGTTATTGCTACTTCAGATTCAAAAGGAAAAGTAGGTACTGCTGTTTATGGAAGACCTCATTTCATTAATGAAAAAACTGTAGCCTTCATCATGGCAGACCGCTTGATGCATAAAAATCTCCAGTCAAATCCTCATGCCTCCTACCTTTTTATGGAATCTAAAGAAAGATATGTTGGAAAGAGGCTGTATTTGACAAAGATTAAGGAAGAAAAAGATAGTGCCTTAATTGATAAGATCCGGCGAAAAGAGAGCTGCCCAGTTTATACGGTTTATAAAGATAAAATCAAATACCTTGTCTATTTTCATATTGATAAGGTACTTCCGTTGATTGGGGATAAGAAATAATCCTTTTTGAGAATTCGGATTTTCCGAGATGGGTTAAGGAGGAGGGGGTTTGAAGATCCTGATCACCGGTGGAACAGGTTTCGTTGGAACTCAGCTCACCTCTCGTTTAATTCAGGATGGTTACAAAGTAACCATTTTAACTCGATCCTTGAAGGGAGCAAAAGGGAGTTCACCTGGAATTTCTTATTTAGAAGGCGACCCGACCAAGAAAGGTCCTTGGCAGGAAGCGATTAAGAACCACGACGCCATCATCAATCTTGCAGGCGCCTCCATCTTCAGCAAGTGGACCGATGAACATAAGAAAGCGATTAGAGAGAGCCGTGTCAGCACCACCCAAAATATCGTCGAAGGAATCCCATCCGCTCCCTCCAAAAAAATTACTCTCTTCAGCACCTCTGCCGTTGGCTATTATGGTTTTTGTGGGGATGAGAAACTCGTTGAGGACTCCCCTCCGGGAAATGACTTTCTGGCCCGTATTGCAGTGGAATGGGAGGGGGAAGCACTCAAGGCCAAAGAGAAAGGAGCTCGAGTAGTCATCACACGGTTCGGCATCGTCCTGGGTGAAAAAGGAGGAGCTCTCAGTCGGATGATTCCTCTCTTCAAGAAATATATCGGAGGGCCGATTGGAAGTGGGCGTCAGTGGTTCTCCTGGGTCCACATTAGAGACCTGGCAGAAGCCTTTGTTTTTCTAATAAAGCACCCGGAGATTTCAGGCCCTGTCAACGTGTGCTCTCCGAACCCGGTGAGAAATAAAGGTCTGGCAAGGGCTCTCGGGAAAGCACTTCACCGGCCTGCTTTCTTTCCGGCACCAGGGTTTATGGTGAAGTTTGTATTAGGGGAATTCGGATCGATCATCCTTGAAGGTCAGAGAGTGATTCCGCGAAGGTTGTTTGAGAATGGTTTTGTCTTTCAATATCCTGACATCGATAAAGCCTTGCAGAGCATCGTCGGTCAATAAGCCTTCATATTCTATTAGGTCCCTTTAAAAAATGGGATGTGCCCCTATTTTCCTATGATTCATAGGGATCCATCCAGTTCGTCGGCTACTGGGTTTTTGCATGACCTGCACTGTTGTGCACCCCTAAAAAGTGGCTTACCGCATGAAGAGCAACGATAACGCTCACACTCTAACCTCGCCCATTCGATACTGCCCTTCTCATCACCATGCTCAGCTACTTTAGCTCGCCATAGAGGAATCGCCCTTTTCATCACTCTTATGCCAGTGGCAAAACCGAAATTCTCTATCATACCGCATGGCCATTCCTCACATTGATGACAGGAGTAATAACCTTTAGATTTTACGCAATTCCTTATCTTGCATACTTTGCAATAGGCATAGAGCTTCTTGGGTGGATCGGGCTGCATACACCCAAGACATTCGGTCTCTTCTGGCTTTGTTCCGTAGAGGTTTCCCATGATAGCCTTGAATTTTTCATTTCCATCCCTTGTTGCAATATAAACTCCACAGACACCGCAATATAACCCGCATGGTGCCATCAAATCTTTATTCCTGATTTCTTCTTCGGTCCATCCTTCCATACTCATATCTCCTCCACGAAATAGTAAAAATTTGGATTCTTACCCGCCTTCGCAGAAAGCCACGCCTGCGTGCCGTAACGCCTGCCTGCACGAAGTGTTTCGGCGAAGGCAGACACTTCGGCGTGCAGCCACGGGTTTCCCCGTGGGGCTCCACTTAAACTTCACAAAAATTGCAGCGGTTAACATTATTTTATTGTAAGAAATGATAGGAGAGATATATCAAGGTGATTGTTATTTGTCAAATTACGACTTCCCAGGTGATTTCTCACACATGATTTCTTAATTGAAGTTCGATGGGGTGTGGATTCAGGTAAATCTGTTCTTTAAGGTAAGGCTGATCGTATTTTCTTACATAGTGATTGATCAGTGTGATGGGAACGATCAGAGGTATGAGCTCCTTTCGATAAAGATCGATAACCTCCAGTAATTCCTTTTTTTCGTCAGAGGACAATTGCCCCCTGAAATAACCCATCATGTGCTGGAGGACGTTTGCATTTTTCTTAGGTGTGGTCTTGAGCTCCAGGGATTCCATAAGAAGAGTCTGGTATTGGCGATAAAGTTCTCTCAATGGAAGATCTTTTGCGCCAGCTACTAACTTTCCCATCGTCTGATAATACTTTGGGCTGTGTGAGAGAATCAACAATTTATGTTTCATATGGAAGTCCACTACGTTTCCCCGACTCTCTTTTTTTGACAGGACTTCTCGCCACCTTTTTAGGGTAAAGATCCTTTCAATGAAATTCTCACGGAGTTCTGGATCATGAAGGTGCCCCTCATCTTCCACAGGAAGCAGGGGGAAGCGATCCATAAAAATTCTTGCAAATATTCCAACTCCCTTTTTCACCGGCAGCCCCTTTTTATTATAGACCCTGATGCCTTCCATTCCACTGCTTGGAGAGTCGCTCTTGAAGATAAAGCCACAAAGGTCTTCTTTTTCCAATTCGACCACACGTTTTTGGGCCCACCGAACCATCCGCTCCGTCATATCCTGTTTGGTACGAGTCGTCACGAGACGGGGAGAATCTGGATTTCCCTCCAGGTGCATCGACTCCCTTGGAACACCCAAACCGCATTCCACCTCAGGGCAGACGGGGACATATTCCACATATTGTCCAAGGGTATCGGTGAGAAACCGGTCCAGCTTATGACCGCCGTCATAACGGACATTCTCGCCCAACAAGCAGGTACTAATGCCCAATTTGATTTTTTCCATTGAATTCTCCTCTTCTTGTTATAGTATTATAAATAGTCTGAGTTCTAAATAAAATAATGAAGGGTGGTAAGAACAGATGCTTGAAAAGATGAAGGACCTCGTTAAAGGAAATGATCTCTGTGTCTTGGCCACGGTCTCTGAAGGGAAACCTCATTGCTCTCTCATGTCCTATATTTCAGATGAGGAAGGTCATGAGATTTATTTGATTTCCCATAAACAGACGAAGAAATATTCCAATTTAATGGAAAACCCCACAGTCAGCCTCCTCATTGATACTCGTGAAGAGGAGAAGGGTCAAAGACGGATTGATATAAAGGCTCTGACCGTCAGTGGAGAGTTTCAAACAATAGACAACCCTGGAAAGAAAGATCTTATCCGTGCAAAGTTTTTTAAAAGGCATCCCCATTTAACAGATTTCCTAAATGACCCTGGAGCTGAAATTTTTTCCATCAAGATAAAATCATTCCAGTTATTAGATGGGGTGAAGGACTCTTTTTATGAGACAATAGACTAAATTAATCCCTCTGATCATCCAATTTGATATAGAAAGATTCCCTTTTTCACCCTCCAAAGTACCCATTTCTCCCCATCAATTTTAGTTGACATTTTATTATCAAAAAGGTATTAATAATTCCAAAAATTTACTAAAACTAAACTATTCTTGAATATAAATAAGCCAGAATTAAAATGACGGGCAAAATTTCCTCAGGAATTGGCTATTTAGACCATCTTTTAGGTTTTCTTAAAACCGGTGATAATGTCATCTGGGAAGTGGAGGCTGGGACTTATATTGAGATCTTTCTTCAACGGTTTATTGAACACAATCTGAAGAACGGATATAAGGTGGTCTATGTCAGTTTCAATGTCTCTCCTTCCACACTCACGAAACGTTTAAGCTACCTTCCCGATTTAGAGAATTTAACTATCTTGGATTGTTTTACTTCTGGAAAGGGAAACAGTGATCCCCTCTTCACCCAATTTTATGAAAAAGATAAAGAGGGATTTAAAGGGAGTGTGGTCAAGGTTGAAAATCCGAAGGACCTTTCACAATTTCGTGTGGCGATGGATCGGGTTGAGATTGAGAAGGGAGCAGGTGTCCGTTATATCTTCGATAGTCTGACTGGAATGCAGGATATCTGGGGCGATGAAAACGTTACCTATAAATTCTTCACTTACTCCTGCCCCCGGCTCTATGATCTTCAAACCGTTGCCTATTGGGTCCTGGAAAAAGAAGCACACACACCATCTTTTAAGGCCAATCTGAGGCATATCACGCAGGTGGCGATTGAACTGGAGAAGCAGAACGGTGAACTCTTTTTTAAAGTGATCAAAATCGAGGGAAGGTTTTCAAGGAGCGCCTTCCTTCCAAAACATTATGAGGTATGGGATGAGGAGGTGATCTTCCCCTCCATCGGAGGCCGAAGGCCGAGTAACCTGGGCGATAAGATCAGAGCATTGAGGAAGAAATTGGGAATGACGCAAAAGGAATTGGCTGAGCAGGTTGGCCTGACTCCAAGTTTTATCTCTCAATTGGAAAAAAATTTGATCAGTCCTTCCCTCGATTCCCTTCTCAAATTGAGCGAAAAATTGAATACCCAGCCCGTTTATTTTCTGACAGATGGAGAGAGCGGACCGCTGCAGAAAATGGTGATCAAGCCAGGCGAGAGGCAGGATATTCATCTCCAGAATATTAAGAGCTCTGATGTGAAACTGGAACTTCTGGTCTCCGATGTACTGAACCGAAGGATGGAACCTTACCTTTTAATCATGAAAGAGGGTGCTGTCATCGATGGACATTTTTTTAGCCATAAAGGGGATGAATTCGCCTATGTCATGGAAGGAGAATTAGAGATTGAAATTCAAGATGAAAAGCAGTTATTAAGGCAGGGAGATAGTCTTTATATCGGATCAACATTTCCTTCTAAATGGGTAAATGTGGGAAAGGGAGAGGCAGTTCTTTTATGGGTTCTAAGTCCGCCGAGAGGGGGGTGGTAAGATTAAGTAATAATTAAGGAAATTATTTTTTTGCCATATAAATTAAGTGAAAATAATTTTTTAAAAATAAAATTAAGTAAAATTTATTTTGGAGGGGAAAATGGACTTCGAACATGTTGGAAAAATTATTGACAAGTATCAGGAAAAGAGGACAGGTCTCATCAGCATTCTTCACGATATTCAGGACCGATATCACTTTCTACCTGAAGAAGCGTTGAGAAAAGTGGCTTCAAGGCTTCGGATGGACCTCAATGATATTTATGGAGTTGCTACCTTTTATAAATCTTTCAGTCTCATCCCAAAAGGAAAGCATTCCATCACTCTTTGTCTGGGAACTGCATGCCATGTACGGGGAGGGCCAAAAATTTTAAGGGAGATGAAGAAACAATTGAGTATCGAACCTGGTCAGACCACTGCAGACAAACAGTTCTCCTTGAATTTGGTGAACTGTCTGGGCGTTTGTGCGATCGGACCTGTCATGTTCGTCGATGGAAAATTCTATGGGGAAATGAATCCCCTCAAAGCAAAGAGAATTATTGAGAAGATAAATAAAAATAAAAGAAAGAATGGGGTGAAGTCATGAGGAAAATAAAATCTGTATCCGATTTAGAGAAGTGGAGGGAACATATTTTATCAAAACAGAAGCAGGATGAAGTAGTTGTCTCTGTATGCGGAGGGACTGGTTGCCATGCCTATGGATGTAAAAAGGTAAGGGACCAATTCGCCAAGGCGATTAAGAAGAATGACATTGATAAAAAGATCAGATTGAGATTCACAGGATGCAGGGGGTTCTGTGAAAGAGGACCCATCGTTACCATCCAGCCACAGGGAATCTTCTACCAGAGGGTGCAGGAAAAAGATGTGCTCCTTATCCTTTCGGAGACCGTTGGGAAAGGTAAGATATTGGAGAATCTTCTTTATGAAGATGCAATCACAAAACGAAAGGTAACCTCAGAGAAAGAGATTCCTTTTTATAAGGCCCAGCACCGGTTGGTCTTGGGAAACAATGGCCAGATTGAGCCCACAAAGATAGAGGATTATATTGGAATCGGTGGGTATCAAGCTTTGTCAAAAGCTCTTTTCGAAATGAAACCTGAGCAGGTCATCGATGAGATTAAAGTATCCGGTCTGAGAGGGAGAGGAGGAGCAGGATTTCCCACAGGTAAAAAATGGGAAGATTGCCGGAATGCTCCAGGGGAAATCAAGTATATTATCTGCAACTGCGATGAGGGAGATCCTGGAGCTTATATGGATCGAAGCCTCCTGGAGGGCAACCCCCACTCCGTTTTAGAAGGGATGATCATTGGTGCCTATGCCATCGGAGGAAGCCATGGCTACATCTATGTCAGACATGAATACCCTCTCGCTTGTAAAAATGCAGAAACGGCCACCACACAGGCCAGAAAGGCTGGGTTATTGGGAAAAAATATTTTGGGTTCTGGGTTCAGTTTTGATGTAGAGATTGCAAAGGGGGGTGGAGCCTTCGTCTGTGGAGAATCCACCGCATTGATTGCCTCGATCGAAGGAAAAGTTGGAGAACCGAGGAGTAAACAGGTTCACACCGTGGCTCGAGGGCTCTGGGGAAAACCTACGAACCTCAACAATGTGGAGACCTGGGCCAATGTCCCCTTGATCATTAATAAAGGTAGCCAGTGGTTTTCATCCATTGGCACGGAAAAGAGCAAAGGGACAAAGATTTTTTCATTAGTTGGAAAAGTAAAAAATACTGGATTGGTCGAAGTGCCCATGGGCATCACCCTTGAAAAGATCATCTTCGATATTGGAGGCGGCCAGCAAGATGGGAGGAAGATTAAGGCAGTGCAGACAGGAGGCCCCTCAGGAGGCTGCATCCCGGCTTCGTTATTCGATCTTCCAGTAGACTTTGACAGCCTCACACAAGTCGGTTCGATGATGGGTTCCGGTGGGATGATCGTCATGGATGAGGGAACCTGTATGGTCGATGTGGCAAAATATTTTGTCCACTTCCTTGAAGAGGAATCCTGCGGTAAATGTCTTCCCTGCCGTGAAGGATTAAAAAGGATGGGCCAAATTTTGGACAACATCACAGAAGGAAGAGGGGATGAAGAAAGCTTGGTCCTCCTTGAAGAGCTGGCTGAGGTGGTGGCGGATACCTCCATTTGTGGTTTGGGAAAAACAGCTCCCAATCCGGTTCTCTCCGCCTTGAGATATTTCCGTCCTGAATTTGAGGCCCATATTCATCAGAAGAGATGTCCGGCTGCTGTCTGTACATCTCTCATTCAATATTCGATTTCAGAGACAGATTGTACAGGTTGCGGTGCGTGTTCAAAGGTTTGTCCAACCCAAGCAGTTAAAGGCGAAAAAAAGCAGAGCCACTTTATTCTTGCAGAAATATGTTCAAAATGCGGATCCTGTAAAGATGTCTGTAAAGCCAACGCGGTGATGGTCCAATAAACCCCCCAAGAACCTCCCCTCCCTTGGTAGGAGGAGAAGAAGGGGAGGGGATGGATGGAGCAAAAATATTTGGCGAGAATTAAGAGGCTTTGATTAATCTAACAACTAGGTAAAGGAGATAGAGATGGAAAGAAAAACTGTCAATGTCACGATAGATGGAAGATCGTTGGATGTGGAGGAAGGGGGCACCATTCTCCAAGCGGCCCATGAATTTGGATTACACATTCCAACATTATGTTATGTAGAGCATCTTTCTCCTTATGGAGGATGTCGGATCTGTGTAGTCGAGATCAGCAACAACGGAGGAGGTAAAACTTTTATAGATACCTCCTGCACACACGAAGTCAGAGAGGGGATGGTGATTCAGACCAAATCCCCTCGAATCATCCGCGCAAGGAAGATGTTGGCTGAACTCTTGGTCGCGAGCGCTCCCAATGTGAAGATAGCTCAGGACATTGCTGCCCGCATGGGATTACTTAAAGTCCGATTTCCTATGGAAGATAATCGGTGTATCCTCTGCGGTCTCTGTATCCGGATGTGCTACGAACAGATGGACGGAAAAGCCCTCGGATTTGTTGGGAGAGGAATGGGTAGGAAAGTAAGCATGCCCTTTGAAGTCAGGCCGGAGACCTGCCGTCTCTGCCGGGGATGTGATTATGTTTGCCCTGGGGTAATTGTTCCTTGCCAAGGCATTACAGACCCTGGTGAACTCTGCGGAAGATGTGTCCGAATAGAAGAAATGCCCAATTGTTGTTCTATGGGGACTTTCGGCTGCTTCTGCGAACAGAACCCACTATGAAAAATTTTGGCATCCTTAGAGTTTTGGAAACAATATTGAGAAAGCTTCTCCACTTTTCTTTCGGTCGAATTGGAAAGTGATGTCCATTCGATCGTTTCTTAGGCCAAAGGATACAGGTTCTTTCCCTTTAGCTTCTTCAATATGGGTAATGGCTCGAGCAATGGAGATGATCCGATCCGCCATCTGAACGCTGGGCGGAGGAAGCTGATATTTTCCTCTGGCCTCAACCGAAAAAATTACCTTGTCATCTTTTGACCGCTGGATAGAAATCTTTTTAACCTTTTCACTCGCCCCATAAAAGATTCCGAGGCCAAGGAATTTAAGGGCTAATTCATCCAGATCCCCACTGGGATCGCCTGAAACCCCTTTGGCAGCCTTCTCTAACTCCTTTTTGGGGTCAGTCTCCATATAACAATCGCAGAACTCCTGCAGTCGTTGATGGTAATTTCTATCGTCTTTGATCATTTTTTTGCCCTCCTCCCCATTATTTCAATAGAAAGGTAATTATCTAGGGTATCAAATTCAAGGAGAAATTTATCACCACCATCACCCTCCCCCTTGGAGACTGGGTCGTAATGGTGTGGAGAGGACAGAGAGCCAGATTCAGAAGCTTTAGAATTGCGATTATTTGAAGTTTATGGGCAACCGTCCTAATGGTTGAAAATAATGTTTGCACGGTAAAGAAGCGTATGATTTTATAAGATATGCCAGAAAACCCCAGGCTTTTAAACCTGGGGATGAATGGCATCCTTTCGAAGCGGAGCCAGGTGGAACCTGGCGAAGCGGAGCAAATTCGGACATGATCTGGCTATGGCCAGATACCAGACTGGGTCCCATACAAAACACCGTTTGCAGTACCACCTGGTGTGGATACCGAAATATCGTCGGCGGGTACTGCGAGGCAAAGTGGTCATCCGCCTGAGAAAGTTGTTGTACGAAGCATGCCGGATGAATAAGTGGTGGATCAGTGAGCTAAGTATCGAAGAGGACCACGTACATATTATCATCCAGACGAAGCCAAGGGATAGTGTGGCTGAAGTGGTACAGAGGCTGAAAGGGGGAACGAGTCGAGTGATAAGAAAAGAGTATCCGGAGCTCGAAGAGTTTTTGTGGGGAGATAGCTTTTGGGCGGATGGGTATTTTGCCGAAACAGTAGGCAACGTTGATGAAGACGTCGTGCGGCGATACATAAGAGAGCAGCGTCGGTAATTATGCCAGATCATGTCAGCAGACCTGAAACCCTGGGCTTAAGCCCAGGGAGTGGGTTCATTTTTTTAACCCTAAAAAGGAGGAAGGATGTCCAAAGTCATCATCGCTTTGCTCATTCTTGTATTTTTCGTCATCTTCCTACTTTTATTCTGGATCATCGTCCTTACCCTCGCCCTTCTGATCTTTTCAAGAAAGGGAAAAAGGGAACCCCTCTTCACCCAGAAATCAAGGGGAATTAAATAGGAGGGTCTTATGAATTGGGTTGTGAGTTGCACGTTGTGTGGCAGTTCCTATGTTTATGAGTCAGGTCAGGGATTACCTGATATGTGTCCCGTTTGTTTCGAAAAAGGGAAAAAAGAGGTAAAAAAATTTTTAGAGAAGGAGCAAAAGCGAAAAGAGATCGTTTCGATTAGCACGCCGGAGTTCACAAATCGGAAGATTTTAAAAACACTGGGGATCGTCTCCCATGAACATATTTTTGGAGTGGGTTTGGTCAAGGAGTTAGATTTAGCCAAATTTAATGGCGGGATCGCTATTTCTTGGACGGAGAAGGTCCATAGCGGAAAGGATCTTGCGATTAAGTCTATCGAGGATGAAGCGATTGAATTGGGAGGGAATGCGGTCGTTGGGGTAGAGATTGTTTATAAAGTTCTGGGTGCTCATAACGATATGGTGATGCTGCTCGTAGGAGCCAAGGGGACGGCCGTGCTGGTGGATTGAGAAGGAATATTTAAAAATGACTCCCTACCCATCAAATCTAAAATCGCCTTTCAGTTTCAGGCCTTATCTTTAATACCTTTTCCCCTTGCTTAAGGTTTAAATGATATTTTTAACGTTGCATCAGATCGGCATGTGGGTGTGCTTCCAAAACTTTATGAAGCGGTTCTTTTTTATATTGAATGGGGAATATGCGATTTTTACCTGAGGTGCCCTTTGTAAAATGTCTGGGAACGTAGTAGCGGAACGATCAAGGGTGCCGCTATAAAGTTTTTTCAGCACATCCACCTGCCTTTGGCAATGTTTTTTATTCAACTTTGAGGTTATACAAGTATTGTCGAGAATGAACTGGACTTTTGAGATGAAATTGAATATATTAAGCATAGATGGGAATAATGGAATCATGCAATGTTGGAATGGTGGGTTTAGACATATAACAAAAAAAGGTCCTTCTTTGTATCACCCAGTGTTCCATTATTCCATTGGTTAGTGATTTTTTATCGGGGCGTAGCGCAGCCTGGTAGCGCACTGGCATGGGGTGTCAGGTGTCGGAGGTTCAAATCCTCTCGCCCCGACCATCTCTTTTTATACCAAGGATGGCTGAACGATTGATGATTCTGGTTACCAATGATGATGGTATCCATTCAAAAGGCATACTCGTGTTGGCAAAGGCTCTCCAAGAGATTGGGGATATTTTCGTCGTCGCCCCGGACATAGAGAAGAGTGCCATTGCCCATTCTCTCACCCTTCATCGGCCCCTTCGAGTAGAAAAGATTAAAAAGAATTTTTATGCCGTGGACGGGACTCCGGCTGATTGCGTTCATCTGGGAGTAAATGTCATTCTTCCGAAACGGCCTCGATTGATCGTCTCGGGGATTAATAAGGGTGGAAATTTAGGAGATGATATCATTTATTCTGGAACGGTTTCCGCCGCTTTTGAGGGGACATTGCTGGGGATACCTTCTTTTGCTATCTCCTTGGTTTCGAGAAGTCATTTTAAATTTGACGTGGCTGCCCGGTTCGCTCTAAGGACGGCTCGATATATTATCAAAAAGGGACTTCCAAAGGATACCTTTCTCAATATCAATGTTCCCAATCTGGATGAGAAAGAAATCAAATCCTATAAGATCACACAACAGGGGAGATTGATACACAATGGGGATGGGGTGGTAGAGAAGATGGATCCCAGGGGGAAAAAGTACTACTGGATCGGTGGTGGACAGTTGATTTTTAATAAAGGAAGAAATACAGATGTGGAGGCTGTTTCGAAATCTTATATTTCCATTACTCCACTCAATCTCGATTTGACGAATTATTCTTCAATTCGGGAATTAAAAAAGTGGAGGATTTGAATTCACGAAAATGCTGCGCAATGCCTCGCCCTTTGGGCGCGATGAATGTAGCGATATAAAAACCGATAGACAGGACATTCTCGTCCTGTACTGCATTTTCGCCGAGGCTGGAAAACCTCGGCTATCTAAATAAAAAATAAAGGGGGAGAAAAATGAAGACGACACTCAGTGTTATCAAAGCCGATATTGGAAGCATTGGGGGACATATCCGACCCAGCGAGAGATTGATTGCGGAGGTCAGAAATTTTGTGGCCGCAAAAGGCAAGGGAATCCTTACTGATTTTTTTATCAGCCATACGGGAGATGATATCGCCATTCTTTTCTCCCATTCGCTGGGGAAAGGTAGCGAGAAAGTCCATCAATTGGCTTGGGATGCCTTTGTCGCCGGGACAAAAGTGGCAAAGGAACAAGGCCTTTACGGAGCCGGTCAGGATTTGTTGAAAGACTCCTTCTCAGGAAATATAAGGGGGATGGGGCCAGC
>Ga0315282_10006785_pt1 | contig 19017 bp, 15 predicted proteins | sample YL17G07_20_MG_FD_203693 | JGI IMG/M metagenome (GOLD analysis project Ga0315282, IMG submission 203693) | Sediment microbial communities from Yellowstone Lake, YNP, Wyoming, USA - YL17G07_20 | ecosystem: Environmental > Aquatic > Freshwater > Lake > Sediment | place: USA: Wyoming | collected... | reverse complement strand
GTTATCCATATACACATCCTTCCGTCGGCTTCATTCTATGGCGATTCGCGCACACAATCAAGGAAAGCCGGACGGGATCTGTCCCGGGGCGTCCGGCGGGTCGCGGAGTCTTCGAAGCGCCCCACGACGGAGCTGTTTCACTTCGGGCCGGGCGCAAACTCTTCGAGCGTGCGCAGCGCGAGCGTCGGATCGGCCTGCACATCCTGACGTAAAATGCGGAGATGCCCGGCGCCGTATATGACGAGCACACGATCGCCCGGCACGATGATGTTCAGCAGGTGCGTGAAGATACGGATGTTGCGCTTGTACCAATCCGTGAGCAGTCCTGCCCCGGCGTAGTCGCCTTCCTCGCCAAAGTGGGCGAACAAAGCGTAGTTGGCGAGGTCGCGACAAACCGCTTCGCGCGAATTGAGCCTCAGCAGCATTTGCAGCACGGAGTGGGACTTCAGGAACTCATCGTCATCCTGCATCTTCTTTCCAAAATACGCCATCAGGGACTCAAGTTCCTTTTCGCGTCCGTGGGCTCTGGCGTAATCCTGCACGGTGGGGTATGAGAAGTCCTCCTGTTCGTCGATCCCGTAGACCTTCGGCAGGTTCAGGACCTTGCCGAGCCGGAAGCCGATCTGATCGCGTTCGTCGCGGCTGAGTTCATATTTTCCGGCAAGGTAGTCCTGGTACTGCTTGATCTTCGGGCTGTTCGAATTCGCTTCGATGGCGATCTTGGTGGGACGGAAGCGGGCGAGCACATCGAGCAGTTCTCGGATCTCCGCCTGACGCTTGGGCGCCAGCACGTCATCGGCCTTCATGTTGAAAATATCGCGGCCGGGATTGCCCATATGATAAGTGCCGAGAACCAGGACTTCGGCCAGGGGCGGTCCGTCCAGACGATCCGCCGGCAATCGCGACGGCGCAACCTGGGCCACGACAATACTGGATGCGAAAAGGATCGAGACGCAGGCGAAAAGCGGTCTGAATTCGTTTTTTTTCATCGTGTCAGTCCTCCACGCCGGATTTCAACCGGATTGACGATCCGGACCGGCGAAAAGTTGTCTCGGGCCGGGCCGGCTGGTCGCTGAATCTTTGAAGCGACCGCACAAGCACGGCTGAACTCTTGAAGCCGGGCTTCTGATAAATATCTGAAATAAAGAGGGACTGTCCCTCCTTCAGGGACAGTCCCTCCGGCTCAATCCGCGCGAGCGAGCTTGACCGTCTTGATCTCGAACGGCTTGAGGCTCACGGAGATCGATCCGGATTCCTTGGTTTCCGAACTTCCCGAGGTCCTGATGGTGAAGCCCAGGAAAACGTCGCTCGAGACACGGGCGTCCGTGGCCCGACCGGCGATCTCGCGCAGGCGGGCGACGGGCCGCCCGTCGCCGTCGAGCATCAGGGCCTGGACGATGACGTTCGGCCGGTCGACCGAGAGCAGCGATTCCGCCGCCGTCACAAAGCGTCCTTTGTTCCTGGCAGGGAGCCAGACGGCCGCAAGAGGCGTGTGGACCTCCCAGCCGAAGCGCGAGGCGGCAACGCGGTCCTCTTCGGACGCCGCGAGGGGCGCCCCAGCCGCGGCACCGGCCGGCGGCAGGCTCGTCAGCGAATAGCGGAATTCGACCCGGCCTTCCTGGCTGGCCTTGAAGTTTGTCATCCAGTAGTTGTTCATGGCGTAGGAGAAGGCCCAAGCGTTCTTGAGGTCGAGCGTCTTGAGCCATTTTCCGATGTTGATGTCTCCGAACATGACCAGCGGGGCCTCGGCCGGCGACCATATGACCCGGGCATCGGGGCCGGAGAATTCAACCCAGTGCTGGACGGTGTGCCAGTCGAGGGTCGTGCCCGGCAACTGCTCCTTTCCGGGGGCCATGTCGGCGTCCGAGATCTCAAAGCGGACGCCAATAGGGGCCGTCCCCGAAGGGGACTGTCCCTTCGGACCCTTCGGCGCCGGCGGCACAGCCTCGCCGACCTTGAACGGGAAGGAGAAGTAAACCGCCTCCGGCTCGAATGTCTCTTCTTTGTTCAGGATGTCGACGAGGTCGAGGCGCTTGATGTCGTCGTAGAGGACAATCCTCTGTTCGAGGGCGGGGCACATCTTCGCCGAGCTCGTAACGACAAGGCTCGACGCCACGGGCCCGCGCCAGCCGGCCGTGACCTTGGCCGACTCCGGAGCCCAGCGATGGAACACGGCCCGTTTTTCCATGTCGTCGACGGCCTTGCGCCCGCCTTCGGGCTGTTCATAGATGTAGGTGTTGAGGGGCCAGGGGCAGGCCTTGTCCACGAGGTCCCTGCCGGTCTCTTTATCGATGAGACTGGCGATGCCCCCGGTCTTGGGATCGATGGTGACCTTGTAGAAGCGGTTTTCGAGGACGGGCCCGGCGGACCCCATCGCCGGCGCCGCGGCCGCGGCGGGAGCCCGATCGGGTCCCTGGACCGGCGCCACCGAAAACACCGCGTAGCCCATCGACGGGATGCTCCGGGCCAGGACCAGGATCGCGCCGTCGCCGTCGGGCTGGTACTTCGCCTCGCTGTCAAGCCTCCGGTCGATGACGCGCAGCTTTCCCTTCGCCTCCCGGAGCGGGCCCGGCGGCAGTATCACCCGCACGACCTCCGTCCGCGGCCATGACAGCGGATTGAAAACGGCGAACTCGCTCCCGCCGCCGGCGCTGATGAGCCCGGCCAGCGCTTCCGTCCCGCGCCGCAGCAGCGTCCGCGAGGCCTCGCGCGCCCGGTAGGCGTAACCCGACTTGTGGGCCCACTGGCCGCGGGCCAGCTCCGACTGCGGCTCGTCGATGCTGTTGTACGCGCCCCAGGTGTGTTCGTCGTAGAGCATGGCCTGGTCGTGGGCGTCACGGATCTCGTCGCGGGGGAAACGGAAGCTCTTGTCAAAGCGGGCGGCGAATGCGGACCATTTCTCCGCGGAGATGAGCTCGTTGTGGCTGACGCGGTTGAGGCCCGTCTCGAAAGCCGTCGAGGCGACGCCGTCCGTCCAGTAGTCGGGCCAGCCGAGCTTGTACACCGGCAAGCCCGCGCCGTACTTGGTCTCCAGGGCGCCAAAGTACTCCCGCAGGGTCGCCAGCCTGAGCTTCGGATAAGCGAACGTCTCGTTCCATTCCTTGACGCGGTCGGAGAGGCCGCGGCCGGGAGGGCAGTTGTCCGTCACCCAGGCGCTGACGTTGAAGGCGATGAGGTCGTAGGGATAATCGCCGCGGCCCTCGAGCTTCGCCAGGTAATCCCCGACCTTGGGCGAGCTCTTGGCCAGGGGCTCGTGGAGGAGGAGCTCGTAGTTGCCGTAGAGATAGTGCTCGCCGTTCCAATGGAGGATGCGGCTGCCGTCGGGCGACTCCCACCAGAAGGCGCACGGCCGGCGCAGGGGCGCCCGGGAGCGCGTCTCGTTGATGCCCGTGGCGAAATACTTGATGCCCGCCTGGCGCAGGATCTGGGGCAGGGCCCAGCCGAAGCCGGTGACGTCGTCGTTCATGGCCGCCACGACGTCGAAGCCGTTGGCCCGGGCGAAGTCGCGGGCCAGCTCGACGGAGCGGACGAGCTCCTCGTGCGAAAAGCCGTCCGACTGGTTGAGATAGAACCCGGTCAGCTCGACTCGGCCCGCCTTGATCAGGTCGACGAGCTCCCGGAGCCGGCTCTCGGGCCGGGACTTCCGGAAGAGCTGGAGGGCCCAGGAGACCTCGATGTTCCAGCGGAACTTGGCGTCGTCGGGGTAGGCGTCGGTCTGCTTGCAATAGTCGATGACCGAATCCAGGTAGGCGACGTGGTTGGCCTCGACCCGGGTCTGGAGCTCGGTGTAGCCGATATCGGTGTGCGAGTGATGGAAGAGATAGACGCTCCACTTGCGCTCGGGCTGGAGGGCGACGTCCCTGCGGACGGCGAGGCCGCCGGCCTTGAGGGTGAAGGCCGCCCGGGCCGGCTTGACGATCTCGGGGACGTCGACGGCGAAGGAACTCCGGCCCTTGGGGATGGCGCCGAGCGGAAAGGCGAGGTCGCGGCCCTCGAGCCTGACGGCGAGCTCTCCTGACGTCGCCGCGCCGCCGTTTTCGACGGTCACGGCCAGCCGCTGGCGGAGCCCGCTTCCATCCCTGAGGAAAAAGACGGTCGGTTTGACCTCGAAACCGAGGACGTCACGCTCCGCCGCCGCGGCCGATCCGGACGCCGCCAGGAAGCCCGCCAAGGCCACCGCCGCCGGGAACAGTCTCTTTTTCGCGCTCATCGCCGACCCTCCTCGATTCCGAAAATGCGGGTTCGAAATCCCGGCTTAATCTACCACGCCGGCGGGCCCGAGACAAGCAGCCCCGCGGAGGGAAGCCGGACCGGGTCGCGGGTCGCGCACTCCTTGTCAGACGGCCGGAGTTGTGCCATCATATCTTTTTGGAAACGGCGCAAAAAGACAGAGAGATCGGATGAAACACAAACGGCATATTCCCATTCTCACCTTCGTCGTCCTGCTGGCCTTCGTCGCCTGCCCGCCGGCCACGGCCCAGCGGCGGCCCAAGCACCCGGAAAAAGACCCGCAATATCAGTACCAGAAGGGGCTCGTCGCCTTCAACTACGGGCTGACGGACGAGGCTATCCGCTACGGGAACCTGGCCGTTTCCCTCGACCCAAAGTACTATGAGGGCTACAATCTGCTCGGCAACGCCCATTACAAAAAGGGAGACTTCCCCCAGGCGATCACCGCCTTCGAGAAGGCCATCGAATTGCGGCCGCAGCTGGCCGAGCCCCACGTCAATATCGCTCTGGCCCTCTTCGAAACGGGGGCCCTGGACAGGGCCGAGGCCGAATTGAAGAAGGCCGACGCCATCAAGCAGGATCCCAACGTCAATTTCTACCTGGCCAAGATCCATTTCAACCAGAAGAAGTACGACGAGGCCCTGGCGGAAATCCAGAAATCGATCAGCCTCAATCCCCGCAACGCGGGAACCTACAACATCAAGGGCGTTATCCTCAACGAGCTCCAGCGCTATCCCGAGGCCATCGGCAGCTTCCAGGCCGGTCTCGTCATGGCCCCCGACGACGTCAGCCTCCAGATCAACCTCGGCCTCGCCTACGTCAACGACAACGAGCCGGCCAAGGCCCGCCCCGTCCTGGAGAAGGTGCTTCCCAACGTCAAGGACGTGGTCCTCAAGACGCGGATCGAGGATTATCTGAAGTCGCTCAAGAACCCCTGACCGGGAGACCTCAGGCCCGGCGCCGGAAGCGGGCTTCGACCGAGCGGAGGAAGGCCACCCCGTCCCTGACGAATGTCCGCCCATCCGGGCAGACGTTGTGGAACATGCCGCGCTCGAAGGCGAAATCGCCGCTGTCCAGGCCTGAATTGTAGGTCTCGAGGCCGATGTAGCCGTCGAAGCCGATCTCCGCCAGGGCCCCGAAGATCGCCTCCCAGGGGACAAGTCCGCCGCCCGGGACGCCACGGTCGTTCTCGCAGGCGTGGACGGCCATCAGCCGCGGCCCGAGGGCGCGGAGGCCGGCCGCGTAATCGCGGACCTCGGTGACGGCGTGGTAGGTGTCGAAAAGGGCCCGCAGGTTGGGATGGTCGGCGAGATCGATCAGCCGCACGAGCTGGGCCGGGGTGTTGACCAGGTGGCTCCGGAAGTGGCTCATCGGTTCGAGGAGGATGGCGACGCCGCGCGATGCGGCGTACTCGGCCAGGGCGTGAAGGCCCTCGGCCGTCCGCGGGAATTCGTCGACTGGCGGCCGACGGCGCTTGATGATCCCCGTGTGGCCGTAGAGACAGCCGGCGTAACCGACGCCGCCGACCTCGGCCGTCACGTCCACCTGTCGCTTGTGCCAGGCCAGGCCCTTGGCCCGCTCCGCCGGGTCCTCCGAAGAGAGGTCGCAGTCGAGCGGCCACACCCCGCCCGGGCCGACGAGGAGGTCGAGTCCGAGCGCGGCCGCCCGACGTCCCGTCAGGCGGGGATTGAACGCGACGTCGTCGCCCACGGACAGCTCGAACATGCCCAGGCCGAGCTCGACGGCGACGTCCAGCACGGGGACGTCCGCATCCGACCAGCGCCGCGTGAACAGATAGCAATGAGCCCCGTATTTCATATCGCGTCTCCCGGGAAACCAGGGAGAACATACGCCGAGTGAACGCGGAAATCAATATGGAATATAATACCGACCGGAACGTTCCGCCGTCCCATGCGTCTTGGAGGATGGGACGGAACTGAAGATGGACGCGGTGATGCCCAGGACGAGAATAGCCACCTTGCCAAAGGCCCTGCCCCTCGCGCCGGACGCCTTCGACGAGATCTACGGTCTGTACAAGGAGCCCGTCTACCGCTTGGCTTGCGCCCTGACGGACAACGTCCGGGACGCGGAGGACTTGTTCCAGGAGACTTGGCTGCGCGTGGCCCGCTCCGGCCGGGACGAGTCGCGGGCGGGCGACACCAAGGCCTGGCTCTTCACCATCGCCGCCAACCTGCACCGGGACGCCCTGCGGCGGAAGAAAATCCGGAGGGTGTTCTTCCTCGAGCGGGCCCGGGCGATGACGGACGAGGCGGCGGATGCGGACGCCGGCTGGGAATCGGCCCGCTTTTCGAGCCGCGATTTCGCGGCCCGGAGCGACCTCCGCCTCTGCCTGGGCCGGGCTGTCGCGGAGCTCCCGGCCCGCCAGCGCGAGGTCTTCGTCCTCAAGGACATCGAGGGCTACAAGCACGAGGAGATCGGCCGGATGCTCGGCATCCCCGAGGTTACGGTCCGGACGCTCCTGCACCGGGCGGTCAAGAGCCTCCAGAAAGCCCTGGCGTCCTTCGACCCGGGCGTCCGGCGGGCGGAAAGCGCCAAGGAGAATGAGCCATGACCTGCAAGACGATCGAACGACTGATCCTCGAAAGCGAAGAGCGGCCCCTGGCCGAGGACGATCGGCGCAAGGTCGAGGACCATCTCCGGAAGTGCCCCGGCTGCCGGCGCTTTCAAAACGACAGGCAGGCGATCCGCGAGGCGCTCGGGGGCTTCCGGCCGGAGGGACTTCCGCCGTCGCTCGACCTGCGGGCGCGGCGCCTGTGCCGCGAGGCCCTGGAGGGGACGGAGGCGGACTCCAGGGCGAAAATCCCCGTTCCGGTCATCGTCGCCTCGGTCCTGTTCGTTGTCCTGGCGGTCGTCTGGCTGACGATCGCCCTCATCGACGTCGAGCCGGGCGAGCCGATGCCGCCGGGCGCCTGGGCCGCCGTCGCCTTCATCGTCCAGAATGTTCTGCTGCTCGTCCTGTCGCCGGTCCTCCTGCGGGGGGCCCGGCCGCGGGACGGCGAGATATCTTCCTCCCATGACGGGGAGTTCAGGAGGTTTTCATGACCACCAATAACAACAACAACACCGCCGTGTGGATCCTCGTCGCCTTGATCGGCTTGTTGCTCGTTCTGGCGTTTCGGTCGATCTTCTTCGTCCTGCCGTTCGGCGTCGTGCCGGGCGTCAGCCACGTCATCCGCGACGCAGGGCATTCCGTCTGGTGGGCCGGCACAAACAGCATCGTGAGGGTGGCGCTGATTCTCCTGCCGCTCGCTCTCCTGGCGCTTTGGGTGTACGTTCTGCTCTGGGTTTATCACGACGCGGAGAAGCGCGGCATGAGCGGCATTCTCTGGGCGCTGCTGGTCTTCGTCGGCCACGTCATCGGTCTGCTGATCTATCTCATCATGCGCCGCGAAAGGCCCGTTCCGGCGGCCGGCGCAAGCGCGGGTCCCGCCCCGGCCGCCGAGTGCTGCCCGGGGTGCGGCAAGCCCATCGCCGCCGGCCACGTTTTCTGTCCCGCCTGCGGCAGACCGCGCCAGACGGTCTGCCCCGCCTGCAAAAAGCCGGCGGAGGCGGGCTGGAAGGTCTGCCCGTACTGCGGGACGGGCCTCGACTCGGGCAAGAGCGAGCAGGCCTGAGCCCGCTCAGGCGAAGATGATTTGATTTGAACGGCGGCCGTCAGCCCAGGCGGACGCCTTTCCGCGAGGCCAGCCGCTCGTAGATCCCGATGATCCTGCGGGCCATGGCTTCGGCCGAATATTTCTCCCGGACGGCCTCGGCGCCGCGCAGGGCCAGCCGGCCCGCCAGCGACCTGTCGAGGTAGAGTTTCAGGACGGCTTCCGCGAGGGAGCGGGGCTCGCGGCGAGGGACGAGGAGCCCGCTCTCCCGGTGGCCGATGACGTCCGGCCGCCCTCCGCTTTCCACGGCGACAACCGGTATCCGGCAGGCCATGGCCTCGAGGAGGCCGTCGTCGAATCCCGCCTGCGGCAGGGTTGTGACGAAGACATCGAGCGAAGCCAGGACCCGGGCCGCGTCCCGGCGGAAGCCGAGGAAATAACGGACATCCTCGGCGGCGAGGTCGTGCCCCCTCCGGTCCGGCTCGATGTGCAGGCCGCCCTCGCCGAGAACGATGATCTTCGCCTTGGGGGCGTGCTCGCGGATGACGGCGGCGGCCTCGACCATCTCGCGGTAGCCGCGGGGATCCTCGAGTCCGGCCACGACGCCGACCAGGAAATCGTCGGCGGCGAGCGAAAATTCCCGGCGGAGGAAGTCGCGCTCCTTGATGTCGTCGTACGGCGAAAAATCGATTCCGGCCGGGACGACCTCGACGGACCCGCCGGCGAGGCCGCCGCGGACGAGGTCGCTCTTGACGCCCTCGGAGACGGCGATGACCATGTCGATCCTTCTCGCCGCCGAGCCGCCGAGGCGGTCCGCGGCCTCGGTCCGGCGCGAGATGACGCGGATGGGCACCCTGGCCCACGAAGCCGCGGGCCAGCCGACCGCCCGGCCCGGCGCGTCATGGAAGTGCGCCAGGACGCAGCGTCCGCGCTTCATGGCCCCGGCCACCTTCAGGGCGGCTCCCAGGCGCCGGCCGCCCGGCATCCTGACGGGAATGACGGCCAGCCCCTCGGCGGCGGCCTTCTGGTGAAGGGGGCTCGCCGGCTGGACGACGAGCCGGGAGATGAAGCCCCGGCTCCGGGCCTCCCGGGCCAGGACGAGCGTCTGATGTTCGGCGCTGGTCCATTCGAGGCCGGCGTCAATATGGAAGAGGCTCAATATGTTCTCCTTTTTTCCAGATCGAGCGGAGCTTGGCCAGGCGGAGGAAGGTCCCGTAGCCCTCGAGGCCGGCGATCACGAAGCCGGGAAACCCGTCGAGGAAGCCGAGCTTCAGGATATAGACCGACAGGAAACGGAGCGGCGGCAGGACGAGCATGGCGAGGATCCGGCCCTTCCTGCGGCGCGCGTAGAGCCGCCGCGCGGCCAGGCCGGAGAGCTTGTTGACGCCGGCCGCGTGCTCGCTGATCGTCTCGAAGGCGAGATGATGGAGCGGGCCGCCGAGCTTTTCGACGTCGCCGTCGACGGCGAGCCGCCCGCCGCCTTCGTCGCCCTCCCAGCGGGCTTTGCCCTTGCGGAACAGGCACGTCGTCCGGCCCGGCCCCCAGCCGGAATGGCGGATCCAGCGGCCAAGGTAGCAGGACTCGCGGACGACCGAGAATCCCGAGCAGGCCGGCTCGAGCACGCGAAGCTCCTCGAGCTCCCGCCGCAGGGCGGGAGAGAGACGCTCGCCGGCGTCGAGGCACAGGATCCAGGGATGGGAGGCCAGGGCGGCGGCGTGATTTTTCTGCCCGGCCGCGTCGGCCGCTGCGTGCCGGTCGAGGCGGGCGCCGTGCCGGCGGGCGATCTCATGGATGTCATCATGGCCGAACTTGTCGGCGACGATGATCTCGGAAACGACCCCCTCGAGGCTCCGGAGCGCGGCCTCAAGCTCCTTCGCCTCGTTTTGCGCGACGACAACGGCGGAGATATCCACGCGGTCATCTTAACACAGCGAAAAAAAACAAGGCAAGCGACGAGGGGAAAAGAAGAGGGACAGTCCCCTCCGGGGGGGGACTGCCCCTCCGCGTTGATCACTTGATGTAGTCGGTGAGCGAGATGTTGCGGGTCTCGAGGGTCGTCCCCGTCACCTGGGAGATTTTGGCCACGGCGATGTTGTAATCGACGAGCGCCTTGAGCTCGTTCGAGCGGGCGTTGGCCAGGTCGTTCTGGTACTGGAGGACGAAATAGTTTGTCGACAGGCCGACGCTGAGCTTCTTCATCTCGGCCTCGAGCTGCTTTTCGGCCAGCTCGCGGGCGATGCGGTAGGCGTCGACGCTCTTGGCCGCCGTCTCGAGCGTCAGGACCGCGTCGCTGACTTCAAGGGCGATCTGCTGCTCCTCGTTCTTGAGCCGCGCCTGGGTCTGCTCGAGGTCGAGCTTAGCATAGGCGTAGTTGGCCCGGCCGACCATGTCGCCGAACGGGATGGTCAGAGACAGGGCGACCGACCAATTGTTGTACTTGAATTTGAAGGCGTCCTTGAGCGAGGTCCTGAAACTGCCGACGGCGGTGCCGGTCGGCAGGCCCGTGTCGGGGTCGAGAGTCGTGCCCGAGATGCCCGGGCTCGACTTGCCGAGCTCCAGGTCGAGCTGGGGCAGGAGCCGGTTCTTGGCCACCGAGAAGTTGATCTTCTTGGTGTCGATGCTGTACTTGACCGACTCGAGGTCCGGCCGCCGGGCCATCGCCTTCTGGAGGGCTTCGTCGTACGAGATGACGAGCGGCCTGAAGATGGGCTTGTCGGCCGGGATGATCGTCTGCCCCTTGACGGCGGGGTCGGCGTCCAGGTTGAGGAGGACCTTCAGCTGGTCCCGGCTGCGCTTGACCATGGCTTCGGCCTGGAGAATGCCGGCTTCGCGCGAGGCCACCGAGGCTTCGGCGTTGAGGACCTCGATGGGCGCTTTCTGCCCGACCTCGACTTCCTTCTTCGTCTTGGTCAGGAGGTCACGCCCGAGGTCGAGGGACTGCTGGAGGGCCTTCAGGTTCTCGTTGGCGTAGACGAGGTTCCAGTAGGCCATCTCGACGGAGTAGACCGTGCTGATGAGCGTGTTCTTGAACTGGCTGCGGGAGATGCCGAGGTTGTTCTGGGCGATGATGATCGATCTGCGGCTGACCTTCCAGCCGAAGTCGCGGAGCAGGGGCTGGGTGAAAGTGAACTGCAGCGTGCTCGAGTAGTAGGGGTTGATGAGCATGTAGCTCTGGTTCGAGTCCGATTTGTAGGAAGCCAGCGATACGGCCAGGCTGCCGCCCATCGGAATCTGCTGGGAAATGGACAGCCCGTAATTCATGCGCTTGGAGGTCAAGAGGTCCGAGCTCTGGAGATACCAGGTGGCCGGCGTCTCATCGCGGCTGTCGCCGTAGTTCAGGCCGAACGTCGGCATATAGTACTCTTTGGCCTGGGACAGCGTCTCCCCGGCCAGCCCGGGGCTGATGACCTCGACGGCCACGTTGAGGTTGTTCTTCAGCGCCCTGGCGATGGAATCTTCGAGGGTCAGGGGCAGTTCCTTCTTGTCCTGCCCGAAAGAAAAAAGGCCGAGAAGGGCCAGGCCGAGAACGGCCGCGACGAACGCTCGCTTCTTCATATCTTTCCTCCCATTCGATGTCATTGCGACGGATGATCCGCTCTTTTCGGTATGGAAAAAGGCGCCCAAAGCGGCGCCCCCATTCTTATATACGTATTTCCCAGGCATTTGTTTCTCCGCGGGGCACATCTCTTTCATTCGGGCCACCGGATCCTGAGGACGGTCATCTTGTTGAACAGGGTCTTGCGGCTGACGCCCAGGAGCCGGGCCGCCCGGGTGCGGTTCCCGCCCGTCTGCCGCAGGGCGTCGACGATGAGCTCCCGCTCCGTCCGCTCGGCTACGCCCTGGACGGTTTCCCTCAGCGCCTGAGGCGTCCGGGCGGATGATGGTCCGGCGGCCGCGGCCTCGGCGCCAGGCGCGAGAAAACGGGCCGGCAGGGACATCTCGTCCACCCACGGGCCCTCGGACATGACCATGGCCTCGTAGATCACGTTTTCGAGCTCGCGGACGTTCCCCGGCCAGGGATAGGCGGACAGGCGGGCCATCGCGGCCCCGGTGAAGCCCTGGAGATTCTTGCCGAGCTCGCCGGCGTACTTCCGGAGGAAATGTTCGACCAGGAAAGGAATGTCCTCGGTCCGCTCGCGGAGGGGCGGGAGCTCGAGCGACAGGACGGCCAGCCGGAAATACAAGTCCTCCCGGAAGACGCCCTTCCGGACCTGTTCTTCGAGGTTCTTGTTCGTGGCCGCGATGACCCGGACGTCGATCGGGATGGTGGCCGCGCCGCCGACCTTGACAATCTCACGTTCACCCAGGGCCCTGAGGAGCTTGACCTGGGCGTCCTGGGCCAGCTCGCCGACCTCGTCGAGGAAGATCGTTCCCCGATGTGCCAGCTCGAACTTGCCCGTCTTCTCGGTCCGCGCGTCCGTGAAGGCCCCCTTGACGTGGCCGAAGAACTCGCTTTCGATCAGGTCCCGGGGGATGGCGCCGCAGTTGACGACGACGAACGGCCCGTCGCGGCGCGGGCTGGCGAAATGGATGGCCCGGGCGACGAGCTCCTTGCCCGTGCCGCTTTCCCCGGTGATGAGCACCGTGCCATCGACCCGGCACATCTTTCCCATGAGCTGGAAGATGGAATTCATGCGGCCGCTCGTGCCGACGATGTTCGAGAACCGGTAGCGCGAGACGAGCTCCGAGCGCAGCGTCTCGACCTCCTGCCGCAGGGTCTTGACCTCGAGGATGCGGGCGACGGCCAGGAGCATTTCCTCGTTGTCCACCGGCTTTTCCAGGTAGGCGTAGGCGCCGAGCTTGGTCGCCTCGACGGCGCTCCGGATCGTGCCGTAGGCGGTGACGATGATGATCCCCGTCGCCGGGTCGTCTTTTTTCAGGCGGGTCAGGATGTCGAGCCCGGTCATGTCCGGGAGGTTCATGTCGAGCAGGACGACGTCGGGCGCGAGGAGCCGGGCCTTCTCGAGCCCCTTGGCGCCGTTCTCCGCCGTCGCGACCTCGTAGCCGTGGTCCTCGAGGAGGAGGGAGAAGATGTCGCGGATGTTCTTCTCGTCGTCGATGATCAGGATCCTGGGCTTCATGCGGCGTCTCCTTCACTCATCCCGCGGGGAGCGTCACGAGGACGGCCGTGCCCTCGCCGGCACGGCTCCGGACCTCGATCTCTCCCTGGTGCGACTTGACGATGCTGTAGCAGATCGAGAGGCCCAGGCCCGTGCCGCTCTTTTTCGTCGTGAAGAAGGGATCGTAGATCTTGTCCATGTTCTCTTCCGGGATGCCCTCGCCCGTGTCCGTGATCCGGGTCAGGATCTTGCCGTTGGCCAGGCACAGGACCTCGCAGACAAGCTTCCCGCCTCCGGACATGGCCTGGATGGCGTTGAGGAAGAGGTTGAGGAACAGCTGCTTGGCCTGGGACTTGTCGCCGTTGAAAAGGACCGGCCCGCCCGGGAACTTCGTTTCCACCGCGACGCCCGCGGAACGGGCCTGGAAGGAGATCAGGGCCAGGCTCTCCTCGAGGATGACGATGAGGTCCGCGAGCTCCTTCTTGATCTCGGACGGCCGGGAGAAGGACAGCAGCGCGGCCAGGATCTCGTCGATCCGGTCGCTCTCCTGGAGAGCGATGGCCAGGAGCTTCTTCTCCTTCTCCTCCTTGAAACGGCTCTCCAGGTACTGCAGGGACGACTTGATGGCCGTCAGCGGGTTCCGGATTTCGTGGGCGGCCCCGGCGGCCAGCTCGCCGATCGTCGCCAGCCGGTCGGCCCGGATCATCCGCCGGAACCTCTCCCTCTGCTCCTTGTAGAGCATGGCGTTTTCCAGGGCGATGCCGGCCTGGGGCGTCAGGGATTCGATGAAGGCCGTCTCGGACTTTGTGAACTCGCCGCCGGGAACCTTCGGACCGACGCAGAGGATGCCGATCAGCCGGTTCATGGACAACAGCGGATAGCAGAGTTCGAAGCCGAATGTCCGGAAGATCTCCCGCTCCCCCTCCGTCAGGAACTCGAAGACGCCGGGCTGCTTCCGGACGTGGAGGCAGGTCTTGTTGATCTTGAGCCATTTGGCCAGGTTGTCCTGCGGGGAGAAGGACACGGCCGGAAGGCGCGCCTGGTCGATGCCCGTGGCGGCGGAGATCTTGAACTGGGCCACGTCGCTGTCGTAGATGAAGAAGGCCAGGCGCTCGACCGGGACGGCTTCCTTGATCGTTCCCAGGAAGTTGAGGGCGATCTGGTCGAAGTCCTCGATGAGATTCAGGCTTTCAGCGAACTCCCTGAAGATCACCCGGCTGCCGCCCGGCGAAACGGCCTCTCGGGCCCGCTTGCTTCTCAGGCTATGGAAAATGCTGGTCATGGATGCGCTCTTTTGCCGCCGGACCCCGGCGCCGGTTCCCTCATCAGATTAAAGGATACAGGAAAAAACGGGATTTGTAAAAAGGCGGCAAGATGGGTAATCCGGGTAAGCTGTTTCCCAGACTTGGGTAACTCACGTAACATGCCGGCTCGCGCGCTCATCTGAAATCGTCCATTCCACCTGCTTTATAATGCAAATAACGGGCCGGACGCCGGTCCGGAAGCGTTTTTTTTGGATTATCTGTCCCGGGCGGCATTCCCGGGCCGGTCCGGGCCGGATTCCGGAGGCCCGGCGGGCCGCCGGCGACTTTGGCACCGTACTTGCAATTAAGGGCGGTGACATCTTTGGAGGCAAGCGTATGAAAATCTTCAAAATTCTCGTCATCATGGTCATGACCGTCCTGCTCATCTGGACGATGGTTTTCGCCCAGGCCCAGGAATCGCAGAGCATGAAGATCCTCAGGTTGAAGAGCGCCAAGTACTCGCTCGACCTGAAAAAGGCCGATTACGATCGCTATGTGAAGCTCAAGGAGGACGGCCTGACCTCCGAGGCCGATTTCGCCCAGAGGCAGACGGCCTATCTCCAGGCCGGGGTTGACTTCCAGCAGGCCCTGATCAGCTTCATGGGCAGCGAGGCCCGCATCTCGGTCGCCAGCGCCGTCAAGTTCCAGGACCGCAGCGGCAAGAAGTTCGTCCGCGTCTCCCTGCGCTATGCATCCAAGGAGCTCAAGGAGCTGGCCAATCTTAAGATCAACGCCGAGGACCTCTTCCCGCTGGATTTCATGAAGGAGATCAAGGACGTCTACGTTTCCCTGCTTTCCGAGGGGAAGATCATCTCCGATCCCTATGAGATGGTCGTCAAGTCCCTGCCCATCGAGTCGGAGCGCGAGGTGACCTTCCAGCTCCTCAAGGACGTCGAGAGCCTGGAGGTCAGCATCTCCTACTCGGGCAAGGACGAAAAGACCCCGGTCTACCTCCAGAAGGGCGTCAGCGCCAACATCGTCACCGTCAACTCGGCCCAGTTCTCGCAGGAGGCCGACCTCGAGGCCACGGCGACCTACGACCTGTCGCTCGAGAAGTTCAGCGGCGAGGCCAACGTCTTCAAGCTCGACGTCGCCAACCTGCCCCAGCAGATCACCTACGAGTTCTCCGATCCGACGACCTCGGCCCGCCTGTCCCAGATCAAGTTCAGCGAGGGCGTCACCAGCCTCAAGCTCCAGCTCAAGCTCTTCCTGCCCAAGAACCCGGACAGCCAGGTCGTCCTCGACAAGCCCATGGAGTTCTTCGTCCTGGCCATGGACAACGACCAGACGGCAAAGTTCCAGGACATCGAGGCCAAGAGCGGCGCGGCGGGCATCCAGCCCAAGGACATCGACGTCCTGAAGGCGGGCTCGGTCAAGCTCGAGATCATCCCGCGCGGCGTGCCCAAGGTCGAGGTCCAGGCCGTCAACCTTTATCACGAGATCAAGGTCGGCGAGACCGTCGGCATGGACGTCACCGTCAAGAACTCGGGCACCCGGAAGCTCAATAATATCAGGGTTTTCTGCGACCTGCCGCTGAACTGGCGGGTCGAGGTCAGCCCCGACCTCATCGCCTCGCTCGAGCAGAACAAGGAGCAGGTCGTCCACGTCAAGTTCATCCCGCCGGCGGACGTCTCGGTCGGCGACTACGAGCCCAAGATCCGGACGGATTCCGCGGCCGAGAACCGGCGCGTCGAGTCCGAGGACAAGATCGTCCGCATCCATATCACGTCGAAGACGAACGTCCTGGGCATCTCGGTTCTGATCCTGCTGCTCGTCGGGCTCCTCGTCGGCATCGTCGTCTTCGGCATCAAGCTGACCCGTCGATAAGAGAAGCATGGGGACACGCACCGGGAGGTGCGCGTCCCCTCTTGATGAAAGGACATGATCATGTTCGGAACGATCTTCAGAAAAGAGCTTCTCGACCAAACGCTCAGTCCCAAGTTCCTGATTGTCTCGCTCCTCTGCCTGGTCCTCGTGCCGGCCAGCCTGCTACTGAACTATTCGAGCTACCGGAATGTTTTCAACGAATACGACTCTTCCCAGAAGGCGGCCAAGAATTCCATGACCGTCTACCGGGAGCCGAGCGTCCTCAGCACCTTCGGCATCGGGCTGGAGAGCGTCCTCCCCGAAAAAGTCACATTCAACAAGTATGAAACGGACGCCAAGGGCATCCAGGCCCAGAACGAGGTCCTCAGCCAGATCAACGGCAAGCTCGACTTCGTCGTCATCACCAGCTTCCTGCTCGGGCTCTTCGCCATCCTCTACGCGGGGACCATGGCCAGCGGGGAAAAGGAGGCCGGGACGCTCAAGCTCGTCTTCTCCAACCCGGCCAAGCGGAGCACCGTGATCGCCGCCAAGTTCCTCGGCGGCTTCAGCGTTCTCATGATCCCCTTCGCGGTCAGCACGCTTATCGGCGGACTGCTGCTTCTTTTCGAGGGATACCCTCTGTTCGCGGCGGGGAACCTCGTCCGGATCCTGGCCCTGATCGTCCTCTCCGTGCTCTATCTCGCCGCCCTCTTCTCCCTGGGCCTGCTCGTTTCGACGCTGACGCATAAGACGAGCCTGGCGCTTCTGGCCAGCTTTTTCGTCTGGATCTTCCTGACCTTCATCATCCCGAAGACGAGTGAGCCCATCGCCGGCCTCATCCGCGGCCTTCCCAGCGAGGAGGTCATGAAGGCCGGCCGGACCCAGGTCCGCAACCAGATCGAGAAGGAAAAGGGCAAGGCCCTGGAACCGCTGATCAACAAATATCTGCCCAACAACGGGCAAGGCAAATGGGACTGGGACGCCTACACCAAGGCCCGCGGGCCGGTGGCCAAGGATTTCGAGGAAAGGATCGAGCAGACCCTCCAGAAATTCGACACCGATTACGAGCAGAAGAAGAGCGCCCGCCGGGCCCTCAGTCTCAACATCGCCCGCGTTTCGCCGGCCTCGGCCTATACCCAGGCCGCCCTGAATATCTGCCACACGGGCATCGCCGACCTCGAAAATTTCTCGCGCAGCCTCAAGGACCATTACCTCCAGCTCTACCAGGTCATCTTCAAGTATTCCTTTCAAGACACGTTCACCTCCGAGGACGGCAGCATGACCCGCTCCATGGGCGGGGACTCGCGGGGGGACGGCAAGATCGATTTCCCGAAGTTCCGTTACGCGTTCCCGTCGTACGAGAACACGCTCAAGGCCACGGCGCCCGACATCATCCTGCTCGTCCTGTTCAACCTGATCTTCTTCGCCGCGGCCTATTATTCGTTCATCAGATACGACGTCAGGTAAGCATGAAAATGTACATACAATTGTACATACATTTCCGGCCCGGCGGACCCAGCTCCGCATTCCGGGCGCGGCATGATCGATTTCGGAAATGAATATTGTGTCCCCAAATTAACCGAGGAGGAAACATGGCACAACAGCAATCCATCCTGAAGGCGGACGATCTGTCCAAGCGCTATGAGGACGGCGTCCTGGCTCTGGACCACCTGAACCTCGAAGTCCGGGCCGGCGAGGTTTACTGCCTGCTCGGCGCCAACGGCGCGGGGAAGACGACGACGATCAACCTCTTCCTGAACTTCATCCCGCCGACGACGGGCACCTGCTACATCAACGGCACCGACGTCACCAAGGACCCGCTCGAGGCCAAGAAGTACGTCTCCTTCGTCTCGGAGAACGTCATGCTCTACGGCAACTTCACGGCCCGCCAGAACCTGGACTTCTTCGCCAAGCTCGGCGGCAAGGCCAATCTGAGCAAGAACGACTACTACCAGGTCATGCGCCGGGTCTCGCTCCAGGAGAAGGCCTTCGAGCAGCGCGTCAAGAACTTCTCCAAAGGCATGCGGCAGAAGCTCGGCATCTCCATCGCCATCATCAAGGACGCGCCGGGCATCCTGCTCGACGAGCCGACCTCGGGCCTCGACCCCAAGGCGGCCGAGGAGTTCCAGGAGATCCTGGCCGAGCTCAAGAAGGAAGGCAAGGCCATCCTGATGTCGACCCACGACATCTTCCGGGCCAAGGAAATCGGCGACCGCGTCGGAATCATGAAGGAAGGGCGCCTGGTCATGGAGCGGACGCGCGAAGAGCTTCAGTACGAGGATCTGGTCAAGATCTACATCGACTACATGAAGTCCGAGCCCCTGACGCTGGCCTGACCGATCGGCGCGGCCGGGACCCGCGGCCGTCACTCGGCCGCGATGTCGCCGGCTCCGGGAGACAGACTCAATGTTGAAAACGATCATCAAGAAAGAAGTGTTGGAGACGATCTTCAGCTACCGAGTACCGCTTTTCGCCCTGATCTGCCTCGTCCTCATCCCCCTCGGCATGTCCGTCAATCGGGCCGACTACGCCAAGCGCGTCCGCGACTGGAGCGAGCAGGTCCGGCTGGCCAACGAGGCCGCCTCTTCCCTCAAGATACAGGACGTCATGGCGGGCACCGTGACCATCAAGGGGTTCCGGCGGCCGGCGCCCCTCTCGGTCTTCACCCAGGGCTTCGAGAGCACGCTCCCCCTGTACTACGAGTTCACGCAGGAGGGCTTCAAGCCGGGGGAATCGGCGAGCGACCAGGAATCCATTCTCTCGGTCCAGGGCAAGGTCGATTTCGTCTTCCTCGTCCAGATGGTCGTCAGCCTGATCGCCCTGCTCTTCGCCTCGGACATGGTCTCGGGCGAAAAAGAGTCGGGGACGCTGCGGGCCATGCTCGCCAACCGCCTGCCGCGCGACACCCTGCTCGCCGGAAAGATCGGCGGCGGCTACCTTGCCCTCTGGATCCCGTTCGTACTGGCTTTCCTGCTGGGCGCGGCTGCCCTCATGCTCTCCGGA
>Ga0315282_10006784_pt1 | contig 19017 bp, 13 predicted proteins | sample YL17G07_20_MG_FD_203693 | JGI IMG/M metagenome (GOLD analysis project Ga0315282, IMG submission 203693) | Sediment microbial communities from Yellowstone Lake, YNP, Wyoming, USA - YL17G07_20 | ecosystem: Environmental > Aquatic > Freshwater > Lake > Sediment | place: USA: Wyoming | collected... | reverse complement strand
CAGCAGCGGGTGGCCGAACTGGAAGCTCAGGTTCGCCAGTTGACCGCGCAGCTCCAGGAAGTCCTGCGCGCCAACAAGCGTCAGGCCGCCCCGTTCTCCAAGGGGCCGCCCAAAGACCCGCCCGCCACGCCGGGACGCAAGGCCGGCCAGGACTACGGCCCCAAGGCCCACCGCGAGATTCCCCGCCGCAAGCCCGACGAGGTCATCGACGTGCCGCTGCCGGATCGTTGCCCCGACTGCGGCGGGCCGACCGAAGAGGACCGCCAGGCGAGTCAGTTCCAGGCCGAGATTCCCCGTCGCCCCATCCTCCGCCGATTTGACCTGCACATCGGGCACGGCCGGGACTTCCAGCGGCGTAGAGTCCTGCTCATCCTTGCCCTTCCAGACAAGCTGCGGGTCAAGGTCCGGGTCGCGCGGGTAAAGCAACTTCTTCGGCGCGTTCTCATCATCCCGCACGAAGTCCCGCAGTTCCTCAGTCGGAATGTTCTTCCGCTTGTCCTTGTGGCGCACGGATTCGATGCGATTGGCATTCGGTTTCGATGACTTCTTGGGCATCGGTTATGGTTCCTTCGGCGTCGGTCTGTCATCCGGTGGCCCGGCATTGGTATCGAACAGAGTCGGTCCCTCCTTGGGCAGCCTGTCCTCCGGGAACCGGGTGGCGCGGTCTTCCAGCCAGTCCATGAACGTCTCCTTCTCGTCAGAGGCACTCCACTGGACTGTGAGGGTATCGTCTACCAAGCTGACGCAACCCGGCTGGTTATCTTTCCATTTGTCGCAGATCGGGCCCAGAAAATTAGTGCGAACCAGACGGCGAATTGACCCCTGCCTCTTGCGGGCCAGGTATTCAAAGATGCCCTCCGTAGTGCGTTTCAGGAGGTCATCCACCGTTATCGTGTAGGGATTCCCTACATCCTGCGCATGCAGGTCACACAGCAGACGCGCTCGCACATGGTCAAGCATGGCACGCCGGTAGAAACCCTGCATCTGGGGGTTGGGGGAGTCCTCGTCGGTGTAGACCAAGAGGAGTGGAGTGGGATCGGTGTCATCCGCGAGTTCCTTGATCACTGTCGTCTCGGCACCCTCGGCACCCGTATGAGACTTGAATGCCTTGTCCCAGGAATAGACCAGCCCGATCTTTTTGGCCGACAGGCCATGCACGGAATGCGCGCCGGGGGAAAGTTTGGCCTCCTTAAGCTCCCCGGCCAGTTGCCCGAGGCAACTGGCCATATTGGATCGCCTGCCGGATGGGAGCACGTAACACAAGAGGCAGGACGTCAGCGGTTTGTACGTCTCGGCGAAGGCAGGGCCCACCGCCAGCAGGTGGCCACGCGCCTGATGGCAGTTCGAACTTGTCGGGCCAAAGGAGTTGGCCTTGGCCTCGAAGTACAGAGCCTTCCCGTTCTCTCCACGAGCCAAGATCAACTCCGGCTCCGGTGCGTCACTCACTGCCAGGCCCGATGTCTGGACCGCCTGGGTGGTCTCCACGGGGAAGCGGAACGGCTGCTCCACATACAGGATGGCGAAGCCAAGCTCCCAGAACAACGGGCGCACGCGCCAGTTGTCCACCGGTTGCTCCTTGGCCATCCATAGAAGCAGGTTCAGTTGGAACACCGGGTCGCGGATCAGTTCATCAGGTTTCATCGGTGTCCTCGATTTTTACAGGCCAGTTGCCCACCACTTGCTCGAACGGCTGTGAGCCGATCCAAGCCTTGATCTTGGGACTGACGTAGTGTTGGATGTTCGCTACCAGACGGTGGAACGTGTTTCCACAGGTGCCGTAGGGTAGGACAGCGACAACCCCGTTGGCCGTCAGCTCCAGGTTGATCGGCTGCCAGAGATGCCGGTCGGCACCGTACACGTGTACCTTAGTCGGTCCCAGGATGACCGGATCGCCCCAAAGCTTGAAGCGGTTGCGCTTCTGAAAAGCCATCGACACCCAGCGGTCGAACGTGGCCTTGGAGAGGGGCTCGCTGAATTTGACGATGAGCGGCTCTCCCCTCGTGCCTATGACAGGAGACGTCTGCGAAGACTTGGAGATGTCGTGCCAAGCGGACTTTTCCGTCTGCTCGAGAACCTGGCGGTAAATCCGGTACAGGTATCTGACCGTGTTTCGATGGTCCTCGAAGCTATCGGATCGGTTCGTGACCTGCCCGTCCTGATATAGGTCATGTCCGCCGCGCCCTGTGCAGGAAGGCAGCCGCAGCGCATACAGGACATTCAGAGGGTCGTAGTTGTCTTGAAGAACCCCGAGGGATTTCTTGATTTGGCCAACCCTGTCGGCCATCTCGAATCGGGCCTTGCGGCGCTCAGGTTCCCGGTGGTCCTCCTCCGGCTCGGCTGTTTCGGCGTCCTCTTCCTCTTCTTCGGTCCCGGTATCAGCAGAGGAATCTTCAGGCATTTCAAAGATGCTTTCATGCTTGAAGACGAGTTTACCAAAGCGTTGATCTCCCCGGCCGGACACATCCTTATTCCAGAGTTCCTGAAGAAGCGGACTGCTGAACCAGGCCCTATCCAAGTCCGAATGCTGCGCCCATTTTGCGACGCGCTTCCTTGCGCTAAGGGAGTCCTCGTGAGTGTAATAAGCGAAGAATCTCTCGTCGTACTGCTCTAGGAAACCCGTGATGGTCCGAACCGTTTGCCCGTTTGTCACCTCGGCGGTCACGCTGAAGAACGACTTATCCACCTGCTTTAACTCAACACCGACCCTGGGAAAGAGCTTGTCGGCTGGCTTAGGCTGCTGGACTGATTGTTTGGAGACATGTTCGAGGAGGAAGGTCTTCACCAGGGGCGCGCGCGATCGTCCCCGGTCCAGCCCTTCTTTGGCTTCACCAGATATCCCGTTGTAGAACCGGTAAACCTCAAACCGGTCCTTGGCATTGCGAGGTGCGGGTGCAAAGCGCATAGTTATGTTCCTTTCCGCAACGTTGCACGGGTGCCTTCGCGCCGGTGCGATTCACCAAGCATTCCATGCAGCGCATTCTTGGCATCCCACGGTTCGGCTATCTCGACGAACGCCCACCGGCCCCAGGTGCCGGCGTTGTTGACGGCCGGAATCCAGAGGTTGCGGGCAGTGGCGACCTTGGCGGGCTTCGCAGCATCCTGCTCATCCTTGCCCTTCCAGACAAGCTGCGGGTCGAGGTCCGTGTCGCGCGGATACAGCACCTTCTTCGGCGTGTTCTCATCGTCCCGCACGAAGTCCCGCAGTTCCTCAGTCGGAATGTTCTTCCGCTTGTCCTTGTGGTGGACGGCGTCGATGCTCTTTCCGCCGCTGCCAGAGTCAGTCTTCTTGGCTGCCATGGAGATATTACCTATATCGTTACCTAGTTCGGGAGATATTACCTATTTGGCGGTCTTGCACCACTGGGCGCTCTTGCCCCGGCCGAGACATTCGACCTGACTTTCGGCCCGCAGGTCCTTGAGGACATGCCGGATCATGTCCGTGCTGACGCCGGGGCAGTCCCGCTGGAGGTCGGCGATGCGGAAGGGCTGGGGCTTGCCGGCAACGGCGCGGCGGATAAGCTCCGATTTCTCGCCGCGCGGGCTGCGGACCTGTCCCATGCGGTCCTCGAACTCCCGGTAGGCGGTCTTGATGATGAACAGGATGTAGTTGATGTAGTGCCAGGGATTGTGCTTGCCCTGGTGCCAATTGAGGGAGCTCTGCTCAAGTGTTTCGTAGTAGCGGTCCTTATTTTGCTCGATGATGCGTTCGATGCTGATGTAGCGGCCTACCTCGCAGCCCTGCTGGTAGCAGGCCAGCAGCAGAAGCAGGCGGGAGACGCGGCCGTTGCCGTCACGGAACGGATGGATGCACAGGAAGTCCAGGTTCATGCCCGCCAGCAGGATCAGCGGGTGGACCCACCGCTCGCGCAAGCCCTGCCGGTACAGGCTGACCATATGGGCGAGGGCTTGGCGCGTCTCGAGGCCGGCAGGCACGGGCTTGAAGCGCACTCGCTGACGGCCGTCGGGATACTTCTCGATGATGTCAACGTCCTTCTCCTTGAATCGGCCGGCGTCCCAGATTTCGCCGCGGCAAAGCCGGTGCAGCCGGCGGATGGTGGGCACGGAGACGCTCAGCCCGCCTGATCCCTCATGAATGAGCCGCAAGGCGTCGCGGTAGCCGCGGACTTCTTCTTCGTCCCGATCCTTGAGGGCGGGGCGGCCAAAGAGGATGGTTCCGACGCGCGCCTGGTCCACGGTGACGCCCTCAATGCGGTTGGAGGAGACCGCGCTTTCTATCAGGGCGTGCTCGCGGAGCACCTTGAGCTTCTGCGGCGACTGGCGGGTATACAGTTCCTGGTGACCCTGCGCCATGCCCAGATCGGCCAAGTACCAACCTGTGCCCGTGGGGATGCTTTCGGGTTCGCCCGAGAACTGTTTCAGAGTCATCATTGGACGGGCCTCTTGCGGTTTGTCTTCTTCCGAGCCATATTGCTCCGTGCAGAATACGTGCTCAGGTTCCTCGTGAAATCCTCTTGTATGGTTCACAATCTCGCCGATAATGCAAACGTTAGCCTCGGACCTCCTTCTCCCGCCCTTGCGGCGGTGCAGGAGCCGGGGTTTCTTTTTGCGCGGATTCCACCTTGGCCCGGATCGCGCCCTTGGCATCCCACGGGTCGGCGATCTCGACGAACGCCCACCGCCCCCACGTGCCGGCGTTATTGACGGCGGGGACCCAGAGGTTGCGGGCGGCGGCAACCTTGGCGGCCTTTTCCTCGCCGACCTTGCCTTCCTTCTGGCCGGAGACCTCGACGATGAGGTTCAGCGGGTCGCCTGTGCCCCGGCCGTCGTCGAGGCGGACGATGAAGTCGGGCGTGTAGTTCTTCTGGTCCCCGTTGACCGTGTGCGGGATCAGGAAGCCCAGGTTGTGGTTCTTGGCGTAGGACAGCACCAGGCCCTCTTCGCCAAGTTCTTCCAGGGCCTGGGCCATCTTCTGCTCCCAGGACTCGGTGTCGGCGACGACGTGGGAGATGTGGCAGAACCGCTCGTCGGTCCTGTAGACCGGGCGTGTCGTGTCGAAGTCCACAAAGCTCGTGCTGCCGACGGTGTCGTACGGCTTGGGGATGGGCAGCAATCGTTTCTGGCCGTCATCGGCGGCGACGATGGCGTTGTAAATGTGGTCAGCGGCTTTGTAGCTGTTCTCGATGAGCAACAGAAGCTGCGGGAAGGTGATCTCGCAGGCGATGCGTTCCGCCAGTGCCCGAACGCGGGTGATGGGCTTGGGCGGTTTGGGCTCTGTCGGCCCGCCGGAGCACGGGATGAAGGCGAACGGCACGCCGTAGACCTCGGCGTACTCGACGGGGAAGGCGTCGAACTCGCAGGTGCCGCGGCCGCCGGACAACTCCAGCGTGTTCGGCTCGGCCTCGTAGCGGCGGCGCAGCCCCCGGCCGACGACCTGCTCGCAGAGGAGCTGCGTTCCGAAGGCCCGGACGCCCAGGATGTGCGTGACGGCGTTGGCGGCGCGGAGGTCGTTTTCGATGGCGTTGTCGCCGTACTTCTTTGCGACTTCGGTAATGTAGATGAGCGTCTCCATGGCCTCGATCTGGCAGAAGAACAGCCGGCGGAAGCGATCATTGCGGCGCCAGTGTTCCAGCAGACGGGCGGTGATGCGGGTCACGTCGTCGGTGTAGCGGCCCTCGCGCCAAGTCTTTAGCTTGCGGCGGATGGCGTTGACCATCTTGTTCGGCTCGATGCGGTCCTTGGTCCACTCGGCATCGAGGAGGAGTTGCCTGGGGCCCTTCTTGCGGGGCTGGGCTATGGGGACGAAATAGCAGCTATCGCGGCGGCCGTTGGCGATATCGTCGGTGATTCCCTCGTCGTCAAAGCGGAAGTGCCACTTCGGCTCCTCGAACGGGGAGTTGATGACCGGGTTCTGAATGACCACCTGTCTCGCCATCGTGCCCAACCTGTGCGCGTTTGCCACTGCCGGGCGGGAGCTTGGGCTGAACATATCCCCGCGCTCGGGGATTCCCTGCCCCGACGTGACGACAGCCGATTATGCGCGAAGTTCAGCAGATTGGCAAGCTTGTGAACTCCGCGCCATTTGCACGGCTAACCGTCAATTTCTTCGCGTGCGGAGAAGATTTCTCAGCGCAGAGATCGCAAAGCTCGCGGAGCAAGAAAGATGCAATCTGCTTCGTTTCGGCCTCTGTGTCTCTGCGGCTCTGCGGTAGTCGACAATCCTTCCTTGTGAATCGTCCGTAAGTTCGTCGCTCATGTTCTTGCCCCTTTCGAGCTGTCGCGATTCTTGTCTGCCGGCGACGTTGCGTCCAGAAACTGTGGCGCGTTCGTCGCCATAGCCGGTGCGGGTTCATGGAACCCGACCATGACCCGAACAAGGAACCAATGCAAGTCAGATAATGTGCCCCTCGGCCCGCCGTGGCGGACTCGGGACTGCGCAATCGTTTGTCGCCGTTTGTTGCTCGCAGGCCGGGGCGATGGTATGATGTGGCTCTGGCGTCTGGGAACAGGACGGTTTAATGCGGCTTGCGGCTTTTTCAAAGAGGCATCTGCTGGCGGTTCTGCTGTCGTGCTCGCTGGCGATGTCGCTTGCGGGTTCGGGGGTGGCCCGTCCTCTTCGTCAGGCGACACAGTTCGCGCTGGCGCCGCTCGGCGATGCGCCCATGTACGCCGCCACGAAACTCAAGGCCAGGCTGAGCCGCCAGGCCGCGCAGCGATCGTCGGACGAGCAGGTCAATCAACTGCTGGTGGAGAACGACTACCTTCGCCGGCTGTCGGATTGCTGGAAGGCCCGGAGCGAGGTCTTAGAGGGCCAGGTTCAGCAGTTGGAGAATTTCAAGAAGATGTACGGCCCGGCGGCCAACATTGGTTGCGAGTTGATCCCGGCGAGGGTTGTGGGGGCCGGGTCGCTTCCGTACGACCGCGCCCGCGTGCTGGGCAGCGGCGCCAGGCAGGGCATCAGGCCCGGCGACGTGGTGACCACGCGGGAAGTCGTCACCAACCGCTCCAAGGCCCTGCCGCCGAAACTGGCGGTGGTCAGCGAGTATTCGCTGGTCGGGCGGATCGCCGATTCCGGGGCGTTCACGGCCCGGCTTCAACTGGTCACTGATCGGGGATTTCAGATCAGCGCGCGCATTCGGCGGGTGATCGTTCCGGGCCGGCCGCGGACGGTTACGATCACCGATAACGGCCTGCCCCGCACGACGCAGCTTACGCCGGAGAACCCGGGGACCAACACGCCGATCGATGACGTTCTTGCCGTCGGCGACGGCGGCAGCATGGTCGTGGTGCCGGACGTAAAGGCGTACTACAACGTCCAGCCCGGCGACCAACTCTGGGCCAGCGCCAAGGACGAGTACCTGCCGGTTGACATTTACATCGGCAAGGTCGAGAAGGTCGAGCCCGACCGCGACGCGAAGGACGCGCACCGCGTGAAGGTTTTCGTCCGCCCGTTCGCCGACGTCGCCGACGTTCGCGACGTGTTCATCGTCAGCCCTCTAACCATGCCGGCCCCAAAGCCCTAGCCGCCAGGACATGCCCCAATGCGATGGATACCGTTTCTCATCCTGACCTACGCGGTGGTGCTGGTGGAGACCAGCGTCGGGTGGGTGCTGTTCATCGACATCTCGTCGCTGGGGGCGGTCGGCCCGGACCTGGCCGCCATGGTGGCGGTGTTCGTGGCGCTGCACGCCCGCGGGGCCGCCGACGCGATGCTCGCCGCCTGGACACTCGGCCTGGCGGCGGACCTGACCTGCGGCGGCGGCGTCGGGGCGGTTACGGTCCTGGGGCCGATGTCCATCGCGTACTGCCTGGCCGCGGGGCTGCTGTGGCGGGCCCGCGAGGCGTTCTTCCGCGAAAGGGCCCTCACGCAGGCGATGCTGGCCTTCGCGTTCGTCGCATTGGCCCACGGGATGTGGGCGACCGCACAGGCTGTCCTGGCGCCGGGACACGTTACTCTTGGCGATTACGGCCGAACCTTGCTCCAGGTGCTGGCTGTGGCGTGCTGCACCGCCGTGCTGATGCCCCTGGCACACTACGTGCTTCGCAAATGCCAGCGGGTCTTCCTCGTCGCGGCGGCCGGGCCAGCGCGGAGGATGAGACGATGACGGACGGCCCAAGAACGATAACGGCGGTCGAGCATGAAAATTCGGCTCACCCGAAAAGCGGCAGGCAAGCATGAAAACCCGAGGACGAGAACGAGGACGAGGGCTGTCGCCAACGTCACGCCCTTGGCGCCAAGTCGCGAATTCCGGCGGCGACAACACCGGCTCTGCCACCCTAAGACCTAAGAGCTATGACCTAAGACCTTCTGTTCAGACTTTTCAGAGCGGCAATGTATAAGCAGCGGATGAAGGTATTTCTCGGCCTGCTGGCGGCCGTGTTCCTCTTGCTTGTCGGCAAGCTGGTTCAGCTACAGGTCATAGAGGGCAAGCAGTTCCGCCTCAAGGCCGAGCAGGCCATGCGCAAGGTCAGCATTCTGCCGGTCATGCGGGGCAAGATCACCGACCGCAAGGGGCGCATCCTGGCGATGGACGAGCCGTGCTTCGACCTTTGCCTTCACTACCGCCTGCTGACCGGCGACGCCGCCTGGGCCAGGGACCAGACCCGCCAGATCGCCCGCCAGAAGGGCATCGACAAGGCCGAGGCGGCCGCGGTCTTCCGGCAGCGGGTTGACCGGACCTGGGCGACGGCTCGCGAGTTGGCGGCCAGGGCGGGGACGGACCTCGACGAGGCCGCCGCCACCGCGGTCGAGAAGGTCCGGGCCGTAAAGCGGATCGTCAACCGCGACCGGGCCGAGGAGATATCCGTCCGCGAGGAAGAGCAGTGCCATCCCGTAATCCCGGGCCTGGACGAGTTGACGGCCATCCGGCTGCGGACGGACGCCGACCGGATGATCGGCCTGTCCGTGGAGCCCAGCAGCCGCCGGTGGTACCCCTTCGGCGCCGACGCGTGCCACGTCATCGGCATGACGGGCAAGGTCTGGCCGGAGGAGATAGAGAGCCTGAACCTCAAGGAGGACCAGGCGCCGTGGCTGGAGCGGATGCGGTCGAACTACCTGCCTGGCGACACGATCGGCAAGGTCGGCGTCGAGAAGATGTGCGAGCAGCTCCTGCGGGGCCGGCGCGGCTACCGGCGGTACCGCCTGTCCGGCGAGACGCTCCGCGAGGAGCCGACCGTCCAGGGCGGCGACGTGCACCTCACGCTCGACATAGTCATGCAGAAGCGGATCGCCGAGATGTTCGAGGCCAAGGGCTTCACCGGCGCCGCGGTGGTGCTGAACCTCGGCGAGCCGCGGGCGCCCATGAACGAGGTGCTGGCCCTGGTCTCGGTGCCGACGTACGACCTCAACGACTACGCCAGGGACTACCCCAGCCTGGTCCGGGACGAGGTCCGCCTGCCGCTGATGCACAGGGCCATCGTCCAGCGATACCAGCCGGGCTCGACCGCAAAGCCGCTGGCGGCGATCGCGGCCCTGGCCGACGGGGTCATCACGACCACGTCCACCATCGACTGCAAGGGGTACATGGAAAGTCCCGACAGACCGCCGCGGTGCTGGTATTACACGCAGTACGGCCTCGGTCACGGGCCGCTCGCCGTCACCGAGGGCCTCCAGCGCAGTTGCAACATCTTCTTCTACACCGTCGGCCAGCGCCTCGGGACGCGCAGACTGTGCGACTGGTTCTGCATGTTCGGCCTGGCCGAGCCGCCGGGCACCGGCCTGCCCAACGAGCGTTCGGGCACCATGGCGACCGAGCAGTGGCTGCGGGCCACAGGCCGCAGCGAGGTGGGCGAGGCGCGCCTGGAGGCCGTGGGGCAGGGGCTGCTGACCGTCACGCCGCTTCACATGGCCGACGCGATCGCTACCATCGCCCGCGACGGTGTGTTCCTCTCGCCGATGCTGGCACTGGAGGGCGGGCCAAAGCACGTGAGGCGGGACCTGCCGATAGCCCCCGCCTACATCCAGGCCGTCAAGGAAGGCATGTACCGCGTGATCAACGACCGCCAGGGCACGGCCTGGCATGTCTTCCATGACCCAGGCGTGATACCCGTCGAGGGCGTGGAAATCTGCGGCAAGACGGGCACGGCCACCACCGCCCCGCAGCGCATAGACACCAACGATAACGGGCGGATCGACCGGGACGACCAGATCGTCCGCAGCGGCGACACCGCCTGGTTCGTGGGCTTCGCGCCGCGGGACAACCCGCAGATCGCCTTGGCCGTGACCGTGGAGTACGTCGAAGGCGGCGGAGGCAAGAACGCCGGGCCCATCGCCCTGGAAATCGTCCGGCTGTGCAAGCAAATGGGTTACATACGATAGAGGCTCAGCGAACGCTGCTTGAGAAACCTGCTCCTGGACCGAAGGAAAGGAAAGGGCTCATGAGAAGACAGGGAATCGCGATACTGGCGCTGCTGGCGGGGGTTTTTCAGGCCGGCGGCCTGCGCGCGTCGGACGAGCTCCAGCGGGAGTTTGCCGCCCCGCCGGAATCGGCCCGGGCGTGGTGTTACTGGTGGTGGCTAAACGGCGCGGCCAGCAAGGAGGGCATAACCCGCGACTTTGAGGAGATGAAGCGGCAGGGCATCAGCGGCGCGCTGCTGTTCGACGCGGGCGAGGCTGGGCCTGATGCGCCGCGCGGGCCGCAGTTCCTAAGTCCCGCTTGGCGCGAGATGTACAAGCACGCCGTTGGCGAGGCCGACCGCCTGGGAATTGCGCTGGGGGTGAACCTGTGCAGCGGCTGGAACTGCGGCGGACCGTGGGTCACCACGGAATACGCCGCGAAGAAGATCGTCGGGGCATCGACGACGCTCAAGGGGCCCGGGAAAGTCAGCGTGAAGCTGCCTCAGCCGGCGGCGGCGCAGGGCTACTACCGCGACATCGCGGTGCTGGCATGCCCGCTGACGGATAGCGGGTCGCCGGAACCGAAATTGACCGCCAGTTCCAGCTACCAGAAGTACACGCCCGCGCTGGCGATGGACGGCAAGGACGACACGCGATGGATCTCCAACGGCGACAAGCCCGGCATGGGGCCGACCCCGGACAAGCCCGAGTATCTCCAGCTCGACTACGACAAGGTCTGGCCGGCGGCTGGGCTTTACATCAAGCCGTACCCCGACTGCGGACCCAAGGAAATCGAAATCCAATGCTCGCAGGACGGCAAGACCTACCGCGCGATCCAACGGGCATCCGTGCAGCCGAACAAGGAAACCGTCATCGCGTTCGACGAGACCCCCGCCGCGCACTTCCGCGTCGTGTTCCTGTCCTCCCACCCATATCAGGGCAAGGAGAACTGGAACGTACAGGTCGCGGAGATCGCGCTGCTGACTGGCGCCGGACGCGAGAAGCCCACCAGAGCGCGGGAGGAGCTCTGGGACAGGGGGCGCGTAGTGGACCTGACGAAGGCCGTGGCGGACGACGGGACGTTGACCTGGGACGTTCCGGCCGGTGCGTGGCGGGTCCTGCGCGTCGGCTGGACATTGCACGGCAACAAGACCAAGTGCGTGGGTTCGGGGCCGGGCGGCCTGGAGATTGACACGATGAGCGCCGCGGCGATGGACGCCCACTTCGCCGAGACTGGGGCCAAGCTCATTGCGGACGCCGGTGAGCTGGCGGGCAAGAGCCTCCAGTATTTTCACATCGACAGTTGGGAGCTGGGCCAGCCCACGTGGACGCCGGCCATGCGCGAGGAGTTTCGCCGGCGCCGCGGCTACGACCTGCTGCCGTTCCTGCCCGCGCTGCTCGGCAAGACGGTCAACGACGCCGAGACCACCTCGCGGTTCCTGGCCGATTACCGCCGGACCGCGGCCGACCTGGTGGCGGCGAACTACTACGGCCGGCTGCGCGAGCTGACGCTCAAGGGCGGGCTTCGCGGCACGCATCCCGAATCGGGCGGCCCGTTCTTCAAGCACTGGATCGACGGCCTTCAGTGCGAGGGGATCAACGACATCCCGATGGGCGAGTTCTGGAGACGCCAGTCGGAACCGGACGGCGACATCTCATATTGGCCTCCGCAAAAGAATCCTTCGGTCAAACAAGCGGCTTGTGCGGCGCACATTTACGGCAAACCCGTCTGCCAGGCCGAGGCCTTCACCTATATACGCGCCGGCGACTGGACGGCCACCCCCTGGAACATGAAGGACATCGGCGACCAGGCATTCTGCCACGGCCTGACCCGTTACGTGCTCTGCTTCTGGGTCCATCAGCCGAAGCCCAGCGACATACCGGGCTACCAGTGGGTCAACGTCGGCACGCACTTCGACGCGAACATCACCTGGTGGGACATGGGCCGCGCGTGGCTGGCCTACGTCGCCCGGTGCCAGCACATGCTGCGGCAAGGGCTGTTCGTGGCCGACTTCGCGTATTTCCGGGGCGAGGAGATACCGGGATTCATAGCCCCGCGCGACCTACAGGAGCCGCTGCGCCCGGCGGGCTTCGACTACGACGCGATGAACGCCGAGGTGCTGCTCAAGCGTGCGGCGGCTAAGGACGGCCGGCTCGTGCTGCCCGACGGCATGAGCTATCGATACCTGGTCCTGCCGCACCGCGCGGGCTGGGCCGTCTCGCCGGAGGTGCTTGGGAAGATCAAGGAACTCACCGAGGGCGGCGTGACGATCGTCGGCCCAAGGCCCGCCCGGGCGACCGGCCTGACGGACTACCCCGCCTGCGACGAGCAGGTAAAGAAGCTGTCCGACGCGTTATGGGGACCGCAAGCCGCTCAGTCGGGCAAACGCGAATGCGGGTCGGGCCGCGTGATCTGGGGGGCGACCCTCGACGAAATCGTCAAGGCAGACGCATTGGCGCCCGACGTCGAGTTCCGCGACGCGAGTGCCAACGCGAAGCTCGATTGGATCCATCGCCGCGGCGGCGACGGAGAGATTTACTTTCTGAGCAATCAGGCGGCCATCCCTGCGTCCGTGGTGGCGGTGTTTCGCGTCAGCGGCCCTTCGACTGCGCTTGGGGCAGGCAAGCAGCCCGAGTTGTGGGACGCCGTCACCGGCAAAGTCCGCAATCTGCCTGATTGGAGTGAGAAAGACGGGCGGGTCGCCGTGCCATTGGTGTTCGCTCCGCGGCAAAGCTGGTTTGTGGTCTTTCGCAGGCAGGCCGGCGCCGGCAGCCCCACGCAAGCCGCGAACTTTCCCAAAATGAAAGAGCAGGAGCAAATCGCCGGGCCTTGGGAGGTGTCGTTCGATCCCAAGTGGGGCGGGCCGGCACGCGCTGTCTTCGAGAAGCTCGACGACTGGACCAAGCGGCCCGAGCCGGGCATCAAGTTCTACTCAGGCACGGCCACCTATCGCAAGACGTTCGATCTTCCCAAGACGATCGGCGAGTCGTCTCGCCCGGTGTATCTCGACCTCGGCCGGGTCGAGAACCTTGCGGCCGTGCGCCTCAACGGCAAAGACCTCGGCGTGGTGTGGACTGCCCCGTGGCAGGTGGACATTACCGCCGTAATGAAACCGACAGGCAACAAGCTGGAGATCGACGTGGTGAACCTCTGGCCCAACCGCCTGATCGGCGACGCCGCGGCCGGGGCCGGGAAGCGATTCACGGTGACCAACGTTAAGACCTATAAGAAGGACTCCCCGCTGCTTGAGTCGGGGCTGCTGGGGCCGGTGACACTGCGGCAAGCCGAGTGACAATGCCGCTTCCGTCTGACGGATGGCCTATGGAAAGTCGATGCTCGACACGCTCCGGACATACCTGAAACTAACGAGTTGGCCGATAATCCTGGCCATGCTGGTGCTGATGAGCATCGGGTACATGGCCATATCGGCCTCCGAGCGAGCCGACCCTGACATGCAGGGCTATGCCACCAAGCAGGCCATCTTCGCCTGCGTGGGGCTCCTGGCGTTCGTCGGCATTGCCCTGGTTCCGTACCAGGTCGTGGGGCGACTGGCGTATCCGCTGTTCGCCGTAACGCTGGCGATTCTCGTCCTCGTGCTGATGCTGCCGGAGATCCACCACGGCGCGCGGCGGTGGATTGGCCTGGGCGTAATTGCGATTCAGCCTTCGGAGTTGGCGAAGATATCCTTCATCATCCTGCTTGCATGGTACCTGCGAATGGGCGACCACTACCGCAAGCTGCTGGGCCTGGCCGTGCCGTTCGTGCTTACGTTCGTGCCGATGGGCCTGGTCCTCATCGAGCCGGACCTCGGCACCAGCCTGCTGTTCCTGCCGACGCTATACATCATGCTCTTCATGGCCGGGGCGAAACTGCGGCACCTGCTGGGAATCGTGGTCCTGGCCACGGTGCTGCTGTTTCTGCCCGTGCCGCGTACGCTGCCGGCCGACATGCCGTCGTCGGAGCGGCTCGACCACGAGGCCCTGGCATATTGGAGCGACCACGAAAGCGGCAGGGTGGTCTCAGCCGCGTCGCTGGTCAAAATGAAAGCGCACCAGATAAGCCGGATTGTCGGCTGGCTCAGGCAGGACCAGCCCCGCGTCGTACAGGGCAAGGGTTACCAGTTATACCTGTCGAAGATGGTGCTGGGGGCCGGCTGCATCACCGGCCAGAGCCAGGACAGCCTCGTCAACGAGTACTTCCGCATGCTGCCGGAAGACCATACAGACTTCATATTCAGCGTCATCGGCGGCCAGTGGGGCCTGGCCGGGTGCGTGGGCGTGCTCCTGTGCTATGTGCTCATATTCATCTCCGGCGTGGAGATCGCCGTGAGCACGTACGATCCCTTCGGAAGGCTCCTGGCGGTGGGGGTCATGGCCCTGATGTTCTCCCAGTTGTTCATCAACGCCGGCATGACGATGGGCCTCATGCCGATAACCGGCATGACGCTGCCGCTGGTCAGCTACGGCGGCTCGTCGCTGGTGGTCAACTGCCTGGCGCTTGGGCTGCTGGTCAACGTCGGGCAGCGCAGGCCCATACTGCTGAGCAAGCGCCCGTTCGAGTTCGGCGAGAAAAAGGAAAAGCCCCCGGCCCCGTACGGCCCGTTCGGCGAGACCGGGACACCCTAGTGCATATCAACATGACCGCCGATACGCCAATCGATGATCCTCTGCCGCTGTCCCAGCCGGTGCGGCCGGACGTTCGCCTGGACCGCGCGACTGTCGAACTGTCCGACGGCTACAAGACGCCGGCGCACGTGTACACCGCCCTGGCGGCGCAGCCGCGGCCGCAATCGCAACGACAGGACCCCGTGGTGTACCTGCACGGCATACAGTCGCATCCGGGCTGGTTTTCAGGCTCGGCCGCGCTGCTTGCCCAACACGGCCACCCGGTGCTGCTGCCGACTCGCCGCGGAAGCGGCGCCAACAGCGTGGCCCGCGGCGACGCCGCCTCGGCCGAGCTGCTGCTGGGCGACGTGGCCGCCTGCTGCCGGGCGGCAATGGCGATGTTCGACGCCCCGCGGGTGAGCCTGGTGGGCGTAAGCTGGGGCGGCAAGCTTGCGGCCGCGTTCTGCCTGCGCCGATGGCTTGGCGTCGAGGTCGGCTCGCTGACCATGATCGCCCCCGGAATCGTCTCGAAGGTGGACGTCCCGTTGAGTGAGAAGCTGGCGATCGCGCTGGCCCTGCTGAGCCGGCCCGGCCCCGGTGCCCCTCGCGGCAGCAGCATGTTCGACGTGCCGCTGAGCGACGTGGAGCTCTTCACCGACAACCCGCCCATGCGGGACTACCTGGCCCGCGACTGCTGCCGCCTGCACCGCGCGACGGCGAGGTTCCTCTACGCCAGCCGCCGGCTGGACTCGATGCTCCGCGCGGCGCGCGGCCTTGGGCCACTGCGGCCTGCTCTGTCGCTGCCGACCACGCTGCTGCTGGCCGGGCGAGACCGAATCGTCGACAACGACGCGACCGTTCGGGTCATCGACCGCCTGACCGCCGGCAAGGCCCGCGTCGAGCACTTCGACGCAGCCCATACCATCGAGTTCGAACCCGACCTGGCCGCCTTCCACGCCTCGCTTCTGTCGGCGGTGCGTGTTTAGCGACTGGCATTTAGCCCCGTTCACGGGGCTTTGCCCGCCGAAGGCGGGTATAGACCAGGCCTTTGAGGCCTGGGGTGATCGGGACGCTCCTGTTGTTTTTGTTCAGCACGCTTCAGCGCGCTTGAAGAAGGCTTTAGCCTAAAGGCTCCCAAACACGGGCAAGCGCGCTGAAGCGTGCTGATAGGAACCCCAAGAAGAAATACTGACGCATTATCGCCAAGCCAGGCCTATAAGGCCTGGCCTAAACCCCCGCTATCGCGGGGGCGAAGCCCCGTGAACGGGGCTCAAGAGCAGACCGCTAAACCCGTACCGCGGCGGGCAGAGTTGAGCCCTACGGGCTCTTGGGAAGCCGGGCTTGAAGCCTTAACTTAGGGCCATTTGTTGACGTTCCCATCAATTCAGTCACCTGGCCTGGTTGTAGCCGGTGCTCTTCCAGACGACCTTGGCCCCGCCGAGCTTGGTAAGCGACAGCACCAGCGCGCAGATGGCCACGGCGCAGCCGATGGGATAGGTCCAGAACAGCCCCGGCCGGGCGATGATGAGCCTGTAGAACCGGTAGATCACGCTGAGCTGCATCGCCGCGGCCGCCATGCCCGCGATCGCGAGGGTTCGCCACGCCCACGCGGGACCGGCGCCCGCAAACCATCCGGCCAGGCCAACGCCGGCGGAAACGTACGGCAGCAGGCCCATCACGGACATCAAGGCCAGCGAGATCACCAGCCGTTTGAGCGTGCCGAACGTGCCGTAGAATATCCGGCTCCAGCCGCGAATGATCTGCTTGAACGTGGTGTACATCCGCACGAGGTAAAGGTCATCGCCGCGGATGACCCGCAGTTTCATGCCGCCCTCCTTCACGAGCCGGGCCATGTGCATGTCCTCGTTGAGCCTGTCCTTGACGGCCTCGTGAGTGCCGATGGCGTGGTACGTGCTTCGGCGGATGAGTATGAACGCGCCGTTGGCGTACGCGTTGGGGGCCTTGGGGTCGTTGACCTTGTCCGGCCGAAACCAGATCATCATCACCCCGCTGCACACCGGCTGGACGACGTTCTCCCACCAGCTCTTCATCTCCAGCCTCGGCAGCACGCTGAGCAGGTCGGCCGAACTGTCCGAAGCGTACTGCATGGCGACCGAAAGCGTCCGCCGCGAAAGCTGCCGGCAGTCGGCGTCGATCATGCAGATCCACTCGCCGCCGGTCGTCGCGATGCCCGTCTGCATGGCGTTGTTCTTGCCGCACCACCCGGCCGGGAGGTTCGTGACGTTCACCAGTCGCAGGCGCGGATCCTCTTCGGCGATGCGCTGAACGATCTCGGCCGTGGCGTCCGTCGAGCGGTCGTTGCAGACGACCATCTCGAAGTTGGGGTAGTCCTGATCGAGCATCGTCCGCACGCAGGTCTCGATGCAGGCGGCCTCGTCCTTGGCGGCGACGAGGACGGAGATCTTCGGCGCGGGCTCTGGCGGCCCGGCGCTGTCGTCCGTAAGCGTCACGCCGGTGCGGCGTTCGCGCCAGATCATCATGTGGCGGCTGAACCAGACCAGGGCTACCAGCGAGGCCAGAACGGCAAGCGTCAGGGGCAGGGCGGTCATCGGGCTAGGGAGCTCCAGTCTCGCGGCGGCGGTATTGCGTGGCGGCTTCGGCGAGCACTTCCCGCACAGGCACGTGGTGGGTTTGGGCGGCCCGGCGGCAGTCCTCGAACTCCGGCGAGGCGGTCATTTCCCGGCCGGCGAGCAGGCCGACCTTCACGCGTATGGGCCCGTATCGCGTCTCGACGGTCTCGAATCGCCTCTCGAGCTTGGTCCGCTGGCAGGCCCGGCGGCGCAGGCCGAAGGTCGTCGTCTCGCTCAGCAGTATCCTGGCGGCCTCGGCCTCGTCGGCGGGGCTGCACAGTGCCGAGACCAGCCAGGCCGGGCGCGACTTCTTCATGATTATCGGGCTTGCCCAGGCGTCCATGCACCCGGCCAGGAGGAGCTTGTCGAGCGTCGAGCCGAGAACCTCGCCTGTGCAGTCGTCGATGTTTGCGGAGAGCTCGACGGCGGCGTCGGCCGATCCGGCGCAGTCAAGTTCGCCGATGAAGACCCGCAGCAGGTTCGGCAGTCGCCCGCCTTCCCGCGTGCCGGCGCCCCAGCCGACGGCGGTTACCCGTATTGCGGGCATCGGGCCGAAGGACTCGGCCAGCGTTGTGAGCACGGCCGCGGCGGTGGGGGTGGTTGCCTCGCCGTCGATGCCGCCCGTGACGGCCGTGGCGCCCACGACAAGCTCCGCCGTCGCCGGGGCGGGCACCGGCAGCTCGCCGTGGGCACAGGTTATCGTGCCGCCGCCAAGGGCGATAGGCGAGCAGAGAACGCGGTCAATGCCAAACTGCTCCATCGCCAGGCACGCGCCCAGGATGTCGACGATGCTGTCCACCGCGCCGACCTCGTGGAAGTGGACCTCCTCGACGCCGATTCCGTGGACCTTCGCCTCGGCCTCGGCCAGGCGGCGGAAGATGGCGCGGGCCCGCTCGGCCGCCCGGTCCGGCAGGGCGGCGGCGCCTATGAGCGAAAGCACGTCGGACAGGCCGCGGCGGCGGTGATGGTGCTGGTGAGCGGACTCGTCCTGGCCGCCATGGCCCTCGGCGGGCCGGCCGTGCTCCTCTACGGAAAAATGCGTCCCCCGCAAGCCGTTGCGCCGGACGCACCGGGCCGACAACTCAAGGCCCTCGACGTTCAGCCGGGCAATGTGCTCGCGGATGACGCCGATGTCGGCGCCGGCGTCGAGCAGGGCCGCGACGATCATGTCGCCGCCGCTGCCGGCAAAACAGTCAAAATACGCCAAGGCCATTTGGGTTCGTCCTGTCTGGCTGCGCACGCGGCAAGCCGCAGCAGGGAGTCTAGGCTCGTCGCGGCGGGATTTCAAGCTGAACAAGACGCGGCCTCATCGCGGGGGACGGTTGTTCATGAGCCTTCGGCTCACCCTCAAAGAACGAAAACAGACCACTTATGGGTGTCGGCCCCGGCTTGGGGCCTTCCATTTTCGAGGCAGCGTTCCATAGGGGACTGGCTCCGGAGCGAAATTTGTTCTTCGCGCAGGTGCCTGTCCCCGCCGTTCCATAGGGGACTGGCTCCGGAGCGAAATTTGTTCTTCGCGCAGGTGCC
>Ga0315282_10006783_pt1 | contig 19020 bp, 11 predicted proteins | sample YL17G07_20_MG_FD_203693 | JGI IMG/M metagenome (GOLD analysis project Ga0315282, IMG submission 203693) | Sediment microbial communities from Yellowstone Lake, YNP, Wyoming, USA - YL17G07_20 | ecosystem: Environmental > Aquatic > Freshwater > Lake > Sediment | place: USA: Wyoming | collected... | reverse complement strand
CCATCATGTCAAGGGATATTTACATATATACATGACTACATTGAGGGGCCGAAAAACAACGTAAACCCATGCAACCACGTTAGTTCACATGCGGAAACGGAGGGAACTTCGGACTAGGCGCGGGCGCCAAATTCTTTTCGCGAAAGCTCTTGAAGCTCATAGAGCGATTTAGTTTGCCGAGCGTACCGCGGGATAGGGAAGGAGGGGAGTGTGAATCGTGCTTTGCCAAGCTGCTCTCCTCGCACCAGCCGCACGTGGGCTTCATTCTCGCCCGTCTTGGGTCCGAGATAGATCGGGAAAGCATCGGCGGCGCGATAACTGAGAATAAGCGTGCGCCGGGATTTTGTGGACTTGTTTGGCGCCGAAGCATGAGGTGTCAGGCAGTGCATGAAAATGGCGCTTCCGGCTTTCCCTTCCAGGAAGACGGCGTGCGAGTCGTCGACTGCCTGGGTGACCCGCCCCTGGAAGAGGCCGTTCAGTGTGTGGTTGAGCGGTGGCTCACGGTGAAGGTTCGGAATTACCTGCAAGCAGCCATTCGTGGAATCCGCGTCGTCCAGGTAAAAGAGCACGGTAATAGAATCAGAATTGGTGAGGGGATAGTAAGTGAGATCCTGGTGCCATTCGACGACTGAACCGATCTTGGGGGGCTTCATGTTGATTTTGCTGTAGTGAAAAAGGAGATTGGGCCCCACCAACTCCTCGACCGCGTCGAGCAGCTTCTGGGCTTCGGAAAGGGAACGAAATCGGGGATAGTAAGTGCAGGGTTCGTAAATCCGGCGTACGGATTTTCCTTCTGGGCCCTGGTTCGGCTCCATCTCCATGCGGCTGGCATCGTGGTTGGCGAGCGTCGCCTTGGCGCTTATCGCCTCGATATCGGCGAGCATGGTCTCGACATCTGAGGAGCTTAAGAACCCATGACATACCGTATACCCATGCTCTCGGTATTCTTTCACTTGTTCGGAAGTAAGCATTTTGATTGAGCCCCCTTCAGCCCCTCTTATCTGCAAGGATACTTCTTCCCTCGTACATCGTCACCAGCAGCGTACTGGCAAGAACGAGCAATCCACCCAAGACCATGAATTTGGTCAACCGCTCGTGCAGCCCAAGAAAGGCTACGATAAGCCCGAAGAAGGAGATAAGGTAATTGGAGAGTCCGGCCTGTGTTGCGTCAAGGCGTGTCAGTACGCTGAGAAACATCAGCATGGCGAGAAAATATTGGAAAAACGCCAAAAGCAAGAATCCTAGCCAAACAGCCGGAGTGAAATTGGGTATGTTTCGGAAAGTGTGCGGCTCGGTAAAAAATGCAACCGGCAGCATCACAACCACGACCACACAGTAACTTCGGAACAGAACTTCAAGCGGTGAGTATCGCCGCAGCAGTCTTTTGCTATAGGTATTGTAGAAGGCGCTGGCATTCATTGCCAAAAAGAACATTAAATTGCCGATGAGGTACTTGGAACTGGTAAGATTTATTTCCTTCCACCGGATGCCTGAACACTCGATAACTCCGGCGATCGCAAGCGCGAAACTCCACCAGCGGACCGGCGTCATGCGCTCGCCGAGAAAGAGATAAGCCATGATTGCGGTTAAGATGGGGAGACTCAGCGCCAGGAGCGCAGCATTGGAAGCAAGTGTGAATCGAACTCCCCACGCCACAAAGAGCTGTGTCACAACTTGGCCGAAAACCCCGATAAGAATGAATTGAAAAATATCTCCCCGCCACGAAAAGCTGCCGAGCGGTGTAGCGGCTGTTTGGCGCTTACGGCTCACAATGGGAACGAGCAGAAGGGTTGCGATAGTTATAGGAAAGAGGGCCGCGAAGACCGGACCGGCTTGCCGTTGAACGACCTTATAGATAACAAACTGGCTGCCCCAAATCATATTGCAGAGGAGCAGCATGCCCCAGTCGTAAAGGCGATGGGTGTTTGCCAAGGGTCTCGCTCCTCGATCTGCTTGTCGTAGCGGCAATCCCGAGTCTCCGGGATCGCCACATAGCGCCGTGGGTCTGCTTTGAATGTACCCGACTAACCCCTCACCCGGCCCGCGTCCCGATGAAGTGCGTCGGGATCGCGGTCCACCCTCTCCCCTCGGGAGAGGGCTGATGCCGAGAACACGATAGATGTCAGCCCTCTCCCTGGGGAGAGGGTGGTCCGTCAGCTGACGGATAGCGAGCCGGGTGAGGGATATTTTCCTTGCATTGAAGCTGGCGCTACCGTCCAACTACAAATTAGGTGTAAAGCCGCTTCTACATCGAACCACGAGATGAATCAAGGGTCTTGGGGCTGCTACCCTTGCCGCCGTCACCGGGACCGACCTCGATGGCCTGCACCATGGCTTCTCGCTTACATTGCTGCAATGTTGCTCCCCCGAAGCGCACGGCGATGATTCCATGTTGGGGGCGAATATGGTTATAAACCAGATCAACGGCCCGATTGGCTCCCCCCGCCGTCGCCCAAACATCCAGACCCTCGACAACCTTTTCCCCGTTCAAGTAAATCGTTATCCCCCGCTGGCCGGGCCCGTCGTATTGTGTCTCCGCGAACTTTAAGCGCAGGTGATAGCTCCCCGGCCCCACGGTCACGTTCACGGTGAAGTCGGGCCAGTGAACCCCGTAACGGTAGAGTTCCGGATCGGGGGTATTCTGGACAAAGACCGCCTGCCTCATGGTCCACCAGGTCTTTGCCACGGCGTCCGTCAAGTCGCCAGTTCGCACTGCAAACTCTGTCCCAGGTCTCCACGCCTCTCCATGAGAGTCGATGTAATCTTTCCCCCCCGTGTATCCGAAGATAAATCGTTGCGCTTCCTTCGGTCCCCCACCCTGGCCAAAACCGCTATCTCCTGTGGCCTGCGAACACTCCAGCCCGTCCACATATACTTCCTTGCCTTTGGAAATAGGATTGCCCTCTCCCCGCACAATCACTTTTAGCGTATGGACGCCCTCCGAGAGCCCATTCTTGTAATAAAGGATTTGCCTGCGCAGAGGGAGAGGGCTGAAACAATCTATCCCCACCAGTTGCTTGGTCCCATCCAAATAAACATCGGCAAGACCTCCGCTCTCCCCCACTCGCCCGACCAGTCGAACCTGGTTCCCTCTAAACCGATAGCTCGCACTCGACCCAGGTCGCGCCGCGGTACGTGACGCTCCCTCAAAATCCTCCTCATGCGGAGTCTTGTGCCAATCCCCCTTGAAGACCATTTTCGTATCATCGACCATTATTTGAGGATCGTTTCCCCGAATAGCAATTTCCTTAGCCCCGTCGTGACGGATGCACACAATCGTATCGCCTCCCTGGAGGGGCTTGACCGTGTACCCATTTCCGGACTGAATCGATCCCTCCTGGAGCGCTTTGCCATTAGCGGTGATCGTAGTGGGTGGATAAGCAAGACGCAGCACCTCGATGCTATTCGCCGGGGCATCAAAGGTGGAATAGGCGATTTCTCCCGCGCCGTAAATCACCCTCTTAACGACACCGGTGCTGCGCATGATGTGATTCTCCCGGTTCGGTGCCATTACCTCGGGCAGCCAGGCCATGGTTTTCAATACGTAATCCAGGGCCATGGGGTGGGCAATCTTGAACCAGCTCCCGTCCACAATAGATCCGCCATCGATGTTATCCATGGCTTGCCCGTTTTCCTGCCCATCGTAGGTCGTCAGGAGTTCCGAACGGCGCGCAATTTCCCGTGCCCACTCGCTGCCTGCTTCCACTCCGTAACGGGCAAACGCTCTCGATAACTCCTGCGGGCTGTAGGACAGGGAGCGTTCACAACAACCGGAAGACTCTGGATATGCCCAGGCGCCGCTAAAGGTGTCGCCGTTAGATTTTGGGCTGACACTTGTATGATTGAGATCCAGACTCAGGATATTGCGAACGTCGTTGCGCCAGTTTGAAAAGTAATCCTTGTGATCCATGAGATACATGGGCACGAAATCGCTGGGATACAAGGTTTGTACGGGATCTTCCCAATCCCAGAAGTGGCGCCCCCAGGAGTCATCAACTGTCCACGCGGGCAGGAGGACATCCCGCAGAAATTTACGTCCTGCGTCCCGCGCGGCCACGAGGCTGTTGTCAGTCCCCTCGTAACCCGAGCGAATCATCTCGTCCAGGAACCACAGGATAGTCGCGACTCCACCCGTTTGCACCCCGTTCATTCCCGGTCTCCCGACGTTGTTCGCATAGCGTCCCCACGGTGGCGCGCCCGGCTCTGAGCGACGATTTTTTGCTAGCAGGTCAGCCCAATGTCTGGCTGCTTCGTACCAGCGAGCGTTTCCTGTCAGTTCATATGCATGGACCAATTGCAGACCCATCTCTGCCACGATATCCAGTTGGATTTTCCCGTTGCCGCGGGCGAGTTCTTCACTTGCACCCAAGCGGCAGTCCCCATATGGAACGCCCATAGTCGGCACGCTGATCAAAATATGCGGCCAGCCGTGATCGGCGTTCGTCTGGCAATGGACGAGCAGATAGTTGATCGTTGGGTTGATGATGGCGAAGACAGCCGGGTCGCCGGAGTACCTGTAGTACTCGAGCATACTGCTGATGATGTAGGCAGCGCGCTGAGCGAGGTCGCCGTTCTGCCAGTCCTTTTCTTGCGGTATCGTGATCTTACCCTCGGAATCAATATTCCAGCCCCCGTTGAAGACGTATTCGGGGGCCACCATGACCGCGCGGTCCTGGTTCGCCCATGGGTATCTCTTGATGGTCTCCGCGGCGACGCGCACGCGGAAGTCGGATTGCCCATTTTGGCCCTTGTACCAGGGAGCAATCACTCCGTATTGGTCCTCTTGAGCGTCATGACCAAAGTAATGTTTCTGGGTTGTGGCGGCGCTCGCCGCTCCTTCCAGGATTAGCCATATTATTGGGCACAAAAGCAACATGCTGGTGAGTGTGGCAGCGGTGTACGTCTCTTGCCGGCTTCGCACTTCCAAGTTACGCATAACCAGGAACCTTCCCCTTTCGCTGGCAGTGGGTAGTCTCATGCGGAGGGGGCTTTACGCCGCCGTATGGTCCGTCGGCTGACGGATAAACTCGCCGCTACGGCCGCACTCCGAAGGCGGCGTTAGATCGTAAGGTATCCGCCATCCACAACGAGGTTGGCGGAAGTCACGAAAGAGGCTTCGTCGCTCGCCAGGAAGACAGCAGCATTGGCTATCTCTTCTGGTTGGCCAACGCGATGAAGAACGCTCTTGGCGTTCAACTTGTCTTGGTGCCCGAAGTGTTCAATGGCATGTTGAAGGTTGGGAGTCATGATCGCCCCAGGGCTGATGGCATTGACGCGAATCTTCCAAGGCCCGTATTCGATCGCCATGACCTTTGTCAGCGTGATGACGCCTCCCTTGGCGGCGCAGTAAGCAGCTCCCTCGGCCCAGGGCATCATGGCTCCCACAGAACCCAAATTGATAATGGCCCCGCCACCCGCCTGTCTTATGGCTGGAGCGCTCCACTTGGACATGAGGAAAACGCTTCGCAACGAAGCATTCAAACACCCGTCCCACTCTTCAACCGTCATGTCGTGAACCGTCCTGTTCAAGTCCACCATGGCTGCGTTGTTGACGAGGATGTGCAAGGCGGCGAACTTCTTGAGGGTCTCATCCACCACCCGCCGGGTGTCCTCGACAATTCTCAGATCGCACCGCAGAGCGAGACCTTCCCCGCCGGCCGCTTCAATTTGTTTCACGACTTCTTCCAACGGCGGTGAATCCAGGCCTGCCACGGCGACCTTGGCGCCTTCTTGTGCAAACCGAAGGCTTATGGCTCTGCCTATCCCTGTGCCCCCGCCTGTCACAAGCGCTACTTTGCCCTTAAGCTGCATAGTATGCTCCTCTTCATTCCTGATTCGCTCCCCGAAGGGGAGCACTTTGAGTAGCCGTCGGTGAAACCCACGGAAGGGAAAGCAATAGCTTCAGGTTGTATCCGGCCCTGAAAGGGCCGAACTGCCTTGGACAACCCCTTCGGGGTTGGCTAGCCTTGCAGGGGGAATATCGCCCGTGGGCTTGCGCCCACGGCTATTCACGGTCCACCGCTTCGTGGTGAGAACAGCTAGCCTCCGGCCAACTCCTTTAGGACCGCTCGGCTCTCGTTCACGATGACGTCGGAAGCTTCGATGGAAAATGGCGAAGCTTCCACCTCATAACCTCCTTCCGCATAGGCGTTCCGTGAGGGGATGTAGCCAAAACCCCCGTGGGAATACCCCGAAAAAAGAGTGTGAGCAAAAGGAGACCTTGACACGATCGCTTGGTTGATTTCCGTAAAGGGTTCACCGGCGATCGCCAGCAAAGCTACAGGCCCGATGCGGATGCCCTGCAATGGCCAATCGCTGTGGGTCTTGCCGTAATAAAGCCGGGCATAATCAGCCCGCCAGCCGGCCTGGGTAGCTCGTGCCGTCGCGGCGCGGATTTCTTCTTCATTTCCTTCCTTCGGCGTTCGTTCGAGCTCCTTCCGGGCTGCTTCGGCTTCCGCTTCCAATTCATCCGGCGGCCTTCTTTCTTTAAGCGGGAGTTTCAGCAGACGCCAAATGACTCGCAAGTCGGCTGCATCTGGTTCCACCGGACGGTCTTCGTAAAGCGCAATCGGCGCGCCTGACTGGAGAACACTCTGGAACTGCTCCTTCCTAGGTAATGTCTCAATGTTTGTTGCCACTCTTGCAGATTCTAACCCCAATAACAGGCCAAGATGCTGATAGATCTTCAGGTCCCCTGTGAAACCACGCCGCGGAGTCAGGTTCCCAGCCGCGCCTTGAAGGAACAGACAGAGGCCTCCCACTTCTCTCTCGACGGTTTGCCGGGTGACGCCCGGGTAGTCCGGGGTGAAATATCGGCACTGCCAAGCCATCGTTGTGGGATGGCAGGCGTAATGAACGATAGTGGCAACGGGATTTTCCTCGAGATCATCAAAGCGCACCACGCGCACCGTAGGGTCAGTGGGACCTTCCCAGTTCCTTCCTACCACCACGTCACCACACGCTAATCTGAGGCGACGATTGACGTTCATTTCGCATTTGCCCGAGGCCACGCCGAGCCGCACAGGTTTAAGCTCGTGTTGTGCTTTCCACACCGCGCTGGCTACCCGCAGCGGCAGCGCCTCCAGGTAGCTCAAGACCATGTCCAGGCCCTCAGTTATTGACTTCAGGCGGAAGGTGTTCGGTCCTGAGTGAGTGTGAGTCCAGGAAAGTCGAACGTGCTCGCGGGAAAGCCCGGTTAAGCTCACCACCGCATCCATGATCTGGCGGGCAAAATCGGCTTCGAAGCCTATGAGATCGATGTCGACTATGGCCACTGATTTATCTGAACTTTTGAGGACCAGGGCCGTAACGTACAACGGCATGTCGGCCTCGAGCCCACGCTGGTGTGTAGCCGCGCCCCACCCTCCTTGCGGAGTCCCCGGCGCCGGAGTAATGTCACATCGTCCTACACCTGCCATCAACCATCCCATTAGTCACCCCCGCACAAGATCCTGGCCGCGATCTTGCCAAATTGCACCCTGACGATTTGCACGCCCGCCGAAAAAGCGGCTACCCAAATCCCCAGCCCCACCGCTACTGCGCGTGGCCATGAACCTTAATTTTTCGTCTGATAGCTGTGCAGTCTACAGCCATCTGCACATCATGGGCAAGAAAATTGCTTACACAATGTGCAGAGCCGCAGACCTCAAAAGCGGAGGTGTGCGCTACCTTGACTATTAGGGCAGCAGCACGATATTCGAGGCGGGTTTGGCGGAGCCCTCAGGACCAACCTGGGCGCGAATCAGGTCGAGGAAGGCGCGGCCTTTGAGCCGTCCATTTCCGCGTGTAGCGCCGAGCTGAGTGAGAAAAATCAAGCTATCCCGGATTTCACTATCCCGTGTAACAGTCATGCCCGCCTTTTGAGCTTCGGCTTGCTTGAATTCTTCCAGGCCCTCCTTCAGGGCGTGATAGAGTTCCCGGCGGTAGAGGTAATCCGGGGGCTTTTCGTAATAAATGCCGCTCGAAAGCGTGCGGTAAGTCTCGGCCAGCGCCTGGAGCGCCACAATCGCGTCCGTGTCCACGACCTGGCGATGCTCCTGGGCATATTCCCAGATGGAAGAGATCAACGCCATCAGGAGCGGGGTGTGGCTCTGGGCAAACTCGAACGGAATCCTGACGTCCGCAAAAGGGACCTTCGACCAGTCAACCTGGCGGCGTCCCTCATCGTACCGGCGGCTGTCCACGAGGTGAGGGCAGTCAGCGGGGCAGTCAATAGTCACCTCGCGTTCGGTTCCACAACAAACCGCACAGATGTTTTCCCCTCTGGCGGGGCAAAACCTCTTTACTTTGCGATGTTGGCAAATAGGACAGGACAACTCTTGCTCCTTACACTAGGCCGTGCACAATGGCTGTGTGCCCGAGTATATATTATGCCACAACTCTTACGTCTTCCGTGTTTATTAGTTTACAGGCGCCGGTGTCGTTTGCGGGACCGGGGCTGTACATGTGGTAGTCATTCCCGCGAGAGCGGGAATCTAGCCGAACAACCCTGGACCTCCGTTTTCGCGGGGGTAACGCGAGCCACCTGTCATTCCCGCGCAAGCGGAGATCCAACCGGGCCCCCATGGACCCGCTTTCGCGTGAAGGACTGGCGTCTCGAATGGGATGCCACTCCAAATGACACCACCACCCCTTTGCAATCGGCGAAGTTCTACTTACGATTCTAGTGATACACTAGGAGATATGGCTACTTCATCGAGTTCGTCGCCCACCGCCGACGTGATCGTAATTGGAGGCGGCTTGATCGGCTCTTCTGTCGCGCTCCGCCTGGCGCAAGCCAATCTTCGGGTGATGGTTTTCGACCGCGGCGAGCCTGGGGCGGAAGCCAGCAGCGCCGCGGCGGGAATGATCGCTCCTCAGGCGGAAAGCGCTGAACCCGACGCGTTCTTCGCCTTTTGCGCCGCCAGTCATGCTCTGTTTCCGGATTTCGTTGCGGAAATTGAGGAGTTAAGCGGGCAGGAGGTAGACTTTCGTCGCGAAGGAAGCCTGCTGGTTGCGGTAGACGAAAAACAAATCGCTGAACTTGAAAAGCTCTACTGGAACCAGACGCGCGCAGGCCTGCCTCTGGAAAAACTCACTGCAGCCGCTCTTCAGCACAGGTTGCCTGGACTTTCGAGTGAGGTCCGGCTGGCCCTCGGCGTTTCTGAGGACCACTGGGTGGACAGCGAGAAACTGCTGCGGGCGGTACTCGAAGCTGCCCGACGCCTGGGCGTGCGATTTCACGCCCACTGCGCGGTGAAGGCTTTGAGTGTCCGGGAGAACCGTGTGGAAGCGATTCAAGCCAACTCCAGCCCTGCCGGCGGCGAGGCACCGTTTTTTTCCGCAGGGTGTTTCGTGCTGGCGGCGGGATGCTGGTCGGGAGGGCTAGCCGCCCAAATCGGGCTTCCGCTCGCCATGCAACCTTGTCGCGGTCAAATGATGGAATTTGAATCGCCCCGTGAGATCCCCTACGTGGTTCGCGCCGGAATGCATTACTTGGTGCCCCGTTCGGCGCGCCGGGTCGTGGTCGGGACCACGGCCGAATACGCGGGGTTTGAAAAAGCTGTCACGGCCGAGGGACTACAATCCATCCTCAACGGGGTAATGAGGTTCGCGCCTTTGCTGAAGGAGTGCTCTTTCCGTCGCGCCTGGGCGGGGCTGCGCCCGGACACGGGCGATCATTTGCCTATTCTAGGTTATAGTAAACTGGATAATCTTATTCTGGCTACGGGTCATTTCCGCCACGGCGTCCTTCTGGCCCCCGTCACCGCTCAGCAAATCTCCCAATTGGTTCTCACCCGCTCTACTTCTCTTTCCTTGGAAGCTTACCGGCCAACCCGCTTTGCGTGATGACACGGAATTGTGGCGCCGCGGATGACGCCGCAAGAAAGCGACCCTATCACAACATTTGCGCACGCCGCGTGGGAAGTCGGCCAAGGGCGAAGGGCCAGTATAGGAACGGTTAACACCTGCTGAGTTAACTCGGGCCGCCCAGCTCGCGGTACCTCCGTACCATTGGGTCGGTTGACTTGCCCATGTTAATCCTCTAACATTTTTACACGTTAGTATGCACCCGATTCCTGGTGAGTCCGATATTCCCGGCGTGGTTGGGCGTCGCAGCACCCGCCTGTCGATCATAGTCCCCGTAACCCTGCGCGGCACCGACGTGTCAGGGCAGTGCTTCAAAGAGAACACCTGGACGATAAGCGTTAACAAGCACGGGGGCAGGATTGCCAGTTTCCATCTGCTGGCCGCCGACGACCAGATTATTGTCGAGAATCCCTTGCAGGGCCAGACGGCCAAGGCCCGGGTCAGCAGGGTTTGCGAGAAGCGCTTTCCCGAGGACCCCTACGAAGTCTGCTTTGAACTGCTGGAAGCGCAGAACCTTTGGGGAGTTAAGCTTCCCCCTGAGGATTGGCTGAAGGAGCGGCAGGCCACGCCGGGGGAGGAGGATAGAACAAGCCCGCAGGTTGCGCCGCAAACTCAAGAGACCTCCCCAGCAACCGCTGAGAAAGGCGAGAAAGTGGAAATTTCGGGCCCGGCGCCGCGAGGATCGGCGCCGGAGGCGGGAGAGAACACCGGAGGCCTCAGCCAATTCAACTTGGCGGTAAATGCCTTGTCTCGTTTCGCCGGCGAAGCCGGGGCCCGACTGGCTCAAACAGCATCACCTCGACAGGAGGCCACGGGAATCCCGAAAACGCCCGCCATGGACTTGCTGGGATTCAAGTTCCTCCAGGAAAAGATTGATGAGGCACAGTCGCTCAGGCAGGAAATGAGCGCCCTTGTGGATCGCATGCAGTCGGCGCGGGCGGAGGTGGAGAGTCTGCTCCTGAAGGCCCGCGAAGTGAGGCAAGACAGGGGCTCGGAAGCCGCGCGAGCGGCCAAGCAAATCGAGGAGGTGGGTGGTGAGAAGCTGGGACCTGTGCTCTCTCGGCTGCACCAGGAAATCGAGCAAAGGCTCGCGTCAGCCTCGGCGCGTTGCGTGGGTGAAACAGAACAACGATTGCAAGCGGGGGCCGTCAGCATAGTCGAGAGTGTCACCAAGGAATTGAGCGCTCGTCTGCCGCCGCTGGCGCAGGAGAGTCTCTCGAAGGCGGTCCTGGAGTTCCAAGTTGAGTGCAAGCGGGTGGCAAGAGAGGCCAGGGCCGAACTGGATGCATTGGTGAAGGAGGCGGTCGCCGCCGCGGAGGCGGGCATCCGGAAAGCTACGGAGGGGATTCCCCCGTCGTTGAGCGCCCATATGGAACGCGCGGCAGAGGAGGTGGGGCGCCAACAGCTCGAAGCATTCAAGGCGCAGATCGAGAGCGCGCGCCAGAGCGGCGAGGATTCTATCCGACACAGCCTGGAGGGAATGCGACAGGAAATTCAGGCGGACGCTCTGAAGGCTGGAATCCACGCCAGGAAAATTTGCAAAGAAGAGTCCGTCACCGCGGCCAAGGCAATTTCCGTATGCGTGGACTCTGCCGTGGATGCATTGAATCGCGCCGGCGATGAAGCCGCGGCGAAGTTGCAGGCCGCTCACCAGACCCTGGGACTCGGTTTGAAGAAGGCGGCGGAGGAGTGCCTCCCACGCCTGGCCGACGAATCCGCGTCCATGCTTGAGAAGTTTCGCGCCCAAGCGCAGGCGCTCGGCGCCCAATTGCAATCCGAAGTGGAATCTGCCGCCCGCGAGTGCTCGGAAAAAGCCGGCCGGGAGATATCGGCAAAGCTCGAGGGTGCCGTGGAAGGGGCGCTGGAAGTCGCAGTCAGAGAATTGAACCAACAAGGTGAAAAAGCTCTGGACCTGCTGAAAGAGAGACTCCGGTCCGCCCTGGAACAGTGCGTGGAGGAGACCCAGAAGCATTTGGCGGCGGCCCGCCAATCGACTCTGACATCGCTGGAGAGTGAAGCCGGGGCGATGTCAGCGTCCTTCCGCGAGCAACTGCACGCCACGCTGCTGGAAATGCGGGGGCAGCAAACGCAAGAGATCGAGACGGCAATCCAATCCAGTTTGCAGGGCCTCCTGGAATCCCTACGCACAAAAATCCAGTTGACCGCCGACGAATCTGCCGCTCGGGTGAGGGCTGAGATCAGGAGCGGGGCCGAAGCCCTCCAGGAACTCCCGGACCGGCTTTACAAAGGCGTTGGTATGGCCGCCCTCGTGGCAAGGGAATGGGAGGAGCAAGCCAAGACGCACCTCGAGGCGCATTCCCACCAATTGCTGGAGGTTTTCCAAAAGCACCTTGAAGCCCTGACCACAGCCGCGCAGGAGCGGCAACGTAGCGATGCGGAGGCCCTCAGAACTTTGTTCCAGGCGCGTCTGAACCAGGCCGCGCGACTGTTTGAGGGTATGGCAACCGACGCTGGGCAAGCAAAGGAGTCGGCCCGCGAGGAGTCGGCGAATTCTCCTGCTCAATCCCTGCAACCATCCCAGGACACTCCCCAAGCTGTCCTCGAACCCTTGACGGAGAAACAGCGCCAAATTATTGAGGAACTCCTCAGCACCTTTCGCTTTAGACTGAACCAGATTCTTGCCGGCTCGACGCGTAAGGAATAGCAAGAAGCCGCAGGCCTTCCTCGTACTTCCTTTCGCAGCGTGTGTCCTCCCCGCGGCTCTTTAGAGGCGTTTAGTACTGACATGGAACGTGTCGGATCTTGTCTGGCACGGGACGCAAGGCCATCCCGCCGACGCGGGACCGGCGCAAAGGGGCTGCGCTCGCTTCAAATCAGCAAGCTTTCCACGGGATCGTGCACGTGCGGCCCGCTTTGGGACTCGATCAACTGGATCAGAGCATCCACCACCAAGGAATCGAATTGGCTGCCTCGGCAGCGGCGCAATTCAGCCACGGCCGCATCCACGCTGCGTGCCTTGCGGTAGGCGCGTTCGGAAACTATGGCGTCATAGGCATCAGCGACTGTGACGATGCGGGCGCCGATAGGAATTTGTTCCCCCTTTAAGCCCTCAGGATAACCCTGCCCGTTGAAGGCCTCGTGGTGGTGGCGCACGATGCGCTCAATGGCTGTCACTTTCAGGGGTTCCAGCATCTTGGCGCCCCAGGCCGCATGGCTTTTCACGAGCTCGTACTCTTCCGCCGTCAGAAACCCAGTTTTGAAGCGCACATGGTCAGGCACATGGATCTTGCCGATATCATGGGCGATGCCCGCCAGACGGATGTCTTCGATTTCTGCCTCGGATAGTCCCGCTCTTGTGGCGATCTGGGCGGCCACCTTGGAAACCGTCTGAAAATGGTTCTTCATATAGGGGTCTTTGGCCTCAACGGCGTAAGCGAGGGCAGTGATCGTGTCCAGAAGCGGCTTCATCTGCTCGAACTTGTGCCGGTAGTGGCTGAAGGCTTCATTGCCCGTAGAGAACATCCGTTTCACTGCCACTCCCAGATACGCTTCCAGCAGTTCCTGATCACTGTCCCTATTCCCTGCCGCGATGCTCAGCGAAGCCACCTTTATGCAGTTCCCGTTGCAGTGTTTGGCAAGGTACATTCCGGAATCCGCCACCCTGAGAATTTCTTCCGGGGTTGGGCCGTGGTTAGGATAGGTGGCGATGCCAATGCTTGCCGTCACCCCACGGACGTGCAAGAAGTCGTCCGCTTCAAGAGCCGCACGCAGCCTCTCGGCAAGAACTACCGCTTGTTCCGTGTTGGTCTCGGGAATCAATATGGCGAACTCATCCCCCCCATACCTGGCCACCACATTAGCCTGCCTTGATCGGGCATTGAGCAGAGAGGCCACAGCGGCCAGCACTCGATCACCTTCCAAGTGGCCCGCCTGGTCGTTGACCTGCTTGAAGCCATCGAGGTCCATCATGAGCACAGAGAAGGGACGGTGGCTGCGTTCGGACCGCCGCCATTCCCTGTCCAGCGCCTCCATAAAGAAGCGATGGGTCTTGAGACCGGTCAGACCGTCGGTGATGGCTTGGTCCACCGCCAGTTGATACTCGCGAGCATTGTGAAGGGCAATGGCAACCTGGTCCGCCAGGGATTGCAAAGTCAGCACGTCCTGTTGAGAAAAGCTATACTCTCGCACGCTTTCCAAGCTCAAGACACCCAGCAGATCATCGCGATACTTCAAGGGAAGGCTCAGCGCAGACCGGACGGCCGGGCGTAGCGCAACGTATCGAGAGTCGCTCAGCACGGAATTTGCCAGCACGGGCTCACGGCTGATGGCCGCCACGCCGGAAAGCCCTTCGCCGTAACTGATTCGGCGGCCCAGAAGTTCCGTTCCGTAACCCGCTTCAGCCTCCACGATGAGCTCGATTTTCCGAGGGTCCACCACTTCAACCCGCGCAAAGTCGCGTTCGAAGGCGCTGCGGACCTCCCTGCAGATACTGGAAAGAAGCTCGCTCGGATTGAGGTGCGAGGCTGCTTTCTGCGCCAATTCATTCAGGAGCGTAAGATGGGTGGCCCGTCGTCGCTCCTTTTCGAAGAGCCGGGCGTTCTCGATCGCACTCGCGGCCTCGTCAGCCAGGACCTGCATCAGCTCAAACTGTTCCTGGTTGATGGCGTTTTCGCGCTCGAAGTCTCCGGCGGCCAGCACACCCAGGGTGCCATCCGAGAAGTGAATGGGCACTCCGCACCAGGTCCGCAGCCGGCCATCCACGGATTTAATCCCCAAGTGGCGTGCCGCAGAGGGAAGTTCCTGGGCCAGCAGCAATGGGCGGCGATTCTGGCAGACGAAGTCCGCCAGTCCATCCACCTCTGCTGCTCCCGGCCGCGCCTCGAGAGTGCCGGTTTCAAAGGGGACGACGGTCTTTAGAGGCCCTTCCGATGAGTCCTGCAAAGCGAGGGAAAAGTTGGCCGTACCGAGCACCCCGTGCAACTCCTTGCGGAGGATCCCGACCTGTGATTCGAGGTCAAAGGTTGCGCGCAACAATTCGCTTACACGGTGCAGCATCCTGAGTTCCTGGTTGTGTCGTTCCGCTGCCTTGTGCAAAGACCAGTACTCCACGGCCACGCTGAGTTGATTGCCCACGGCCAGCAGCAAGCGCAGTTCGTTCGGGCGGAAGCTCCTCAACTTGCGGCTTCCCACCAGCAGCACGCCATAGGAGCAGCCGTGGACCTGCAACCCGACCACCACCAGAGTCCTCAGTCCCTCCCGCGCGCAAAGCGCTCGAAGTTGGTGGAAAAGCGCGTCGCGTTGCCAGGCAACTTCCAGAGAAGGACGAGACAGGTCGGAGAAGATCAGCAAATTCCCCCACCGTTCTCCGCAAGAGGCGAGGTAGGAACGCAGGGGCTCGCAGGACAACTGCTCAACCGTCGGCGCGCTGAGCCTTTGGGAGCAAACATGGCTAATCGCATCCGACCCGCTGGCCTGAACTAATATGTAGCAGTCCGCGCTCCTAAACATTTCAACGGCCTGCCGCATGGTCAAGTCGGCCATCTGTTTCGGATCAGGACTTTCGGCGAGGGCTTTGCTGAAAAGATGAAGCTCGGAAAACCAGCGCAATTCCGCATTCTTGTTCTGGCGCTCAATGCGTTGTCGACGGAAGTACATCAGGAACAAAACGAGCGCGACAAGAATTGCCAGATGCGAATACACGGAGCCCTGGAAGAGGTGTAGAGAAAACCATCCCATCGCAGCAATTCTCCACCTGGGAGTACACTACAACCTTGACTCCCAGTCCCTCTGCGAATTTGTCAGGACAAAGTTCCGACCGGCGCCGGCTCGAGGGACACAGAGACGCGAGTTAAGTGTGTGGCCAGTCACCCCTACCTTTTGACTAGCGACACCTTCCATTACCGGCAAAATGTACCAGAGCTTTCGACCGAATGTCAAGTCTATAATTAGAAATCAGTTGGATAATACTTCCGTCTCCTGTGGATGGCAACGCGTGCCAAGCAGCACCCGTGGCCGCGCGCGCATGAAGTCACTGGACCATCCCGAGCACAGGAGGAATCGCAGGGCTGGGACACAATGTCGGGGCACGCCCCGCACCTTTTCCCAGTTCCACACTCCACCCTCGCTGGCTGCAATAGTTTAGCAGCAGGTGGAAAAACGGTGTTAGCATCTCTCTGCCGACCCACCGTTATTTGTGATGGGCCGAGAGGAGGAAGAATGATTCGTCGAGATTTTTTTATCCGTATGGCTGGAGGCGCCGCTGCGTTGACTCTGGGCGGCGAACTCCGGGGAGAAACGAAACACCGCCGCGCTACCGTCGACAGGCCGGACAAGCGCAACCGCATTTCCATTTCCACCTGGAGCCTTCATAATTATTTTCAAGCCACCCGAGAGAAGGATTTCACCCTGCCTGGGAATATGCTCGCCTTGCTCGATTTCCCAGAGATGATTGCCGACCGCTACAAAGTTCACAACCTGGAGTTTTGCGCCCCCCACTTCGCTTCCACCGAAAAGGCTTACCTCATGGAACTCAAGAGCCGTTTGGTGCGAACTCACTCGCGCGTGGTGAACATCCCGGTCGACATTAATGAACTGTGGACGGGGGGCGGGCTCTCCGATGCGGACAAGGACGTGCGCGACGCCGCGGTGAACGGCGCGAAAGCATGGATCGATGTTGCGGTTGCCGTCGGCTCGAAGTCCGTCCGCTGTGATCCCGGCAAGATGAATCCGGAAGACCTGTCGCCGACCGTCGAGTCCTACAAGCGCTTGGCTGCTTATGGCAGACCCAAGGGCGTGCATGTGATCATTGAGAACCATGGGGGCGTGGGCTCGGAACATCCGGAGGAGTTGGTGAAACTTTTCAAACTGGCAGGCACGGATATGGTGGGGGCGCTCCCCGATTTTGGCAACTTTCCGGACGAGGAGACGCGCGAGCGGGGGCTTGCAGTCCTGTTTCCTTATGCGCACGTCGTGTGTCACGCCAAGGGTTTGGATTTTGACTCTGCCGGACACGAGGCCAAATATGACTTCCCCAAGTGCATCGAGATTTCCAAGCAGGTTGCCTTCAAGGGGGTCTATTCCGTTGAATACGAAGGCCCCGGCGACCCTTACGAAGGCGTGCAGAAAACGCTGAATGAGTTATTGAAATACCTCTAGGCCATAAACCACCAAGACACCAAGGCACGAAGGATTGCGTATCTGCGCTTGGTGTCTTTGTGTCTCGGTGGTGAGAAGGCGTCGGGACGCCTACTCAATGACGACTACCTCGTACTCTGCGATATGGGGAATAACGAACTGTGTTCGGCCTCGGTTGTCTTTTTCGAGCGTTAAGCTTTGAGCCCGCATCAGGGTATGGGCGCTCGTCGCCTGTATCTCCGGCGGGAGTGTGATGCGCGCATCCCGCACGGGCGTGATTTGGCGGATAGGGCGCGTCATCTCGCCATTGAAATTGATGAGGTGGAGCAGGTGGCGCCGGCCGGCGTTCTGCGAGCGGTGGACCAGTTCGACGACCGACGGCACGTTTTCCAGCCCGATGTCTGGCGGAGCCAGCAAGCGGATGGCGTTTTCGATGAGGATGAGCGGCTCGGGCATGTGGAAGGAATGAATCATGTTGCCCACATCGCCGGGGCAGTAGACCACGCTTCCCTTGCCGCGGTGGTGGACCGTCAGCGCCGGATCATCCGAAAGGTGAGGCGGCAACTCGTAAGAGCCCACCAGCGGCTTGGTGAAGCGCAGCGCCACTTGGGCGTCGCCGGCTTTTACCTGGAGATAGTACGTAGGAGAAGGAATCCACTCTCGCGGGATGCGGTCGAGCAGGGGGCTGTCGGCTTGCCTGGCCATGTAATCCCAGGGCCGGGGACCGGCGAGCTTTCCCGTGGCGCTCACCCCGAACAGGCTGGCCAGGGCCAAGTCCTCGCGGCGCACGCCCACCTCATCGTAAAGCGAGGTTTCGAACGTGGCCAGCAGGTTGCCGCCTCGCCGCACGTAATCCTCGAGGCGCGCCGCGCTCGCCTCGCTCATGCAGGCAACGTTGGGCAGGAAGATGGCGCGGTAGCGGTCGAGCGCTTCGTGCTCGAGCGAGTAGTCGTCAATGACGTCGAAGGGGGCATGAGCGCGAATAACGGCTTCCGTCAATCCCCAGAACTCCTGCTCGAGGTTGCCGATGTTGCTGCGTGCCGGAACGCGGGCCGTATCGATTAACTGGGCCGCCGAGCCCGCGTAGAAGTTCGCCGTGGTGTCGGACCAGACCACGGCAATCTGCGCCTCGGACCGCGCGCCTTTGTAGTATGCCGAGTGTTGAGCGTAAAAGCGGTTCGTGGCGGCGAGGGCGTTCATTTCCGGCTGGCCCCATTCCGAGGGGAACATACCAAAGTAGACGCTGGCGCCGTTGGCGATCGAGTCGGCATAGAGCAGGCGCAGTTCGGGCTCGGGGAGCAGGGACATGTTCCAGCTTTTCAGCGCCGCCGCACAAGCTACCACGTAGGGCTTCCCGCCCGCCTGGGATTCCTGGAGGCGGGCCATCACGCCCGGCCGCCACAGGGGCACGCGAGTGAGGTCGTTATAAAGGAAGCCCCCTTCGTTAAGGATCAGGTCTTCTTGCGGATTAATGACCCGGGCCAAGCGCCCCGTGGCGTAGTTTCCCCCCAGCACGCTGCCATTCATATAGAGGGCTACGTTCGGATTGATTCCTTTGATTACCTTCTGGCTGTCGCGGAGGAAATCGGCGAGGCTGGCGGCCTGGAATTCGAGAAGCTGCTCGAAGCTCTTTCCTCGGCGCTCTTTTTTGGAGGGCAATGCCCTGCCATAGCGGCTGCGGAACTTCTCCTGGCAGTAACGGCAATAACAGGTCTCAGGGAAGAAAATAGGCCCATCGTAAAAGATTCCGTCGATGGGATAGGCACACAGGTCACGGTCGATCTGAAAGACCCATTCCCGGTAGGGGCTGTTGATGCACAAGCTGGTGGCGGTCTCGTACACGCCCGTGAGCGGGCTGCCGTCTTCGCGGATCTGGCGCCAGTCGGGATGCTTTTCGCCGAAGGGAACCGAGTAGGCATGCACGTTGAAGTAAATGAAGATGCGGAGGCCGTTCTTGCGGGCGTCGGGAAGGTACTGGCCTAGGAGCCTGTCGGAGATAGATTGTAGCTTCAGGTTAGAGGGGGCTGGATTTTCTTCGAAAAGTCGCTTTGTTAGTATTGACAATTGAGTTCATCA
>Ga0315282_10006782_pt1 | contig 19021 bp, 20 predicted proteins | sample YL17G07_20_MG_FD_203693 | JGI IMG/M metagenome (GOLD analysis project Ga0315282, IMG submission 203693) | Sediment microbial communities from Yellowstone Lake, YNP, Wyoming, USA - YL17G07_20 | ecosystem: Environmental > Aquatic > Freshwater > Lake > Sediment | place: USA: Wyoming | collected... | reverse complement strand
CTTTTTTCCCATCCGGTTATCATACAGGTTTTTTTACCCAAGGAAAACTACCTTTTCCCCTTATTTCATGCTATCTTATCTGTATTCTGGGGCATAATTTTACCCACTCACTTTGACGAAGACCCTTCTTTTAATATGGCCCCATCTTTCCCAATCCATGCAAACTGTGAAACACCCATGAAATCAACGGAAACTTTTTTCGCGCTCTCCTGTCTTCCCATGATGGGGATCGTTTCCTCAGCCAACATCACTACCTTAACAGGCCGCTGTGCTGCAGTGGTCGGGTCAAAAACCTGGAAGGTTCTGGACTCCCCTGGTCGTAAGCTTTCAGCATTCAATGTTTCGAGTATTCCGATAGGAAGATGGATATCCTTTTCGAGGCGGATGTCGATCTTCTGCTCAGATCCTGGCGTCCTGGTAATCAGGGTCAGGGTATTTTCTTTCACCACCCCATAAGCCTTGAATCGGAAAAGGCTCGATTGTAAATCAAAATCGAAATGAGAAAGAGTGAAATTGGGATAAAAATTTCCTTCTGTCCTGTATCGGATGTCCTGCACCATGCCCATGGTGTTAATCTGCATGAAGACCGATTCCAGAATCCTGTACCCTGAATCCGTTTTATAAAATTGGCGGTGAGCATAGCCGATCTTTTGCCCCTGCTGCAAAATATTCATCCAGGTCTCCCGATCCACTTGCGTTTGAGCGTGAAAGGGACGTTCTTCTTTGAGATCGGATTCCCTCTTCTGAAAAAGGCCGAGACGAAGGGTGAAAAGAAAGACAAAGATCAGCGCAAACAGAGCTCCAATGATCCAGCTTAACTTGATCCGGTGGGTAGCCATCTTCTATTAAATATATCATGTTTTTTAATAGGTTCAAATGATTCCCCTCACCGTTTAGCAATTCTCGGTGAAAATACAGCGAGATTCTTCAGTCGTTAGGGCTCCTTCAGAATGACATTACGAAAGTCCCCAGTTGTCATTCTGAGCGAAGCGAAGAATCTCAATAGTTTGTGAACTCACCGAGAATTGCTGCTCACCGGGTTGATTTTTTGTTGGATTCTATGCAACGATGAAGGTCTATGAGGAAAAACGAAGCTCGTGGTTATCTCTATATTCTGATAGGAACGACGCTCTGGGGTGTCTCCAGTGTGGTGGCTAAATCCCTCTTCATCATTGGACTCCCCCCTGCTGAACTGGTCCAAATCCGGTTGACCATTGCTACATTTACACTCCTCCTCATCCTTATTCTTTTCGACCGGAAACGGATCACCATCTCCTTAAAAGATCTTCCTTATTTTTTAGTTCTGGGATTTGTCGGTGTAGCAGGCGTCCAATTTACCTACTATCATACGATCAGTAAAATCCATGTTGGGCCGGCGGTTCTGATCCAGTACCTCTCCCCAATCTGGATTGCTCTTTATGCCTTTATTTTTCAGAAAGAACCCCTCACAAAGGGGAAGATGATCGCCCTTTTTCTGGCTATCATAGGATGCTATTTCACTGTAGGGGGATATCGAATGGATCTATTAAGATTGAACCGGATTGGGATTATGAGCGGCTTGATCTCTTCCCTCTTCTTTTCTTTCTACGCCCTTTACGGAGAAAAAGGGTTGAAGAAGTACGATTCATGGACACTCATTCTCTACGGCTTTGGGTTTGGCGCGGTCTTTTACTGGATCCTCATTTCACCCATGAAGGTCATCTCGGAAGGGTACTCTTTCAAAATCTGGATGGCTTTTCTCTATATCGCTATTTTCTCAACACTTATCCCTTTCGGTCTCTATTTCAAGGGAATTGAGCAAATCCGCGCAACCCGCGCAAGCATTACGGCGACCTGGGAACCTGTCGTCGCAGGCATGACCGCCTATTTTGTTTTAGGAGAGGTGTTATTTCCTTTACAGGTAATAGGGGGCATCGGAGTGATTGCTGCGATCGTGTTGCTCCAGATGGCCAAAGAGAAAGCTGCCCCCTCTACCCCAATAGAGATTCGTCAAAAAGAATAACGTTTTAAGAAGGAAGAGATTGGGATTAAGTTCAAGACAATGATATACAAGATTCTTGCGGATGGCGTGGTTTTGATCCATTTTCTCTGGATTGTCTTCCTTTTTTTTGGTGTATTTTGGGGAATAAGAAACAAGATCGTAAAGATCTTCCATATTTCTGGTCTTGTTTTTGCCTTCGTCATTCAGATATTCGATTGGTACTGCCCTCTTACCCATCTTGAGGTCTGGTTGAGGTCGAAACATGATCCTGCCCTTGTCTATACAGGCTCATTCATTTTCCACTATGTGGAAAAAATCGTGTACATTGAATTCTCTCGTCTTCTAATCGTCGTTTTCACCTTTATTCTCTGCGGGATTAATACATGGTTATATTTCAGAAAGAATAGACATCAACCTTAACCTCAGCCTCAGCCTCAGGATTGAGAGGAGTTCTTATGCTTACAGCAGATCAAATAAAGATTTGATTATCGCTTTAACCATTGCTAATATTAAATAAAAATCAAAGGAGTGAAAGATGCTTGGGGTCTTCAAAAAAATAGTGGAAATTCCTGGAGGAAGTGGATTTGAAGAAAAGGTGATTGAATTCATGGCCACAGGATTGGAAAGAAGTCTTCCGGATGTCTCTGTGGATCGGATGGGAAATGTCATCGGAAAAATCGGGAAAGGTAAAAAGTCGGTGATGGTCTGTGCCCATTCCGATGAAGTGGGCATGCTCGTTAAATATATTGCTCCCAAGGGATATATCTATTTTGACCTCAATGGAATGATTGATGAAAGGGTCCTTCTCAGCACCAGGGTGGATATTTGTTCAGACAAAGGGATTTATACGGGTGTGGTGGGGGTGAAGAATCGTCATCTTTTAACCGCTGAAGACCTGAAGCGGCCAATCATGATCTCAGAGCTCTGGATTGATGTGGGAGCGGAGGGTGCTGAAGAGGTCAGGAGGTGGGGGATCGAGATCGGTGATCCCATTGTGTTTCATCCAAATTTTCAAAAAATTGGCAAGGATACGATACTCAGCAAGGCCATTGATAACCGCGCGGGCTGTGCCATCCTGATTGATTTGGCCGAGAGGATGAAGTCAAAGAAAATAGATTATCAACTTTTTTTCGTTGCCGCTACGCAGGAAGAAGTAGGCTCGCGGGGAGCAAAGGTCGCTGCTCAAACACTCGAACCTGATATGGCAATTGTCATTGACACCGTTCCTGCTTCCGATCCTATTACTCCACCCCAACAGGCAACATCGGAATGCGGAAAGGGGCCGGTTATCCGCTCTATGGATGTCAATGCCTTGGGATGGGGAACTATTTATTCAAAGAAAATTCGGGAGAGGCTGATTCATACAGCCCTAAAGAATAGGATCCCTCTTCAGAAGGATACTTTCAGGACCTGGACGGATGCCTCCACCATCCATACATCTGGAAGAGGCATCCCCTGTGGTGGGCTCTACATCCCCCGCCGCTATAGCCATTCACCCATAGAATTGGTGAAATGGTCCGATGTGGAGAGGACAGCGAACCTCCTTTACCTCTTCTTAAAAGAACTCCGCTCGGCAGATATCGACGATTTGATCCGTAAGGTCTGAATTTACTTTTATCTTTATGAAAATCAAATGAGGCATTGACTCCGTCCTGAACTTTTCACTTCCCAGAAGTTTAAAAAAGGTGTATATTACAACCTGTATTTCACAATTAATAATCAGTCTCTAATTGTATGGACACTGGAAACCAAATCCCTCCTTCCTCCCTTTGCAAAAGGGAGGAATTCCCCTCTTTGGCCTCCGGCCCATAGGGCCTCTGGCCTGGAGGGCAAAGAGGGGTTAGGGGAGATTTTCAGAAGATGTCTTCTCAATTATGGACTCATTAGTAATAACCCTGACGCGGAGGGTGGGATAACTTCTTTTAATATTTATATAGATGCAATATAACATTGTTAAAAGAACATTATAATGCAAAAAGGGGCTCTTATTAGATCATCCAGGGCTTAATAGAATCCCTTCAAGGGGCTGTGAAACCTGGTTTTTAGGATAAACGTCGAAGCAGTATAATAATTGTTGGACGAAAATGAGAAAATAGAGATGAGATAAAAACATCTTGCATCTGTGTTGCGAATGTGACACAATAAGATTATGAAAACAGCAGTCGTCCACGCGCGCATTGAACCGCAAACAAAGCAAAAGGCCGAAGGGGTTCTTCGCAAGCTTGGCCTTACTCCCACGGAGGCGATCCGTATCTTCTACCGGCAGATATCCCTCCGTGGCGGCTTGCCTTTCCCGGTCGCGATTCCGAACGAGCTTACGGCGTCCACCCTGGAGAAGAGCCGTCGCGGCGAAGACGTTCAGGAATTCGAGTCTTTAGAGGCAATGTTCAAGAACTGGGAGAAATGAAGAAGGTCTCGCAGACCAGGCAGTTTTCCCGGGATATCAAGCGCATGCGGAAACGAGGGAAGGACCTGCACAAGCTGCCGGTGGTTGTCGAGCTTCTGGCCGAGGGCACTCCGCTCCCAGCGAACCACAGAGACCATTCACTCATCGGACCGTGGCAGCCGTCGCGCGACTGCCACATTGAAGCCGACTGGATCTTGATTTACACTGCAGATAAAGACTCGCTTCGGCTTGAACGAACCGGCACGCACAGGGACCTCTTCAAGAAATGAGATCGTCCAACAATCGGCTACACCGGATTGCCAATAAACCTGGCAACCGGTGAGCTTTGGCGTTAGCACTGAAAAGGAGGATACTATGAAGTCAGTAGAACAACTAGCAAAGAAAGCAATGGGGCTTAGGCCGACAGAACGAATTCGGTTAGTTGAGGCCATTTTATACAGCCTTGACAAGCCAGATCCGGAAATCGAAAAGAGCTGGATAGCTGAATCGGAGGCTCGATATAAGGCTTATAAACGAGGAGAGCTTGAGGCAATTGATTGGGAAGAAATCAGAAAGAGGTATGAACGTTGAAGGTTCGGCTGATATCTCCGGCTAATATTGAATTGGATGAGGCTGTACGGTACTACGACCACCAATTACCTGGGTTGGGTTTTCGCTTTTTCCAAGAAACATCTGCAGCGATCGAGCGTATTAGGCTTATGCCAGAAGCATGGTCAAAAGTAGGCCAGCGAACACGACGCTGCATACTAAAAGGTTTCCCCTATGCTCTTCTTTACGTGATAGAAAAAGAGGAAATTCTAATCACGTATGTAGCCAAAAGTATAAAAGAGGTGAAAAATGACGAAGTTATTAGAAAAGGCCTTTAAAGAAGCATCGAGACTTCCAGAGATTCAGCAAAATACCCTGGCAAAGTGGTTGTTGGAAGAACTTGAGGCAGACAAAAAATGGGAGAAAATGTTTGCTGGGTCTGAAGATATTTTGGATAGTCTTGCCAATGAAGCCCTCGAAGCTCATAGGCAGGGTAAAACAAAGCCTTTGGACACTAAAACGTTATGCCCTCCCGAACAACAGATCGTTTCTGGAGATGCTACAGGGAATTACCGGAAAATGGAAGAGTGAGGGGATGAGAATTACCTCAGGCCGTCTTCTTTTTTAGCCTCGTCTTTTTTTAAACCACCAATTCTTGGATGCGGTCGGCCTGAATTTGTGACAACGATCGCTACAAGGATCTCATCGGATCTGGGCGCATCCGGGACTCTCACCGTCATTGCATCAAAGTGAGACCGGACAAAAGCTGCATCCTTGTAATGGAGAGGGACATCAACCTCTGTTCCTGGGCCTCCCATTTTCTTGGCGGAAGGAATGATCGCCTTCCCTCCCCCTACTTCCTCCCGCAAAGGTGTCCCCAGTTTGGGGTGCAAGATGGCTGCAGCGTGCTCCAGCTCACCATCCACTCCCACGATGGCTGCCTTTCCGTAACTCTCGGCATTCTTAGAAGGTATTTTCAACGCCTCGACAGCCTTCTTCCCCAATATGCCTCCTAACTCCTCACCGATATCGATGAGTTCATCCAATTTCTCTACATACTTCCCCGCAAAGGGATTCTTAATCACTGCGATAGCAGCGGCTTTTCGAGTCGGTGGATCAACCTTCTTTCCCCCCTCGATCGCCGTCTCCTCTACGATGGTTACATATTTTCTGACTTCCATGTTTACACCTCCCTTTAAGTTAATAAATTCGAAATCCGAATATCGAAATCTTTACCCTGTTAAGTAATTTCGCCCGAAGTCGACTTTACTTGTCCCGGACGTATCATGACACATCAAAGCAGAAGTTACTCAAAACCTACTTAACAGGGCAGGCAAATTCAAAATTCAAATTTCAAAATTTAAAACTATTTCGTTTTGTTTGGGTCATTTGTATTTCGAGCATTTGTGCTTGTTTCGAATTGGTCCTGCTGGACGCTCCGCCCGGATTTCGTGCTTCGAATTTAAAATGTCTTAAATATCACTCCAATTTTCTTAATAAGGACCCCAATGAATCTGTCCAGACCACGTTCCCTTGTAAGGCAACGAGTGCGCCTTTTATCAATCCCTTCTGGCAGATCGAGTATGCCTTTGACAGACCCTTATTCAACGCCTCTTCAATCTTTTCCTGAGATAATTTTCCAACTTTGACGGTGACCCATTCTCCAGCGATATCGGTATCCGGGTAGATCTTTTCTGCCAGAGACCTCGCGATATTCGGATCTTCGACATTGGTGAAGTTTCCAATAACCGTGGCTGCCGCATCGGAAAAGGCCGCTGTCTGAGAGAGGGCCGTTGCCGCCGAAGCTATTCCCTTGGTAAAACTCCTTCCTCCGAGTCCACTGGTTGCCACTCCACCTATCCCCATGGTGGGATCAATTGAAATGAGATAAGTAGGTTGTTTTGCATCGATCTCCATTTTTACTCCTACTCTTGCCACTTCCCCTTCTCTCAATCGAATGGCAATATCTCCTCCATTATCCACGATGATTTTTGTTCCACCCCGGCTGAATATAAAATCAGCAACCATATCAGAGGCTGTTCCAGCCACTGCAGCAAGAGGAGTTAAATCTGGTTCCTCCATCTTCTTTGTCGCTTCAATCATTCTTCGAACAATCTCGGGGAAGGTATCCTCAATTTCAAACTCCTTTGATTTCCTTTTGATTAGAGGAAGAAATTTTGCTAAGTCCTCAAGGACCCCCATCGCCAGATGCGCCCCCTCTTTCGCTAATGTGACAAGAGGTTTTCCCTTCTCGAAGACGCTGATGAACATCCGCATCGGGCCGTAGTCAACGAGGACGGTGCCGTTGGATAAAGTTTGAATAGGATTATGTGTGTATATTTTCTCGGCCGACTGGATACTCATATCTGCCAAACCACAACAACTGTTGGAATACACTTTTAAAAATCCCTCCTTATCCCCTTCAGGACATCTTTCAGTTTTCGGATCTTCTCTTTATGACCCCCTATCTCCAAATATTCTTTCAAACGCATTGTATATTCAAGAGGAACAACAGTCGCTGGAGTGGGAACATAGGTAAAAGCTCTGACCATCACCTTCTCGACATCCACTAAGAAAGTGATTCCTCCGCCTGGAAGGATATAGGCTGGCGCTCCGCCCACGGTCAACTTCGCCCGGTTTTGATGAATGGCCTGGTTGAGTTTAACGGGTATCTTCGTAACCCCTGCCCTTGCACTCCCACCCGACCCACCAATAAAAACCGCTGAAACTCTTGATGGCTGACAGTTAGAGGCAATCATCTCCACTGCCATTTTCGCTTTCGAACTCAATTCAATCTGGGTAAACTTCCTATCCTTTCCCAGACGAAACATGGCTGCTCTTTCAGCCGTCGTCTCTGTGATCAGGACGGTCATCCCTGGTTTCGTAATCTTTATGTTAAACCCTTCTATAATCTCAAGGGGATCCTCAATGGGTGTTCCTCCCCAACCCCGACCATGCTCTCCAAAATATCTGCCGGGGGTAGATCGCCTCGCTTTCAATCGTATGCCACTATATTTTGCACCCAGCTCTCTTCCTGCGGCATGCTCTGTGAATTGCCCGATCAGATGAGCATCGAGGACAATCACCTCATCTGCAGCGCCTAAAAAATATCTGCCGAAAAGACCCATGGAGGCGCTGCCACAACCCACTCTCATCCTCTTTCCCGTCTCACCATCAATGACAGGAGCTTTCCCCACCTGAAGAACCATTTCAGCGCCATCCTCTACTTTAAGATGGATTTCTTTTTGATTGGCAATGTCAACAATCAGTTTAGCTACAGCGATGCCGTCTTTCCCAGTTAAGAGATTAACTCCTCCCAAGGAAAGAATTTTAGACCCATATTCCTCTGTGCAGAGATGTCCAACCTTCTTCTTCCCTATAAGCACAGGGGCGCCCTCATTGCCCATATGCAGATCTGTATCGACTTTCACTTTGATGCCGCTGTAACTTAACGGCGCCTCTGTGACGACTGTAACCACATCAATCCCCTTCAACCGAGATTGGACAATATATGGAGCAGGTTTGGCATCGGGGTAAGTGGTTCCAGCTCCAATGCCTGTAATCAACGGTCTACGAATGACCTCCTCATGATCTTCACCGACGATCTCCTTAACATCTTCATAACTCTGGAGTGGAATGTTACGAATTAGCTCTCCATCTCGATTGACGAATCGTTGACAGGCTCCTGTGTTCCCAACCTTGATAGTGCAGGAGATCGGGCACGATGGACATTTAACGCCCTCCTCTCTCGGTTCTGGCGAAGGCCCGATTGCCTCCTTTGGGCAAACTTTGGTGCAAGCCTGGCAATCCACGCAGATTTCAGAGATAGAGGCTTTCTTTTCCGGCGCCATGGAAATGGCCTGGAGAGGACAAACCTCTATACACAAGCCACATCCGACACAGGTTTCCCAATCAACAATCATAGGCTAAATCCTTGTGGGTTCAAGGATTCGAGGGTTCGTGGGTTCAAGTTATGAGAAAATTTTTAAGGTTAAAAAATGCCTAACTCGACCCCTTGAACCCTTGACCCCTAGAACCCATTTTATTGAGGCTTACCACTAACGATTTTGCGATTAGGGGGTGGAGTATTTCTACTTACTCCAATCTTCATCACACCATCAATCAGCACTCCGGCAATTCCTGGGATATCACCTGCTTCAATCGCCGAGAGGGCATCTTTGCCAACCGATCCCATGGGTGCATCCATGATTACCAGGTCAGCTTCCTTTCCAGCTTCAACCACTCCTCTATTCAATTTGTAAACTTTGGCGGTGTTGCCAGTGGCCATGGCAATGGCTTCCTCCGCTTTTACACCGCAGAGGGATGCCAAAAAGTTGATCACCCTGAGAATTCCGAGAGGAATCACACCCGTTCCAGAGGGGGCGTCATTTCCAATGATGATTCTGGAGTATGCCTTCGCCTCTTTCACAATCTTCATCACATCCACAATCATCTTTGAATTTCCACAATGGACAATTTCCAGAATAAGAGATGTTTTTCGAATCAATTTTTCTGCTTCCAGAAGAGAGATAGCCGTGGGACCTCCATTAATATGGGAAACGATATCTGGATCGGTAGCGATCACATCATCAGCAGGAACGGTTGTGCTTCCGGGAATGGAAGTTCCGCCGGTATGCATCATCACCACCATCCCATATTTCTTCGCCCATTTGACCATGGGCGCTGCATCTTTGGGCCTCTTCACCCCCCCCAAGCCGATTTCCCCTACCACCTTCACGCCTTCTCTTGCCAATTCCTCAAAATCTTTCTCCTGCAAACCAGGCTCAAGAATAAGGCCTCCACCCAATACCTTTACACCTGCAGGTCTGGCACTGGCAAATGACTTAGCAGCAAGGATCGCCAGGGCCTTCGTTCCTGCAACATCCTTCGGCCTTCCAGCAAGATGAACCTCCCCTGCTGAGATAAGGGTGGTGACTCCTCCGTGGAGCGAAGATTCAATAAAGTCCAGCATCTTTTGCCTGGGTGTAAAATCTCCGAGAACAGGATGGCAGTGTGAATCAATGAGCCCGGGGGTAATGGTCATCCCTCCAATATCCATCACCTGGTCTACTCCTTTGGAGTCAAGGCTCTTCTCCTTGCCGACGGCTTGAATCAATCCTCCCTCTATCATAAGGGTGTCCGCATTCAAGACAGGATTAGAAATATTCCCTGAAACCAAGGCGCCAATATTCTTGATCATCAGTTTAGCCATTTCGAACCTCCCCTTTCATAAAAATCGCAAAGCGCATAGCGCATAGAGCATAGCGAAAAAATTTAATGATCAATGGTAAATTGTCAATGGTCATTGATCCTTGCTAATTGATCATTGGTAATTGATTGTCTTTTTTGAACGGTTTCCAACACTCTTTCTAAGTTTGCTGGAAGATGATAAATTCTCTGCCCAATGGCATCTGCAATGGCATTCAAAATCGCTGGCGCAGATGGGATGAGAGCTGGCTCTCCAACACCTTTCGCTCCAAATGGACCAGTGGGCTCCTCCTCTTCAACAATGATAGGAATGACCTCTGGAATATCCTTTGATGTCGGGATGAGATAATTGACGAAAGAGGTTGTCTCTCCCGGAACGAATTCTTCCATTAAAGCAAATCCCGTCCCCATGGCTACCCCCCCCATGATCTGGCCAATCACATTCATTGGGTGGATGGCCTTCCCGACATCGTGACTGGCGATCACCCGATTGACCTTCACCTTTCCCGTTTCTGTATCCACCTCCACTTCTGCCAGGTGGGTGGCAAAGGCATAAGTGGCATAAGGAGCCCCTTGCCCGGTCTCGGGATCGAGCCGGGTTGTCTCCGGATCGAAACGTCCTTCCCCCTTTAATATTTTTCCACATCTCTTTGCCACTTCTTTAATTGGAATGGAGGTTGTCAAACAGGTCCTTGATTTGACTTTTCCTTCTTCAAAGAAGAGATCCTTTTCATCGAGGTTTAATAGTTGACTTGCTTCCTTGATGACCTCCTGTTTCAAATTTTTGATTGCACTAAGAATGGCATTCCCGGAGATATAAGTCTGGCGACTGGCTGAGGTAGCGCCAGCATCCGTGGTCAGGGCTGTATCCGCTCGAATCAGACGGATCTCTTTTAAAGAAATCCCTATCCCCTCAGAAGCAATCTGAAGAAGGATCGTATCAGAACCCTGGCCAATATCAGCTACCCCTGTGAAAAGTCGAATCTCCCCATCTGGACCGATCTCCATCTGCGCCGTGGAAGGGTTGGCGATCCCGGTATTGCCAATTCCATACCACATCGACCCAATCCCAATCCCTTTCTTGATAAATGGTTTTTTTGAATCGTTTTTGGAGATGGCCCCACGATCTCTCCATTCCTTCACTTTTTTCAACGTCTCCCCTATTCCAACACTGGCCATCAAGGTTTGACCGGTCGCTGTCTCAGAACCTACCCGAAGAGAATTTTTAAGGCGAATCTCGATGGGATCCATCTTCAAAGCTTGGGCGAGGAGATCCATCTGAGATTCGTGAGCAAAAGCCATTTGAGGAACTCCAAATCCCCGCATGGCGCCAGACCAGGGATTGTTGGTATAGACCATCCGGCTCCTCACCTTCACGTTGGGAACCTGGTAGGGTCCGGTAGCATGGACAGCAGATCGAATGGCTACGGTTGCACCATATGAAGCATAGGCGCCTGTATCTCCTAAAATGTCCACTTCCACGGCGGTGAGCATTCCATCTTTCTTCGCACCGCTTTTATATCGAATCTTTAAGGGATAACGTTTAGATGTAACCTGAAAAACTTCCTCTCGGGAGTAAATAATTTTCACAGGCTTTTTGAGATGGAAAACAGCCAATGCCAGCAAACACTGGACCGTGATGTCCAGCCTTCCTCCAAACCCTCCCCCGGTCGCACATTGGATGACCCTTACCTGATCCAATGGCAAGGAGAGAGCAGAAGCCATCTCCTTCTGATCGTAATGAACATTCTGTGTCGGGCAGACGACTGTAATCCTTCCTTCTTCATCCAGATAGGAAATCCCCGCATCGGGTTCCAAATAGGCATGGTCAACCCATGTAGTCTTATAGGTCTCTTCAACGATGACTTCTGCTTTTTTAAATCCTCTCTGGCTATCCCCTTTAATCACATTAAATTCCAGGAGTAAGTTTCCCTTTTCGTGAATCAAAGGGGCATAAGGTTGAAGGGCTTCTTCCGGATGGAAAACGGAAGGAAGATCTTCATAGACCACCGCCAGCTTTTTTGAAGCCTCTTCGGCAACCTCTTCTGTTTTTGCGGCGATCAATGCAACTGGATCACCAATATACCTCACCCGACCCGAAGCCAGAATGGGTTGATCTTTGTTAATGGTTCCGACCAGATTCTTTCCAGGAATATCTTTTGCTGTAAAGATTCTCTCCACGCCTGGAATCCTGAGGGCTTCATCTTTCTCGATTCTCACAATTTTGGCATGAGGTTTTGGACTGCGGAGGACTTTGAGGTGAAGGGGCCCTCTAAAAGGTAAATCCGCACCATACTTTGCCTCGCCCAGAGCTTTTTCTATAACATCCACCTTGGGGATCTCAATCCCGACTTGTTTCATGATCAGCCTTCCAGGGCCTTTCTCATCGCTCTCATGAATAAAGCCTCTACCACCGGCCTTTTATAGGCGGTTGAAGCCCGAATCCCGCTTCGCTTGATCATTGCCTCAGAAACCTTGAGGGAAGCTTTTTGCAAAGACTCTTCATCGGGTGATTTTCCTTTTAAAAAGGTCTCTGCCTCTGACATCCTTTGAGGGGTGGGGGTCACTGACCCAGCAGAGATGCGGATATCTTTGATTCGACTTTTTCTTTTTTCCATCTGAAGGACAATGGCCACGCTCATCCTGGCTATGGCCATGGCATCCCTTCTGGCCAGCCGGACAAAACTGCTTTTGGTTTCAGGAGGAAGTTTTTGAAATGTAATTTGAACCAGAAGGTCATGGGGCTTTAAGTTTGTTTTATAGGGACCTTTAAACAGTTGACCCAGTGGAACTTCCCTTTCTCCCTCCTTGGACACCACCCTTCCCATGGCATTCAATACCATCAGAGGAGGAATGGTATCTGCTGCTGGAGAGGCATTGATGATATTTCCTCCAATGGTCCCCATGTTTCTAATCTGGGGAGAACCAATTTCTGAAGCGGCATCGGATAATACCTTTCCATATTTCTTCACTAAAGAAGACGAAGCAATTTCAGAATGGGTGACTGCAGCGCCAATAGAAACCGTTCCATTCTTTTCTACAATCTTCCGAAGGTCTTCTATTTTTGTGATGTCAATGATGAACTGAGGGCTCAGATCTCCGTTCCGGAGGCCGATCACCAGATCCGTCCCTCCAGCAATGATCTTTGCTTTCCCCCCAGCCTGCCACAGAAGCTCGATCGCTTCTTCAATCGTATTTGGAACTTTGTAATTAAAAGGAGGAATCATATCGAAAATGCCAAATGACAAAGTTCAAATTTCAAATCAAATCCAAAGCTCAAACGAGATGCCGAAACAAGTTCGGCATGACCAGAAGTCATTCTGAACTCGTTTCAGAATCCTATTCTGATTTTTGGCATTCATTTGACATTTGCCTGCCTGCCGGTAGGCAGGGATTTTGAACTTTGACATTTTTATTTATTCTTTTAAGGCTTCAATGGCTTCGATAATCTGGTGATAACCCGTGCATCGGCAGAGATGGCCTGAGATCGCCTCCTTAATCTCCTCATGGTTGGGATTTGAATTCTTCTCCAACAATGCTTTTGAGGACATCAATATCCCTGGGGTGCAAAAACCACATTGGATCGCCCCATGGTCAATAAAAGATTTTTGTAATGGATGCAGGGATTCTCGACTCCCAAGACCTTCTACGGTCTCAACTTTTCTTCCCTCCACTTTTGGAGCCAAGACCAGACAGGCATTAACAGGCATGCCATCTAATAATACTGTGCAGGCCCCGCATTCACCAATTCCACAACCTTCTTTCGCGCCGGTGAAACCAAGCTTCTCTCGAAGGAGCTTCAGCAGTGTCCAGTGAACGGGCACATCAACGTGAACAGATTTACCATTCAAAATGAACTTGATCATTTAAATCCACCTTGTAACGACCATCTTCTCGTCCATAAACATTTTCATCGAGGCCATCCGCGATTTAGCTGTGCCAACAAACGATTCCCTTCTTGATCCCAGCGGGAAGAAGGCATAGGGTTGTGCAACACCCAGATTCACACCTACATTGCCGACATTGACCTCTCGAATAAATTTCCTTGCGTTCCTTCCATCTGTGGTCATGATGCATGCGGAATGTCCGAGGTTTGTTTTTGTGTTGATCCACTCGATGGCCTGATCAAGGCCCTCCCCTCGAATAAGAGCAGCTACTGGTCCAAAAGCCTCCTCCTTCGCCATGGACATATCAACATGAACGTCTTCAAGAATAGTAGGACCAAGGAAATAGCCATTTGGATAATCCTTCACCCTCGCCGTCCTTCCATCAAGAGCCATCTTTGCTCCCTCTGCCATAGACCGGTCAATCCATCTCAAAACCTTCTCCTTGCCACCCTGGGTGGTCATCGGTCCGAGCTCAGTCTCCGTATCCAGTCCATAACCAAGCTTCATGGTTGAGGCGGCTTCTCTGAACTTCTTTTTAACCTCGTCGTAAATATTTCCAATGATGATCACATTGTCCACCCCAAGACAACGCTGTCCTGACATTCCAAAACATCCCCTGAGAAGCCATTGAATTCCAGAATCAAGATCAGCATCGGGCATAATGACAACATGGTTCTTGCCATTTCCATTGATGGAGGAGGTTTTCCCTAATTTACAACAAAGCTCGAAAAGCTCCCGGCCCGCTCGATTGGATCCTATAAAACCCACACCCTTTACTTCAGGCTGCGATAATATATCTCTGTTGATTGTCCTGCCTCCATGAATTAAATTTAATACGCCCGGTGGGAAACCTGCTTCCTGTGCCACCCTGCAGACGGCTTCCGACGCAATTGGGCATTGCCTGCTTGGACTCACAACGATTGTACATCCAGCCGCAAGACCGTATGGAACAAAAGATGACCAGGCATGCATTGGAATATTGCCTGGCGTAATGATAAGGAAAACACCCAGAGGTTCCCAGACGAGATATTGATCAATCCCATTGGCCACCTGATCCATATGTTCATTCCGGTTTCTTAATTCATAGAGGGCTGAGCAGGCGGATTCGATATTCTCAATGACCCTCCTCACAGAACCTCTCGCCTCCTCAATCGTCCTTCCATGGTCTTGGGTGAGGATGCGGCTCAATTCTTCAAAACGTTCCTCAAATTTTGCCCTCATATCGAATAGATAACGGGCCCTATCCCGGAGGGGGACTTCCCTCCATCCCTTAAATGCCCTGTGGGCGGCCTCAACTGCAGAGCGTGCTTCTCCCATTGTTGCCTCGGGGAATTCTGAGATGACCTCATCCGTGGCAGGGTTCGTGTTTTGATTACCTACGGTAGACCTCGATTCAATCCATTCTCCATCAATAAAAAATTTTTGGTTTCCATAATGTTTCTTAACCTCGGGCAGCAATGCCATTTCCTAACTCTCCTTTTTATTAATTATTTTCTTCCCATTTAATTTCTGAGATCTAAATCTCTACCTATTGTCCGTTGATGGAGTTTTTGAGTTTCTTTACCTTCATCTCAGATCCTTTCTGCTTTTTGTCATTCCTGCCCCGTTTTTCAACGGGATAAACTCCAGCAGAGCCTGCCCCGCACTTGATGCGGGGAATCCATATTCCTGATATAGTTCCCTGCTTTCGCAGGGACAAGCCTGGATTCCCGTTTACACGGGAATGACAGAATTGTGTTTTAAACTACCTCCCCATCATGGAGGGCAGAAAGAGACAAATCTTTGGGAAAATCGTTATAAGAATGACGATTGCTATCATGGATAGGAGAAAAGGCACAGCACCACGAAAAATCTCTTCCATCGGCACATCCTTTGCCACTCCTGCAAGGGTATAGACATTGAGCCCCACGGGAGGCGTAATCAGTCCTGCCTCCATCATGATCACGCATATCACGCCAAACCAGATTGGATCAAAGCCCAGCGCCTTAATGACAGGAAAGATGACGGGCATAGTCAGCACCATCATCGATATGGCATCTAAGAAACAGCCAAGAATTAAATAAATAATGACGATGAAGGAGAGAATTACATATCGGGAGACATGGAGCCCAGCCATCCATGAAGATACCGCTGTAGGGATGGTCGAAAGAGCAAGAAAATAGCTGAAAACATTCGCCCCTGCCACAAGAAAGAGAACAAGAACTGAAATCCGAACCGCTTCCAGAAGAGAGGCAGAAAGATTACGAAAAGTTAATTTTTTCTTTAATAGGGCAATGACAAAAAGGGCTGTTGCACCGATCGCACCAGCCTCTGTCGGGTTAATGAAACCACCATAGATCCCACCCATAACAATGAAAAATACGAGTAATGTTTCCCATATACCAGAAAAGGCCAAGAGCTTCTCTTTCCAGCTCACCTCTCCGGGCGTTGCCGGAGCTAAACTGGGGTCCAATTTTACTTGAAAAACAACGATAACGGCGAAAGCAAGAGAGAGAAGAATTCCTGGTAAAATGCCGGAGATTAATAATTTCCCAATCGATTGCTCGGTAAGCATTCCATAAACCACAAAACCAAGAGAGGGTGGTATGAGAAAGCTGAGGGTTCCGCCTGCAGCCACCACACCAACGGCTAATTTCGGAGCATAATGGAATCGTCTCATCTCCGGAATGGCAATGGTTCCCATAGCGGCCGAGGCAGCCACAGAGGAACCACTCAGGGCGGCAAAAAAAGCACAGGCCGCAATCGTTGCAATACCCAACCCTCCAGGCAATTTCCTGAACCATTTGTCAAAGGTTTCGTAAAGTTCTCGAGTGATCCCGGCACTTCCTGCAAATCCCCCCATCAGGATAAAAAGAGGAATAATGGTATAGGGATAATAGGCTGCTGTTTCATATAGTGTTTTCGCTACAACAGGTAATGCCGCATTCACAGAAGCCAAATAACTAATGCCCAGAAATCCCACAAACATCATAACAAAGGCAATCGGCATCCCGAGAAACAATAAAAAAACGAGCAGGGCACTGCCCAGTATCCCAGTTGTGATGGGGCTCATCCTTCCCTCCTTTTGAGCTTTCCCAATAAATCGATGAAGTCCATCAGAAGCTCCAGCCAGAGGAGAAACCCTCCAACAGCAACAAGTAACCGGAAAGGGTACTGGGGAATTCTCAGCATATCCGACACGGTCCGTTCTCTAATTCCTTCTATCCATCCCTGCCATACGAGTATGGCAATGATAAAAAGGCTAAGAAGAGTAGTGATCATCTGGCAAATTACCCGAGCACGGAGAGATAATCGCGAAGTGATAAAGTCCACCCCCACATGTCCCCTTACTTGCTGGGTGTAGGCAGCCCCCAATAGAATGAAGACTGCCAATATATATTCGGATATTTCGAATGTGCCCGGAATTGTTTTGGCAAAAAATTTTCTCCCCACCACATCACCTGTTGTCAGCAGCATGAGCGGGAGGAGTAAGCACATACCCCCTACACATACATAAAAATTTATTCTTTGGATCAGTTGCTTAATCTTCATAGCTGATCTATCTTCTTGAATGGATGAAAGCATCCAACGAAAAAATATGGAAGGGACGACTTTTATCGCCCCTTCCTCTTTATCACGAATCTATTTCTATAACTTCCTTACGCCCATTCACGCGGGAAGGCCACGACCTTCACTCCTCTTTTCTCACATTCCTTATTATACGTCTTCACCACATCCTTAGCCGGGAGCCCTTTCCCTTCTAAATCGGCTACCCACTTTCTCGTTACTTCTCTAAAACTTTCATACCAGCGCTCCGCCTCATCGGAAGGAGGGGTATAAAGGGTCACTCCTTTGCCAGTGATCTCTTTCATCATGACCTTGTAAACCTCTCGGGTCAATCCTCCTGTTGTCTTGAAAGGATTACGCCCCACTGCATCAATGATCTTCTTCTGATCTTCCGGTACTTTTTTCCAGCTCTCGAGATTCATCACCACGCCTTCGGTGACACACCCGAACGTCGCTACGACCCCATGCTTTGCCACCTCGTAAAATTTGAAAGCAAGAACCAAAGGAGGACAGGTCACCAGCCCATCAATGGTCCCTGTTTCGATAGCCAGGTAGACATCACCAAGGGGCATGAAGACCGGTTCTGCTCCCAGGGCCTTGATATAATTGGTTTGATGACCACCTGGTGTCCTAATTTTCAATCCCTTAGTATCAGTTAAAGAATGGACAGGCTTTTTTGTCCACAAAAAAGATTGGATGCATCCATTTAATTCGATCATCTTCACATCTTTGAACTCCCTGCTGAGAATTCGCTCGTACATCGCATTTCCGATATCCGTGGCAAGATCCTTCCCGTCGACCCAGGCGGCCAGCGAAAGGACATCTGAAAGGGGAAAACGGCCCGGTGTCCATGTGGCAGTAAAATAACCGATGTCTGAAAGGCCTTTTGCCACAATATCAAAATGTTCAGGCCCTTTCCCTAATGCTCCGCCAGCATACATAGCCGATGTGATCTTGCCCCCGCTTCTCTTTTTCATCTCCTCAAGCATGGGTTCCCAAACCGTCTTGACCTCTCGGCTTACGGGAGGGTGCCAGGTACTAAATTTGATGTTGCTCGCCTGCCCGTATGCTAATTCGTGGATTCCAATACCGGCTCCCAGAGCAACACCACCAACGACAGAATTCTTTAAAAAATTTCTTCTCGTAATTCCATTACACATTTTCCATTCCTCCTTTCTGGCCTGTTCCTCTCAATCTCCCCCAAGAATGTGAGAATAGCCATCTGTTTAAATTACTCCGACTTTTTTCAATGTTGCCTACCATTCCTTTGCCTTTTTATTAAAAGGTCGGTGGGCTCACCACCCAAATCACCAGGGTTTTGTTTTTCCCTGGATTGGACCAGCTATGAGGCTCCTGAGATGAGAAATAAAAGCTCTCATTCTTTTTCACCCGATAGGATTTCCCATTCAGATTGACCTCCAACTCCCCTTGTAACACAATCCCAAATTCTTCTCCAATATGGGA